>SXGT01083697.1_pt1 | contig 46623 bp, 42 predicted proteins | sample 3176221 | NCBI WGS metagenome assembly SXGT01 (sample SAMN11356862, study PRJNA531348) | freshwater metagenome | isolation source: freshwater sample F1-120 | place: China: Fuxian Lake, Yuxi | collected 2017-12-25 | reverse complement strand
CAGCAGCAGCGGCTGTGCATCGCGCGGGCGCTGGCGACCCGGCCCGCCATTCTCCTGATGGACGAACCGGCATCCGCGCTGGATCCGATCGCCACGCAGCGGATCGAAGAACTGGTCTATCAGCTCAAGAATGACTACACGATTGTGATCGTGACGCATAACATGCAGCAGGCGGCGCGGGTGTCAGACACGACGGCATTCTTCTGGCTCGGTCGGTTGCTGGAATGCGGGCCGACCGAGAGAATATTTACCGATCCGGCTGAAAAACTGACTGAAGATTACGTAACGGGCCGGTTCGGCTAATTTCTCGAGAACAGCGATCATGGAAACTCACGTCCGGCACTTTCAAGATGAACTCGACGAACTGAAGCGGCGCCTGCTCAAGATGGGCGGCCTTGCGGAGGAGCGCCTCCAACTGGCGGTCAAGGCCATCGTTGACCGGGACCTCGCCGCCATGGACGTGGTCCTTAGCGGCGACTCCGATATCAACAAGCTTCATGTCGAGATCGACGATCGGTGTGTCAAGCTGCTGGCGCTGCACCAGCCGATGGCCGTGGATCTGCGCTCCATCGTTGCTGCCGTCAAGATCAACAGCGATCTCGAGCGCGTGGGTGACCTGGCCGTCAACATTGCGGAAGCCGGGCAGCGTTACCTGCAGCACGCGCCCGTCAAGGAACTGATCGACATTCCACGGATGGCCACCATCGCGCAGACCATGCTGCGAGATGCGCTCGATGCATTCGTGCGACGGGATCTCGACCTCGCCCATTCCGTGCTGACCGCCGACGACCGGCTCGACGAACTCAAGAGCCAGGTGTTCCGCGACCTGCTGGCGCACATGCTGAACGACCCGTCCACGATCGAGGCGGCGCTCGATCTGATCCTGGTGTCGCGCCACCTGGAACGGGTGGGGGACCACGCCACGAATGTTGCCGAGGACGTCATCTTCATGGTGTCCGCGAAGGACGTCAGACACCAGTAAATGAGGTCGCTGATTTACCCAAAGCGCCCTGTGATGTAGTCCTCGGTGTGCGGGCTCTTCGGGCTGGTGAACATCTCGGCGGTGTGTGAGAACTCCACCAGCTTGCCCATCCAGAAGAACGCCGTCTTATCCGACACCCGCGCCGCCTGTTGCAGGTTGTGGGTCACGATCACGATCGTGTACTCGGCCTTGAGAGTGTGAATGAGTTCTTCGATCTTCTGGGTCGCGATGGGGTCGAGCGCGGAGCACGGCTCGTCCATCAGAATGACCGCGGGTTCCGGGGCGATGGCGCGCGCGATGCACCGGGGCGGCTGCTGTCCGCGTGAGAGCGAGAGCCCGCTCGTGTCGGCGCGGTCCTTGGCCTCATCCCAGAGTGCGGCACCTTTGAGCGCACGTTCGAACGCCGCGTCCAGCACCCGCTTGTCCTTGATGCCGGCCACGCGCAGGCCGTAGACGACATTCTCATAGATGGACTTTGGGAGCGGGTTGGACTTCTGAAAGACCATGCCGATCCGGCGCCGAACATCGATCACATCCGTCTTCCGGGCGTAGATGTTGGTGCCGTCCACGATGAAGTCGCCGGTGATCTTGACACCGTCGATGAGGTCGTTCATCCGATTGAGGCACCGCAGCAGTGTCGACTTGCCGCACCCGGACGGGCCGATGAACGCCGTCACCTGCTTGGCGGGCACCTGCAGTGACACATCAAAGATCGCCTGCTTTTCTCCGTACCACACGTCCGCGTTGCGAATATCGATCTCGATCGCGCCGTCGTGCGCAGCCGCCGGCGCCGCAAACGTGACGTCGGTCTTCAATCGAAGGCGATGATCCGTGGTGGAGGGTCGTGAAGGATCCATGTGTGTCTTCAGAACGCCGACGTCAGATACTTGCGTCGCAACCGGCCCCGCACCACGATCGCCGTCAGGTTGAGCAGCAGGACGATGACGAGCAGCAGAATCGACGTGGCATACACCATCGGAATCGCCGCTTCGACGTTCGGGCTCTGGAAGCCCACGTCGTAGATGTGACAGCCCAGGTGCATTAACTTGCGCTCAAGGTGGACGAAGGGGAAGTAGCCGTCGAGTGGAAGATCAGGCGCCAGCTTCACGACGCCGGTGATCATCAGCGGGGCCACTTCGCCGGCCCCGCGGGCCATGGCCAGAATCAGTCCCGTCAGGATGCCGGGCGCCGCGCTCGGCAGCACCACGCGCGTGAGCGTCTGGAACGTCGTCGCCCCTGTGGCCAACGACGCCTCCCGCATCGAGCGCGGCACGGCCTGCAGCGCCTCCTCAGTGGCCACAATGACGACGGGGACCGTCAGCAGGCCCAGCGTGAGCGATGCCCACAGGATGCCGCCCGTGCCGAACGTTGGGGTGGGCAGGGACTCGGCGTAAAACAGGCTGTCGATGGTTCCGCCCACGGTGTAGACGAAGAAGCCCAGGCCAAAGACGCCGAAGACGATCGACGGCACACCGGCGAGGTTGTTGACCATGATCCGGACCACGCGGACAAACACGCCCTGCCGGGCGTATTCGCGAAGGTACAGCGCCGCGAGGACGCCAAACGGAACCGCCAGGACGCTCATGAGCAGCACCATCATGACCGTCCCGAAGATCGCAGGCAGAATGCCGCCTTCTGTGTTGGACTCACGGGGGTCGCCGCTCAGGAATTCCCACAGCCGGCTGCCGTACACCTGCGTGCGCTGCCACGTCGTGATTTCGTTGGCAGGGTAGACCCGGAACAGGTCGAGCGCCGGGAGTTCCTTCTCCGCGCCGTCGGCCGCTCGAAGCGTGACGTGGACCCGGCTCGCTTCGGTGGACACCTGAGCCAGGCGTTCTTCGAGGCGCGCATACTCCGCCTGCAGCGCCGCGGTCTCCTGCTCGAGCGCCGTCTTGCGCGTCGCGACGTCGAGGCCTGGCGTCCTCTGTGCGTCAAGGTCAAGGCGGCGCACGGCCAGACGCTTCTGTTCGATCTGATAGTTCACGGCGCCAAGTTCACCCGTCTCGATGGAGCGGATCGCCGCGCGGTCTGCGGCGGCCTTCCTGACGAGCGCGGGGAGGCGCCCGCGGACGTCGTCGGTGCCCGAGGCGATGACGTCGGTCCCGTCGGTGAGCGCGACCGCTCGACCGATGAATGGACCGTACTCCCTGCGCTCGATGAAGAGCGCGTCGATGGGGCTTCGGCGAGCCTGGATGGAATCCTCCTCGACCCACCTGAAGTCCGCCCCGGTCAGGTCCCGATTGCCGAGCTTCATCTGAATGCGAACGTGTTTCAGGTGTTCGGGTGTGCCCGGACGGGGAATGGCCTCACGCTCGGCGACCTCGCCCATCAGCACCGTGCCATCGGTCAACGTGATTTCGGTCAGTGTCTTGGGCCAGAAGAACCCAAGGCCGTTGGACAGGATGAGTCCGATCATGCCTGCGATCATGATCAGGCAGACGCCCAGGCCGCTGCCGGCCAGCCAGATCGCGGAATCGCCGCGGCGCATTGGATCGCGTGTGTTTGCCATCAGACGGCCCGGTACCGTTCGCGCAGGCGCTGGCGGATGATTTCAGCCACGGTGTTAATCACGAACGTCATCACAAAGAGGAGCGCGGCGGCCAGAAAGAGCGTGCGATAGAGCGTGCTGGCATGGGGCGCTTCGGGAATTTCCACGGCGATATTCGCAGAGAGCGTTCTGATGCCGTTGAAGATCGACCAGTCCATGACCGGCGTGTTGCCCGTCGCCATCAGCACGATCATCGTCTCGCCCACGGCACGCCCGAAGCCAATCATGATTGCGGAGAAGATACCGGGACTGGCCGTGGGAAGCACGACGAGTGCCGCGGTCTGCCACCGGCTGGCGCCAAGCGCGAGCGACGCGGCCGACAGGCTCGCGGGCACGCCTGAAAACGCGTCCTCCGAAATCGTAAAGATGATGGGGATGACTGCGAAACCCATCGCGAGGCCGACCACGAGGCAGTTGCGCTGGTCGTACGTCAATCCCAGCGCGCTCGTCAGCCAGAGGCGCGCGTCGCCCGCAAACAGCCAGCTTTCGACGGTGGGCCCCACGGCCAGGGAGAGCCAGATGGCGCCCAGGAGCAGCGGAATGATGAGCGCCAGTTCACTGCCGGCGCGCAGGCCGCCCACCACCCGGCGCGGGAGCAGCCGCCATAAGAGAATGCCGGCCGTGCCGATGAGCGGCAGCAGCGGCAGCATCACCAGGACGGCCACCAGATTCCTTTCGACCACGGCCGCGAGATACAGCCCGGCCAGGAAGCCGATCACCACGCTTGGGAGCGCGGCCATGATCTCCACCGTTGGCTTGACCTTCGACCGGTAGATCGGGTCCATGAACTGCGACGTGTAGAGCGCGGCGAATACCGCCAGCGGCACGGCGAAGAGCATGGCGTAGAGCGTGCCCTTGATGGTGCCAAAGATGAGCGGCACCAGGCTGAACTTCACCTCCACGTCGTCGGTGGCCGCAGAGGATTGCCACACGTACTCGGGCTTGGCATAGCCCTCGTACCAGACCTTGCCGAAGAGTGTCTTGAAACTTGTTTCGGGGTGCGGGTTGTCGAGGGCGAATCGTTGGAGTACGCCGTGGCCCAGCGTCAGGAGGCCGTCAGCTTTCGGCGTGATGAGCACGGCGCTGACCTGACCTGCAGGGGGCAGGACGGCCAGGATGCGTTCAGACGTCTGGTGACGCAGCACGATGGCGCCGTCCCGGCCCACCGTGGCAAAACTGCGTTCGCGGCCAGAGAGCGCCATGGCCACGACGGGCGTCGCCTGTGGTTCGAACGTGTGGGCCTTTGCCATTACGGCTTCGTTCCCGCTTCCGAAGGGGGCGTTCAGCCAGCCCGTCAGACTGCCGTCAGCCGCGCCCGCCACCCAGGAGTTGCCGCCGAGCATCCACTCCAGCGCGGTAATGGCGGTGGTGCTGACCGGCGAAATGTCGGCGCGGCGCAGTTCGGGTTCCATGACCCAGTGATAGACGCGACCGCGATCGGTGCCCGCCAGCAGCGAGCCGTTGCGGCCAACGCGAATGTGGGTGATGCGGTCCGGCGCGTCCACTTTCACCGACGCCCGATTTTCGGCGCCATCGCTGCCGGTCCACCAATACGCCACCTCATCGTCCGCGGCAAGACCGGCCACAAATTTCTGATCGTCCTGCTCCAGATACGACACCTGTCGCACGGGCCGCCCGGTGTTGTCCAGTGCGACCGCGCCGCGGTCGCGGACCTCGATCGTCAGGTCTTTCAGCACTTCACCTTCATACTGCGGCAGGTAGCGCACCTGCATCAGCGAGACGCGACCGTCGCTCAGGCCCGCGGCGACGAAGTGTCCGGTGACGCTGCGCGAGGATGACGTGACCGTTGCCGTGCCCAGGCCGGGCACGGGAACTTCGCTGGCGAGGTCGCCCGATTCAAACCGGTGGAAGACAACGCGGCCGGCAGGTTCCACCGCGTAGACGTACTTGCGGTACTCGTCAATGCCCACCGCGCGCAGCTGCTCGGCGCGGTCGGGCTGAAGGTCGATGGGGACCCGGACGTCGCCCATGGACGTCAACTTGGCCGACGAGAAGAGGGGGACCGCTTCGCCGGCGACGAAGACAAGAATGCCGAGCACCGCAACCACAACCGCGATGCCACCCATCGTGATCACGAACACCGCCGCGCGATCGATGCGTTTGAGACGGCCAATCCGCTTCTTGGCGGCGGCCATCTGGCTGCGGACGGAGGGTGCGGACGAATCCATAGGCGTCAAAGTTAACTACCAACGGGCTGAGACACGAACGGGCCGGCGGCACATACGGCCGCCGGCCTCTGAAGATTCACACTCTGGCGCCAGGAACCGGACGCCTCACTACTTGCCGACCTTCGCGGCTTCCCCCTGCGCGAGCTTGGCAGGCAAAGGCATGTAGCCGTCCTTGACGACGGCCTCCTGGCCTTCCTTGCTGAACATCAGCTTCACGAACTCGGCCGCCAGCGGTTCCAGGCCACGGCTGGGCGGCTTGTTGATGTAAATGTAGAGAAAGCGCCAGAGCGGATACTTGCCGCTGGTCACGTCCTCGTAGCTGCCGTTCGAGAAGGCGCCGGTCCCGGTTTCCGAAAGGGGAACGGCCTTGACGCCAGACGTCTTGTAGCCGACGCCGCTGTAGCCGATGCCGAATCGATCCTCCGTCACTCCCTGCACGACTGACGCCGAACCCGGCTGTTCCTTGACGGTGTCCTTGAAGTCGCCGTTCTTCAGGGTGACTTCCTTGAAGAATCCGTAAGTACCGCTGGCCGAGTTGCGCCCATAGAGGCTGATGGGCCGATTCGCCCAATCGCCCGTGAGTCCCAACTGGCCCCAGGTGGTGATGTTCTGCTTGTAGCCGCGCTTTCGGGACTTGCTGAAAATCGCTTCGACCTGCGCCAGCGTGAGCTTTTCAATCGGGTTGTCCTTGTGCACGTACACCGCGAGGGCGTCGTAACTGGTCCTCAGTTCGGTGGGCTTGTATCCGTACTTCGCCTCGAACTGGTCGATCTCGGTGGTGCGCATCTGGCGAGACATCGGGCCAAACTGGGACGTACCGGCGATCAGGGCCGCCGGAGCCGTTGAGGATCCCTTGCCCTCCACCTGGATCTTCACGCTCGGGTAGAACTTCCGGAACGTCTCCGCCCAGAGCGTCATCATGTTGTTCATCGTGTCCGAGCCCACGCTGTTCACGCTGCCCGAGACGCCGCTGGTGCGCGCGTACGCCTTAAGACCCGGGTCTACCTGCTGGGCCTGGGCGTTGAGAAGTACCGAACCGACCCCTGCGGCCACGACGGCCGCCACTGCGATTGTCATGCGTTTCATCACGTTGTTCTCCATCCGGGGCCGGTACCCTGCGTCGAGGATACCGGCCGAACCAACCGGGCGCGTTTCGCCCTTGTTAAATGTCTGTAACTTCGCCTCTTATTCAAGGAAAGCCTAGAAAGCGAACTGCAACTGCGAACGGAACTCCCAGGCCTTCACCTTCGGCGTCGTCGTTCCGGTCTCTACCGTTGTGCGGCCCAGGTCGTTCTGCCACTTGAGCCCGTGGCGTGAGTAGTAGTAGTTGAACGCGCCCCGGATTTCCCCGGTGCTGTTGCTGGCCGTCAGGTCGGTCGGGTCGAACGTGCCGTAGCGCACGGCCACCTCGTATCGCCGGCGGCTGAAGAGCTTGCCGGCCTGAACGAAGAAGCCCGATGCGTCGAACTTCACGCCTGTCTCCGGCGTGCGGCGGGCCATCGTGTACATCCCGTTCGCCGAGAAGCCCTTGTACTTGTAGATGCCGTCAACGCTGAGGGCATTCCATTTCTGGTCGTTGCCCGTCGTGGCCGCGAAGTTGTTCTGGTTCTCCCAGTTCACGGCGAGTGCGTAGATCGGTGCCGTGGTGGACTCGAAGTCGCTCTCCGAGTACAGGGCGCCGGTCACCCAGGCGCGCTGGTTCAGGACCTGGCTGCCGTTCGGCTGCCACATCAGTCGCGCGTTGTACTGGAGCTTCGCATTGTCGTTCGCCGTGCGCGTCGGTCCGTTGCCATTCGACGCACCCACGCGCCACTCAAACTTGTTGCTCTTCGTCGCGCCCCAGAAGGCGACGCCGATCTCGCGCCCGCGGAAGAAGCTGTTGCTCACCAGTGCGCGGTCCACGAACATCTGGTTGTTCGAGGACGTCATTTCCTGAGCGCCGTAGGCGGGCTTGAACTGGCCGGCGTGGATACGGAAGGTGCCCTTGCCCTTCGACAGATCGATGTCGAACGCGGCGTCTTCGAGGAGCGCGCCGGGGTTCGAACCGGTCACGGCCGGAAAGTTCATCTGCATCTCATAGGTCAACCAGGGCTTGATGATCCAACCCTCGAGCTTGAACTTCGCGCGGCGGATCCGGAACGACGGCTTCATGTCGCCTTTGGCGGCCGTGCCGGCAAGTTGCGTGTTGTCGTCGGGAATTTCCTGCGTGAACCGGACCTGCACGCGGCTGGAAATCTCCAGATAGGCGTTGTCGGTCGTGATTCGTGTCTTGCCGTCGCGCCACACCACCGTCTGTACCGGCACGACCGGGTCCGCTACGACTTCCGAAATGCCATGCTTGAAGAAATACAGCTGCAAGGCGCGTTCGTTATCGCCTATGACGGTTTCGCCATTCGGTCCAACCCCCGGTTTGGTGATGCCGACGCCCATTTCGCCGGTGATTGCAAAGCGGTCGGCGTTCGCGGCCACGTTGAACACGTAGATCCGGCCGTCTTTTTCGATTTCCTTGTAGTAGAACCCCTGTGCCAGCGCCGGAGCGGCGAAAACGAGGGTGAGAACTGCGCACAGCGCAAATGTGAGTGTGCGACCGATAAGGGTAGTGCGATCCATACCTGGGTTGCCTCCTGGCGGGAAAGATCCCCGCGTGACCAAGGCAGTTTATGCCCCCCCTGTTACCGCGACATCTCGTACAGGTTTCGCCCAGGTAAATTCAAATGTTACGCACTGTTTACGGCGGCGTGCCGGTCCGGGGCACACAATATGGGTCAGGCAGGAGAATCCATGACCACGCTCACGACCTCCGACTCGACTTCCGATAACCGAATCATCGTCGTGCGTCAGCAGGTGGGGTGGGAAGTGCGCGAGGAGCAGGGCACGCAGCTGGTCCGTTCTGCGAAGGTCACCGATTGGCATCGCGTGGAACGGACAATCGAAGCCTTCAAACTCCAGGCGATCCGTTCGTTGGAACGGTGACGCCCGCGCGTCTACCAGCGAAACAGTTTGGTCACCTTGACCACAAGCGATCGGGTGTCGAGTCTCGAGGGGAAGCGGTTGGTCTCGCTTCCTCGCCCGTCGCTGTAGACCACAAACACTTCGCTGCCGGGTTGGTACTCCCAGCGGAAGCGGGCATTGGTGCTGAGCGAATGGCTCCGTGACTGGAACTGCAGGAGCGCCGCCACAAACATGCGCGGCGTCAGCGTGTAGGTCAGGCGGGATCCAAACACGTTATTGCTGCCGGTGCCAAACGGACCCGACACGCGACTGACCGACGCCCGCGGCTCGGCGTAGAGCCGCGACGAAAACTCGGCGCGGCCTCGCCACGACACTTCGGTGATCGTCCCGCCATAAAATTCACCGTGGGTCACACTGACAAACCCCGAGATCGGACGGGATGGCGACAACATGTAGTCTATCTGTCCCTGCCGGAATTCGTACTCGCCCACCGGCACCGACACGCCATTCGCCACGTCAAAGGATTGATCAATCCGCTCAAACGACGCGGTGTATCCCAGGGTCAGCTGGTCGGTGCTGGTGAATTCCATTTTGAACTCGCCCTTCAGCTCGCGCGATTCCAGGCCACCAGATGTGTCGTGATAGTAGTCGGCGCTGCCCTCGAAGAACAGTTTACGAACACCGGGAAGGCCCTGCGGACGAGGACTGTACCGCGCATTGCCGAACGAGCGTCGAAACGCACGGCGCCGGACAAACCCGGCCTCGGGTGAGAAGTCGGCGCCCACGTACAGGTGCTCGGCCTGGAGCCCCGCCACATCGGCGCTGAGATCAAACCGCGCGCGGTAGCTGTGCTCGTCCGAGGCCGGTGCGCCGGTCGTGCGCGTGCCGGCCCAGTACCCCTGCAGGGATGCCTGATTGGTGAATGTCAGCGTGGCATCCGCGCCAAAGGCGTAGTTGACGCCCGTAGAGGAATCGGGACTCGCCCGCCTCGTCGCAATCACGCCCATGCGGCTGCGGCTCTTCACGTTGCGGTTGATTCGCAGGACGGAAAACTGCGCGCCCGGTACGAAGGTCTCCTGCCCGGCGGACCCGATGCCGTCGGTCACGATGTTCAGCGCGCCAAACTGAAATCCCCTGGTCCGGCCGAGCAGACGGCCGCCGACGAAGATGGGCACGGCGGTCCCATTCTCCAGACCGATACGACGGCTGTAAAATACAAGCGGTGTCACGGAAGGGCCAAATCCACCACTGCCACCTCCGCTGCCGAACCCGCCCGCACCACCAAAATTGAAGTAGTCCTGGCCTTCCAGAAAAAACTCGCGCTTTTCAGGAAAAAATACACTGAAGCGAGTCAGGTTCACCTGCGCTTCGTCATCTTCGACCTGAGCGAAGTCTGTGTTGTAGGTGAAGTCCGCGACCAGAGACTGCGTGACGCCCCATTTGGCATCGAGGCCAACATCCGCGGTCGTTCTGGAGTTGATCGTCGGTTCAACGGTCCGGTCGGTCTGGTTCGCACCGAGCAGGTACGGCTTGATATCCAGCGTCAGCCTGCGCGCGGGCGCCGAGAGACCGACCAGCGTGCCGGCCGTCGAGACGACGGTCAAACCCCGCCGGCTGTAGGACTGTGGTACCGCGGTCAGATACGAGACCTCGTTCTTCCAGCGGACGACGCGCCGGAAATTGATACCCCAGGCCTGGCCGTCTTCAGTGTGGCGCATCGACCGGAACGGAAACTTGAACTCAATGCTCCATCCGCCCTCAAAGTCCGCTGTTCGCACCTCCCACAACCCATTCCAGTTCGAGTTCGGCGCCTCATTACTCACCTCGCCGTCCGACATCCCGCCCTGCGCATTCGCGTAGAAGTAGTAACCATTGCGGCGGTCATAAAACGTGTCAAACAGCACCGCAAAGTGGTCGTTGTTATACAGGTTGCGGGCGTCACGCTGCATGTCGCTCATCACCCGCCGGCCGGGCGTGGACTCCCAGTTGCGCGCCGAGACGTAAAGGAATTCGTCATCAAACACCACCCATACGTCGGTGCGCTCGGTGGCAGCCTGACCCTCAAAGGGCTCCTGTTGAATGAAGCCCCCAATCGGGGCAAGGTCGCGATAGAAGGGTTCGTCCAGCCGTCCGTCGAGCCGTACCGGTCCGGGTGCCCGCACAGTTCTGATCGTGGCTTGGCCGTTGGCGTCACGCGCGATCATCTCGGGAAACGCTGGCGGCGTCGGGCCATGCAGTACCGGTCCCTGCTGGGCGAACACGGGTACGCTGACGAACAACAGGACGTGAACTGACAACGAGACGACGAGCGCGCGCATGTGCCTACCCAAGTATATGCAAGTATTCCGCCTCGGCGCGGGAAGACCACGACGTTCGGGACAAAGCCCGGCGGTCAGCGGTCCCAGCGCGGGTTGACGACGTTGTTAAAAATCGAACCGAACTGGTAGCTGAACCCGACACTGAATTCATAGCGATACGAGGTGGCCAGTCTCTGGCGACGCAGCAGAATTTCTTCGTCGCTGGCCGTGCCTGCCCTGAGGTAGAGCTGATCGTGCACGATCGACAGCTTGCCCTTGGTATTGAGGCTCAGGCCGCGGAACAGTCGCAGATCGAGCTGCCCCTCGAGTTCGACGCGGTTTTTGCCCAGGTCATGCAGGTAGGTGATGTACTCGGCGGAAAACAACGAAAAGCCCCACGGCTGGCGGAAGGCCAGCAGCCCTTGAAGTGAAGTATTGAGACGCGTCTCCTGTAGCTTGTCGTAGATGGTCCGCTCGATGTAGTCGTAACGATCAACGCCCACCGTGTACTGGAACAACAGGGCGCGACGGGTGGATTCCGAATACGGGAAGATGTTGTATTCGAGGCCGGTCGCGACTCGCGAACTGTGCTTGTAATTCTGCTGAGTGGAATCGCCCGTCGAGATCCGACCGACGGCGGCCCAGTGGTCCTCATCCAGGCTCTTCACACGACCAGGGCGCGAACATTGTAGTTATGAGAATCCGACGTCAGGGTGCTGCCGTCGCTCAGAGTGAACCTATTGCCGTCGTACTGCCCTTCACTGGAAAAACTCACTTTCCAGTCAGCCGTCGTGCGACTCGCCGAAAAGTTACCCTTGAACTGCCGGCTCTTGTCCGTGCGCTCGCCCCGCATTGACGTGCTAGCGCCGACACGAAAGAGCCACAGGTTCCACTTGTCAGTGTTTGCCATGGCGGAGGTCGGTGCCTGCAGCGGTGCCGTAAACTGCAACTGCAGGAAATCTGCCGTGTGGGTGTCCATCAAATATGGCGTCAGGCCCAGCGTGAAGACCCGCGAGAAACCGCGACGGCGTTCGTCGCCGGTGTCGGAGCCACTGGAAACGAACACCGACCGGTGGACATGATCGGCAAAGCGGGCCTGGCCGATGTATTACAGGCTGTATTCCCGGCCACCCGTGCCAGTGTTTCGGGTGGTCACAAGCACGTGCACGTCGGCGTCCTTCCGGTCGCGCACGTAGTGGATGTACCCGATCTTCTGCCGCAGAAAATCGAAATCGCAGCCGTCGCCGCAATCAAGGAACACCTTCAGGGTTTCCGGCATCGGTGTTCCATTGGCTGGCTGCGACCAGGCAGCAGAAGCGGTCACCAGAATCGCGCAGAGCGCACCCCCCAGCGTCCTGAGCGCTGTCGTCACAGCGAAAGTTTATACCCAACTGCGCCCGGGTGTAAGATTACGGGTGGGGTGGCATCATATTTACAGTCACAGTCACCAACAAGATCGCGGCGCCCGTCGATCGCGTGTTCTCGCTTTTCACCGAACTTGACCATTGCGCCGGATTCGTCATCAGCATCAAGAAAATCGACATGCTGACCACTGAGCCGTCCAGCCTTCGCACCCGGTGGCTGGAAACCCGCGAGGTGACGGGGCGTGAGGTCACCAAGGAACTTGAGGTGACGGCGTTCGAGATGAACCATGCCTACACGGTGACCAGCGACACCCACGGTGCCCGTGCTGACACACACTTCACGTTTGAACCGGCGGGCTCAGGGACAGAGGTCAGCATCGTGTTCACCCTGGCGCCACAGACCTTCCTGACCATGCTTGTTTCACCGCTGGCGTGGACGGTGGCCGGCAAGGTGCGGAAGGCGCTCGCGGACGAGGTGTTGGATTACAAGCGCGTCGCCGAACGTGTTGGCGGAGTGCCTTGATTCTCGTCACGGGTGCCAGCGGCTACGTGGGCGGGCGCCTGGTGCCCCGGCTTCTTGACGCCGGACACCAGGTGCGCGTGCTGGCGCGGGACCCAGGCCGGCTGCAGGGCCGTTCCTGGTCCGATCAGGTGGAGATCATCCAGGGCGATGCACTGAAGCCCGATACGCTCGCGCCGGCGATGGCCGGTGTGACGTGCGCGTATTACATGATCCACAGTATGCAGAAGGCCTCTGCAGGCGCGAGCGATTTTCACGAACGCGACCAGACGGCCGCGCGGAACTTCAGCCAGGCGGCGAAGGCGGCCGGCGTACAGCGCATCATCTACCTCGGCGGCCTGGGAGATCCCACGGCAGATCTGTCGCACCACCTGCGCTCGCGACAGCAGACGGGCGATGCCCTGCGCGAGGGCGGAGTGCCAGTCACCGAATTCCGCGCCGCCGTCATCGTTGGTTCCGGCAGCGCGTCGTTTGAGATGATTCGCAACCTGACGGAGCGTCTGCCGGCCATGATTTGCCCGAAGTGGGTCTACACGCGCGTGCAGCCCATTGGCATCCGGAACGTGCTGGACTACCTCGCCGGCGCGCTCGACGTGCCGGAGAGCACCGGCCGGACGATCGAAATCGGTGGCGCCGACGTGGTGACGTACGGCGACATGATGCTGGGTTATGCCCAGGTTCGCGGGTTAAAGCGCTGGTTGATTCCCGTCCCTGTGCTGACGCCCCGCCTGTCGTCGTACTGGGTGCACTGGGTGACGCCTATTCCGGCCGAGATTGCCAAGCCGCTGATTGAAGGCCTGCGCAACGAAGTGGTGGTGCGCGATGACACGGCGCGCCGCCTGTTTCCGGGGGTCGAGGTCCTGGACTACCGCACAGCCGTTGAACGGGCGCTGGCGCAGCTCGATGCTGGGCATGTGGAGTCCACCTGGAGTGACGCGCTCGCCACGTCCCAGGGGGACACCGCGCCGTTCGCCTTCACCCAGCAGGACGGTATGTTGATTGAACGGCGGCAGCGCGTGGTGGCGGCCCCTCCGTTGGCTGTCTTTAAGGTGTTCACGGCCATTGGCGGCGATCGCGGGTGGCCCAGTTTCAACTGGGCCTGGCGCCTGCGCGGGATGCAGGATCGGCTCATCGGTGGCGTGGGCTTCCGCCGCGGCCGTAGACACCCCGACGAGCTGCGCCCTGGTGACGCGCTGGACTTCTGGAGAGTTGAAGCCGTGGAGCCCAATCGTTTGCTGCGCCTTCGAGCTGAAATGAAAGTGCCCGGCCGTGCCTGGCTGCAGTTTGAGGCGCGCCCGCACGACGCTGGCCAGACACTGCTGGTGCAGACCGCGTTCTTCGCGCCAAAGGGGCTCCTGGGCTTGTTGTACTGGTATTCGCTGTATCCCCTGCACGGGCCGATCTTCAACAGCATGATCGACAATCTGAAGCGGACGGCAGACCTCCAGAGTCATTGATCTGCCAACAGTATGCGGGCTCGCCATTGGCGCATTGGCCCATTGACTTGGTAGACTGATAGCGGCCACCCCAAGGAGGTCCCCCATGCGTCCAGCCCGTCGTCTGCTGTTTGCGTTCACCCTCGCAATCGCCGCTGGCGTGTTTCTGGTTGCTCAGCGGGGAGTGACGCCCGATCAGGCGGCGCAGCGGCTGGCGGCCGAACGCGCGTGGCTGGGCCGGATCCTGTCGCCGTTCTATGTGTAGAGGCATTGCCCCACTGGCCCATCGTCCCATTGGCTCATTCCCATTGCAGGAGCGTCACGTGCCCACACGATTTCTCGCAGTTCTAACCGTCGGTGTCCTGTCCACATTCACCGTGTCTGGATCGACGCCGTACGCTTCCGTGCTGGAGAACCAGCGATTGAGGGCCACGGTGACGGACGGGCGGCTCGAATCACTTGTGGATCTCACGACCGGAGAGACGGTTCGGTTTCAGGGGGATCACTTCACCGTGACGATCAACGGACAGACGATCAATTCCTCCACGGTCGCGCCCGCTCTGGTATCGTCACCGGGCGGCACCGCGGCATTTTCCTATGCGCTGCCCGGCGCGCGCGTCATCGTCACCTACGAATTACGGCCAGGCTGGGGATTCCTGTCGAAGCAACTGACGATCGCACCGACCGCGCCAGGTACGTTCCGCGTCAACGATGTCAGCGCGTTTGACGCGACGGTCACGCCGACTTCAGTCGAACAGTTGCCCCTGTCCGAAGGCCGCTTCGGCATGGTGTATCGGATGCCGACCGCAACCACTCAGTCGCACGGGTCGTCGCTGTTTGCGCTCTACCAGAATCCTTACAACGTCCACACGGCCGCCGGCGCGAGGCTCAAGGGTTCGTATGCTCCGCAGATGGACTGGAATCCCGCCAACGGCCCGTTTGAGACCGACCGCCTGCTGCTGGGTCTGGTGACCCGCACGGGCAGAGTCATGCCGGCTAAATCAGTGCCCGAGTGGGTGCACGTGGCCGACTACGATCGTTATCTGCGCGAGAACCCCGTCATCGACGACGCCGAGTCCGATGCGCTTGTGGATGCGGTCCGTGCATTTCTGTTGTACCGACCGGTCAAAAGCATTCGCGTGCATGTGCCGTGGACGGAAAATGACTACCAGATCGACGTCGCCACGCCGGAGGGCTGGGCGGAATACCAGCGCATTCTTCACATGGCAGGGCAGCTCGGCGCGGGTAGCACCCTGTTTGCGCCGTCGAACTCGGCGCTTGCGGCGCTCAAAGACAATCGCGATGCGTGGGGGTGGGAAAATCTGTTGTTCTTCGGCATGGGCCAGAAGATTCGCACCGGGGAATGGGTCCCTGGCCGCGATCCGGTGCCGGCCTCGCTCCGCACGATGCTGGACACCGGGGCTGCCAACGGACTGAAGTTTGTCGCCTACGCCTATCCCACACTGCCCTTCCTGCAGGATCCGGCCTGGACGGCGTGGGCCAAGGGCGAGCTAGGGGGATACCGCGGCGTCGACACCGGGCAGCGGGGCTTCCAGGACTGGTGGGTCAACACGCTCGTGGACTTCGTGAAGGCCACCGGCGCAGGCGGATTCTCATTCGACCACTGGTGGATCGCGTATGACGATCCGGCCGCGACCAGCAAATACACACAGTGGTTTGGCACGCGCCGCATCCTTGAAGAACTCCGCCGCCGCGTCCCGGACATCGTCATCGACGGCCGCCAGCAGTACATGAGCTTCGGTCCGTGGACATGGCTTGCCGGCACGTATCCGCATCCCACTCTCACCGACGAACAGCCCGAAAGCTTCCTCGCATTTCCCGACCTGCACACCGACCGCGTGTCGGCGAATCGGCAACGTTTTGCCGCATGGAAGTTCCGGGTGGAGCGATTCACGCCGGCCGAGATCATGCCGGGCTATATCACCCACCAGACCGAACGCACCGACGACAAGAACGTGATGCGGCGCGATCGATTCCGGCCTCGGGACTGGGACGTTCTCGGATGGAAATACTCGCTGCTCTCGTCGGTCGGTACCGCGCCGCTCAATCACACGATCAGTTACATCCCCGCCAGAGACGAGGCCGAGTTCAAGGCCTTCAGCGCGGCGGACAAGGCATTTTTTCGCCGCTGGCTCGACTGGACAGATACAAACGCCGACGTGCTTCGCCACCTCAAGCCGATCATCGGCCCACCGATGCTCGGCCGCGTGGACGGCACCGCCGCCATCGCGGGCAACCGCGGCTTTGTCTTCGTCTTCAATCCCAACTATCGGACGATGGAGGGGTCGTTCACGCTGGACACATCGATTGGTCTGGCAGCGAATGCCGCAGGTTCGCGGTACGTGATCAAGGAACTGCACCCGCATGAAGGCCGCCTGATCGGCAAACCTGGCAGCGGGGTCTGGAGTTACGGCGACGTGGTGAAGATGGCCATGCCCGCCACGGAAGCGGTGGTGCTCGAGATCAGCCCTGAGGCGCCAATGACTGTGGCACGGGTGTTCAACACTTCCGGCAGCGTCACCGTCTCGAGTGGTGTTGTGACTGTCGCGGGTGTGGCCGGTGAACCCGGCACCTCGGTGCCGCTGCAAGTCCTGTTGCCTCCTGGGCCGCCGTTGATGGCCCCCATGCGGTTGATGGTCAACGGCCGCGAAACACCGTTCCGGCGCCTGCAGAACGTGGTTGAGGCGACCGTGATGTTTGAGGGGCGTGCGTTCGGCCGCGCCGCCAGCGTGTTTTCGTACGACGCCGCATTCACGGGCGGCACACTCACCGGAAACACGGTGATTCCAGGGAGGGTCTTCGCGCAACTCGCCGCGAGGAAGACCGCATGGCCGGTTCCCTACACAGTCGATGACCTGCGGGCCCCCTGGCTGGGCTCGGATCGGCTGCTGCTGTTTGTTCAGATCGCCGAGCCGGATGAGGCCATGGAGGTCTCGCTCGCCATCGACGGCACACCCGTCCAGCTGGTGCGCGCGTACAACAGCATCTACGGCCATGCGCCCAAGCGTACGTTCCTCGGCTTTTATGCCGACGTGTCATCACTGGCGCCTGACGTGGAGCATCGCATCGAGCTGCGCGTCCCGACGCTTCCGCCCGGCCGCTTCCAGGGTCTATTCTTCGAAAACGTCGAGCCGGAATTAACTACTGTCGTCCGGCGTTAGCGCAGGCGACCGGGTAGTTCCCTGCGAATCGGTCGTCCCGAGAACGTGCCGGTGGTCTTGCTGTCCTGAAACACGATCTGTCCGTTGACCCACACGGTGTGGATGCCCACCGCCTGGGCCTGAGCCCTGCCGAAGTCAGATCGGTCGGCCACGGTGGCGGGATCAAAGAGCACGAGATCCGCGAAGTGGCCCGCCGCCAGGCGGCCGCGATTGAGCAAGCCCACATTGGCTGCCGCCAGGCTGGTCATCTTGCGCACCGCTTCCTCCACGGGAAACAGTTTCCGGTCGCGGACAAAAGGCCCGAGCACCCTCGGAAAACTGCCGAAGCCGCGAGGGTGAAGGCCAGTGGACTGGCCGTCGCTGCACACATTGGCGAACGGCCACTGGATTAGCCGCTCCACATCCGAATCAGCCATGCCCCTGGCGACGATACCGGCGCCGGAGCCACCGGGTTCGGCGAGAAGATCGAGCAAGGTCTGCACATTCGACGTGCCGCGCAACACTGCGACCTGTGCCAGCGTCTTGCCCGTATACTCTGGCTGGCGGCTGAAGCTACTGAAGATGATCTCTTCGGCGCGTGTGACATGCTCGAGCACGAACGTGGCTTCCTCGCGATCCGAAAAATTGCGTGTCGGGAAGAAGACGCCGAGATTGGACTGCCAGTACGTGTAGGGGTAGATGTCGGCCGTCAGATGCACGCCCGACGCACGCGCCTGGTCGAGCACGGCAATCGCCTTGCCCACCTGCCCCCATAGATCCAGCATGCCAAGTTTGATGTGCGAGATCTGCACCGGCATATTGTGCGTACGGCCGATGGCGATCACTTCGTCGATCGATTCCCAGAACCATCGATCCTCACTCCGCACGTGGCTGATGTAGCGGCCCCCGGCGTCACCCGCGACTTTGGCCAGCGCCAGCACCTCGGAACGGTCCGAGTAAATGCCCGGGTCGTACTCAAGGCCGGTAGAAAGACCCAGGGCACCGGCATCCATTTCGGCCTGCAGCAACGGCTTCATCCGGTCAACTTCATCGGCAGTCGCTTTCCGTTTGAAGTCTTCGCCCATGACGCGGCTGCGCAGCGGGCCGTGACCGGCATACGACGCCACGTTCACCGAGACAGGTTCCTTCTCCAGCCGGCTGAAGAGCGTCGCCAGCCCCGACCCCCCGCCGTCCTGGCCGACAACGATGGTGGTGATGCCCTGACTCACCATGGCGAGCGCATCACGACCGGTCGTCAGGCCCCGATCATGGTGGCTGTGTGTGTCGATAAACCCGGGGGCCAGCGCCAGGCCGCCGGCGTCGATCGCCCGATCCCCGTCCACCGGCGCCAATGTTCCGACCGCGACGATGCGGTCACCGGCCACGCGCAGATCGCCCCTCACCGGCGCGGCGCCCGTGCCGTCGATCAGGATCGCGTTGCGAATCAGCATGGTGGATGGCTGCGGAGTCCGCGCGTCAAGAGCCACCAGCGTGACGCCAGCGATGGCTCCGGCGGTGGCAAGCAGAAGGAGTCGGTGCATCGTGCACATTATGACCGACTGAGTCGCACCGTCGCGGGTTCAGCCCCAGAGCTTCGACTCGGGCGGATAAACAAGGCCGGCGCCATAGGCCATGGCCTGTGGGCGGTCGCTGTGTTGCAGCAGCGGTCCATCCAGGTCCACCCAACGGGCCAACTGGGCAACGAGAAACGCCGGAGCCATGCCGAGCGATGTACCGCACATGTTGCCGACCATCACGTCGAGACCAAGTGTGCGGGCGGCGCGGGCCAGCGCCAGTGCCTCGGTCAGGCCGCCGCACTTGTCGAGTTTGATGTTCACGGCCCGGTACCGAGACACCAGCGCGGCCAAAGACGTACGGTCGGTGCATGACTCGTCTGCCGCGATCGGAATTGGCAACACCATCGCCTCAAGCGCCTCATCGCCCCCGCGCGGTAGCGGCTGTTCAATCAACTCGACACCCTCGGCCAGTAACGCCGGGCACAGTGACTCCAGCAGCGAGGGCGTCCAGCTTTCATTGGCGTCCACCACGATGCGCGACGCCGAGAGTTCGTCGCGGACGATCCGCACGAAATCGATGTGGCGCGTGTGATCGACCTTGAGTTTGATCAGCGGCATGTCCTTCGCAGCGCGTGCGCGCCGCCTGACCTCGTCTGTGGTGCCCAGCCCAAGCGTGAACGCGGTAGTGAGTGGATGAAGCTGCGGCAGGCCCGCGGCTTTCCAGGCACAAACCCCTGTTTGTTTGGCCCGCAGGTCCCACAGCGCGCAGTCGATGGCGTTGCGGGCTCCGCCGGCGGGCAGCAGCGTTGCCAGGGCGTCGTAATCAAGATCCGCATACAGGCCCGGCGCGACCGCTCGAATGGTCGCCGCCATACGCTCCGGAGTCTCGCCTTCGTAGTCTACCCCGGCCGCTTCGGCTCGACCCTGTCGGCCTTCTGCATCCGTGAGCGTCAGGTGGAGCAGCGGAAGGTCGCGGATGGTCTCGCGCGCGATCTCGAACGGCTCGAGCAGCGGCCAGCGTTCGATTATCAAAGCGACTCCGAGCGTCATTCGGGTTGCCGCCGCATCGGCTGCAGCAACCGGTGCGCGATGGCGTCAACACCCGTGCGCATGGGGTCGCAGACGGGTAGGCTCAGTTCCTCGGCGACACTGGACTGGTACGCCAGCCAGTCCCCCTCGCCGAGAGACGATGAGTTGATTGCGATGCCGGCGCAGCGGACATCCGGGTTCGTCAGGCGCGCTGCTTCCAGATACCGGTCAATGGCGACGCGCAAGGCGGGCATCGGAATATGTGCAAAGTCTTCAATGGTCTGCCGTGACGGGTCATGGCACAGCACAATCGCGTCGGGTTGCGAGCCGTGAATCAGCCCGAGTGTCACGCCGGCGTACGCCGGATGGAAGAGCGCGCCCTGGCCCTCGATCACGTCCCAGTGATCGGGATCGTTTGCTGGCGAGAGCAGTTCTGCCGCGCCGGCCACGAAGTCTGCCACCACTGCGTCAACGGCGATGCCCTCTCCCGCAATCATGATGCCTGTTTGACCCGTCGCGCGAAACGTCGCCAAGGCACCGGCCGCATGCAGCGCGCGTGTCAACGCCAGCGCAGTGTATTTTTTTCCCAGCGCGCAGTCCGTGCCGACGGTGAGCACACGTTTGCCGGCGCGTTTGATCCCGGTTCCGGTCGGCAGCACGCGATCGGTGGCGCGCACGTCGACGAGCTGACCGCCGCCACGGGCAGCGGCCGCCACCAGTTCAGGGAAACTGGTGAGCCGAGTGTGCATCCCGCTCACCACGTCGAGGCCGTGCTCGAGCGCTTCCGCGAGTGGTGGAAGCCACGTGCGGGGCAGTTGCCCGCCAACCACCGCGACGCCGATGACCAGGGACCCCGCACCGGCCGATGCGGCTTCCTGTGGACGCAGTGTTGGCAGACCCAGCGACACGGTGCCCTGGGGCAGACGACACTCGCCGATCACGTCGACGCCACACCAGTCGCGTAGACCAGCCCCCGTCTTTGCGTCAGAGCCGACCGTGATGTCGGCAAGAAAGATGAGGTACGGTTTGCGCAGGATGGGCACGGCGCGCTCATCATTTCAGCAGCCTGCGCCGGTTGCAAGATCTGAACCGGACTGGGCCATACTCGCTCCGATGTGGACCGACCTGCGACACGCCTGGCGCGCACTCCGGCTGATACCGGGATTCACCGTGGTTGCCCTGATCGTGCTGACGCTGGGCATCGGCGCCACCACCGCTATGTTTTACGTGGTGGACGCGGTGGTGCTCAAAGCCCTGCCATTCGAAGACGAGTCCCGTCTCGTGAGTGTGCTCGAAGTGGCGCGGACCACGGGCCGGCCGGGTCCGGCGGCTCCGCAGAACTTTCTTGACTGGACGACCCGGACGAAGTCGATCTTCGAAGACCTGGGCACGTTCGGCCGCAGCGCATTCTCAGCAACAGACCCGTAACTCAAACCAGCAGCGGTCCGCGGCGTCAGTGCCAGTCTGCTGCGCGTGCTGCGTGTGCGACCCGCGCTGGGCGTTGGTTGTGCGCACTCGTTCGGGTGCCGCAGTGGCTCCGGCGCAGCTCAAGGCCGCAGCCGAATCCGCCGGCACCGTGCGGGCGGGGGCCGTCCAGCCGTTAAGCGCCCTCTTCGACAATCTGCTCAAGCCGCGCCGCCTGAACACCGTGCTGGTCGCCGTCTTCGGCGCTCTCGCGCTGGCCATTGCCACCATCGGCATCTATGGCGTGAGGTCCTACATTGTCGCGCAACGCGCGCGCGAGGTCGGCGTGCGCATGGCGCTGGGCGCGCAGCCGTCGGATGTGCGGGGCAGCGTACTCCGGGAAACCGCGCGCATCCTCGCCGCCGGCATTGTCATCGGGACCGTCGCCGCGGCGCTGATCACCAGGGTCGTGGCGTCATTTCTCTTTCAGGTCGAGCCGCAGGATCCGTGGCTCTACGCGGCCGCCGTCGGTGTACTCGCTGCGGCCGGCCGAGACGGCCGACGGCCGGTGCAGTTGGTTAGGCTCCGAGCCGTGAAGCGCTGATGCGCTACTTTAGATACTGCTCCCACCACCGTACCTCGTTGAGCATGCGGTGCACCACGTTCCAGTGGCCGCTGATGCCGTGCGCCTGTCCTTCGTAGATCAGCATTTTGGTCGGCACACCGATCTTCTTGAGGCAGGTATACAGCTGAATCGCGCCTTCAATGGGCACGCGGTAATCTACGTCACCATGCACGAAGAGGGTAGCGGCCTTCGTATTGCCGCAGCGGAAAAACGGGGACTGTTCGATCATCACCTCAAGCGCGGCCGGGTTCCACGGCGGTCCGAAGAACTCCATGTCCTTGGTGCGTGAGATGTCGGATAACGCGTAGTTGGCGGTCCAGTTCGATTCACCGGCACCGGGAATCGCCGCCTTGAAGCGTTCGGGGTATTTCGTGATCAGCCAGTTGGTGAGGATGCCACCGTACGAGTGTCCCGTGGTGCCGACTCGCTGGCGGTCGATCGCAAACCGACCGGCGAGCGCGTCGATGCCGGTCATCACGTCCTCGCCGTCCTTGTTACCCCAGCCACCCCAAGTGGCCCACTTAAAGGCGTCGCCGTAGCCAGTCGACGACCGGAAGTTGGGCAGGAATACGAAGTAGCCGTGTGCGGCGAACAGGGAATTCTTGAAGCTGAACCCGTACCCGGAGGCAGCGTGCGGGCCGCCGTGATTCATGACAACCAGCGGATAGGGGCCACGTGCCGTGTCGTAGGCGTACGGAAACAACAGGAAGCCTTCGATGCGTGTGCCGTCGGTGCTCAGCCATTCGACGGTCTCTGAGGAACGGGTGGCCAGTGCCACCTCCGCGAGCAACGTCCGATGTACGTCCGTGAGCCGCCGCTCATTTTTTCCGTCGATGTCGGCGACGTAGATGTCCGACGGTCGGTCGAATTCACCGACCAAATACGCGATGCGTGTGAAACTCAGGTCGAAGTCGAGACCGTTCAGGCGCCGCGCCCCGGTCGTGATCTGTTCGACGGCGCCTCCCGCCGCGGCCACCCGGAAGAGATGGATCGCACCGCCGGTCTCAGCCGTAAAATAGACGTGCCGGCTGTCCGGAGACCATCGCGGGGTGCCCGGATCGTAATCCCAATCAGCGGTCAGATTCCGTGGCCGGCCGAGTCCCGCAGGCTGGATCCACAGATCCTGCGCCCCGCCGTGTGTCAGCCGTTCGTCGACGATGCGCTGAGTGCTGAGCGCACGGTCGTACAGCAGCCATCGCCCGTCTGGAGAAAACGACGCGTCGGTGTGGTTGTGCCCGTCGTTGGTCACACGAGACAGCGTGCCGCCACGGGTGACGCGATAGAGGTCGGTCGAGCCGTACGCCTTTTCATCGCGTGCCCCCTGCTCGTTTAAGGCAAATTGCAGCCCGGTGCTGTCGGGCAGCCACTGCAGCGTGCCGACACCGGTCAGACCCAGTGATGTGATCTGCCTCGTCTCACCACCAGCCGCCGGGCGAATCACCACTTCAGTGGCGGGACGCGCATGCCTGTTTGGCAGTGGAAAACGTTGGCCGTCCTGGCGGAACGGATACCAGTCGAAGGCGTCTCCCTTGAAGTGTTCCTCGTGACGACGCTCGAAGTCGGAAAGCGCCGGCACCGGCGCCGGTGTCCGCGGCACATCCTGCACGCGTGCCATCCACTGCCCGTCGGGACTGGTCAGCCACGCACCCCCCGCACCAGCGGGGCGTGCTTCCATCGGTGTGTCAGGACTGACAGGGTCCACCACCCACATCGAGCTCTTGAGTGATACGCGCAGGCGGTTGTCCGCGCCCCACCGCGGGGCGGAGACGTCCTCGCCGTTGACCTGGATGCGTCGCTCGGCCGGTGCCCCCACAGTCATAACGAGCCACGTCTCGGTGGTCGTGCCGTTGGTCGCTTCGACCGGTTGCGTCACGGCGTACGCCACCCAGCGGCCGTCCGGCGATAGGCGGGGGGCGCCCACCGACTTCATCCGGTAATAGTCCTCAGCCTGGAGTGCCCGTCGGCCTAGCCCGGCCACCGGTTGCGCCAGGGTCACGGAGACGGGCGTGACGAGGACGCATGACAACAGCATGACAATTCGACGCATGGGTGTTCTCCCTCGCGCCGAAGGCTATCAGATTGAATGCCCGCCGCCACCGGTTTCGCAGCCGCCTTGTTGGCACAGCCCGTCCAGCCGCGCTAACCGAACCAAAGTTTCTACACCTGCGTGATGACCACGACGTCGGGTGGCGGACGACCACACAACCGCCGTGGTGCCGCTGGCCAATCGTCGCGCGGTGCCAGGCTAATGACGCACGCCGGCAGAGTTGTCACGCGTGGAGGCCCTTCGCCTGATTTCGCAGATGTTGGCGGCGCGGTATCGCGACACGGTGAGGATGGCGCCGGAGATTGCCGCGGAGTTAGGCGTGGACGTGCTTCTGGAAGGCTCAGTGATTGGGGCTGTCCACCCCCGCCACGCGCGCCGTCGTCACGCGGCTGGCAGCATGACAGTCAGGCGATTCTTCCCGTCAGCCGTGCGTTCATAGCTCAGCGCGGTAGCGTGCCAGCGCGCGCGATGGAACCCAACGCCGCGACCAACGCGTCGAGATCGGCGGTGTTCGTAAAGAGCTGCGGTGTCACGCGAACGCCTTTCACCGGCGCCGTATCGATGGCCACGGTGAACACGCGATAGGTATCAAACAAGGTTGTCGCCAGTTGCCCCGGGGTCACGCCGGTCACGCCGACGTTGGCAATCGCGCAGGCGCGATTGCCACTGGGGGTGTTGAGATACACCTTCGGAATGCTACGTACCCTGTCGGTCCAGTACTGTTGCAGATACCTCAGGCGCGCTTCCTTCCGCTCGGCTCCCACCATCGTGTGAAAGCGAATGGCATCCCCAATGGCTAGCACCGTCCATATCGGCTTGGTGCCGGTCCGCTCCAGCTTCCGGATGTCATCGGCGAGCCGCGAGGTATCGCCCATGAGCGGCCACACGTCCTTGATTTTGTCCTTCCTGACGTGCAGTAACCCAGCGCCGAGCGGCGTGCATAGCCACTTGTGCAGACTCGCGCCCAGATAATCGCCGTTCAGATCCGGGACCTTGAAGTTGACCTGCGCGAAAGAATGCGCGGCATCAACCAAGACGGCGACGCCACGTGCATGCGCCATCGCAGCAATTTTTTTCACCGGCAGGATCTGCCCGGTGATGTTGATCATGTGCGAAACAAGCATGATCTTGGTTCGAGGCGTGATCGCGCGCGCATACACGTCCACAATTTCTTCGTCGCTTTTGGGATGCAAGGGTACGTCCACTTCCACGCATTTCAGCCCGCGCCGCTTCCCTTCCTGGCGAAACTGCTCCAGCATCGACCCATAGTCCTGGTTGCACATCACCGCCTCATCGCCCGCCACGTGGTCGAGACCATGCACGACCATGCCGGTCGACTCGGTGGTGTTGCGCGTGATGACGAGCTCATCCTCGGGCACGCCTGCCAGTGCAGCCAAGCTCTTCGTCACCGCACCGACTTCGGTCGCCTGGCGGCGACGCATGAAGTAGGAAAGGTTGCTGTTGATGTCCTGCGTGTACCGGGTAAACGCCTCGAACGTGGGGGTGGGCTGGGGGCTGGAGAAGCCATTCTCTAGGTGCACGTAGGCCGTGGGCACGGGGTACATGTTTCGGATCTGGTCCCAGAACGCCTGATCGCTGGCAGCCGCCTGTGGACTCAGTCCGGCGAACGGCTCAAGCCGGCGCTCCAGTGCGTCGAGGGTGCGGGGGCCGAGGAGAGGCGCGGTCGCCGCAGCTGCGGCGATCTGAAGGAACCGGCGTCGTGTGGTGGCCATCGTGGGCTAGATTATCCATCAAGATGGCCGTTCACGTGTCTCGACAGAAGCCGCTATCGTACGACGCCGCGCATGTCCCTGCCGATGGCAGTCACGACGACAGTCCAGCAGAGCCGCCTGGCTGAGGCGGCGGTCGACAGGCCCGCGACCCAGACGATGCGGTTCGGACACGACAGGCCGCCCAGGTGCTACACTTCCCAGGCTCCGGTGATGACCAACGGCCAATTTCTGACCACCGAGCAGGTGCTGGACTCCATGCAGGTGAACCTCCGTACGGTCTACAGGCTGACCAAAGCCGGAAAAATTCCGGCAGTCAGAGCGGGCCGGCAGTGGCTCTGTCGCCGGAGCGACATCGGCGCCTGGCGCGATATCAGTCGCCAGGGGCCTGGCGCGAGCAACGTTGCCTCGACCGGCGACGAGCGCCTCCAGGTGCTGGTGGTCAACGATGAACCCGTTGTTCGGGAGTTACTGGCCAAGGTGCTGGCCCGCATTCTTGCGGCCACCGCGCGGACCCTCGGCGAACCGATATTAGCCACCGAAGCCTGACACCCCCCGTTTGATTCAACTTTCCGCCATCACCAAACGGTTCGGCGAGCGTGTGCTGCTCGACCGCGTCACCTGGCAGGTCTCCGACGGCGACCGCGTGGGTTTGTGCGGCCCCAACGGCGCCGGCAAAACTACGCTCCTGCGCATGCTCGCCGGGCTCGACGAGCCCGACTCCGGCACCATCGTGACACCCACCAGCCTGACCGTCGGCTACCTGCCGCAGGATGGGCTGGCACACGAGGGCCGGACACTAGTCGACGAGGTCTCGCAGGCGTTCAGGCCGCTGCTCGACGCCCGCGAGGAGTTGACATGGATCGAGCACTCACTCGCGGAGCCCACCCTTCCGGAAGGTGAACACGAGCGGCTCCTTGAGCGATATCACGATGTCAGCGAGTTCTTTCGTCGCGAAGAGGGCTACAGCATCGACCTGCGCGTGACACAGGTGCTTGATGGCCTGGGCTTCGCGCGGGCGGACGCGAACAAGGCGGTTGAAACCTTCTCGGGCGGCTGGCAGATGCGTATCGCGCTCGCCACGCTCCTGTTGGGCCGGCCTGGCCTCCTACTGCTCGACGAGCCGACCAACCATCTGGATCTTGATGCGCGCAACTGGCTCGAGTCGTATCTGATCTCCTACCCCCATCCGGTCATCCTCGTCTCGCACGACCGCTACTTTCTGGACGCGGTGGTGACCAAGGTCGCCGACTTGTCGCTACGCACGATTACCGACTACATCGGCACGTATTCTTCCTACCTCACCGAGTACGACGCCCGGATGAACCGCCTGCGCAAGGCGAAGCAGGAGCAGGACGATGAGGTCGCCAGAATGAAGGCGTTCATCGATCGGTTCCGCTACCAGGCCACCAAAGCCGCCCAGGTGCAGAGCCGGATCAAGATGCTCGACAAGGTCGAAATTATCGAGGTCCCACCCGAGCGGAAACATGTCCACTTCACGTTCCCTTCCTGCCCAAAGAGCGGCCGCATGGTGATGGAACTGACCGACGTGCGCAAGGCCTACGGCGATTTGGTGGTCTTCGATCACCTCAACCTCCACATCGAGCGCGGCGATCGCATTGCACTGGTCGCACCCAACGGCGCGGGCAAGTCCACGCTGATGCGCATGCTGTCGGGAGCCGAGGCGCCTACGTCCGGATCCTGCCGCGGGGGGCACCAGGTCGTAAAGCAGTACTTCGCCCAGGATGAAGCTACCCGGCTCGACCCGATGAAAACGGTATACCAGACGTTGGAATCGGATGCTCCGATCAACATGGTGCCGATGATTCGAAATCTCCTCGGTGGGTTCCTCTTCGCCGGCGACGATATTTACAAGAAGGCCGGCGTGCTGTCGGGTGGCGAACGCACGCGTCTGGCCGTGGCGCGCATGCTGCTGCGTCCGGCCAACACGCTGCTGCTCGACGAACCGACCAATCACCTCGACCTCGATTCGAAGGACGTCCTGCTCGAGGCGCTCGCCGCCTTTGGCGGCACCCTGATCTTCGTGTCGCACGACCGCTACTTTGTGGACCGGCTCGCCACGAAGATCATCGCTGTCAGCCAGGGCCGCGTGGAGGTCTATCCGGGTACCTACGAGGAATACCTGTGGAGCAAGAAACAGCGCCAGGCTGCGGCTGCCGCGCCCAGCCCAAAGCCCGCAGCGCCGGCCAGAAACCACCAGGCCCCGGCCGCGCCGGTGTCATACGAACACAAAAAGCGTGCGGATGCCGAGGCACGGCGCCGCCGCAGGGCCGACGATGAGCGGCGCACGCGGGTCAGCGAGCTCGAACAACGCATCGCCGCCCACGAGGCGAAGATCCGGGACCTTGAGGCCCAGATGAGCGCCACGGGCTTCTACGATGACCGGAAGGTGGCCGAAGAGGCTGTGGCCCGCCACAGGCAACTTATGTGGGAAGTCGGCGACCTGATGAACCGCTGGGAGACCTTGCAACAGCCAGACGAGTAGTCGAAACCTACCGACGTTTGACGTTTTTTGTAATTCTCGACTAATTTTGCAACTCAGCGGAGCCGTGCAGGACCCATCACGCGGGCGTTTATACGCAATCCTGTGTTTTAAACCGGCGGAATGGTCGGTACGACCCTTGCTGGAACAGTCGAGGTCAGAGACCTGAATATGCTGCTGTCTGCCTGGCAACATACGCCGCCTCCGAGAGGGTCCAAGCCCAGGGGGAAGGTGCGGGATCTGCCGCCCGAAACCGGCGCCGGAGTGCCAGACGGCCCGCCTGATCGCTTTTTCCGCCACCTGGTGTTCAACCTTCGCAACGGTGTGCTGGCGATCACCCGGGATGGTCGAATCGCGGCCATGAACAACATCGCGTACCGCGTGCTGGGGCTGCAGCCCCGTCACTCCGACCTGGGGCGGTCCTATCTCGACGTGCTCCAGGACTGCCCCGAAGTCGTGCGCGTGGTGCAGACGGCGTTTGAGACTTTGGACTTGCCGAACCGTGCGGAACTTCGCCTGCGCAAGACCGGGCGGGCGATTGGCTACACCATTTCCAGGATCCATGATGACTCGCGCGCCGAAATTGGGCTGACCCTGTTTGTAAAGGATCTGACGCGAGTGGAGCAGATTGAGGAGCGGCAGCGGCTCCGCGATCGGTTGGCGACACTGGGCGGCATGGCGGCCACCATCGCGCACGAGGTCAAGAATCCGCTCGCGAGCATTGAGATCATGGCGGGCACGCTCCGGCGGCAGCTGAAAGACCGTCCCGAGGCGGTGGAAACGCTGAGCGAGATCATCAGGGAATCCAAGCTCGCCAATTCCATCGTGGTCGAGGTCCTGGAATTTGTCCGGCCCATCCGCCTCCAAGTGGAACCGGTGATCGTGGCCGAGGTGGTGCGGGATACCATCGACAGCCTCGAACGGGGCGCCTCGCAGGTGCAGGTGGATGTCGAGCCAGACGTCCCGGAGCTGATCGCCGACGCCAACCAGTTGCGGCAGCTCCTGACCAACCTCATCACTAACGCGATTGAAGCGATGGAACCGGAGGGCACGGTGTACGTGCGGGTGTCGCATGTGGTCGAAGACGCCGAATCGGCGAGCGCGGGACAACCGGTGCCGGCGCAGGTGACGATCGAAGTCCGCGACGAGGGCCTCGGAATCTCCGAGGACGATCTTGAAAGAATTTTCAGCCCGTTCTTTACGACCAAACCAAAAGGGACCGGGCTCGGCCTGTCGATTGTGCGCAAGGTCGTGGACGCGCATGACGGAATTATCGAGGCCGCATCCGCCCCCGGATGCGGCACCACCTTTCGGGTCACGTTGCCGGTGGTAAAGGCCAGCCCCTTCCTGCAGAAGAGTATTTATGGGACGCATTCTCGTCGTTGATGACCACGATTCGCTCCGCAAGGGCCTGGTCAAGGCTCTGACCACCGCCGGCCACGAGGTCGAGGACGCGCCCAACGGCACCGGCGCCATCGAACGGTTGCAGGCCAGCCATTACGATGTGGTGTTAACGGACCTGCGGATGGGCGGCACCGACGGCATGGACGTGCTGCGGACCGCGCGGTCGCTCCAGCCCAATGCCGCAGTCATTCTGATGACGGCCTTCGGATCGATCCACACGGCGGTTGAGGCGATGAAGATTGGCGCTGTGGACTTTGTGCAGAAGCCGTTTGAGATCGAAGAAATGGAGTTGAAGATCGAAAAGGCGCTCGAACTCCGGCATCTCAAGCATCAAGTGGAGTACCTGCGGCATGCCCAGCAGGACATCTACAATTTCGACAAGATCATCGGCGCCAGTGGTGCCCTCCAGCACGTGCTCAGTATCGTCTCGAAAGTGGCGCGGAGCAATTCGACGGTGTTGATTCGCGGCGAAACGGGCACGGGCAAGGAGTTGATTGCCGGCGCCATTCACCACAACTCGCTGCGCGCCAGCAAGGCGTTTGTGAAGGTCAACTGCGCAGCGCTGCAGGAGAACCTGCTCGAGTCGGAACTGTTCGGCCACGAAAAGGGCGCGTTCACAAGCGCCGACAAACAGCGGATCGGCCGGTTCGAACAAGCCGACGGCGGCACCCTGTTTTTGGATGAAATCGGCGACATGAGTCCGAACACGCAAGCGAAGATCCTGCGCGTGTTGCAGGAGCATGAGTTCGAGCGACTGGGCGGCACGCGCACGGTCGGCGTGGATGTGCGCATCATCACGGCAACCAACCGAAATCTGTCGCAGATGGTGCAGGACGGGCGATTCCGCGAAGACTTATTTTATCGCTTAAATGTAGTGTCGGTGGACATGCCCCCCCTGCGCGAACGCAAGGACGATATTCCCGCGCTCGTCGAGTTCTTCGTGCACTGCTTCTCGACAGAACTGAAGAAGAAGGTCCACGGCGTGGCGTCAGAGGCGATGAAGGTGCTACAGCGGCATCACTGGCCCGGCAACATTCGCGAACTGGAGAATGTGGTGGAGCGGGCGGTCCTGCTCACCGATGGCACTGCGGTCACGCTGAGCGATTTGCAGATTGGCGATCAGGCGGTCACGACATCGCGTGGGCAGTCGCTTGTAGTCAACATCCCAGCCACCGGCATCCGACTCGAGGAGATCGAACGGCAGGCCGTGGTCGAGGCGCTCAAGATGTCGAACTGGATCCAGAAGGATGCAGCGGACCTGCTTGATATCAGTCCTCGGGTGATGAACTACAAGGTTAAAATTCTGAACATCGAGATTCCCAGGTCCCGCCGACACCTGACGGGCCTGGAAGAAGTGTGAGTCAGGACTTGCGCGCGCGCGGGTGAGAGGCGCGGTACACCTCCATCAGGCGGCCGATGTCAAGATGGGTATACCGTTGCGTCGTGCTGAGGCGCTCGTGGCCCAGTAACTCCTGAATCGCCCTCAGGTCGGCCCCGGCCTGAAGCAGATGTGTGGCGAACGTGTGCCGCAAGGCGTGCGGGCTCAGCCCGCCAGGCACCGCCGCCGCCCGCGCCGCCTGGCGAACGATGCGATCCACGCTGCGCGTGGTGAGCCGGCCGCCACGCAGATTCAGGAACATGGCATAGCGTGGTCGCACGTGCGGGCCCAAACCACGCGACCGCCGCGACATCGTGTCCGGCTTCACCGCGCGGGCGTCCTGCAGCATCACTTTCAGCGCGTCGGCCGTGGAGCGGTTGAACGGCACCAATCGTTCCTTGCCGCCCTTGCCACGCACCTTGACCACGCGGCCAGGAAGATTGACGTCTTCAATGTCGAGGCCCACAAGTTCGCTGAGCCTCAGACCGGACGCGTAGAACAATTCGAGAATCGCGCGGTCACGCCGCCCCGCCGAACAGTTCAAATCGGGCGTGCCGATCACGCTGTCTGCCTGCGCCAGGTCGAGATGTTGTGGCAGCGTCTGCTCCTTGCGCTGGGCTCCGACCATCTGTGTCGGGTCGTCGGCCAGCCGGCCTTCGCGCACCAGGTACCGGGCGAACGTACGCAACGCGGCAAGGCGCCTCGCCGCAGAGGCGCGGCTGTTGCCACGATCGTGCAGCGACTCGAGGAACCCGCGCACGCCGTCGGCATCAAGCGCGGTTACCGGCACCCGGCTGGGCTTTGCCGAGTCGCGCTCACTGAGAAACTCCAGGAACTGAGTCAGGTCGGTTTCGTACGCGCGCACCGTATGCGGCGAGGCGTTCCGGTTGAACTTCAGGAACTGCAGGAACTCGCGCATCGCGTTCTTAAGCATCACGCCCTTGCGGCCGTGGCCATCATCCAGGGTTCAAGATCGGCCAGGGCTCGCGCGCTCGTCGCCAGGCTCCGGTCATGCCGGCTCTTTGGCGGCGCGTCGAGTGCAGGGATGATTCCGAACGTGATGTTGGTCGGGTTGTAGTGGGCCGGGTCGGCATGGGCCACATAGTGGGCCAATGCCCCGATCGCGGTCGTGCGTGGTGGCGCCACCGGGTCGTGTCCCATCGACAGGCGCGCCGCATTCCTGCCAGCCACGAGGCCGGACGCCGCCGACTCGACATACCCTTCCACACCCGACACCTGCCCGGCAAAAAACAGATCCGGCCGCCTGCGCGTCTGCCACGTGCTCGTCAGCACGGTCGGGCCATTGATGTACGTGTTCCTGTGGATCATGCCGAACCGCACAAACTCGGCGTGCTCAAGCCCGGGAATCATCCCGAACACCCGCCGCTGTTCCGGCCACTTCAACTGTGTCTGGAATCCCACCAGGCTGTAGTGGTCACCGGCGAGTGAGTCCTGCCGCAGCTGCACGACGGCATACGGCCACCGGCCCGTACGCGGGTCATTCAGGCCGGCGGGTTTCATCGGACCGAACCGCAGGGTATCCACGCCCCGGTGCGCCATCACCTCTATGGGCAGGCATCCTTCGAAAAACTTCGTGTTGTCGAAGTCATGCACCTCCGCTTTTTCCGCTGAGACGATGGCCTGATGAAAGGCCAGGTATTCGTCTTTCGTGAAGGGACAGTTGAGATAGTCACCTTCGGAAATCGTCTCGGAGCTCATGTCCGGCGCAGCCTCTCGCAGCGACCGATCCCAGCGCGACGCTCGGAAGACCTTCGACCTGTCGATGGTCTCGGCCAGCAGGATCGGGCTGATCGCGTCAAAAAACGCCAGGTGTTCACACCCAAGCAACGCCGCGATGGAAGCTGACAATGCATCCGAGGTCAGGGGGCCGGTGGCGATGACAACCGGCGACATCTCAGCCGGCGTCGGCACATGCATGACCTCACGGCGGTCCACACGGATGTGCCGGTGTGACGTGATCGCGGCCGTCACGCGTTGGGAGAAGAGATGCCGATCCACCGCAAGCGCCGCACCGGCCGGCACGCGCACCTCGTCGGCAATGCGCATGATGATCGATCCCAGCCGCCGCATCTCCTCCTTGAGGAGCCCGACGGCGTTGTCGAGTTTGTCGCCGCGAAACGAATTACTACACACGAGCTCAGCGAGGCCGTCGGTCTGGTGGACGAACGTCGGCCGCACGGGCCGCATTTCGTAGAGGGTGACGTCCTCGCCCATCGAGGCTGCCTGCCAGGCTGCCTCGCAACCGGCGAGCCCGCCACCGATGATATGCACCATGTGACGCGTTACCCGGCCGTCGCCTCTTCGAGTGCCTCACTGCGAAGGTAGTCGCATTCCTCGTTGCTGCAGATCAACTCGCGCCCGTGGCGCTTGGTGATCTTCTCAGTGAGGAACGGCCGCTGGCACTTCGGGCACGGCTCAATGACGGGCTTATTCCAAAGGGTGAAGTCACACTTCGGATAATTCACGCAGCCGAAAAACACCTTACCGCGCCGCGACTTCCGCTCGGCCACATCACCGCCATCCTTCGGACACTTGATCCCGGTCAACTGCTGCTTCACGTACTTGCACTCGGGATACCCGGTGCACGCGGTGAACTCACCGAACCGGCCCTGCTTCACCACAAGGTTCTTGCCGCAGTTCGGGCACTGCTCGTCCAGGATTTGATCGGCTTTCGCCGCAGTGACGCCCAGTCTGGTGGCGATGACCTTGCGTGTGGTCTTGCACTCGGGATATCCCGTGCAGGCCAGGAACATGCCGAACCGGCCGCGCTTGAGTACCATCGGCTTTCCGCAGTTCTCGCACGATTCTTCCAGTTCTTCGGTTGGCGTGTCGGCCACCTCAATTTCCTTCGTGTTGTCACACGCCGGGTAGGTACTGCAGGCGAGGAAGATGCCGAACTTGCCCGACTTCTCCACCATCGGTGCGCTACACTTCTCGCACACGATGTCGGTCGGCTGCCCTTCCTTAAAGCTGGGCATGATCTTCTCAGCCTTGGCCAGATCCTTGACGAACTTCTTGTAGAATTTCGAGAGGATGGCGCCGTAATTGGCCTTGCCCTTTTCGATCTGGTCGAGTTCGTTCTCCATGCGGGCCGTGTACTCGATGTCGAGGATGTCATCAAACGCCGGGTGCAGGAGCTTGTCCACGAGCCGCCGGCCCAGGATCGTGGGCTTGAATCGGCCCTCGGTTTTGTTCACATATTCGCGCGACTGCAGGACGTTGATAATCGACGCGTAGGTGCTCGGCCGGCCGATGCCGTTTTCTTCCAGCGCCTTCACGAGCGACCCCTCGTTGAACCGCGGCGGTGGCTGCGTAAACTTCTGCTCCGGCGTCAGGCCCCGCACCGCCAGCGTCTGGCCTTCCTTCACGAGCGGCAACACGGCGCTGCCGCTGTCCTCTTCCGCATCAACCTGGGCTCCCACGGCCGGCGCCGGACGCTCCGTGCGCTCACTTTCCTCGGCTTCGTCTTTCGCCTGGCCGTACACCGCGAGCCACCCGGCAAACTTCGGCACCGAGCCCTTGGCCCGAAATAGATAGTCGAGCGCGGTGATCTCCACCGTCGTATCGTCGAACGTCGCCGGCATCATCTGCGACGCGACGAAGCGGTTCCAGATCAGCCGATACAGGTAGAACTGATCCGGCGTGAGATGGGCCGCCACGCGCTCGGGCGGGTATCCCATCGACGTCGGCCGAATGGCTTCATGGGCGTCCTGCGCGGTCTGCTTCACGCGATACTGATTGGCCTGGCCCGGCAGGTAGTCGGCTCCGTACGCCGCGCCGATGTGGTCGCGCACGTCCACCAGCGCCTGATCGGCCACGCGCACCGAGTCGGTTCTCATGTACGTGATCAGGCCAACGGCGGCTTCTTCACCCGGCAGCTCGATGCCCTCATACAACTGCTGCGCAATCATCATTGTCTTCTTCACGGGGAAGCGAGACGCCTGCTGCAGCTTGCTCGTGATGAACGGCGGGACGGAATTTTTCTTGCGCTCCTTGGTCTGGACCGAGGACACCACAAATGGTGCCTTGGCCAAATCGGCGAGCACGGCCTTAGACTCGGCCTCGTTCGTGATCTTCACGGCCGCGCTGCCCTTGCGCGCGAGGCGGGCATCGAACTCGGGAGGCAGCGCTGCCGCCAGCCGGGCGGTGACGTGCCAGTACTCTTCGGGAATAAAGGCCTCGATCGCGCGCTCGCGGTCGCAGATCAATTTCAGCGCCACCGACTGCACACGTCCGGCACTCAGGCCCCGACGCACCTTGTCCCACAGGAGTGGGCTGATTTTGTACCCCACGAGGCGGTCGAGCACGCGCCTGGCCTGCTGGGCATCCACCATGTCCATGTCAATCTCACCCGGGTTGGCCACCGCTTCGAGGATGGCCTTCTTGGTGATTTCGTTGAACATCAGCCGGCGGACTTTTCGCTTCTTGGTGCCAAGTTCCTCGGCCAGATGCCATCCGATCGCCTCACCCTCGCGGTCAGGGTCGGTGGCGACAAAGATCTCGGTCGCCGACTTGGCGGCAGCCTTGAGTTCCTTGATGACCTTGGCGCGATCCGGAATGACGACGTAGTCGGGTTTGAACCCGTCTTCGACATCCACACCCAGCTTGTTCTTGGGAAGGTCCCGTACGTGTCCCATGGACGCCAGTACCGTGTAATCGCGCCCCAAATACTTGTTGATCGTTTTCGCCTTCGCCGGCGACTCGACCACTACCAATACCTTTGCCATAATCTTATGAGACGAATCCCCTAACACTAGCAGTCGAGTCAAGCCGGACAAAATTTCCCCCGCCCGTGCGGCTCATCCTGCCCTCCACTTCCAGGCGGCCCAATTGGGCCAGCAGGTCGGGCGCCGGTAGGCGACTCAGGGCCGCCAATTCGTCCACGCTGTAGGGCTCACCGACCGCCATCATTCCTTCCAATTCACTGATAACGCAAGTCTTGTCTGTGTGCCCGGGGCGAATTCTCGACACACCTTCGATCTCGTCCAACACATCATCCATGGTCTCGACCAGTCGGGCGCCATCTTTGATGAGCGCGTGACTGCCGCGGTAACGGCCCGAGGCGGCGCTGCCGGGGACCGCCATCACGTCGCGGCCCTGTTCCATCGCAAGCCGGGCCGTGATGAGCGACCCGCTTTGGTCCGACGCTTCCACGACCACAATCGCCCGAGCCAGGCCACTGATAATGCGGTTTCGCAGCGGAAAGTGCCAGGGTCGCGGCGTCGTTCCGGGCGGAAACTCACTGAGAATCCGGCCGTGTTTGACGATTCGCTCCGCCAGTGCCCAATGCTGTCGCGGATACACGATATCGGCCCCACACCCCAACACGGCCAGGGTCTGCCCGCCGGCCTCGAGTGCACCCTCGTGCGCGGCTCCATCCACACCCAGAGCCATCCCGCTCACGATCGTCCAGCCCGCGCTTGCGAGGTCACGCCCCAGTTGGCGCGCCACGAGCAGCCCGGCGGGCGTGGCGCGCCTTGAGCCCACAATGGCCACGCTGCGCGCGTCGAGACAAGCGTCCCCCCGCGTCCACAGGACAATCGGGGGGTCGATGATGTCGGCCAGGCGGGACGGATATGCCGGCGTGCGCATGGCGACAACGCGAAGGCCAAGACGGGCGGCGTCCTTGAGGGCGGCCTCGGCGCGGCGCAGCGCGTCGGCCACCCGGGCGCGGACCTCATCTGGGGGGAACCCGACGCGAAACCCCAGAGCCATGAGTCCCATGGCCTCCTGCCTGAGCAGTCTGCAGGCCTGGGTGTCGGGACCGGGGCGGATGAAGGAAAGCGCAACGGCGGTGATATCTGCAGGGGTCATCCCACCGAGGAGTTGCATCCTTGGTGCCACAAATTCTTGGGCAAAGTGGCGTGATCGGAGGCGGTAGACGTGCATTTACTGCGACCTCAGAGCGGCAAGACCCTTGCAGCCTCTGCGTGTCAACCACAGCGAATGCCGAGAGACGTACGGGGGTATAGTGGGGCTCAAAGCTATGAAATACGCGTTATCACTCGTGCTGGCGCTGGTGTTCGCTGCCCCGGTGTCTACAGACCGCCGATCGGAAGCCAAAGAGCAGGTGGATTTCGGTATCGCACTCGCCCAGAAGGCGCTCTGGAAAGAGGCCGAGTTCCGGTGGGAGAAAGCCGTCGAGCTGGACCCGACGTACAGCGCGGCGTGGAACAACCTCGGTATCGCCTACGAGCAGCAGGGCAAGTTTGCCGAAGCCTTGAAGGCGTACGACAAGGCCACGAAGGCCGACCCGAAGAACAATTACATCCGGCAAAACTACGACATGTTTATGGAGATCTATGAGCGCCAAAACCGTCGCCGCACTCGTTAGCCTTGCGCTGACCGTTGGCGCTTCCAGCTGCCTTCGATTTTATGACATTGGCATCGAAACGCCGATCCAGGCCAAGCTGGACGTTTCGTCGTTTCAGCGCGTCCTGATCCTGGGTTTCCTCGGGGGAGGCTCGAAAGACGTGGACCCGAATTCCGAAACGGTGCGCCTGCTCCGAAGCCAGCTCCGCACGAAGTCGGACCTGAGGGTCATCGACTCAGACGTGCTGTCGCTCGTGGACGAGGTCGATCGCCGGCGGCGCGCGTCGGGCCAGATTCCGGCCACTCCCCCGGCCGCAACCGCTGCCGACGAGCCGCGGATCAAGAATGAGAAGGACCTGCAGGAATACGAGGCCATCTTCGCGGACGTGGACTACTGGAAGAAGATTGGCGAGGAGTACCAGGCGCCGTTGATCATCACCGGGTCAGTGCTGTTCACCGACGTGCAGTCCAGTGGCATGTTTTCGACCACCCAGGAGACGATTGATCAGGCTGGCCGCCGTGCGGTGACGCCGGTGCGGCGGTTCGAAGACCGCCGGGGGTATGCGCTGGTGCCGAAGTTCATCTTTATTGATGGGCGGACCGGCGTGCAGCTCTACAGCGAGTCGTTTCGTGAGGAGACCCTGTACAGCGCGACGAACAACACGCCTCCTCTGTCATCGTATTTTGAGCTGATCGACCGGCTCCTTCCAGGATTCCTCAGCACGCTCAGCACTCAGAAGATTAAGGGTACGCGTACGCTGCTGCGCTGAGCGCTCGTAATGGGCCAATGAGGCAGTCGGCCAGTGGGGCAATGAAACAGCGCCCCGGTGGCCGAATTTCCTCGTCATTGCCCCGTTGGCTCATTGCCCCATTGGCTCAATGGCCCATTGGCTCATTTGAAATGAATGGGGCGAAATGGTAGCCTTGGGGGTTCCACGGGGCCCCCTTCAGGGGGTCCGTATGGGTATTCCTCGGATAGTTTTGGGAGAGTTGTAGATGTTCGCCATTGTCGAAGCCGGCGGCCGGCAGGAGAAGGTCACCCCGGGCGCGGTTGTTGTGGTCGACCGCCTGGATCTTGAGCCCGGCACGGAATACACGTTTGACCGGGTGCTGCTGCTCGAGACCGCCACTGGCGACATCGTGACCGGCGCTCCGTATGTGGCCGGCGCCACGGTCACCGGAGTGGTCGAAGAGCAGACCCAGGGTAAAAAAATTCGCGTCTTCAAAATGAAGCGCCGCAAGACGGAGCGCAAGACGATCGGTCACCGCACGCAGTCCACCCGCGTGAAGGTCACGGCAATCAACGCCTGACGCCCAGGCGCTTTACGACATCAGGACAGCACGATGGCTACTAAAAAAGGTCAGGGAAGTTCCCGTAACGGTCGCGACAGTAACGCGCAGCGCCTTGGAGTCAAGGAACACGACGGCAAACTCGTGCCGGGTGGGTCCATCCTGGTGCGGCAACGCGGCCGGAAGTTCAAGCCGGGTCTGTTCGTGGGCCTCGGTAAGGACGACACGCTCTTCGCCAAGGTCACCGGCACCGTCAAATTCAGTGATCAGGGCCAGCGCGGCCGCTTCATCAGCATCGTCCCCAGCGCAGCGCCGAGCGCCGATAAGGCGTAGTTGTTCGTAGACGAAGTCGAGATTCGCGTTCAGGCGGGCGATGGCGGCAATGGCTGCCTGGCCTTCCGCAGAGAGAAGTTTGTACCCCGCGGCGGGCCAAGCGGCGGTGATGGTGGCCATGGCGGGTCGGTCTACCTTGTCGCCACACTCCACCAGAACACGCTCGTCACCTACCGCTTCCATCCAGAGTTCAACGGGCAACGCGGCGTGCACGGGCAAGGCTCCAATTGCACCGGCGCCGACGGCGAAGACCTGACGCTTGAGGTGCCGCCCGGCACGGTCGTCTACGAAAACACTGAAGACGGCGAGATGATTCCGCTCGGCGACCTCGCCATAGTCGGAGACCGCGTGCTGGTCGCCAGGGGCGGGCGTGGCGGACGCGGCAATTCCGCCTTTGCGACGGCCACCAACCGCGCGCCCCGCAAACACGAACCCGGCGAACCTGGCGAAGGACGCACGCTGCGCCTGCGCTTGAAACTGCTGGCGGATGTCGGTCTTGTGGGATATCCGAACGCCGGCAAGTCCACACTTATCGCACGCATCTCGGCAGCCAAACCCAAGATTGCGGACTACCCATTTACGACCCTCACGCCGAACCTGGGCGTGGTCAGTCTCGCAGACGACCGGAGTTTTGTGGTGGCCGACGTGCCGGGCCTCATCGAAGGCGCACACGAGGGCCACGGGCTCGGGATGAAATTTCTTGCGCACCTGGAACGCACCAAGGTGCTGGTGCATCTCATTGACGTGTCGTCATTCTCGGGGCGCGACCCGGTGAGCGACTTCGATGTCATTCGCCACGAATTGAAGATGTTCCAGGGCAGCGGCGACGACATGGCTGAGGCCCTGGCGTCCAAGCCGCAGATCGCCGTGGCCAACAAGATCGACGCCCTCGACGATCCGGATCGGCTCAAGAAGCTGGCCAAACATCTCAAGAAACACAAGGTCCCCCTGTATCCCATCTCCGCGGTGACCGGAGAAGGCCTGCCGGCGCTGCTTGAAGCCATGTGGGCGGCTGTCGCGGCCCACGCGGAGTCGCAGCCGCAGTGAGCCGCGTAAGGCAGGGCTGGCTTGGTGGGACGTTCGACCCGATTCATTGCGGCCATCTCGACGTGGCACGGGCCGCGCACCTCGCCCTGTCGCTCGACACGGTCCACCTGGTTCCGGCACGTGTCCCGCCGCATCGTCTGGCCCCGCACGCGCCGGCGGAACACCGGTTGGCCATGGTGACTCTGGCCGCAAAGTCTGACGACTGGCTCCGAGTCTCGGACATCGAGATGCGGGCTGAGGCGCCCTCATACACCGCGGACACACTCGACCGGCTCGCGGCCTCGGGCACGGCGCTGGACACGTTGCACGTGATCACCGGTGCCGACGCGTTCGCAGGTATCCTTTCGTGGAAAGACGCGGAAATATTGCTGAGCCGTTGCCACTTTGTCGTCGTGTCACGCCCGGGGCATCCGGCACCTGCCTTGCGTCAGGCACTGCCGTCGCTGGCTGCCCGCATGCGCCACCCCGACGACTACGACGACCGGCTGCAACCGAGTATCTTTTTAGTGGACGCGCCTACGGCGCCGGTGTCTTCGACGAGGATCCGGGCACTGGCGTCTGCCGGATCGTCGCTCGCGAGTCTCGTACCGCCGACGGTCGCCGAATATATCGACAAAACCGCTCTCTATCGAGGAGTCGCATGAGGAAGACCGCCAAGCCCGCGCGCACCGCCACCCCCCGCACCGCTTCGGCCGTTCGTGCAAAAAAAGCCCCCGTCAGGCAACCGGCGAAAGCCAAGGCCGCGCCGGCCCGACGGCCGGCCGCCGCGTCAAAGCCGAAGTCGCGGGTCGCAAAGACCACCGCCCAGCCCGCTCCGGAAAAACGCGCAGCCAAACCGCGCCTGCCCGCCGACGTCAAGGCCGCCATCGCCGCCGCGCAGGACAAACTGGCGGTGGACCTCACCGTCCTCGACTTGCGCAACTCGACCGCGTTTACGGACTTCTTCGTCATCTGCACCGGGACGAACATGAGACAGGTGCAGGCCATTGCCGACGGCATCGAGGCCGCCCTCAGAACTGCAGGCCAGAAGCCGGCGCTTGTAGAAGGGTATCGGCGCGGCGAGTGGATCCTGATGGACTACTTCGACTTCATCGTCCACATCTTCCTGCCGACGCGGCGCGTCTTTTATGCGCTTGAGCGGCTGTGGGGCGGCGCCGAACCGATCGAGGTTTCTGCGCCCTGAGCGGACCGCGCACCGCGCAGAATGTGCAACACCCTCGGATCTGGGCCGCGATGAACTCCGGCCAGGCGCCACCAGACGCTGGCAAGGATCTTGGACACGAATGGCGCGGTGGCAATCGATCGATGGTCCGACGCTGCACTGGCCGCACTGTTTGATCCGACGTGCGTTGCCTGCGGCCTGGGACTCGGTACTGGCCGGCGTGGACCGGTCTGCCGCCTGTGCTGGCACTCCATCCGGACCGTGAGTCCGCCGTGGTGCGACTCCTGCGGCGAACCCCTGAAGTCTTGGCGAATCATCACCAGCCACTGCGCACGTTGCATTGCCCATCCGCCGCCATTTGACCAGGCACGGGCCTGCGGCCTGTACGAGGGCCCGCTGCAGCAAATCATCCATGCCCTCAAGTACCGGGGCCATCGGTCACTGGGGGCGCCGCTGGGGGCCCTGATGCGCCAGGCTGGCGGGAACCTGCTGACCGAGGCCGATGCGGTGGTGCCTGTGCCTCTGCATCCCTGGCGGCGACTGCGCCGCGGGTTCAATCAGGCAGACGAACTGGCAATGGCCCTCGGGCGGCCCGTGTGGCGCCCGTTGAAGCGATGGTCACTGCGCCCGCCCCAGGCGGGCCTCAGCGGCGAAGACCGCCGCGCCAATGTCGTGGGGGCGTATGCGCTGTCGCCGCTCTGGGCCGGTCCTCGTGCCAGGCGCCCACGGCGCGTCGTCCTGATCGACGACGTGATGACGACGGGGGCGACGCTGGAGGCGTGCAGCCGCGTGTTGCGCGCGGAAGGTGTGGAGTGGATCGGCGCGTTGACTGCGGCACGCGCCGTGACGTTTACCGGCGGGGCAACCGGGGCAGCACTGCGGCCTCAATCGCCGCACACACGTCGTCTTTTGACGCCTCGCCGTTAATCAGCACCCAGTCAGACTGCTCGGCCTGGCGCCGGTAGCTCTCGCGCACACGCGACAGCAACGATAAATCGCGCTCGTACCGATCGCGTCCCGTTGCCTTGCGTTCGACGGCGGTCTCAGGCGCGATGTCGAGCAGGACGGTGATCGTGGCCGGCGGCAGATACCGCTGGATGTCGTTGAGCCACGTGGGATCGAGCCCCTGCGCCTCGCCGTACGCGATGCTCGACGCGCGATAGCGATCGCACATCACGACCGAACCGGCTGCAAGCCACATCTCGATCTTGGGCAGGTACTCGCAGCGATTGGCGACGTAGAGCAGTTGCATCACGTCGGGACTAAACTCCCGCTCGCCGGCCAGCGCCCTGGCAATCTCGCAGCCGACCGGCGTCTCGTAGTCCGGAAACGACAGAGGGTGTACCTTGCGGTCCTGCTCGATCCGCGCACGCAGGTAGCGAGCCTGTGTTTCCTTGCCGCTCTGGTCCAGACCTTCAAACGCAATCAGCATCACTCATCCCACTGCAACATGTCGGCCACGGTTTGGCGGCGCCGCACCAGGCGCCAGCCGGAGCCGTCGACCAGGGCCTCGGCCGCGATGGGCCGCCGGTTGTAATTCGACGCCATTATCGCCCCATACGCGCCGGTGTCGCGGACGGCCAGCAGATCGCCCACCGCCACCGGCGGCAATTCTCGTCCCCGGCCAAGGGTGTCACTGGATTCGCACACGGGCCCCACGACATCACACGCGATTGGGGTGCCCTCACGCGGGGTGACGGCCTCGATGGTGTGCCACGCGCCGTACAGGGCCGGACGCAGCAGGTCTGTCATTCCGGCGTCCACGATCACGAACCAGCGCCCGTCGGCCTGCACTTTCATGTCCACGACGCGCGTGAGGAGTACGCCTGCGGGGGCGGCAATCCATCGTCCGGGCTCGAGGATCAGACGCAGGCCGGTAGGACGGACCACCGGCAACACGGCCGCTGCGTAGTCGTCCACCGACAACACGGCCTGACCCGGTTCGTAGGCAATGCCGAGTCCGCCGCCCACGTCGAGGTGCTCAAGCGGAATACCGTCCGCCGCGAGGACGCGCGCCAGATCGGCAATCGCGGCGGCACCACGGCGCAGCGGATCGGCGCTGGTGATCTGCGAGCCCACATGCACATGCAGGCCCACGACATGCAGGTGATCGCGCGCAGCCATGGCCAGCGCCATGCTGTGCGCCTGCGCGGGAGTCATGCCGAACTTGTTGGCGCGAAGACCGGTGGAAATGTGGGGATGGCTGCCCGCATCTACGTCGGGGTTGATCCGCAGGGCGACCCTGACACGAGTGCTGTAGGCCGTGGCGATGGCATCGATGCGCTCCATTTCGCCCGGCGATTCGGCGTTGATCGCCTTGAGGCCCATCGTGACGGCTCGCGCCAGTTCGTCGTGGGTCTTGCCCACGCCCGTAAACACAATTTGGTCCGGCGTAAATCCGGCACGCAAGGCGACGTCGATCTCGCCACCGGAATTGGCGTCGGCATGCGCGCCTTGACTCCGGATCTCGCGCACGACGGCCAGCGTGGCATTGGCCTTGATTGCATAGTGAAGATCGTGTGGATAGGCCGCAAAGGCCGCGTCCAGTTCCCGTACGCGCGTATGGAGCAGCACGCCACTGTACACATGCAACGGCGTTCCGGCCACCTCGGCCATCGCCGCGAGCGGCACGTCATCGCACATCAGTGCGCCGTGGCGGCGTTGGAATCCAGGCACAGGACCTTTGATTGTAGCCCAGCGCACTATATGATTTGCGGTCACGGCCCCTCTGATGTCACTCGACCCCTCCCCCGCGCCCAACCAGGCTATGGACGCCTTGATCGCACGCTGCCTGGCAGGTGACCAGGCCGCATGGGAGGAGATCGTGCGGACACATCGTCGCAAAATTTTCAACCTGGCGTATAAGTTCGTCGGCCGGCATGACGAAGCGGAAGACCTCACCCAGGATGTGTTCATCAAAATCTTCAAGGCGCTCCACACGTTCGACCGCCGCGCCAACTTCCAGACCTGGCTCATCAGCATCAGCCGGAACCTCTGCATCGATCACTACCGCTCGGTCCGCAAGGAACGCGCAACGATGGCCAGGGGCGCTGACGCGTCGGAGCTGTCGCCGGTCTCCCATGAGCGCACACCACTCGGAGAACTCGAACAAGTCGATCTGAAGTCGCTCATCCGCCAGGCGCTGGCGGAGCTGCCGGCCAGGCTGAGTCAGGTCGTGACGCTGCGCGACCTGCAGGAGTTCTCGTACAAGGAAATTGCTGATCAGCTGGGACTTCCCGAAGGCACCGTCAAATCGCGTATCAATCGAGGGCGGCTTGAACTAGCCAGTCAAATCCGCCGTCTTCAATCTCACAGGCCGACAGGCTCCATGGCTTCGCGCGGAGGAAACGAATGAATGTTACGACTTCTCGTCACGGCAACGTAGTGGTGGCCCACGTCACCGAAACACGGCTGACTTATCCCATCCTTGCTGACTTTGCGACCACGGTGGCCGGCCTCGTGGCCGCGGGGGAAAAGCAAATCCTCGTGGACCTCTCCACGGTCGGTTATGTGGACAGCGCCACAATTGGCTGCCTGATGGACCTCTACCGGCAGGCCAGCACCGCTGGGGGCCAGTTCAAACTCTCAGGCGTGCAGAAGCGGGTCGAGACGATGCTGACCATGACTGGGGCCCACAACTTCCTTGAGGTCTACGGAGACCAGGCGTCGGCGTTGGCCAGTTTCGGAGGCTGAGATGCGAACGATCACCACCAGCGCCGGCACCCCTGTGAACACCGATGGCGACGTGCTCGCCGTCATCGAGACCATTTCGCGCGATCTCGCTCGGCGGGCCGACCTCGACTACGGCTTTGAGGAAGTGGAGCACGAGTTCCAGCATCTGATCAACCAGCTCACGCCGGAAGAGCTGCGGGTCTATCTCAAGGAAAGCCTGTTCATGAGCTTCAATCGGTTTGAAAATGAACGGCTGATGGCCGTGGTGCGCCGGGCCGGCGAAGCCACAGACGGCGACTGAAGAGTCGGGGATGCGCCGCCTAGCGGGCGGACTGACGGACGGGAACGGCCACCGCCGCTGCCGGAACGTGTTCGCGCGAGTCCACCAGACGCCACGCGTCGGGCCGGCGGAGGAGCTCTTTGGCGAACGCCGCATGCAGGGCATGACCGCCCCGCTGCACCACCAAATGCCCGCGAATCGGGTGCCCCACCAGGGCCAGGTCGCCAATCGCATCCAGCATCTTGTGCCGCACAAATTCATCGTCAAACCGCAGCGGGTTCAGCACACCGGTCTCGCCAATCACCACCGCGTTGTCGAGGGAACCGCCCAGGGCCTGTCCGCGCTGGCGCAGGATTTCCACTTCCTTGAGGAAGCCGAATGTGCGCGCCGGCGCAATTTCATCCACGAACGTTTGTTCGTTGATATCGAGCGTCATCTCCTGATGGCGCAGCAAGGGGTGGTCAAAGCTGATGGTGTAACTGACCTTGAAGCGATCCGACGGGTGCAGCGCGATCCGCTTGTCTCCGTCACGTACTTCAACCGTCGACAGCATCTCCATCGTCTGCCGGGGCGCGGCCAGTTCTCGTGTCCCAGCGCTCTGGATCAGATACACCCAGGGCGCGGCTGAGCCATCCATGATGGGCACTTCGGCCTGATTCAGTTCCACCAGGACGTTGTCCACACCAAGAGACGTCAGGGCCGACAGCAGGTGCTCTACGGTCTCGACCGACGCATTACCCTTCCGCAGACCTGTCTGAAGTTGCTGAACAGCCCCGAGACAGGAGACATCAGCCGGAATCTCCACGCCAAGGTCGGCGCGCGAGAACCTGATTCCGAAGTTGGCCGGAGCCGGCTTGAGAGAAATCGACACTCGCTGGCCGGAATGGAGACCAATCCCGGTGCAGGAGGCGACTTTGCGAAGGGTGCGTTGAGCAGGCATCGAGAACGCTGGCACCGTGCCTATAGCAATCTCGCTGCCAACTCCAGTTGATATGTGACAAGACCACCTAAAGCATTCAAATAGAAAGACTTATACATGCAATTTAGGAACAGCAATTTTGCCAGCTCACTGCTTGTGTGGCCGATAAGCCACATAACACGCCCGTTGGCTTGTGTGCTTCCTGACACAGCGTCACGAAACCGCTGCCGCGGGTCCTGCCCAGAGTGCAGGTCCCAGGTACTGACCGGTGGCAGAGCCCGGGGTGCGGGCAATCACTTCGGGAGGCCCGGCGGCCACCACCTGTCCACCGCCCTGCCCTCCCTCCGGTCCAAGATCGATCACCCAGTCGGCGCACTTGATGACGTCCAAATTGTGCTCAATCACCACCACCGTATTGCCTTGTTCCACCAGGCGGTGGAGCACATCCAGCAGCTTGCGCACATCCTCGAAGTGCAGGCCCGTCGTCGGCTCGTCGAGGAT
>SXGT01037423.1_pt1 | contig 46638 bp, 44 predicted proteins | sample 3176221 | NCBI WGS metagenome assembly SXGT01 (sample SAMN11356862, study PRJNA531348) | freshwater metagenome | isolation source: freshwater sample F1-120 | place: China: Fuxian Lake, Yuxi | collected 2017-12-25 | reverse complement strand
GGGCAGCCCGGCGTCGCCACGGCCACGGCGGCGGCGCTGTTCGGCTTCAAGTGCCAGGTTTACATGGGTGAGGAGGACGTCCGCCGCCAAAAGCTCAACGTCTTCAAAATGCGCGCCATGGGCGCCGAGGTCGTCTCGGTCACGAGCGGCAGCCGAACCCTACGCGACGCCGTTAATGAAGCGATGCGCGACTGGATGGCGACCGTCGAGCACACGCACTATATCATCGGCAGCGTCGTCGGCCCGCATCCGTTTCCGATGATGGTCCGCGATTTTCAGGCGATCATTGGACACGAGGCCAAAAAGCAGTGCCACGAGCAAATAGGGAGACTTCCCGATGTCGTCATCGCCTGCGTCGGCGGCGGCTCGAACTCCGCGGGTATTTTCTATCCCTTCGTCAGCGAAAAATCAGTCGAGCTAATCGGCGTCGAAGCCGGCGGCCGCGGGTCGAAGGAAGGCGAACATGCCGCGACGCTCAGTCAAGGCAAGCCTGGTGTACTTCATGGCTCGATGAGCTACGTGCTGCAAGACAAGGACGGCCAGACCGCCAACGTCCACAGCGTCTCCGCGGGTCTCGACTATCCCGGCGTCGGCCCCGAACACAGCTACTGGAAGGACACCAAGCGCGTCGCCTACACGCACGTCAACGACGCCGACGCCTTGCAGGCCTTCTCGCTGTGCAGCCGGCTCGAGGGCATTCTGCCCGCGCTGGAGACATCGCACGCCATCGTCGAGGCGCTCCGCGTTGCGGCGAAACGGAGCCATGAGGATGTCGTGGTCGTGTGCTTCTCCGGGCGCGGCGACAAAGATTGCTTTGAGGTAGCGCGGTTGATGGGGGAGGATATCGAGGAGTGATGCCGCATCGCAGAATGCGTGTGCGGTATCGCGTACACCCAAGTTTTCCTTTACAATCGAGTTGTAGAGGTAATTTCGACAATGGAGTCCGCGATGACCCAATTCACAATCCCCGCACAGGTGGTGAACGGCCATCTGCAACATGAGAAGAGCCTGGCCGAGTTCGAAGGTCAGCACGTTCTCGCCACGCTTACTGTCGTGTCGGCGGACTCAACGAACGGTGAGGACTCGCCCTCGCCTCCAAAGACCGAAGAGAACGCGGAATTCGATCCCGTGCCGCCGCCGTGGTTGGAGATCGAGCAGGATCTTTATTTTCCGATGACGGTGCCGGAAAAATTGCTGGAAGTCAAGCGGCTGATTGTCGAACGAGGCACTCCATCGATCATTCTGCCGGAGGAATTGCCGGATGAGTGACTATCCCTGGTATGGTTTGATCGAGACGGAGGAGATCCAACAGGGCGACCTGCTGTTCGGTTGCCCATTCGACCAAGTGGATGAATTGGGGCAACCGCGTCGCAAGGACTTCGATGTCGTGGTTCTCAGCCAATCTTGCGATCTCGTCAACGACAAGTTGGAGATGGTGCAGGTCTGCCCTTTTTGGGAACTGGAATCGCTGGCGCAAAGAGTCGAGTATTTTCGCGGCAAGCGTGGCCGGGAAGAACTGCGCCGAGGGAATCTGCCGGGCTATCACTTGCTCTATCGTTGTACCTTGGCAGAGAAGCAAACCGATCTTCTCGTCATCGATTTTCGGATGCAGTTCGCGGTCAGGTTCGTTCCCTTGAAATCGTTGGCCAAAGGCCAGACGCCGCGCCTGCGTTTGTTGCCGCCTTATCGGGAGCATCTCGCGCAAGCGCTCGCGCGATTTTACATGCGCGTCGGGTTGCCCATCGACATTCCGGCGTTCTGACGTACTCGCTCTTCAAGAACTCGCCAATGTTCAAAATGGGACTCTGCGCGGTTTTGAAATACACTATCTTCATCATAGCCGATTGAGCGCATTCCTTGCCAACTCGGTTGTAGAAAACCCGATCGCCTTGGTCCTCGTGGAACGTGGGTACCTCAGCGAAAAGGGCAAAAAATACATGGTTCTCGAGATTCGAGGTACTCATCATCTGTTGGGTACCTGGGTCCGTAGGTAGCTCAATGAACCCCATCGATCACCTTTTCACCCGTTTGAAGGCCGAACGCCGCAAGGCGTTCATTCCGTTTGTCACGGCCGGCGATCCCGACCTGGACGCGACCGCCACGCTGTTGCGCGAAGCGGCACGACGCGGGGCGTCGCTCATCGAGGTCGGGTTTCCGTATAGCGATCCCATCGCGGATGGGAGCGTCATTCAAGCGTCGTACACGCGAGCGCTCAGCAACGGATTGAGCGTCGATGCCATTTTCAGCGCCGTGCGAGCGCTCAACGGGATCGGCGTGCCGTTGGTGGCGATGGTGTCGTACAGCCTGGTGCATCATCGCGGGCCGGCACGCTTCGTCATCGACGCGATCGCGGCGGGATTCTCCGGCGCGATCGTGCCCGATTTGCCGGTCGAGGAAGCAGACGAACTCGCCCAGCTCGCGGCCAAGCACGACTTCAAGCTCATCCTGCTCGTGACACCGACGACGCCGCGCGAGCGCGCCATCAAGATCGCTAAGCTCTCGACCGGCTTTGTCTACTGCGTGAGCGTGGTCGGCATCACCGGCGAACGCAGCCAACTGCCGCCCGACTTGCTCGAACAACTGCGCTGGCTGCGCACGCAAACTCCCCTTCCCTTGTGCGTCGGTTTCGGCATCTCGACGCCTGACCATGTTCGTATGCTGCGCGATTCGGCCGACGGCGTCATCGTCGGCAGCGCTCTGGTGCGCAAATTGGCGGCAAAGAAACCGATCGACACGATCGTGAAAGACGTCGGCGATCTGGTGCAGGAGCTTTCGTCCGCACTCTATTCAGCTTAGGCGCCCTCTTTTGCCGTTTGTGCAAGGCCCCGCCGACAGACGCTTGAAGATGCAGGGTGGATTCAGTCCACGCTACGGCAAGTAGCGGTTTCGACGGCGACTCCAATCACCGGTGCAGCGTCATCGGCACGTTCAGGCGCTTGCCGTCGCGCAACAGATTGACGGTAACGCGGTCGCCTTCAAAGTAGCTGCGCTGGATGTAGTATTGGAAATTCACTACGCCCATGTCGAGCTTACGGTCGTCTACGCCCAGGATGATGTCGCCGGGCCGAATGCCGGCGTCGCTCGCTTGCCGGGAAATGGCGTCGCGCTGGCGGAAGGCGAGTTGCATCTCGGTCAGACCCAGGGCCTTGCGTTCGGCGGCGTCGAGATCGGCGCCGGAGATGCGCGCCTGCGGGATGTACCACTGCACCGACGGACGCCAGGCGATTTCGCCTTTGCGCCAGCCTTCGCTGAGCGCGAGTTTGCCGGTGAGCAGGTCCGCGTTGCGCTGCCAGGCGATGTCGATGGCGCCGATCTTGGGGGCGTGATCGAGCGCGAACTGGGCGTCGCCGAAGGAGTGGATCGGCACGCCGTTGATGCGCTTGACGAGATCGCCGGGTTTCAGACCGACGGCGTCAGCGGGGGACTTGTCCTTGACGCTCTTGACGATGTTGCCGCGGTTGACTTCCAGTTCGATGCCGACGTTTTCGGGGAGGGGATAGCGGTAGAACATCTCACGCGTCCATTGCCCGTTGCGTTTGAGGTTGTCGTTGAGGCGCTCGCGGACGTGATGGCAGTGCATGCAGCCCTTGCCGCCGCCAGTGCGTGCGGATTTCGGGGCGTCCGGGGTGCGCAGAGCGAATTCCTTGTCTTCGCGTTCGTGCATCGTCAGGACCGAGAGCATCGTGTAGCGCAGGCCTTCGAGCGATTGCCGATCGTCGGCGTTCTTGGCGTCGCGGCCGCCGTAGCGCGCGTACATCTTCTCGTCGGCATTCATGAAGAAGATCATCATGGTGAGGTCGTAGTCGAATTCAAAGAGACTGAGATCGAGCGTGTCGATGCGCGTGAGGCGGACGCGGACGAATTTGTCGGCAATGTCCTTGAAGCGTTCGAGACGGACAACCTGCCCGTCGAATTGCTTGCAGTCCACTCAAGGCACGCAACGCAGCACGACCATCATCGGCTTGCCCGATTGCTTCGCTTGCAGGCGGCCTTCCTGAAGGCTCGGCAGCCAGCCGGAGCCGGCCCCGCTTCCCTTGAATTTTCCCTGCGCGTCAGACGAGGATTGAGTGAAAGCAACCGATGCGAAGGCGACCAGGATTGCAACTTGATAGCGCATGCGAAGACTCTCCGTGGATCAACGGCCCTAAAAGTGTCAACGTAGAGGATATCGACGATTGGTGAGAATGGCATGAGAATCGGGACGTTGCCCGTGCATGTTAAGCCGATCCGCCTTCCGCAGCACCCTCGACCGCGGGTGAGATGGCGGGCTGGCGCGTGCCGATGAAGCGTGCCGCCGCCGTCGTCGCAATCATAAACGCGAAGTGAGCGAGCGGCAGCAGCCATTCGATCGTGCTCAGGCCGCTCTCACCCGCGGTAGCGCGCACGCTCTTGAATTCGAGCAGACCAATTGCGCATTGTAGCATCGCGGTGCCGCACAGGAAGAGGCTGGACGCGAAACGATCACGCAGGCACAGCGCGATGCCGCCGGCGATGACGAACGGCAGCGCGTTCCAGACGCACACGAGGACGCCGTGGTCCCAGGCGCCGACGCCCCACCGCCGGGGTTGGCCCGCGTAGTGCCAGCAAACATAGAGGACGGCAAGGCAACAGACATCGAGCGCGACAATCGTGGCCGCCTTGCGTGGCGGGATGATCAGAATCGAACCGATGACCAGGGCGCCGAAACCCATGAAGACATAGTGGAGCGTCGCAGTCCACTCTGCGCTGGGCACGAGTGCGTGCAGGATTCTCCCGATGAAGCTAAGGTCCCGCACTTCGAGCTCGGCAATCTGCCGGAAGTTTGCCGGCACTTGCCCGCCGTCGACGCGCAGCTCATACTCAAGCGTGGTCAACGGGCATTCGTAATCGATAACGGCCTCGAAGGCGACGATCACCGCCATCGTCAGGTGGATGCCGCGAATCCAGGGGTTTCTGATCCACCGAGCCCGCAGCGCGGCGGCGATCAGGATCGCCAGTTGTCCAAACGCGACGCTGGCGACAAAAATCACGTGCAGGAGCGTGAGGATGTCGGCGAGAAGGGCGTAGATCTTCATGGCGGAATGCTCCGGTCATGGGCGGGGAGCGGGAATGGCCAATATTACGAGGCGGGAGTTTGTCGCTTTATTCCCGCATCAATGCAGAAAATCGCGCCAGACGCCGTCAGGATGGACCACCTGGTTCGGTTGGAAATTCGCTTTGTACTCGAGCGATCGGCAGCCGTCTACAAAGTAGCCGAGGTAGAGATAGGGCACCTTCCGGCGCGCGCATTCCTCCAGGAGGCACAAGACGTTGTAGGTGCCGAGCGAGCGGTCGCGCAGATCGGGCTCGTAATAAAAGTAGATCGCGGACATGCTCGTTTCGAGCCGATCCGCGTAGCCGACGCCGACGAGGCGATCCTCGATGACGTAACACCATTCTTCGGTGAAATCGGGATTGTGCACGAACGATTCGCGATAGCTGGCGGCGTCCTTGGCGGGGTGTTCGGGCCAATCTTTCGCGTCGGTCTGAAAGTCGTGGAAGCGATCGTACATGTTGAGCCGCGCGCGCGACACCGCAGGCGCGCCGATGTGCAGCGTCACGTCCGCGTGGTTCGCCTTCCACGCGCGGCGCTGGCTGCGGTTGGGTTTGAACTTCGCCACGTCGACGCGCAACGACCGGCACGCCTGGCATACCTGACAGCGCGGCCGAAAGAGCATGCCGCCGAAGCGACGCCAGCCCTCTGCGAGCCGCCGCGCGTACTCGGCCGCTGAGATATTGGCGACCATTTCGTACTCGAGGCTCCAGTTCTGCGCGGGGAGATAGCCGCACTGGCTGGGCGGCGCGGTGTAGCGGAAGAGGGTTTCCATACGGGTCATTCTACCTGTCGCTGCAGCGGTGCGGCATCACGAAAAACCAATGGCGTTTTCCACTCGTCTATGGGTGAAGCACCTCCTTGAACGTCCGCCGATCGATGTGATGCTTCAACAAATGTGTGTCCTCGTTCGCCCACCAGAGCGCCCCGGAATGGACGAAGAAGCCGTTGTCCGTCCCCTTGCGTGAGATCATCGGCAACGCATCAGCATCGCCTGTCTTACCGGCACGCCGCTTTTTCCAGCCGGTCTTCATGTCGCTGAAGAGATGGACGCCGAATTCTTTCTCGTTGGCAAAGACAACGTCGAGCTTGCCGTCGCCGTCTAGATCGACGAAACGCAAGCCCGTTTCGAGACTCGCTGGCACGGCGAACGGCAACGGCTGCCAGTCCTTGCCGGCTTCATAGCGATAAACCTTGCCGTCGCGGGCGATCATCTCGCAGATGCCGTCGCCGTCGAGGTCGAGCAGACGCGCGAAAAACGGCACGGCGCCGGGCTTGTCTTCGCGCACCACTTCGCGCACGTGCTTGTCGGCGTGCCATTGCTCACCGTCGAAATGGTAGAGGCCCTGATCGACATACGACGTATCCGTCATCGGCAGCGAGTAGCTGCGAAACGCCAGCGACGGGAAGCCCTTTTTGTCGAGCACTCCGAACGCATAATCGCTGCTGCGGAGCAGATTGACGATGAGCCGATCGGGCATCGGCACGACGCGCCAGTGGCTGAACTCCGGGTTCCACACGTACATCTTGTTCTTGCGCGCCCGCACATCGACGATATCGAGATAGCCATCGTTGTTGACATCGAGCAAGAAGACACTGTCGGCTGCGCCGCGCCAGTTGCCCTTGTGCAGGAGGGATTTCTGCAGGCGATCATGCGCCTCCTTGAAAGTGAGGAACTTCACTTTCTTGCCATGCTTGGCGACGGCGTGATCGATGAAGTCGATGACCTGCTCGGCCTTGATCCAGCCGTGCGGGTGGAAGACCATGTTGAAAACGCCCTTCTTGAGGACTGTGCAATCGAGGGCCGCCTTCCAATCGTTGAGCGTTATCGGATTGTTCGGCTTCTGCAAATGCTGGGCCTGCCAATCGCTCGGCGTCATGCACGGGAACTGCCAGCAGTATTTGCCGATCAGGTAGGGATAGGGGTAATTCTCGATCCAGTTGACGAACTGGCGATCCATCGGCAAGTATTTCTTGAAGCGTTCCTTGCCATCTTCAAGCACCAACTCCCTCGGCAATTCTCGATCCTCGGAGGTGAAGACCGTGAATACCGAGGAATCAAGTGACAGGTAATTATTCTTAGTCGAGGTCTTGTTGAAGATCTCCGCCCAATGGCGCGGGCTCGGCGTGTTGAGCGAATCGCAGCACGGCATGCGGAAGCAGACGGGGTAATTGTTCGGCACCGCGTTCAGCAGATCGACGCACTGTTCATGGGTTGCCTTCGCCTTGTCGAAGCCGATCTTGAAGTAGGGGCACGGATGATCGACGGTGTGCACTTCGAAGCTCAGGCCCTCCTTGAGCCAGGCTTGCAGGTGTGGATCGTCGGGCTTGACGTTGCACGTCATGATGCTGACGGGCGCCCGGCCGTCGATGCGTTTGAGCCGATTGAGAATGGGCCGCAGGTAGGTCTCGTACTTCTGCGGATCGCGCATGTCGTCGATGGCCAGGATCACCACCGCATCCACGTCGGGCTCGCCGACCCACTGCGGCGTCGTGAGCTTGGGATAGCCGGCGTGCGGATAGTAGGGATTGAGTTCGTCGAGATGCGCGAAGCGATTGCCGGGCGTCGCCTTAGGGGGTTGGGCGAAAACAGGGAGAGGCAGGAGCAACAGGACGAGGAAGGAAAGGTTGCGCATGGAGGACTCCGGTGGATGACGCCAGAACGTAGGGCCATCGTACTCGGAAATCATGGCGGGAGAAGCGAAAAAGTGACCGTGCACCCCTCTCCCCTGTACTCAGGGGAGAGGGGTGCACGGTTACACGGAATACTGAGGGGGGCCTCGCCTACCTCTTCGGCGGCAGGGGCAGATAAGCCGCGGGTTTGCCGAAGACGCGGTCATGGTAGAGTTGCAGGCCATGCGCGGCGTGATAGAGGGCGCCGCTGTCGACGGGGTCGTTGCGCATGTCGAGAATCGTCATTGCCAAGGCGTTGACGGCTTCTTGCATCCACATTGATTTGAGTTCGTCGTCGGTCATCGCCAGGGCCAGCCATTCGACGACGTGGCCAGTCGTACCGATGCGCAGATGCGGATCGGGCTTGCGGTCGGGGCCTTTGAAGTAGTCGGTCGAGAGCGTGCGGTCGGGGCTTTGGAAACTGCGGGCGAGCTGCTTGTGTTCGTCGATCTTTGCCGCGACGCCGGCCCACAGTTCGGTCTTCTTACCGCCGTTCTTGCGATGAAGGTGATACGCCCAGGTCAAGCCGAAGAGCCGATGCGTGCCGCCGCAGGCCGCATCGTTGATGGAGGCGTCGCGTTCGTAGCGGACCACGTCGTCGAAGGTCAGCTTCTCGCCCGCGGCGTTGGTCCAGGCATGATCGGTCCCATAATATTGGGCGATGATGATGATCGCCCAACTCAACTCCTGTTTGTCCTTGACGCTGGCGCGCATCTTCGCGTGGCGAATGAAATCCTCGAAAGTGTGGTCGCCGCCGCCGACCTTGAACTTGCGGTCGCGCGGCATGCCCCATTGCGCCATCTCGGCGATGAACTGATCCTGATGGCCCTGCGCGATGCCTTGTTGCTTGATGTCATCCGGAGCCGCGGTCAACACGTCAAGCCCGTGCGGCGTGGGCAGGAATTGCAGGCCGCGGATGGCGCCGCCGGCGCAAATGTGCTCGATAGCGTTGATCTTTTTGCGCGTGTCCGGATTCGTGAGCGTCGTCCGTTCGAGGCCGCTGCCGAGGATGCCGTGGAAGACGGTCCAGAAGGCGTTCGTCGTCAGAAGATCGCGGCTGCGCACCTGTTCGAGGGCGGCGTCGATGCGCACCTTCACGTCGTCGGGTGTTTCCGGCGGCTTGGGGATACTCTCGACGGGATTGGGCGCGTCCTTCTTCGTTGCATCGACCGGGGGCGCGGGGGGACACCCGACGCCGGTGAAGGCGAGCAGGATCATCAGCGCGATGGGGAAGCGGCGCATGGATACGCTCACATTTGGCCGCTGGCGGCTTAGCGCTCGCGGCGAAGCGCGGGGCTCTTGGCGCTTCACCGCGAGCGCTAAACAGCAGGCGACGGATGGTCAGAACTTCTTGATGTTCTCATTCCCCGCCAGCACGATCGACTTCTTCGGCTCCGCGCTCGTCTTGCTCGACGGGACGGCGCTCGCCGCTTGGCGCCCGAAGGAGCCAAGGCGCGCCCATTCGTTCGGCGTCAGATAGCTCAGACTGCACAGCATGACAAACGGCCCGAAGAGGGGCATCTTGTAGATGAAGAAGACGCCCAGCCAGCCCAGCAGCGCGCCGCCCAGGAGAATGCCGCGCCACCAGCCGGTGCGCCAGGCGAACAGCGGAAAGCCGATCTGCCAGGCGAGCGCGGCATATTGGATCAGGCTCAGGACAAAAAGCGTCGGTATCGCGGAGCCCGCCTCGCGTTGCAGGCTTTCGGCGGTCGTCAGAAACGGCGGATGCAACGGATACCACAGCGCGACGCCCGCCCACCAGTCGCCCATCTGCAATTTGTGCAACCCGCTGGTTACGATGATGATCGCAAAGTGCAACTGCACGAGCCGCATCACGCCATTGGCCGCGTAGCTCAAGGGCCGTTCCCGCGCCGATGCGCCGAACAGCGCTGAGCCGAACAGGAGATCGCGCGGCGAGCCGAGTACTTGTTCCCAGATCGTCAGTCCGCCGTTCCAGTGGCCGACGAGCAGATAAGCGAACATCAAATAAAACGCGAGAATGGCGAGTAAATAGTCGGCTTCGTAACTGATCGCGGGATTGCCGAGGAAGGAAACGACGACGACCCAGGTCAACACGCTGGTGATGCGCGTGGCGACGCCGAGCGTGAAGAGCACGAGCACTGCGATCGAACTCCAGTACAGGCCGAGGAACGTCGAGTGCGCTGTGTTCGCGTCGGCCAAATAAAGAATCGACCAGCCAAGCGGCGCCATCGGGACAGTCTGCCGCTGCGCTTCCTGGTACGCTTCCTTGTCAAACCAGCCGTCGAGGCTGAAGAACGCCCGCTCGTGGCCCATGAACGACAACAGCCAGGCGCAGAACAATACGCCCGCCAACACGCGCAGCGCGTGCAGCCCCGTGGTCGGGGCCGGCGTGAACCAGAAGCGCGTCCAGGCGTTGCCGGCTTCCACATCGATGTTGTCGGCAGGGAATCGATCACTTGGCACGATAGTCTCCAAAATGGCTCTTCAGCTCATCGAACAACTCCGGCCTTGGAGCGATCATGTCCGTGGGCGTAACCTTCTCGCGCGTGTGGCGAACCAACTCGGCCGAGCGTGCCCGGTGTTCCCGGCACAAATGACGCATGTAGGCCTGGGCGAGCAGCTTGGCCCCTTCAGTCGGCCGAACCGCCGGCGGATTACGCGGCACCTTGTTCTCGTCCACGTGCTTGAGATGCAACGTGCCCGGTTCGCTCATGTCCCAAATCTCGACCGTCGGCATCTCTTTGCCCGCGGCGGGAAGTTGTTCGGTGATGCGCGCCGGCGGCACCGGCTGATCCTCGGCCAGGCCGCGCGCCAGTATCTCCTGGCGATGGCGCACCCAGAAGTTGGCCTTCGCATCGGGGAACTTCAGAGTTTGGATCACGCCGCCGAATTCGTCCTTCAGATGGACGACAAAGTAGGCGGCGTAGGGGGCCGGACGATTGGCCATGAAGTGATAGTTGTGCGTCATGCGCAGCGGTTGCAGATAATACGGATAGGTCAGCGTCGAGGTGATACTCTTGGCGAACTGCGGCCCCTCCATCATGGTCTCGCCGCCGTAAAAAGGCCACGGGCCGCTCTGCGGTTCGAGCGCCAAAAGCAAAATGGCCGTCAGATGCCCAACGGCGAAAATGCTGCCGACGATCTTGAGCCCCCTGGGCAGCGGCCGCGGCGGTCTTGCTTGCATCGAGGACATGGTTCGTATCCGACGGCGAAAAATCTGGAATTAGAAAGGATGTGCATAGCTTAGCAAATGCGCCCGCATCTTGAAAAGGCTTTTGCTATTTTTCCCAGACTTCCCAACATCACTTACCCGATAGAATCGGCCCGATCGGTACAGCCGACAGATGTGTATGCACGCGTCCGCCCGGCCCACGCTGCGCGGCCATCAGGACCCAAGGTAGTCCTTCATATACTTGCCTGCGGAGAGGCTCTTACTGCCTTTGGGTTTGTCTTTTTCGTTGGCGGGTTTCGGCGCTTCATCCGCCTTCTCGGCGGCGGCGGCCAATTCCGAAACGTCGAACATCATCGTGGACACGCCCGGGTCGAGAACTTCGGAATCCCCGGAATCATCCATGAGCCACTGGACCGCATCTTCTCTCAGTTCCAGCACCGCCTCGGTTTGGCTGCGTTCGATCTGGAACGCGAACGAAATATCGCCGACGTCGAGAATGTCGCCGTGCTGGATCTCGATCTGCTGCCCAATTCGCTTGTTGTTGAGGAACGTGCCGTTGGCGCTTTTCAGATCGCGGATCAGCACGCGGCCACCCCAGCGCGCAATCGCACAATGACGCCGGCTGACCAGACTGCTATGTGGCCGAAGGTGGCAAAGAGGATCGCGGCCGATGATGAACAGCGTTTCGGGCAGCGGAATCTCACGACCTTTTTGCTTACCAACGAGAACCATGAGGTTTGCTTGCATCAATCTCTCTTATCTTTTAGGCGACATCCATCCGACGCCTGTCCTGGGTCATGAAAATAAATCACTCGTCCCAGAACAGACGAACGAAAGGTATTAAACCAAAAAGAGGGGATCAAGTACCGTCCATTTTGATTAAAAACCGGTTAGAATCCGCGCGGCGCGGGATTCTCGCACAATCGAAGAAATGCAAGGCAGCAAGGATGATCGAGGTGCCGCCTAGTTGAAGGATTCCAACGCGGCTTCTTCGGTGGGGAAGATTTTGAAAATCTTGTCCAGCTTGGTAATCGAGAAGACCTCGTAGATCTGCGGAATCACGTGGCACATCGCCAGCCGGCCACTGCACGCCTGCAGCTTCTTGTGGAGATTGATGAGCTTGCCGAGCGCCGCGCTGGACATGTACTCCACATTGGTGAAGTTCAACAGAAGCTTGCGCTTGCCGTCTTGTTCGACCAGACTAAAGAGCTGCTCGGCAATCGCCTGAATGGTTGGCTCGTCAAGAATCCGCTTGTCAAGGAAATTGACGACGGTGACATCGGCGTTCTCTGCAATTTTCAGTCGGTGGTTGGTCGCTGACTTGGCCATGACAGATCCCTCGTTGACACTCTACCCAGCAATCATAATCGAAAACAATAATAATTCCACAGCATTCCGCGCGGTTTAGGCAAAACGCTCCAGGAGCACGACCGAGGTGTCATCGTGTCGGCCGGTACCGCCGGTGTAATTGGATGTGATCTCGAACAACTGATTGAGCGTGAAGTCGATGTCCTTGGCGCGGCAGTCTTGCAAGATCTTGACGACGCCTTGCGTGCCGAAAGCAAGGTCGCTGTTCGGGCCGCCATGCGGAGGCAGTGCGTCGGTGAGGCCGTCCGAGTAGATCAGCACGCGAGCGCCGGCAGGGATGAATTTCGCCGCGGAAACGTACTCCACATCCGGATAAATGCCCAATGGCAGCCCGGCATCCGCGTCGCTGCCGATCGAGATCACCTCGTTGGTCTTGAGATCTTGCATCAGGGCGAGCGGATGTCCCGCCGTCGTCCAGTGCATCTCATGATTCACCGTATCGATGGCCGTGTAGTAGAGCGTGATGAAACCGCCGCCCGATTGCACGATCGAGTTGTCGCACAGCCGCTGATTGATCTCGGCGACGAACTTGGCCGTCTCCTGATAGCGCGACCCCGTGAACATGCGAATGAGCGTGTGCATGGCCATGATCGACATGCACGCTTTCAAGCCGTGGCCCGACGCGTCGCCGACCATCAACGCCAGCTGGTCCTTGTCCGGCAGGAAGAGATCGTAATAATCGCCCCCGGCCATGACCACGGGCATCTCGCCGACGACCTGCACCTGGGCTGGCTCGTAGCGGGCCCTGATGGCATAGCCCGGCGGCGGCGTGAGTCCCTTGGGGATGATCGACTCTTGCATGCGGCGCACGCCGTCCATCTCGTCGCGCAACAGCGCGGCCAGCTTCTTGCCCTCCTCCGCGCGCGCCGCCTGCACCGCCGACTCCAGACTGGTCAACGCCAGGAAAATGAAATCGCCGTTGTCGTCGCGCACGATGTAGAAACGCAGGCCGTGCGTCATGAAGCGCGGCAAACTCAACATTTCCCCCTGCCGGCAGCCCAGGACCGTCGGGACGTTGGGGAGCAATTCTTGCTGCTTCTGAAAAGTTGCGAAGCCCGTCTCCGCGGTCTTGGGAAACGTCAACGCCTGGAGCACGACATCCCACCGTCCCGGCAAGAGCTGCGCGCTAAATTCCTCACCCGTCAGGCAGATCTTGATCTCATTCCCCTCGTTGCCGAGATAAAGACTGATCAAATCGGCCTGGTCGGCATCGTCCCACGCGACAAGAATCCTCATGAATGACCCTCAAACATCGAACTGAAAGGAAATGCCAGCATTGGAACGGGCGCGCTGGTTATTAAATCCTACCAAAAAAACACACCGGGGAAAGTGCCGCCTCTCGAACCGAGCTTGAAAAACATGCCGCAAACCACGAAAGACACGAAAGATGAAGCGGCGAAAAAAACCGTCCGATCCTTGCTTCTTTTTCGTGTCGTTCGTGTGTTTCGTGGTCCACTCTTGACCATCCGTGTCATGAATCCCTTCACCGAAAATCATGGAAATCCCTATTGCACGCCCATGCGGCCTGTTCTACAATTAAGGTGTTGTTTGGGTAATGGTAGAGCAGTCATGGCAGCGGTCACCAATTCGGTCTCCCCCATTTGTCAAACTCTCGTCCCAACTTTTCCACTCTTCGCCGTTTTCTCATGCGATCGCCTCAGCCCGCGTTGGGTCTCTTTGGTGTTTGCGTGATTTCTTGAAGGAGGCCCTACGTGGCCATGAAGTTGTATGTCGGCAACCTGCCTTACAGCATGACCGACTCCGATCTCGAGCAGTTGTTCGCCCAGCACGGAACCGTTCAGTCCGTGCAAATCATCATCGATCGCGATACCGGACGCTCCAAAGGCTTCGGTTTCGTCGAGATGGGTTCCAGTGAAGAAGGCCAGGCAGCTATTGCCGCGCTGCACGACAAGGACATCGGCGGCCGTAAGCTCACCGTCAATGAAGCCCGCCCGCGCGAAGAACGCGGTCCGCGCGGCGGTGGCGGCGGCGGTGGTGGTCGCGGCGGTTACGGTGGCGGTGGCGGCGGTGGTGGTCGCGGCGGCTACGGCGGCGGCGGCGGCAAACGCTACTAAACAAAACAACCCCTTGCTTCCCGCGAGGGGTTTTTTATTTGTCGTCGTTTAGCGCTCGCGGTGAAGCACCATGCGATGGGCGATTCACCACGAGCGCTAAACGAACTGGTCTCAAAACCATCCGCCGAGCACTTTGGTTCCCCCCATGAAGATCATGCTAAGCAGCACGCCCAGCTGTAAGACGACTCCCACGAGCAATCCCCAGCGCTCGTAGCCCTTCATTACTTCGACGCATGCATCGAGCCGCGTCGCTGCTTCGCCGGCATCCACGGCATCGCCAAAAATCGCCTCGACATCGCCGGGCGTGGTCCCATCCTGGATCGAACCGTCACCGCGCATCGGCGCGCCGGCTTGAATTGACTCGCGCGGGTCATTCGGTTGCTCGTTCATGCTCGCTCCTTTCGCGCTGTTTTTTGCGCACGTGCCAGAACATGGCGAAGGCGAAGATCGCCGCTCCACACAAGAAGAACATGCAGGCCGCTCCGAGAACTTCGCCGCGCGCTCCGAACCACTCGGCATAACGGAAGATCGACCAGAGCAGGAAAAACACGACGCCTCCCGACGCCGGGAAGCCACGGTCCTCGCGCAGCCCGTACATCATCAGCCAGAACGCCAGCCCCACCATGCCGAAATTGGCCAGGATCGTCGGCACAAGGGTAACAAACCAATCCCCGCGCTGGTCCATGAACTCGTGCGTGGCCGCATAATATAACGCCAGGAAAAGCATGAGCACGACCATCGACAACGGCAGCCACTGGCGGACAGCGAAAGCATAGAGCGGCCGCGTGTATGCCGCCTCGGCTCGGCGCGTCTGCAGGACAAAAGCGACCGCGAACACGCCTCCAGACACGGCGGTCGCGGCGAACGATTGTCCCAGGAAAATGCTGAAATCGCGGATCCGTCCCAGATCGCGGTGCATGTCATGAAAGCTCAAGACACTCAAGACGCCCATGCACAGGAGCGATCCATAAAGGCGATACGGTATCGCGAATTTGCTCCCCTCCGGGTGCAACTCCGAGAGCATCAAGAGCAACGCCCCCGCGCTGCCGATGACCAGGATCGGATTCTCCTCGCCGCGCCACGCAAACGGCAACAAGACAATCCACCACGCCAGCAGCGGCACATACAGCCCGACCGTTATCACCGAGCGTTTCTGATATGCCCACAGCAAACCCATGCCCGCCAGCAACGGCAACGTGTAAGCGGCCCGCGGCAGCCCGAGCAGCAGGAACTCGCGATGGCCCCAGCCGATCATCTCCATGCCGACCCACGTCGCCAGCAGCGCCGTCGCCAGCATGTGCAGGAGCACCGTGTCGAGGAAGAGCGCCAACGGCGCCACGCCCATCGCCCACCACCAGATGCCGTCGGGGGGATGGTCCCCCAGGTGAAAGATGTGAGCGATGAGCCCGATGGCCGCCCCGTACATCAACGAGCCGAAGAAAAACGCGAACTCCGAGAAGATCTTGGCTTGCCACGCATAGCGCAGATAGAAGCCCAACCCATGGAAAGCGATGATGACGGCCAGCAGAAAAATGCACTTGATCGGGTCGGGCAAGAACTCCCAGGTGAAACCGACGAGCATGAAGACGGCAAGAGCGACGAACATCGCCGCGATGCCGATGAGGGCATAGATCGCGATCGACTGTTTCCGCGCGGAGCTTTGCGTCGGCGTCTCGTAGATGTCGAGAATGGCGCCGACCTGATCCTCTTTGACGAGACCGCGGTCCTGCCACAAATCGAGTTCATCGAGCAGCCATTGCCGCATGGTTTGCGAGAGCGGACGTTTTTCCATGGTGGACTCCATCCGGCAGTGGTGGCTGCAATGGTCTAATCGTCATCATCGGGACCCAAGAGCGCGAACGCCTTTTCAACGACATCTTCAACAAGATCATCTCCTGGAGTGCAAACAAACTCCGCATGCCGTTCTACCCAGTCAAGATTCTTCACCTGATCGGCGAGAACAACGCCATAGACGAGCGGGTTCTTCGGTATCTCGACCTCCCAGGGATAGTCTTTTTTCTGGCCGGTGATCGGGCAAACAACTACGAGCCCAACCTTGCGATTGTATTCGTCGGGGGAAAGCACCAGCGCTGGACGCCGGCCCGCTTGTTCGTGTCCGGCTTGCGGGTCGAAGTCGAGACGAATGATGTCGCCGCGCCGGGGCGCGTAGGACTTCTTGCTCACAGCAATTCCTTCCCGACGGGGCGTCCCGTCTTCACCTCCGCATGGAGGTTCTTCTTGGTCACCTTGGCCATCAGTTGCTTGAAGGAATAACGCCGGGCCACCACTTTGCGGGCCTTGCGCACGCGCAGCTCGTCGCCGTCGCGCTCCACCGTGACGAGACAGGATGCAAAATCACCGGGCAACGTCAGCCGGGCCTTGCGGTCGGTCTTTCGGGTCAGAGTTTTCATGACATGCCTCCCATCGAATCATAGACGGTGTATTCTTCGCTGGCAATCCCACTGGTGGGACGAACCCACATCGCCGCTCTCGAGTTCATCGAGTAGCCATCGCCGCATGGTTTGCGAGAGCGGGCGTTTTTCCATGGTGGTCTCCAGTTCCGAAATGGCGGCCCCGTTAGCCGGACGCGCAAGCGATGAATTTTTCCATGTCCGTCGCTTGCGCGTCCGGCTAACACGAATCAACGCGGCTTACGTTCATATAGCACCGCGCCAGGCAGAGATGCGGGGGACACACGGCCTTCCGTTTCGGCGACGCGCGTCCAACGTTGCGGCACGCTGCTGAAGTAATAGTCGAGGCCGCGCGACTTCATCACCAGCGCGAGCCGAATCCCCTTGGCCTCCGTCCAGCGCTCCAATTGATCGTAGGGCGCCGGGTCTTTGTGCTCGCGCTTGAGTTGCGCGAAAAACGCGGCAAGGTCCTCCTGCCGAGAGATGAATTCGTCGCCGTACAGTTCGCAGCGATCATCGATGTAGATGCGCAACTCTGGCACATAGTATATGAGAAAGCCGCCGTAAGCCATTTCATTGAAGATCGGATCATTGGGCTTCGACCGCTCGCGTATGGCGTCAATAAACTCGGTCGGCGTCAGCGCCGGATCGACCTGGGCCTGCCCTGCCCCGACGAGAGGAAACGGCACGGCGCACGCTTGCAGCACGAACGCCACGGCCACGATCCCGGCGGGGATCGCCCAAGGCAGCAGCCGGTTTTCCGTTCCAGTGGTAGGTTTGGTCTGGTCCACGCTGCTTTCAGGTTCGCCTTGTCGAGCATCGTGCGCGAGATTCTTCAACCTTTCGAGCAGCCGAGAATTCGCCAGTATGTCCGCGAGGGCGACCGCGGCAGTGATGCTGAACAACGTGCAGTGCCTGATGCGCTGGACGGTGAGAATGAACCAGATGATCGGCACGAACCAACTCACGCGCCACCGGCGCACGGGGACGGTCGCCAACGCGAGGACGTAGACCATGCCAAAGAGCGGGATGCCGCGCTGATACGGATTGCTCCAGTCCAGCGGCATGTGTTCATAGATGTACTTCGACAACGACGTAAGGTTCATCAAGCGAATCCAGCCGAGCGGCAGGTCCCAGCCATAAGGGTTGACCAACGTCGCCAGCACGCACGCCACGCCGATCAGCGCTAAGCGCCCGAGGCCCTGCGCGGTCTTGAGTGGGTTCGGCCAACCGACCAGCCAGGCAACGCCCCAGCCGGCGAAGACGATTGCCACCGTGCAAAGCCCGCCGAGCGCGCCGCCGTGAAGATTGGTCCACAAGGCGAATACGGGCGGGAGCCAGCATAAGCGCCGCCAAACCGCGGGTTCGTTTTCGAAATCGACTATCTGTGCGAATGTCCAGCCGAGCAGCGTGATCGTGACGATCTGCGGGCGCGCCAGCCAATGATACCGGCTGCTTAACAGCAGGAGCGCGACGACGATGCCGGTTGCGATCCAGTGACTTCCGGCACGGACCAGGCGGCCGGCGGCCCAGGCATAGGTCGCGGCGAGCAACACGGCAGTCCCAAGAACGAGGGCGTCCAGGCCGCCGATAGCGTGCAACGTCGCCATGCCGACTTGCGCAAGCCATTGGTGCGACTGCCATGCCGTCCCGCCAAACGTGCAGCTGAAGTCGTCCTGCCGCGGAACATCATGCGTCGTCAGGATTCGCTGGCCGATCACGGTGCTCCAGAATGAGCCGGGGTCGAAGAGGAATTGCCTTTGACCGATCCAGGCCAGTCCAACCAAGAGGCAGAGAAACATCCACGTTTCGCAGCGCATGAATTTATTGACCACGCAACACTTCCCCGCATTGAATTGGTCCGAATGGGACTCCTCGGGCAGACCTTCTCCGGTTCACCTCGTCGTTGGACGACCAATTATGCGACATCTTCCGAAGTTTCCGAAAAATCGGCTTACGCGGTTGACAGCATGCCAAATGCGACCTAGCTTTGTTCGTTCGCGCGACGATCAACAATGTCAACGCGGACCTGGCCACCTGAAATACTCGGGTTTTAGGGTTTTTTGTATCCCCCTATTTGTCGAAAGGACCTTTCCGATGAACATGCTCAAGAACGCCGTGGTCAATTTCCTGGTGCGTGAAGACGGCCCGACCGCTGTCGAATACGCCGTCATGCTCGCGTTGATCGTCGTCGTGTGCCTCGCCGCGATCACGACCCTCGGCCAAAACGCCAACAACACGTTTACGTCCATCGGAAACTCCGTCGGCTCGGCCAGCTAACGTCGAGTCCCCAAGAGCGAAGCTTCAAAAGTCGATCCGCAGTACGAATGGGCAATGGGAATTGCTTGCCTCTTCGTACCGCGGAATCGATTTTTTTCGTTCCAGCAGATTCACTAGCCCGCAGCGCCAGCAAGGGATTTGTGTGATTTCCCTTGCGGCGCTGTGGGCTAGTGAGACAAATATGCCTATTCAAACCGCGCGCGGCGTTGAAGGGCCATCGCTCGGGTATGCGAACAGATATCGCGCGTGAAATCGCCCAGCCCGCTTCTGGCCTGCCCGTTGCCTCTCCCCCGAAGGGGAGAATTCAATGCCCGTGCCCGTGCGCGTCGTCCGCGCGGAATAGCATATGTTGCCGATTGCCGCGTGCCGTCAGGTACGCCACCAGATCGAGGATCTCCTCGCGTGTCAGCTTGTCCAGGAGGCCCTTCGGCATCACCGAGATCGGCGACTTCGCTTTCGCCTCGATGTCCGCGGTCAACAACACGATCGGCTCCGCCTTCGTCAGCGGGTTCTCGATCAGCTTGATCTGCTTGGGCGTCTCCTCGAGGATGATGCCCGTGTGCGTTTTGCCCTTCTTCGTCTCGATCACCCAGGTCTGATACTTCTCGTTGATCTTGAACGACGGGTCGATGAGCTCCTTGAGGATGTCGAGCGATTTCATCTTGAGGTCGAGCTTGGCCAAATCCGGGGCGAAGTCGTTGCCTTCGCCGTCCATCTTGTGGCAGGCGATGCAGTTGGCGACCTTGAACATCGCCTTGGCATTGCCGAAGTTGCGGCCCGGCTTCATCAGCTCGACGTCGGACGCCAGCTCCTCGAACTTCCACTCCGTGCGCGGCCGGCGGTCCTTCAGCTGCGGGTCGTCGATCTTGAGCGGATTCTTCGCCAGATACGCATCCGGATTGGCGAGGTATTCGTCGAGATTATCGACGACGTAAAGCGCCCCGTGCATGCGCATCCAGTGTCCCGGATACGTGCACACATACGGATACACGCCCGGCTGCGACGGGGCGACCCAGCTCAGCTTCTGCAACTCGCGCGGCTGCAACAGCGTGCTCGCCAGCAGTACCTTGTCCGACTTCGGCACGAAATGCCGGGCCGCGAACTCCGGCATCTGCGCATTCGCCTCGGCCATCTTGCCCAACTCTTCCATCGAACCGGGTTTGCCGAAGACGATGTTGTGCGGCATCAGATCGATGTTCTCGAAGAGGAACTCGACGGCCTTGCCCTTCTCGACGACGATCACTTCCTTGTCGAAGGCCATGCGTTCGGGCAGCGTGCCGATGCGGATGACGCGCACGCCCAGAACGCCGAGCTCGGCGCGGACTTTCTTGCCTTGATCGGCGGGCAACAGCGACGCCAATGCGTCGGCGAACTCCAGGGCGTCGAGCGCATCGGAGGCCGTGCGTTCCTTCACCGGAATCCGGCGAATATGGGCGAGCATCACGTCGGTTAGCTTGACTGTTTCGTCATCCTTGGGCCAATATTGCTTCGGGATGCGCTGGATCGCCCTGATCGCGGCAAGACGATCGGTGTCGTCCTTCACGAATTTGGCGAGCGTCTGGTACGTTTTCGTTTCCTGGCCACGCACGGTGGTGAGCGCGGTCATGGCGGCGCGGCGTACGAGCAGAGCGGGATCGCCGCCGCTGGCGAAGGTGTATTCCGACAGCCGTTTGGCGGGCTGTTTGACAAGCTTGTGGACCTCCTTACGGCTCGAATCGAGGATCTTGAGCGTGTAGCCGTCGAGGCGGGCGCCGAGTTCACCGTCGGTGCGGTTGTAGATGGTGATGGCTTCGATGGCATGCTCGGCGCCGAGATCGACCTCCCACCAGGGATTGGTTTCGCCTTCCTTGGTGTGGGTTTGGCCGCCGCCGCCGTAGTTGCCGACCTTGTTGCCGTCGATGCCTTTCTGAGCGTCGCCATTGGACACGGTGCTCGATTGCGAGGCTTTGCCGGTGAGGGCGATGTTCTTGCCATCGCTGTAGACTTCGACCTCGGCCAGCGTCAACGTGCGTTTCTTGCCGGGCAGCTCGACGCGGACGTAGCGGCCGACGTGCCCCTTGCCGGCGCTCTTGGATTCGAGGCTGGCAGGGAGCTTGACGAGCAACGGCTCTATCTTCGGATACAGGCTTGCGCGCAGGCTGGCGTCGGAGACCATCGGCATGGCGGCGAGGAAGTCGCGTAAACTTGGGACCGATTTCGTTGCCAGCGTCCACGCCTTGTCCGTGGAGCCGTCCACGTTCATGAGCGACACGTAGCCGATCTGGCGGACGACGGGCTGCTTGGCGCTGGTGGCGAGCTTTTCCAGTTCGGCGCGGGCCAGCGTCAATTCGGCGGGGCCACGCGTCGTCAGCATGCGAACCAGATCGAAGATGACGTTCTCGTCGCGTTCTTCCTTGCCGGCGTCGATGCGGGCGATGGAGTCTAACAGGACGCGCATCTCGGTCTTGCCGTCGAGCTTGGCGACCTCGCGCACGGCTTCGCGGCGCACCTGGTCATTCAGGCCGTGGCGGAGGATGATCTCGTTGTAGACCGTCTTGGTCTTGGCCGCCTTGAGCAGGGCCTCGTTGCTGATGTTCTTGAGGAAATAGCGGAAGCCGGCCTCACTGGTCACCGGAATCGGCTGTCCCTTGGCGATGGCGGCTTTCACGTAGGGATCGAGGGTGCGCTTCGTCTCCTTCATGCAGTAATCGATGTAGTAATCGGTCGGATGCTCGGCGGCGATCAGAGCTATCTCAATGGCTTCCGGATTGTTGAAAAAGCTCGCCGCCCGCACCGCTTCGAGGCGGACGCGCGGGTGCTTGTCGGCTGCCTGTTCCTTGAGCAATTCGAGGGCGTCGGAGATTTGCTCGCGTTGATAGCAGAGGACGCGCGTCGCCGCTGCCCGGGCGCGATGATCGGGTGAAGTCAGCACCTTCTTGAGCAGATCGCGATTGCCGACGTTGTGATTTTGATGCACCCACAAGCCTTCGAGCACGTGATGCTCGTAATCGGCGTCTTTCTTGTCGAGCTTGCCGAGCCAGTCCGCCGTTGCCTGGATCACCTCGTCGGACTTGCGCGCGGTCAATTCGAGGCGGGCGCGATAGCGAACGCGATCTTCCTGGCTCTTCAAGGCGTCGAGCAGTTCGGGGACGGTCGCTCCCGCGATCTTCGTCGATTTCGACAGCGGCCGGCCGTCGTAGCTGATGCGGTACACACGGCCATAGGTGCGATTGCGATTGGGATCGCGCAAGTTGTGCTGCATGTGGCCGATGATCGGGTTGTGCCAATCGCTGAAGTAGATGGCGCCGTCGGGGCCCATCTTGACATCGGAGGGGCGGAAGTTCGGATCGCTCGAGACGATGAGGTAATCGTTCTGCCCTTCGGGCGTCTTGGCATGCTCGGCAGTGAAGCCGGAGCCGCTTTCCTTCATGATGAGGCGATAGATGCCCTGGAAAGTGATGACGTTGCCGTTCAGAAAATTGCCCTGATATTCAGGCGGGAAGTGGGCGCTCGAGAGAATTTCGTTGCCGGGGCAGGGCCGGCTGAGCTGCTTGAACCACGTCTGATAGCCCGCGTGCCTGCTCGGATATTCCATGCGGCCCGAGAAGCCGGCGGCGAAGTAGTTGGCATTGCCGGTGCCGTCGGTGACGAAGTTTTGGCCCCAGCGATCGAAGACGTGCCCGTGCGGATTGGCGAAGCCATAGTTGATGAACGTCTCGAACTTCCACGTGCGCGGCTCGAAGCGGAAGACGCCAGCGTTGGCGTTGCGCACGGGCGGGCCCCACGGCGTCTCGACCTGCGTGTGATGGAACGTCCCTTCTTGAAAGTACAACGCGCCGCCGCCGTCGATGACGAAGCTGTTGAGCGCGTGATGCGTGTCGGCCGAATCGATGCCGTGCAAGATGCGTTCGCGAATGTCCGCCTTGCCGTCGCCGTCCGTGTCTTTCAAGAACATGAGGTCCGGCTGCTGGCCCACGAGCAGGCCGCCGTTCCAGAATTCGAGCCCGGTCGGCACGTGGAGTTTGTCCGCGAAGGTGGTGCACTTGTCCGCGACGCCGTCGCCGTCGGTGTCTTCGAGGATGATGATCTTGTCGTTCATCTCTTCCTTCGGCTTCCAGTGCGGATAGCTCGGCATGCAGGCGACGAAGAGACGCCCCTTGTTGTCCCACGCCATTTGCACGGGATTCGCCAAGTCGGGGAACATCTCCTCCGAGGCGAACAGGTTGGCCTTGAGGTTCCTGCCGAGCTTCATCTTGTCGATCGCTTCCTTGCCGCCGAGGAACTTGTGTTTGAGTCCGGCAAGCGGTCCGGGCTTGTTGGTGTTGATCTCGACGAACGGCTTGGTGTTGGAGTCATCGACCTTGAGTTGTTTGCCCTGCGCGGCAGCCCAGACGAGCTTGTCGCGGTTGGCGGTCATCTCGTCGAGGATCTCCATTTCGCGCTGGGCGACCTCGAAGTTGGTGTTGATTTTGCCGGGGATGGGCTTGCCGGTCTTCGGATCGAATTCATTGAACTTGAGTCCCGCCCGGCCGCCGTAGATCGAGAATCCGTCCACGGTGCGATAGCGGTTGAACCAGTGGAAGTTGCGTTCGAGGACGGCGGCGCGGAGCTTCTCGTGCCGAAACAACGCGACCTCGGCGCGCGCGCCGAAAAGTTCAAGCGTGATGATCCACGCGAGTCGACGATCGCCGTTCTCGTTGAGGTGGATGCCGTTGATCGTCCACGGCTGCTCCGTCTGAGGATACGCCTTCAAAGTCGGCGTGAAGACATCGACGAAGACGACATTGTTCCCCTTGGCGACGGTCTTGATCGCCTCGGTGTACAGCTTGAGCCGGGCGTTGTTGTCCTTGCCGTCGGGCAGATTCCTGTCCTTGAGATCCTCGTGCGCGATCGGCGAGAAGAGCACGACTCGCGGCGGGCTGACGCCGTTGTATTTCTTGCTCAGGAGGTTCTTGACGTAGCCGTCGAGATCGGTGCTGAACTTGACGAGCCCTTCCTGCCCCTTGAACGATTCGTTGTAGCCGAAGAAGGCGAAGACGACGTCGGTCTTGGTGCGCGTCAGCCATTCGTCGGGCGAGCCGAAGTTGGCGGAGCGCAGCCGCGTGACGACTTCATCGCCGGAGAAGCCGAGGTTGCGGAAGACGAGATCGTGCTGCGCGAAGCGCGTGTGCAGATACGTCTCGAGCCAGCCGTGGTGCTGCATGCGTTCGGCAAGCGTGTTGCCGACGATGCTGATGCGATCGCCTTTCTTGAGGACAAGCGTTTGCGCGTGAGCGGAGGTCGCGGCAAAAACGAGTGCGATGGCGGCGAGAAGATGTTTCGTCATGACGATGGTCCCGTGGTTTAGCCGGCGAGCTTGCTCGCCGAGGATCGAGCGGGTTGTTGTTCTTTTTTATACGGGAAGGTAGAATGAAGCTCAAATGGCGGCAAGGAAAAGTGAGGGCGACGCATGAAAAATCAAGGAGATTACGTGGGGCGATTTTCGGTCGAAATCGAGGTCACGAACTACCACGACATCGTTGCGGCCGAGATTGGACACCTGGCTTCCGACAAGGTACGGCGAAAGGTCATCCAGGGCATTGTGGATTCCGGGGCATCGCGCATGGTCCTGCCAGAAGCCCTGGTCAAAGAGCTGGGGTTACCGGTGTGGAAATCCAAGACCAAGGTCAAGTACGCGGACGGTCGGCGCGCGCTCCGCCGAGAAGTCGGAGCAGTCCATTTGATCCTGCAAGGACGGCCTGGCATCTTCACCGCCATCGTTGAACCGAAACGCGAGACTGCGTTGATCGGCGCCATCGTGCTCGAAGATCTGGACTTCCTGGTGGATTGCAAAAAGCTCTGCCTTGTGCCGCGCGATCCGGATTATGTTCTGACTGAGATCGAGTAAGGAAGACGCGAAAAAACGCGCGTGCTTCATCATCCTGCTATAATTATTTTATTGGCGGCATATTCAATCGCTAAAGGGATCAAGATGGCATTGCTCCACGTTGACCGCGGCGATTTGCAAGGTCAAATCATTCCTCTTAACAACGATCCGGTGGTCCTGGGCCGCAGTCCCGATTGCGATTACGTCATCAGCAGTAACGAGGTCGTCAGCCGCTTTCACGCGCGCATCACGCTTGCCGACGGACAGTATCTCATTGAGGACCACAAGCGAAGTAAGAACCGCACCTACGTCAACGGCGAAGCGATCCCCTTCCAGAAAAAGATCCCGCTCGCGAATAAGGATCACCTCCGCATCTACGATTTCGAGGCGACCTTCTTCCTGTCCGGCGCAGATATCCCGTCCACTGGCTCCGCGACCGTCGAGGCGATGCTCAGCTCAAGCAGCCAGCACAGTCTGGAAACGCAGCCCGCAGCCAAGCTCGCCATCCTGCTTGACATCACCGCGAAGCTCAGCAAGACGCTCGATCTCGATTCGCAGTTGCCGGAGGTGGCCGAGGGGCTCCTGCGGCTCTTCCCGCAAGCCGACCGCTGCTTCTTGATCTTCGTCGAGGCGGACACGGGAATCCTTCAGCCCAAAGTCGTGCGTGCACGTGGCGCCGCGACGGACGACAGCAACGTCCGCTTCAGTCAGACCATCGTTCGGCAATGCTTGCAAACCGCGCAAGCCATATTGCTGCGTGAGGGAGACAAGGCGCCCATCTCCTCGACGGATAGCGTCGTCAGCGCTCACATGCGTTCGGTTATGTGCGTGCCGTTGTGCCCGGCGGAGGGGCCGCCGTTCGGCGTCATCCAGCTCGACACGCAGGACCAACTTAAGCTCTTCACCGAGGAAGACCTGCGTCTCCTCTGGGGCGTGGCGCATCAAGCGACCGCGGCGCTGGAGAGCACACGCTATCATAGCCTGCGCCTGACGCAAGAGCGCGTCAAGAACGAGATGATCTTGGCCCGGGAAGTTCAGCGCCACTTCCTGCCCCTGGACCTGCCTGAAGTCCCCGGCTACGAGTTCTTCTCCTACTATGATGCCGCCCGTGAAGTGGGGGGCGATTATTACGACTTCATACCGATGCCCGAAGGCCGCCTCGCCATCATGCTCGCCGACGTGGCCGGCAAGGGGATGCCCGCAGCCTTGTTGATGGCCAAGCTCTCGTCGGAGGCGCGCTTCTGCCTCTTGACGGAACGACAACCGACCACCGCCATCCGCCGGCTCAACGGCCAGCTCCATCCCGTCACCAGTCCGATGGACCGCTTCGTGACGCTGATCGCCGCCGTATTCGACCCGGCCCACCACACGGTGACGCTCATCAACGCCGGCCATCCCTCGCCGCTCTTGTATAGCCGGGCGACGCGCGAATTCACCAAGGCGTTCCCGCTCGACCTGGCCGGCTCGTCGCTGGGCATCGACGCCGACAACCAATACCAATCGATCCAGGTCAAGCTGGCGCCGGGCGATACGCTCTTGATTTACAGCGACGGCGTGACCGATTCGCAAAGCGCCGCCGGCAAACCGTTCCGCCTCAAGGGCATCTTGAACATTCTTGACGACAAACAACCCGACACGCCGCACGCCCTCGGCAAGCGCCTGGTAAAGGCGATTCAACGCCACTCCGCGGGCGTTCCTCCTTTCGACGACATAACGCTGGTATGCTTTGGCCGAAGCGCGATCGGAAGTTGAGCATGCGCTGACCGGAAGCGGCTCAATCTGGCTGGTTGACCTCACGCTCCGATACGACGTGCCCAAAACCGTCGCAACCTTTACCGTCGGCACAACGGATGCTTCAGCGTCTTCCAGGCGCCGCCTTCCTTGCTCGACGCGACGCATTGCGTGATGAAGTTCATGCCGTCCACGCCGTCGGCGACGTTCGGATAGAGCGTGTTCGTGCCGTCGAATTTTTGGCCTGCGGCACGCTTGATCATATCGGCATACGCGGCGGTGTAGACGTTGGCGAACGCTTCCAAAAAGGCTTCGGGATGCCCGGCCGGGATGCGTGTCGACGCGCCGGCTGTCGCGCCCAAATAGGGCCCGCCGGCGCGCGTGTAGATCTGGTGCGGTTGGCCGTTGACGCGGTGCAGCATCTTGTTCGGCTCTTCCTGATGCCATTCCAGAGCGCCCTTGGTGCCGTCGATCTCGACCCAGATGTCGTTCTCCCGGCCATGCGATATTTGCGACGCGGTCACGGTGCCGAGGCCGCCGTTCGTGTAGCGGATGACGGCAGTTCCGTAGTCGTCGAGCACGCGGCCTTCGACGAACGCCTTCAGCGAACACGAGATCTGCTCGGGGACCAGGCCCGTGATGTAGCGGCCCAGGTTGTAAGCGTGCGTGCCGATGTCGCCGAAACAGCCGGCGGCGCCGGAACGTTTCGGGTCGGTGCGCCAGTCGGCCTGCTTTTGGCCGGACGCTTCGAGCTTGGTGCGCAGCCAGCCCTGGATGTAGAAGGCGCGGACGGCGTTGATCTCGCCCAGTTCGCCCGCGAGGACCATGTCGCGCGCTTGCCGAACGAGCGGGTAGCCGGTGTAGTTGTGGGTGACGCCGAAGACGACGCCGGTCTTGGCAACCACTTTCGCAAGCTCCTCGGCCTGCGCGAGATCGAACGTCAGCGGCTTGTCGCACATGACGTTGAAACCGGCCTCCGCGAACGCTCTGGCGATCTCGAAGTGCGTGTGATTCGGTGTGGCCACGGAGACGAAATCGACGCGCTCCCCGGCGGGTAGCTTGAGCTCGGCGGCGATCATGTCCTTGACGGAGCCGTAGGCGCGGGCGAGATTGATATCGTAATCGGGCGCGGACGCTTTGGCCTTGGCGGCGTCGCTGGAGAGAGCGCCGGCGACGAGGACGGCGCGGTTATCGAGAATGGCCGCGGTGGCGTGAACGCGTCCGATGAACGCGCCCTGTCCGCCGCCGACGAGGCCCATGCGCAGCTTGCGATTGAGAGGTTCGTTGGTAGGCATGGCTGGCTCCGTGGGTATCATGTGAGCTTCGTTATGAGGTAAAACATAGAGAAAGACCGATCCACGGGCAGGGTTGAATAGACAACGCCAACTCGAACGGGTATGATTGGATTGATCGATTACACGGTCGCGGGGCTTCTTCCGTGCTGCTTCTTCATGGACCCACTCGACAACGGGCTGAATCGATCCTCAAGAACGGGCCTGACGCGCGGTTTCGTGAACCGCATGGCCCCGAGGCAGAAGGGTTTTCGACTTCGCTTGCGACTGGACCATTTGAGGTGGGAAGTCCGCAAGATTATGCGCGGAAAAAGTCGGCGAATTTCCCCAATGAAGGGGGACCGGTTGTCCTTGCCGTTGAGTTGCCCGAATCGCTCGCGGTAACAATGATCGGCGACCTGGGTGAGGTGATCGCGGGCAAAGCGTTCGACGCCGGCACGGAAATTCGATTTGAGCCCGGCGGCGGATTGGAGCAATTGCGCGCGGCTTGGCCTCAACTATCCAAGACAATAACCGCTATCGAGGGAACTGCGAAATGAACGTGCTCACTGAAAACCTGAAGCGAAACCAGGATCTTGAACGAATGGTACTGACCGAGGCTGTGCGCTGTTTGGGTGACGGGCTCGACACGCCGCGAATGGATGATTTTCTTGACCAGATGTTCGACCTGGCCAGCGAACGGGGGCATGCGGCGATCAGCCTGCTCACAGGCGGTCTCATCCTGCGCGTGGAGTCGAAGAATCTCATGCTGCTCGATCTGGAGGTTCCGCGCGCCAAAACCAAACTGCGAATGTTGTGCGCGAGACTGGCGGTACGGTGCGCTGCGTGGGCCAATCGGGAATTCTCACCCTACGGTGATACGGTCGAATTCGAGCATCCGACCGCCAAGCGGACATGCAAAGTGAGCTTTGAGAACACAACGGGCACGCAGAAATTCTCCATCGAAACGATATGAGCGATCGCCCAGGGAGATACCGCAATCCCGGAGTGCGCCAATGTCGCGAAATGAATACTGGCTATTGATGATCCGAATTGGAGCAGGGCTTCTCGCTGTCGGAATCACGATTTTCTTGACGGCGGATCCTGGATACGTGCATCAGACTGAGTTTTCACCCGATACGCTCACGTTTCGCAGTAATAACTACTGGTTCTATCCGTATCTGTCCCTCGGCGAAGAATGGTCCAAGCCCGTGCTCGACCGGATTCGCACCTTCGACGTTGGCGGCGTTCCCGCCACCTCCCCTCCGCGCTGGCATTTCGTTCATGGTCACAAGACGGGCTTTCGCGGATGGCATGGTGATGCAAAAAACGCCTACCGCATCTTTCGCGATGAGGGCTGGATCGAATGGATTGACAAAAATCCACACCTTGCGGACCGATTCTGGCCACGAATCATTCGACTCTTGCGGGAAGAACGCTATGGTCGCGCCCGGGAGGCGGCATGTTTCGCCAAGGACGCGAAAACCGTTGAAGACATCGACCAAGCATTCGTCGAAGCGATGAAGGAATAGCGCTCACGTCAAAGCGTGAAGATGCCTCACCGACTGCGGAGACAATCGCACGACCGATTTCGACATCAATCCTCGCGAACGTCACATTCATCTGCCAGTTTCGCTACGTCTGGTGCACGCTTTCTCTGGAATGTGAACATTTCATGAAAGAACGGGCGCCGCTGGGAACCCCTGGGCTTGGGGCTATAATAGCGTCATCCATCTAGGAGCAACCCCATGCAAGAGTCGAACGGCGTTCCGCTCGCGAAGAAACCCGACGCCCCGCCCGCGCTGGCGCTGGACGATCCAAGCCTGTACATCAATCGCGAACTGAGCTGGCTGGCGTTCAATCGCCGGGTGCTCGAAGAAGGGCTCGATCCCGGCGTGCCGCTCTTGGAGCGCATCAAGTTCCTCGCGATCTTCGCGTCCACCCTCGACGAGTTCTTCATGGTCCGCGTCGGCGGCTTGCAGCAGAAGGTATCGGCGGGCATCAATGTCGGCTCCGGGGCGGATCGCATGCCGCCGCGCGAGCAACTTGCCGACATCTCGAAGACGGTGCGCGAACTTTTCCAAAGCGCGTATCAGTGCCTGCGCGGTCAACTCCTGCCGGCCCTGGAGAAGGAGGGCCTCTTCATCCGCACGCACAAGGACATCGACGACAAGCAAAAGGACGCCCTGACGCCGTATTTTCGCCGCGACATTTTTCCCGTGTTGACGCCGCTGGCGATCGATCCGGGACATCCGTTTCCGCACCTGCTGAACAAGTCGCTCAACCTCGCGGTGCTCTTGAAACGGCCGCGCGAGACGGACAAGCTGTTTGCCGTCGTACAGGTCCCGGCGGTGTTGCCGCGCTTCGTGCAGCAGAAGACCGAATCGGGATATCTTCTTATCCCGCTGGAGACGGTCATCCGGCTGCACCTGGGTGACCTCTTCCCCGGCATGGAGATCGAGCACGCGACCGTCTTTCGCGTGAGCCGCAACAGCGAGTACGAGATCGATGACGACGAAGTCGAAGATCTTCTCAAGGCAATCGAGGAGGAAGTGCGCAAACGGCGGCGCGGGTTCGCGGTCCGCGTGGAGATCGAGGCGAGCGCGCATCCGGTCATCAGCAACTATTTACTGCAGGCCCTGGATCTTGATCCGAGCGACGTGTATCCGTCGGACGATCTGCTCGATCTGACGGGGCTGTTCCAGATCCACGCCTTGCCGGGCTACCCGCAGTTGCGCGAGCCGCAGTTCGCGCCGCAGCCGGTGAGCGAGTTTCTTAACACGCCCAATGTCTTCGCGGCCATCAAGGCGCGCGACATTCTCGTGCATCATCCCTACGAGTCGTTCAGCCACGTCGTCGATTTCATCGAGACCGCGGCCAAGGACGATCGGGTCCTCGCGATCAAGCAAACGCTGTATCGCACGTCGAGCGATTCGGCAATCGTCAAGGCACTGCAGCTCGCGGCCGACAACGGCAAGCAAGTGACCGCGGTCATCGAGCTGAAGGCGCGGCTCGACGAGGAGCGCAACATCCAGTGGGCGCGCGAGTTGGAGAAATCGGGCGTCCACGTCGTCTTCGGGTTCGTCGGGCTGAAGACACACTGCAAGGTCGCGCTGGTCGTTCGCCGCGAGGAGGATGGCATCCGCCGCTACGTACACATGGCGACCGGGAATTACAACCCGATCACCGCGCGCGTCTACACGGACTTGGGTTTCTTCACCTGTAACAACGATTTTTGCGACGACGCGTCGGCGCTTTTCAACTATCTCACGGGTTACTCGGAGTTGCCGCAGTGGCGCAAGATCGTCGTCGCACCGAGTCGCATGCAAGCATTCATGATCGAGCGAATCCTGCAGGAGGCGGCGAATTCGCAGGCGGGACGATTGGGCCGGATCATCGCGAAGATCAACGGGCTGCTTGAGCCGGCAGTGATCCAGGCGCTCTATCGCGCCAGCCAAGCGGGCGTCAAGATCGATTTGATCTGCCGAGGCGTCTGCGCGTTGCGCCCGCAGATTCCGGGGATCAGCGAGAACATTCGCGTGATCTCGATCGTCGATCGCTTTCTGGAACATAGCCGGATTTTCTACTTCCACAACAACGGCGACGCGCAGGTGTACGTCGGGTCCGCGGACTTGATGGACCGCAACCTGAGCCGGCGCGTCGAGGTGGCGTTCCCGATCGAGCATACGGAGTTGAAGCATCGGCTCGTACACGAGATTCTGGCCATTGGCCTGGCGGACAACACGAAGGCGCGTGAGCTGCTTGCAGACGGGACCTACCGCCGCGTGCAACGGGCCGTGGACCAGTCGGCGATGCGCAGCCAGGAAAGGTTCCTCGATATCGCGTTGCAGAACGCCCAGCGGCGTTCGGTGGAGATCGCTCCCCCTGCCCCGGTAATCGCGCCGACGCCGGCCAAGACGCGCGGCACGCGCAAGCGCCCGGCCAAGGCGCAGGCAGAACGGTCGTGACTTTGTCGTGGGTCACGTTGCCAACGTGCCTCACGGCTGACCGATCTTTTCCTATCATAAAGCCATGAGCGCCGGTCTGGTCATTTTGATTCTGAAAATCGCCGTCAGCACGGTCACGCTTCTGTGGATCGGTTCAATGATCGCTCTGGCATGCGGCAAGACGCGCTTGCATGGGCGGATCAATATCGCCTTCTTCGCCCTTACGCTCACGGCGTTGATCGGCCTGGAAGTGATCACAAACCTCATCAGCCCTGGGATGATCAGCGAGTTTCTTGGAACGCGGGTTGTCAACATCCCGATACTCGGCAGCCGCGCCGCCAAGGAGATGCTCAAGGTGCATCTGGGCTTTTCCATGCCGGCGGCGGGGCTTCTGTTCGTCATGCTGTTCACGGGCCTCAAGCACAAGCGAACTTTCCACATCGCCGCGGGTATTCTGTTCGGCGTCCTGTGGACCGGCACGTTCATCACCGGCATCTTCTTCCTGCCGCACGAATAACGGGAGGACGCCCGTCATGCCCGATGAAACACACGAACAGCCGACGACGCCCGAAGACCTCGGCCGAACCTATGCGGCCATGCTGGGTGAAGGCGCCTGGCAAGCGGACCTCCCTTCCGAACCGCCGCTCGCCGAGGAAGCCGCGCCGCCGCCGATGTTGCGCATCATCGAAGCGCTGGTTTTCGTCGGCGGCGCCGCGCTGACGGCCAAACGGGCGCGCGAAATCCTGCGCGGCCTGACGGACGAACAATTCGACGAGGCCATCCGCCAGCTCAACGCTGACTATCGCCGCCAGGCACGCCCCTACACGCTGCAAGCGCAAGGCAACGGCTGGGTGCTTTCCCTGCGGCCGCGCTATCGGCACGTCATCGAGAAGCTCTACGGCGGTGTGCGCGAGGCACGGCTATCGACGGCGACGATAGACGTGCTCGCGGTAGTCGCTTATCGCCAGCCGGTGACGAAAGTGGACGTGGACAGCTTTCGCGGCGCCGATTCGGGAGCACTGTTGCGCCAGCTCGTTCGCCGTGGTTTGATCCAGGTCGTACCAATGCTGGGCGCCCAGCCGAAAGAGGTCGTTTACGCCACGACACCGCGGTTTCTGGAGTTGTTCAACCTCGCGAGTCTCGACGACTTGCCCAAGACGCTTGACTTGCAACAGATGTGAAGACACAAAAGCCGCGACAGTGAGGGGGAGAGGCGTTTGTCTCGCTCCTTCACGATCGCGGCTCGTCCTGACGAAAATGCTGATCAAGGCAGAGGCAGGTTCTTCAGAATCATACCCAAGTTTCCGAAGCTGACCTGGCCACGGATCATGAGGTTGGAGCCTTTGGCGGTCGCTTCGACCGTTTTCAGCACGTCGAGCGCCAGCTTGGATTTCTCGTCTTCTTTGGCCTTCTCGGCAACCTTCTCCCGTGCGGCTCGAATGCCGGCGTTGGCCAGTCCCGCGAATTGCTTGGCAGTCTTGGCGTCCTTGGCGTTCACGCCCAACAGCACGTCGAGATCCTTTTGCACCGTGATGGACAGGCTCAGACCGTCCACTTCGGGAGCAGCGGCCTTGAGTTGATCGCCGCGCCCGTCGGGGAGCTTGTCCGCCATCTTGCTCAGGATGTTGCCCGTCGCCACGAAGCTGATGCTCTGCTTACTGCTGACGGTTTCGACCAGGCTCTTGAAGACCGCGGCCTTGAAGGCAGCCGTCTTGCTGCCGCCGAGACGCTCCACCGCTTCGATGAAGTCGGCCTTGCTGCCGCAAGCGATCAGGATCTTCTCGTTGAGAATGCCGACGTACATCTTCTTGTCCCCCTTCGGCGCGATCTCGAACGCTTTGGTGCTGGCGATCTCGATTACCTTGAAACCGGCGCCGGCTTCCTTCCCCGCAGCTTCGATCTTGGCGGCATCGAACTTTCCTTCGATCACGATGAAGCTCTCCTCAACCGGCCGGCCGCCCGGCGCCGCGAATGTGATGCTGACCAAATCGCGAAAAATATCGAAGCCGGCGGTCTTGAGGGGTTTGTCCAGCCCCTTGTCAGCCAGCCCTTGATTGACCTGCCCCTTGATCAGATCGACCAGCCCTTTCGCTGCGTCGTCTTTCAACACTTCCGATTTAAGGATCTGTTGCAGATTGAACGTGACGACCAATTCCGTGTCATTCGGCAAGAACTTGGTCGTTTGCGCCTGGACGGCCGTCGCGCTCACGACGAACGCCAGCGTGCAGGCGGCGGCGAGCCATAATCGTCGAACATATTGCATAAAAAGAGTCTCCTTGAAGGTATGAGGAAGGCGGATTCCTTCCCTCTTGGTATGGAATGTTACTAGGATCCTGCCAAGGAAGTTTCAAGAATCCTCGGCCAAATGCACCGGTATGGCCGCACGCAGCGTCAGTTCACCCGGCAAATCACGCACTTCAAGTACTCGGTCTCGGGGCACAGGGCCGACACCGGATGATCCGCCGCCGCGCCGCGGCTCTCCAGAATCTGCAACAGCCGCCGCGCCTGCGACGCTTCCTGAGCCAGCAAATCGTGCAGCATCTCACGTTTGATCAAACCGGAACAGCAACACATCGCGAAAATCCCGCCCGGCTCCAGGAGCCGCAGCGATTGTTGCAGGAGCCGACGATACCCGCGCATGGCCTCATCCACTGCGGAACCGGCGCGGGCGAACTTCGGCGGATCGAGCACGATGACACCGAAGCGCTCCATCGCCTCCACCAGCGTACCGAGCCGATTGAAGACGTCGGCCTTTTCAAACACGATATTCGTCAGCCCGTTCAACTCGGCGTTGGTGCGCGCCAGTTGCAGCGCCGGTTCCGACGCATCGACGCCGAGCACGGCCGACGCGCCGGCGCGGGCTGCGTGCAGGGCGAAACCGCCGGAATAGCAAAAGGCGTCGAGCATGCGCCGGCCGACGGCGAGCCGGCCGACGGCGAGGCGATTTTCGCGTTGGTCGAGATAGTAGCCTGTTTTCTGTCCTTCGGTCAAGCTGATCTGAACGCGTAGGCCGTTCTCGTCGATGGTGAGCGGGCCAGGCGCGTCGCCGCGCAAGGATCCGTCCTGCAATTCGAGTCCTTCGAGCTGCCCGATGCCGCGTTCGGTACGCAGATAGATGCCGGCGGGCTGGACGAGTTCGGTCAGAAGATCCGCGAACATCTCGCGCCGCATGGCCAGGGCGAGACTCGTGAATTGCACGACGAGCCAACGGTCGAACTGATCGATTGACAGTCCGGAAAGCCCGTCGGCCTCGCTGAACACGAGCCGGCATGCTCCGGTGAGTCGAAGCACGTCGCGCCGCAGTTGGATCGCGCGTTGGAGCTGGGCGCGAAAGAAGTCGGCGTCAAGCGATTGCTGAGCGTCCCAGGTGTAGAGCCGCACGCGAATCTTGCTCTGGCTGTTGTAGAGTCCGCGCGCGATGAAGTTGCCGACGTGGGAAACGACCTCGACGACATCGCCGTCCTTGGGATCGCCGGATACCGCCTCGATGGCGCCGGCGTAGACCCACGGGTGCATGCCGAAGAACGGGCGGGCACGTTTGGCTTTCAGGAGGATGCGAGGCGTTGACATGGATGGAAATCGCTACTTAGTTTGCCGACCTTCTCTGGGCCCTGGTCCGCGCGGCCGCAACTTGCTGTTCACGTCTGCCGCTCCATCGTCCAGGGGATTTTGGCGATCTTGATCTGCGATGACCGCGTGCCAACCCTTACGGGGAAAGCCGTTTCTGAACTCGACCACGCTCCTGCCCAGATATGTCGCTATATCAGGCAGCTTGCGGCCAAACAGGAGCACGGCAATGACGCCGAACACGGCTATTTCCCAAGTCCCGAGGCCGTATATGATGAATGTCCTCCCTTGACCGCATCAAGATTCCTATACGTTGTCCTTGGATACCGCCCTGGATGCCTTCATCAATCCTGCCCCTCGTTTTGCGTGGCACGCCTGGCGCGTTCCGCCTCGGCTTGTAACATGCGCTCTCGGTCACGCATCGCCGTCATGTATGGCAGCAAGCTCGGACTGCAAGGGCGAACTGTGGTGTCCGCCGGCCCATCGAGCCAAAAGTCCTCACAGTCATGGCTGTGAAAGCTCTCCTCATCGGCATTCCAGATCTTGTCGGCCATGGTCATGCCTCCTTTGGATTGACACCGAATTTGCGACTTGCAACGGGCTCACCCGTCACGAGTAATGATACCACATACTGTCCGGCCGAGGGAATTGGGCAATTTCGCACATGCGCAAAAAAGCGTTTGTACTTCAATGGATCCTTGAAAATCACTTTCCCATCGACGCGAAGCAGTTCCTCGAGTGTGTCAGCTTTCTGGACAAGTAATCGCACCGGCATCTCTCCAATTCCGTCGCCAAGCCAGGCGACGACATCGAAGTCGATCTTTCCCGGAATGCTCTTCAGCGTTCGCGCACTAAAACAACTCACCGGCGTCACGTTGCGCGAAGTCTCGTCAATGATAATTTGCTCGCACAGGATCAAGCCGATCGCGACCGGAACATGGTTCATGGGACACCTCCGCGATCACACCGCCGACTGCACCCCCTCGATGTACGCCAGCGTTTGCGTCAGCGGGTCCGTGTGCTGCCGGCTGGCGAGGGCCGACTTGATGCGCAGCAAGAGTTCCGTCTTGTTGATCGGCTTGGTCAGGAAATCGTTGGTGCCGACTTCGACGGCGCGGTCGATGTCGTGATGCTGATCGAGCGCCGTGATCATGTGGATGATGATGCCTTGCGTCTCCGGCTTCGCTTTCAGCCGCTTACAAACCTCGAAGCCGCTGATCTTCGGCATCATCACGTCGAGGAGGATGAGATCGGGACGGAAGGACTGCACCTTCTTGAGTGCATCGTCGCCGTCGCGGGCGATTTCGATGTCGTAATCGGCGCCGTCGAGATATGCCTCGAGCAGTTCGGCGCCTTCGGGGTTGTCTTCGGCGATGAGGATGCGCGCGGGATTGCTTGCAGACATTAAAATCACTCCCAATTTCGTTTAGCGCTCGCGTGGCGCCATGCGAGCGCTAAACGCCTTCAACCCATTTCATACCAGCCGCGTCACACCAGGCCGCGCCACATCGGGAATCGCCGGCGCCCGATCCCAGCGGTAGCCGTCCGTCGGCGTCAGGCTCTCGGTCGAGTTCATCGCCTGGTCCCACGTGATCATCTGGCCGGTGTAGCAGACCATGCGGCCCAGGATCGCGAGCATGGTGCTCTTGTGCATCCAGTCGATGTCGTTGATCGGCGTGCCGGAGCGGATCGACGCAAACAACTCATTGTGCTCCGACTGGTACATGTCGATGGCCGTTCGTTGCGTGGCGGCAGGCAGGCGCCAGGCGTTTTCGCCCGTGATCGAATACGGCGCCCAGTTGCGGTCCTGCTGATTCACGCCGAGCAGGTTCGCCCGGCCGCGCGTGCCGATGATGTGATCAGTGGTCTCGCCGTGCGTGCCCGCTTGCTGCCGGCAGAAGGCGTAGCAGCGGACGTTGTTGGCGAATTCGTAGACGACCGCCATGTGATCGAAGATGTGGCCAAACTCGGCGCCGGTCCGCGTTTGCCGGCCGCCGACGCCATATGCTCGCAGCGGCGGCGTGTTGCGCATCACCCACATGATTTTGTCGAGGCTATGGCAATGCTGCTCGACGTTGTAATCGCCCGACAGCCAGGTGAAGTACGGCCAGTTGCGCATCTGCCATTCCATGTCGGACATTTGCGGCGTGCGTTCGCGATGCCAGAGAGCGCCGGTGAGATAGTTCGTGTGCAGGGCGGTGATGTCGCCAATCGCGCCGTCATGGATACGGGCCACCGTTTGCCGCATCGGATCGTAGTAACGCCAACAGAAGCCAGCGACGACGGACAACCGCGCCTCACGCGCCGCGGCTTGAAGAGCGGCGACGCGACGCACGCCGGGGCCATCGACGGCCATCGGCTTCTCGCAAAAGACGTGCTTGCGGGCCCGAATCGCCGCTTCCAGATGCATCGGCCGAAAGTGCGGCGGCGTGCACAGGCATACGACATCGACGCCGCTGTTGATGACTTGTTGATAGGCGTCGAAGCCCGTGAATTGCCGTTCGCGCGGCACGTCGATCTTGTTCGCCAAGTTGGGCCGAGCCCGCAGCTGATTGAGGCAACCGGTGACGCGATCCTCGAACGCATCGCCGACGGCCCAGAGCTTGACATCGCGATCCGCCAACAGCGCCTGCTGCGCCGCGCCGGTGCCGCGCCCGCCCGCGCCGATCAGGCCGACTTTCAGCGTCTGATTGTTGCCCTGAGCGTGCACGAACGTCGGCACAAAAGCCAGCGACGCCGTCGCCGACGCGACGGCAGTGGATTTCAAGAAAGTGCGTCGATTGGTGGAAGCGGATTTCACGGCAAGATCTCCTTGCGGGAACGTGGGTTTCGCGACACGGAAGGTATGAGATAGTGTACCAAGGCGTGCATGCCGGAACAAACGAAATGTTGGCAAAAGGAAGGTGTTTTGTGGGAATGTCCCACTTGATGATTGCCCACGCCTGTGCTAGGATGAAAACAGGAGAAAATCCATGACGACAAAATTAGTGGACAGTAAAGGCCGACTTGTCTTGGGGAGGGTCCTTGCCGGGCGCATGGTGATTGTCGATGACTCCGATCCCGACCACATCATCATCACCCCCGCGGTGGCGATACCAGAGCGCGAGGCCTGGTTATACAAGAATGAAGAGGCATTACGCAGAGTGCGCGAAGGACTAGCGCAGGCTCGTAGTGGCCAATTCAGCAGAACGCCGCTTGACCTCGAGGCGGATGCCGAGCTGGCCGACTCGATCGAGGACTGATCCTGCCATTGAATGATTGGCTGATGCCATGAATTTTAGCCTAATACTGATGGATGAGGCCCAGCGAACCTATGACGAGTTACGGACAGACGCCGAAGACGTTCGTAAGGCCAGAACGGCCAGGATGAAGAAAAAATCCAGCAAGCAAGAAGGCCTCTTCAAGCAGATTCACAAAACGCTCTCGTTGCTCCAGGTGAATCCCAAGCATCCTGGTTTGCAAACCCACGAATACGATTTGATCGAAAATCCCTTCGACGAAAAGCAAAAGGTCTTTGAGGCCTACGCCCAAAACAAAACACCTGGCGCTTATCGCGTCTTCTGGTGCTACGGTCCCGGCAAGAAAGAGATCACCATCATCGCCATTACGCCGCATCCGTGAGGGGCAAATCCCGGGTGCCGCGGGCGGCGTAGCATTCGCGTACTCGCTCCGAACGCTATGCTGCCAGCGGCAGTTGATCCTTAGTTTTTCTGCAAAATCCGCCGCAATTCGCGCACACGCTCGATGTCGGCAAACCCCGGCGCGTGTTTCAGCAGATGCTCGCAATCGTCAAGCGACCCGGTCCGCAGCCCCGCTTGAAAGCGAAAGAAGGCACGGGCCCAGCGCTCCTCGTGCGCCTCCGGGTCGATCGCGACGATGGCGTCGAGATAGCGCAGGATGCCGTCGCGATCCTTTTCCGACTCCGCAACGTTGATCAAATTGTGCAGCATGCGCATGATGATGAACTTCTTTTCGACCGGCTTGAAGTCCTCCTCTTGCGGCGCCCGGCCCGTGAGCTTCTTCACCTTGGCCTCGGCTTCCTTGCGCGTCAGCAGCTTGCCGTCGAACACATCGACGATCTGCGGCATCTCCCCCGGCGCATCGTGCCGCACGACGAAGTGAGCCGGCAACGCCAATCCGACGACGTTCAGCTTCAAGCGCCGCGCCAACTCCATGTACAGGACCGACAGCGTGATGGGCAAACCCTCGCGATCGTCGATCACCTCGTTGAGATAACTGTTCGAGCGCGAATAGTACTCGGAGTGGCTGCCGTGAAAGCCGCGCTCCTTGAAGAGAAATTTGTTGAGCGTTTCCAGGGCTGCTTGCGGTTTCGCGTCCGCCGGCATCCTCTCGGAAACCAAACGCGCCAGGCGATCAATCTCGGCGCGATAGGCGTCGATATCCAGCTCTTCGTTATCGAGCCGGGCAACCAGCAGAGCCGCCAGCGCGAGATCAGCCTTGGCGTCGGGCGCCTTGAGCAGCTCGACCAGCTCAGCGATCGTCCGTTCGTGATGGACGGTCTGGGCCAGCTTCCGCAGCTGCTCGGCTTGCTTCTCCAACTCATTCGCCTTGTCGCGCAGCAGCAGCGCGCTGGCGGAAGGCGTTTTCAACAGCGGCGCCAGATCCTTTACGCTCGGCTCCTTGTCAAGCGGGATCTTCGGCAACGCCTTCGCGAACGCAGCGCGGATGTCGGGTGCGATGAACGAGGTCGCCACCTTCGGCGCCGCCTGAAACTTCTTGAACTCGGCGACCGTTTCGCGGAACTTGGCGAGGCCGACCGTCGTGCCGTAGTACGCGGGCTTCGTCAGCTCGGTGATTAGTTCCTCGTTGATGTAGCAGGTGAATTTGTCCTTCTCGACGCGGACCTTGATGGTGTTCCAGTCGCCGGGGCGATAGGCGGGCGATTTCTGATCGTGCAGGATCTTCCAGGAGAAAACGTCGGGGCCGTCGAAGCGCGTGAGGCGGAGCTTGCCGCCGGTAGGGTAAAACCCGTAGTGCCGATCGCCGTCGCCGCCGAAGATGAGGCCCGCGGCGCCGGCTTCGTCGTCAAGCTTGACCGTCACCGTCAGCTCGAAGGGAAGGGCAGGGGGCTTGCGTTCGGAGAGGCACAAGGTGCGGCCGCCGAATCCCGTCCCCGCGCCGTCGGCCAAAATGCGGCCCGCGCGTTGCCGCCAGCGGGCGCCGTACATCGTCGTCCATTCGGATTTGTCGAGGGCGCCGATCGTGAGCCATTGCTCCATGGTGATTGGATTACTGCGGTCGCGAATCTTCTTCAACGCGTTGACCGGGACCGCGAAGCCGAGGTTCGCCGTCACGAGCGATTTCATGGTGACGACGCCGACGACGCGGCCTTCGAGATCGAGCACCGGCCCGCCGGAGTTGCCTTGCTCGATCGGAATGGCGAGCTGCAGCATGGTGACGCCATCCATATCGCGCGTGCCCGACAGGACACCCGCAACGACGCTGTGCTCCAGCCCGCGCGGATGGCCGATGGCCACGATCGCCTGACCCGTCTTGAGCTTCGCCGAATCGCCCAGCGCGAGCGGTTTGAGCTTCTTCTTCGCTTCGATCTTGACAATGGCCAGATCGAGCTTGCGATCGGACGCGACGATCACGCTCGGCTCATGTTTGGATCCGTCAGAGAGTTGCACCGTGATGGGCCGCGCTTCGCCGATGACGTGCAGGTTGGTCGCGATCAGCCCGTCGTCGGAGATGACGAAGCCGGTGCCGATGCCGTGCTGTTTGCCGTCGCGCCCCGTCGACAAGATGACAGCGATCGACTCCTTGGCGTCGGCGGCGAGCTGCTCGACCGTCTTCTTGTCCTGGCCATGAACGTGTGACTGGATGAACGCGAGGAACAGACAAACGATTGCGAAAAAGCGGCGGGAAGGCATGTTGAGCTCCGGCGAAGGGGAACGGTGGCAGGCTTGAGGATATTCTCGCGGAATCGGCCGCAAATTACCAGGATGCCTCCAGAAAATGAACCACGGGGAACACCGGGGACACGGGGAATACCGTGAGTAATTCAGAGAAAAAACGAACCGGCCCGGCGTCCCGATTTCGGAGAGGTTGCCGATAATCGTGATCGCAGATTTTCTCTGGCCTTTCCCCGTGTCCCCGGTGTTCCCCGTGGTTCATTTTCTGGCTTGGTTGTGCCGCGCTTTTCCAGTATTCTGCACGATTGTCCGGTTTGATTCCAGGAGTAGCGCGCATGCCTGCCAATCATGATCAAAATAAGTCCTTCCATCCAATCCACGACTACACGCCGATGCAGCCGGAGGACGAAGGCAAGGCCTACGGCATCGAGCATTACGTGCAGCAGCTTCATGAAACTGCCGACAAGCTGCTCAATGACCGTGCCAACCGTGGCGACGTCAAGATGCTGAGCGTGGCCATGCGCGAGCTGCGCTATTGCTTCAAGGTCTTCGCCCAGTTCCGCGAACGCCGTCAAGTGACTGTGTTCGGCTCCGCGCGCCTGCCCCCCAGCGATCCGTCCTATGGGCAATGCGTCGAGTTCAGCAAGCGCATGGCCGAAGCGGGCTTCATGGTCATCACCGGCGGCGGCAACGGCATCATGGAGGCGGGCCATGTCGGCGCCGGACGCGAGAACAGCATCGGCCTGAACATCCTCCTCCCTTTCGAGCAGCATCCCAATCCCGTCATCAAGGACGATCCCAAGCTCATGCACCTGCGCTACTTCTTCACGCGCAAGCTCCTCTTCGTCAAGGAATGCGACGCCGTCGCCCTCTTTCCCGGCGGCTTCGGCACGCTCGACGAAGGTTTTGAAGTCCTGACGCTGGTGCAGACCGGCAAGAGTCATTTGTTCCCGATCGTCATGGTCGACGAGCCGGGCAGCGACTTTTGGCACCACTTCCAGCGCTTCACGAAAGACGTGCTGCTCAAACGCCGGTTGATCTCCGAAAGCGACCTGCACCTGTTCAAGGTGACGAACTCCACCGACGAGGCGGTCGCCGAGATCGTCAACTTTTATCGCGTCTATCACAGCATGCGCTACGTCAAGGGCGACCTGGTGCTGCGGCTCAACCGTGCCCTCAGCGCGACAACACTGACGCGCATCCGCGCGGAGTTCACCGACATCATCAAGAGCGGCACCTTCGAGGCCACGTCCGCGCTGCCCGAGGAAACCGGCGAAGCGAAACTGGCGGATTTGCCCCGGCTGAAGTTCCGCTTTGATCGGCACAAGCTGGGGCGGCTGCGGCAACTCGTGGATGTGATCAATCAGGATTGACGCCACAGACAAGCGTCACCTGTTAGCCGGACGCGCAAGCGACGGACATGGGAAAATCCGTAGCTTGCGCGTCCGGCTAACGGGTCAAATCGACCCTTGTCGGGCGTACGGCAAATCAAGCGGAACTATTTTTTCGGAATATCCGCCGGCCCCACCTCGTCGCTGGTTGACCGATGCTCCAACCAGTGATCCAGCCAGCGATACGATTGCCGTCGGCCTTCCACCGGGTAGCCGTGCTTGCCCTTGTGATTGAGCAGGCCGATCTTCGCTTCCGCGCCAAGCAAACGATAGACCGGCAGCGCCGCATGGACGAACGGCCAGCTGGCATCGCCGTCGGCGCTGTCGCCTCCGAGGATCAAGATCGGCCGCGGGGCGCACAGGGCGAGCACTTGATGATTCTCCATGTCGGGGATGTGCGGCTTCATTTTTTCGGTGAGATACCAGGGATCGGTCCAGTTGCTCATTTTCAGGCCGACGCCGCCTTCGTTGAAGACGCCGCACTTATAGCGCGTCTCGAACGCCATCGCGTAGAGCACCTCCTTGGCGCCGAGAGAGAAGCCGATGCAGCCGATGCGCAGGACATCGACGTAGGCGAGGCTGGCGAGGAAATCGACGCAGCGAATCGCATCGAAGGTCATCTTGCCCAGGCCGGTCAGGCCAGACCACGTCTTGGCGCATTCATCGGCCTGCGCGCGCGGTCCCTTGCCTTTCATGATGTAGCACTGCGGCGACAGGACAACGTAGCCGCGCTTGACGAGATGCACGCCGAGGGCGAGGTGCGGTTTGGCGCCGAGGCCGGCTGGCTCTCTCAACGTGTCCTTGGTGGTCTGGTGAAAGACGACGACGGCGGGACGTTTTTCGTCGGGCTTGATGCCATCGGGGATCAAGAGATAGGTGAGCAGGCGATCGCCTTCGGCGCTATGGAAGCTGAGGAGTTGCCGGGTGTAGCCGTCGCACTTCTCGGTTTCTTCGATTTTCACATCGAGATTCGCCGGCTTTTTCGGGAACGGTCCGAGCTTCGCCTGCCAGGCGTCCGCGAGCTCCTGCCGGCGTGCGGTCCAGCCGTCCTTGGTCGTGATCGGGTTGCCGTCCTTGCTGAGCAATGGCTTCAGGCCGAGGTCGGGGATCTTGGCGCCGGCGTACGGCTTTTGCGTCAAGGCGGGCCAATCGATCGTCGCCTGGGGCGGCAGCGCGAGGACGGCGACGAGCATGACGTGAAGGGTGTAGGCGTAACGCATTGGGTGTCTCCGAATTTGTTTAGCGCTCGCGCGGCGTCGCGCGAGCGCTAAACGAATGCAGCCATTGCAGCAGGCGATCGGGGTAATCGGTCGTGATGCCATCGACGCCCCACGCCAACAATCGTTGCCAGTCGCCCGGCTCGTTGACGGTGTACGGGACGATGCGCTTGCCGGCCGCGTGTACCTGGCGAACGACATCGGCATCGACGAAGCGATAGTCAGGACAGTAAACCTCGGCGCGAGCGGCGTCAAGCAACATCCCGATATTCGCCGGCGCGGTCCCGTCGATCAAGATGCCGGTCTGCAACGTCGGCTCAAGCTGCTTGACCGCCAGAACGCTGCGATGATCGAAGCTGCGGACGCGGGCACGCTCGAGAAGGTCGGCCTGGCGCAGCGCGGCGACGACGACGCGCTCCAGCAACGCCGGCCCGGTGCCGTCGAAGCCGTCACCGATCGTTTCCGGCCGAAACGGTACGCGCTTGAGCTCGATGTCGAAAACAAGTCGCCGCGCGGCTGTCCGTTGCGCCTCGGTCTTGCCGGTTTGTTCGCCAAGAGCGCCCGCGTAGGCCGTCACGAATGCGAAGAACTCCGCCAAGGTCGGGATAGCGTGCGCGTCGGCAAAGCGATCGGCTGCTGGCGTCGGCCTGTGCGTCGATCCCTCGATTCGGCAAAGGCGCACCTCGGCCAGCGTCAACGAGCGCACGAGCGCCGGGCCGAGGCGTTCATCGTGAAACAGGATCGGCACGTCGTCGCGCGTCAGATGCACGTCGGTTTCGATGGACGAGACGCCCAGATCGAGCGCGCTCTCGAAGCCCGCCAGCGTGTTCTCCGCCGCCAGGCCGCGCGCGCCGCGGTGACCCTGCACTTCGATGGCCGGCGTTTTCATCGGCTTCCTTCCTGGGCGAGACGGGCTGCCATCAGTGTATTTCCATCCCGGCGGGCGCGCATCGGCCGGCGTGAATTTTTGTTGAAGGCGCTTGACAATGAAAGACGCATCGGTAACTCTAACGCCGACACCTGGCAGGTGCGTTTCTTTGTCTCGCAGTGAGACCGCCAAGCGTGGCCGAATGGAACCGGTCTGTACTGAGGCCGGCACGTCTCCAAAAGGAATGACGCCGATTCCCAAACGAGTGAAAGGTTCACTTCAGGGTTCGGCTTGACATCCACTCAGAGGAGATCCTTATGAAGCAGCGAATGTTGTCATGGAACGGGCAGTTCGTACTGGGCGCGTGCCTGGCGAGTTTGCTGATGCTCGTCGGCGCGCACAATCGCGCCGCCGCCCAGGATGGTCAGGGGAAGTACATCACCGAATCGACGGTTCGCCTTATCAAACTGGTGAATGCGGCCAACAAGGCGGGCTATGCGCTGCAGGACAACTCGTTCTCCATCGGCGGCGGCTGGCTGAAGCAAGGCAAGGATAATTGGGTCGGCCTGTACACGGTGCAACTCACCGCCGGCAAGAGCTATCGTTTTCTCGCCGCCGGCGATGCCGACGCCAAGGACGTCGATCTGCAGATCGTCGATGCCAAGGACGTGAACAAGGTGTTCAAGGAAGACGTGGACACGGCCGCGAACGCTGTCGTGGACTTCACGCCCGAGACGACTGGACGCTACCTGGTCCGCATCCGTCTTTACGATTCCGCGAACAATCTGCCGTGCGTCTGCCTGTCAACTGTGATGGCGAAGAACTAGCGATTTGTCGACCTGTGGGGCGACGACATTACGAGCCGGAAGCGTGAGCGACGGTACGGCATGGCAATCCGTCGCTTACGCTTCCGGCTCGTATTGCCCGTTGGCGTCCGACATCGAACACGCGAACGCCGGGCCGCAATCGGCCAATTCAGCTCCCATCTGGATTCCATCTTCGTTCTATGCTCTAATAAACGCAACTTCGATCAACTTGAGATTGCGCTCATGGGCTGGCTGGATTTCCTTTTCGGCCGAAAAAAGAAGAGCGGCGACGGCTCGTCGGCCGCGCAAGCCGTCGTCGTCAGCGGCATCGCCGAGGAGTACCAGTGGATTCGCCTGAACTGCTCCGGCTTCATGCCGCATATGCAAGCGCTCAAGCACATCGACGGCAAACCGTATGACGTGTTGACGCTGCGCAATGAGTCGGGCGAAGAGCGCGTCGTCTATTTCGATATTTCCAATTTTTTCGGGCATTGAATCGGCGGACGAAAACGATCATGACTTTCGCGAACAAGATCGCGCTCATCACCGGCGGCGGATCGGGCATCGGCCGAGCGACCGCCCTCGCCCTGGCGCGCCACGGAGCGACCGTTGTGCTCGGCAATCGCAATCGCGACCAGGGGAACGCCGTCGTCGCCGAGATCCGCGCCGACGGCGGCGGCGCGGAGTTCGTGAGCACCGACGTGTCGAGGGCCGCGGACTGTCAAGCGCTCGTCGAGCATGCGCTGACTCGATTCGGCCGACTGGATCTGGCGTTCAACAATGCGGGCATAGACGGCGAACAACGTCCGCTGCACGAGCAGGACTTGGCCGGCGCTGACGCGCTTTTCGATGTCAACCTCAAGGGGGTCTTCTGGTCAATGCGCTACGAAATTGAGGCGCTGCTGAAAAACGCGCCGAAAGCGCGCGGCGCCATCGTCAACAACGCTTCGGTGCTCGGCATCGGGGCCTGGAATGGCTGGTCGGCGTACGTCGCCAGCAAGCACGCTGTCGTCGGGTTGACCAAGGCGGCCGCGCTCGAATACGCCACGTCGGGCATCCGCATCAACGCGGTCGCGCCCGGCCCGAT
>SXGT01299001.1_pt1 | contig 46661 bp, 76 predicted proteins | sample 3176221 | NCBI WGS metagenome assembly SXGT01 (sample SAMN11356862, study PRJNA531348) | freshwater metagenome | isolation source: freshwater sample F1-120 | place: China: Fuxian Lake, Yuxi | collected 2017-12-25 | reverse complement strand
GTGGAGCCGCCTGTCGGAATCGAACCGACGACCTTTTCATTACGAGTGAACGGTTTCGGGTAGAGTGGGGGGTGTTTGGCCCTGCAATTGCAGCGTTGAATACGATGGAGACCTATCGAGACCGCCCGAGAACGGCTACAGACATGGCTACACGACGATCCCGCCCCAAGGCCCGCCGAGAGTACGGCTCCGGGTCCGTCCACCAGCGAGCCTCTGACGGGCGATGGATCGGCACCGTAGAGGCCGGCTGGACGTCAACCGGCAAGCGTCGCAGGGTCACAGTCAGCGCCGCGACAGAGAAGGCGTGCCGAGACAAACTGAAGATCAAACGGGCCGAGGTCGACTCTGGTGTCGTCACCACGGCGGCCGTCACGACCACGGTCAAGATGTGGTCTGACGAGTGGCTCGAGAAGACCCAGCACAAGGTCCGCCCCTCGACCTGGTCAGCCAATCGATCTGCCGTGCGCCAGTGGATCGTGCCGACGTTCGGCCACAAGCGCATCGGCCAGGTCGTGCCGGAGGACGTCGAGGCCATGCACGACGCGATGCGAGACGCCGACCTCGCCAGTTCCTCCATGAACCGCACGCACAACGTCTTCAACAAGATGATCAAAGACGCCGTCATCAAAGGCCACCGGGTGCATCCCGGCCTAACGCTGTTGGACAAGCCCGCCATCAACGAGAACGACAGAACGGCCATGCCTCTCCCCCACGCGATGTCGATGCTTCGCGTGATCGAGGTTGAGCCGGACCCGTCCCGATGGGTCGCCGTCATTCTCAACGGCGTCCGCCAGGGCGAACGACTCGGGCTCACGTGGGACTGCATCGACTTCGACGAGCAGGTCATCAACGTGCGCCATCAGCTGCAGGAGATGCACTACAAGGACCCAAAGAACAAGCACCTCGGCTTCCGCCTGCCGGACGGCTACAAGACTCTGCAGCTTCGCGGGCGTTGGCACCTCGTTCCGACGAAGACGAAGGCCGGCGTGCGCGTCATCCCCATGACGAAGTGGATGGACGCGGCGTTGAGGGCGTGGCGGGACGTCGCGCCCCCATCGCCACACAACCTCGTGTGGCCCGCCGCGGACGGCGGGCCGATCGACCCCAAGGAGGACCGCGCCGAGTGGCAGCGGCTGCAGGACGAAGCTTTCGTACTACATCCAACCGGCCGCCACTACGACGTACACGAGGGGCGCCATACGACGATCACGTTGCTCAAGTCCCAGGGCGTGGACGAAGACACCATCAAGCAGATCGTCGGCCAGTCTCGGCTTGTGCAGTCGTACATCCACGTCGACCAGGTACCTCGCGCCCGAGCCGCTCTCGAGGAACTCGCAGAACACCTGGCGTTGGGTCGCTAGGGCAGTTCGTGGCACTCGACCTCGACGGGCGGATGGGTGCGGGTGTACCAGCGTCGCCAGGCGAGGACGATTCGGCGCGTCACGCCGAGCTCCTGAGCGAGCGCACCCGCATGACTGCCAACCGCAGCCTCGGCCGCGGCGTACTCATCCGGCGAGATAATCAACGCTGCGCTGCCCTCGTCTGCTCGAGCGCACCGCGCAGTCTTGCCGTTCTCGCGCCAGATGGCGTGGGTGAACTCGTGCCCCAGTGTGCTGAGCATCTGATCGGCGCGGTTGCGGCGATTCAGGATGATGGTGCGCCTGGCGTCGTGGTACTCGCCGAACCGCGTTGAACCCAAATCGGCGTACTCGACCTCGATGCCCAGGTCAGCGCAGTGCCGCAGAAGTAGGTCGAACTTCACACAGGATCGTCACTTCCTCCGGGCTCTTCATCGTCGTCGGGCCTGACGTCGTCTGCTGCCGGATCCAGAGTCTCATCCAGGTCCGACGAATCTGGCCGGGGCGTCAGCTGCGTCACCGACGCCCCGCCGTCACTCTTCTCAGCCGAGCTATCGCCATGCTCCTGACCGTCCTTCCTCTTGATCTCTTCGATCGCCTCGGCCAGGTCGGCCAGTGCGTCATTTATGCGAGCGAAGTTCTCCGCCGTCCACGAAGCGAGGTCTGCCACGTTTGCGCTGGGCTCCTCGAGATATAGGCCACGGGCCTCGTTGACCGGCGGCACGAGCGCGTCCGCGCGGGCAAGTACCACCTCTGGGGAGGTCGAGCCGAGTCCGAACAAGGTGCGCAGCACGGCAGTCATTCGATCCTCTCGGATTGGAAGCCCTGCTTCGGCTCGGTCCCAGGTCGCGGCATTGAGTCCGGCCTCCTTGTAGGCAGCCGACTTCGTGCCGTACTGGCGCTTCCTCTGCGTCTCGATCAGCTTGCCAAGGCGCTTCAGCTCGTCTTCGTTCACGCGGACCACCGTCCCAAAAAAACCCAGGAACATCTAGTCCCGGTCAGGAACACCTGTTCCCACCAAGAAGCCTGCCATGCGGGTTACAACGCTGTGTTTCCGCAGGCCAAGGCCACTTCGCAAGTTCCTGTTCTTATCCGTTGTCATCTGTTCCTAGGTGTGCTTAAGTAGAACCATGACGACGACCACCCCCACCACCATCGAGGTGAACGGCTTCGTCGTCCGCGAACTGCGGATGCGCTCGGGACTTGCTGTCCAGGAGCTCGCCGATGTCGTGGGCGTGAAGCGTCCGTACATCGCCAAGATCGAGCTCGGCCTCTCGCGCCGCGTCTCGCCGAAGGTCTACAAGGCCCTTCTCGAGGCGCTAGCCGTCAACGACCGGCGCGTCCTGCTCGCGAACCCCCACGGAGACGCTCTTGTCCTGGAGCCGACCGGATGAGCGCCGTGACGATCGCCCTGTCCCGCGCCGCAGCCGCCGAGGCTGCTGGCGAGATCAGCGAGGACATGATCGACCGCGCGATCAAGTCCGGTGCGCTCAAGGCCAAGGTGCTTGGCCGGCGCGTACTGATTCGCCCCGCTGACCTTGCCGTCTATATCGACTCCCTCGAGGACGCCGAGGTGAAGGCGTCATGACCGAGACCGTCGACTACACCACCGGCGAGATCGTCCCCGCCGCGCCTTCCGCGCCCAACGCGGTTGCAATCACCGGCTACCTCCAGCAGGCCCGTGACTGGCTCGCGACCGCTGTCGAGACGACCGGTCCCGAACAGATTGCCGCCGCCAAGGCCGAGATCGCGACGGCCGCAGAGGCGACCAAACAGCTCGGGCTCAGCAAGGAGATTCAGCACGACGCGACCGAGATGGTCAGGCGCGCTGAGTGGGCACTGGCGAAGTCGGTGCGCCTGGCGCAGGCCCGCGGCGAGGTGAAGCGGGAGCGCGAAGGTGGAGGCCGGCCCGCTACTGGTACCGCGACCGGTACCAGTAAGCCTTCCGCTTCGGACCTCTTCGGAACCAACTCCAAGGCGCAGACGACGCGGATGCACGCGCTCGGAGACGTCGAAGATCACGAACTTGAAGAGGCGCTGTCCGAGGCGCGCGAGGAGGGCAACCTCTCCCGCGCCAACGTCATCCGCAAGATCGAGTGCCGCACCGGTCGCAACGAGCGGGAGGGCCGCGCGCAGCGAGCCACCCGACGCGCACCGCTCACGGACTTCGCATTCGACGCCAGCGTCGACCTTCTCCGCGTCGCAGAGCGCCTTCAGCGTGTCGTCGCGGACGACCGGTTCAAGGACAACCGGCAGGCCATCGCCCAGCGAGCCGCCGGCCAGATCAACCGCGCAGCGGAACTGATCGCGGCGGCACAGGCCGCCATCAACAGCGAAACGGCGCCCTAGTCACCAAACCAGACGCCGTTTCACAACCTCAGAAAGAAGCGTACCAATGCCCAAGCCCGCAGCGAAGACCAACGTCACCCCGCTCAAGCAGACGATCCAGACCGAGATGGTCAAGGTCGATTCCGAGACTGCGCAGTCCTGGCTCGACACCTGCAACACGCACAACCGCAAGATCCGCGAGGCCCACGTTCTCACCATGGCTCGCGACATGAACAAGGGCCGCTGGTCGTTCAATGGCGCTCCCATCGTCTTCGGGACCGACGGCACCTTGCTCGACGGCCAGCACAGGCTCGCTGCGGTCGTGAAGTCCAAGTCCGCGATTCCGTTCCTGATCCTCCGCGGCGTCAGCGAGGACGCGCAGCACACGATGGACACCGGTGCGCGGCGTACCGCCGCCGACGCCTGGGAGCTGGCTGGCCGCGACAACAACGCCCGCCGCATCACCGCTGTCGCACGCTTCGCGCTCATCGTCGACGACAAGGTCGACAACGAGAAGGTCAGCACCGCCGAGATCTTCGACTTCGTCGATCAGAACCCGCTCATCGTCCAGGCAGTTGATCGAGCTGGGGCAAACTTCAAGTCGAGCGGCATGACTCCTCGCGTGTACGACTACTGCCTCTGGCGTCTGAGCGAAGTCGACCAGGAGGCCGCCCTCGAGTTCTTCCGCTCACTGCACTCGCTGACTGACCTGCCCGAGGGCTCGCCGATCACGGCCCTCCACCGGCGCCTGATGGCAGGCAACTACACGTCCCGTCGACAGCTCGATGCCGAAGCAACCGTCTCGCTCGTGTTCCGCGCATGGAATGCGTGGCGAGAGGGTCGTCCGGTCACCAAGCTCTACGCCGTCGGCCGCACGGGCAACAAGGTGAACATCCCGGTGCCCGCATGACCCGCTTCGACCGCCCGACTGGCCCCGTCAGCGCTCGGGTGCACGGAGGTCGGATCGCTCTCTGCAAGTGGGCAGATGCCGCTCGCAGTGCTGCTGCTCAGGAGGAGTTGGACGAGCGTGCGGCAGCTGCTCTCCGCGGCAAGGCCACGGCTTATCTCGAGGCTGCAACGGTCCTGGCGGCCATCGAGTACGGCACATCGATTCCGAAGCGAGCGGAGGAATCCGCATGACCGCCCCCATCGGCACCACCCTGGACCGCCGCTGCAAGTCCTGCGGCTTTGATCCCGAGGCGCAGGGTCACCGCTCCCTCGCCAACGACATTCCCACCGGCTGCACCGACTCCGGACCCCTGGGTCTGATGCTCGCCCGTCAGCGCCGAGACGAGGGCATGCAGGCGACGGTCGAGGCTCACCCGGACGACGCAGCCCTGGTTGACCGCGTGCTGGCTGAGCGGATTCGTCGTGGTGGCGTGTTCAGTCTGAACGACCTGCGTCCGGCTCTGGCTGCGGCCAAGGAGAAGCACGTGATTGGCGCGCGGGTCCAGGCAGCGGCTCGAGCCAAGCGGATCGTTCGTGTCGGCTACGTGCCCTCGACGGATCCCAAGACGAATGGTCACCCGATCGCGGAATGGCGGGCCGCGGCATGAGTTACGGCATGTTCCCCCGGCCCTTCTGGGTCTCGCGCTTTTCGCTGCTTTCCTGGCCGGTCTTCAAGGGCTCCGACGAATGGTTCCGCCACACGCTCGTCGTCGGCATCCCCGGCCTCGTCTCACTGGTCATCCCGTACAAGCGGTGCGACTGCGACGACCTCGCCAACAACGACTGCACGTTCCCCGGATGCCCGTTCAAGTCCTGCGTCCAGGGCGGGCAGTGCATGACCCACGACGAAGAGCTTTGGGCCGACATCCACAAGGAGGCGGCGGCGTGAGCTCCTTGGTCAATCTCCACGCTCCCAGCGCGTGTACCGGTCAGTTCTGCGTCATCCACAACCCGTCGGATCACCACCTGCGCGACTGGCCGATGCATTGGCGGTTCGACCGGCGGCTGATGGAGCGCACCTGTCCGCACGGCATCGGCCACCCCGATCCGGACGACCTCGCATTCCACGTTCGCAACGGCGACGACTGGCAGGCCGTGCACGGATGTGACGGCTGCTGCACGCCCCGGCGACCAGTCGCCTAACCACAACTCTCAAACCGCCCCACAACCAAGCAATCAAGAAAGGCACGACATGTCTTCTCAGAAGCGCCGCAAGAAGGCGATCGACCGCCGCCGCTGGGTCAGCGAACTCCGGGACAAGTGGGACGCCCGGGTCCGGCGACTGGCATGAACGTCCCGCGTCCCGGCCATCGGTCCTACTTGCCGTTCCCCTGGCTGCCCGAAGACGACAAGCCGCTACATCGCGACGACGCGGACTAACCCCCACCCAACGCAAAACCCGCCGGGCCTCAGAAACGCGGCGGGCTTCACGAACAACTCACCAAGAAGGATACGACATGAGAGTAGTCAAAACGCAGGCACAGCTCGACGCCGCGCTGAAGGCGGGAGACGACTGGATCGAGATCCGGTCAGAGCCTGGCGTGTGGCTGGAGGTCAGGGCCACCGGCTCGTCCACGGTCACGGCCACCGGCTCGTCCACGGTCAGGGCCACCGGCTCGTCCACGGTCAGGGCCACCGGCTCGTCCACGGTCACGGCCTACGACTCGTCCACGGTCACGGCCTACGACTCGTCCACGGTCAGGGCCACCGGCTCGTCCACGGTCAGGGCCACCGGCTCGTCCACGGTCACGGCCTACGACTCGTCCACGGTCACGGCCTACGACTCGTCCACGGTCACGGCCACCCCTCGGGTTGCAGTCCACCTGCACAGATCAACCGTGCACGTGAGCGGCGGCACCGTCATCGACCACACCGACCTGCGCGAGATGGACGCCGCCGCCTGGTGCGAGTACCACGGCGTGGACGTCCAAAAGGGTGTGGCGACGCTCTACAAGGCCGTCAACGACGCATGGACCACCAGCCGAGGTTTCGACTACTCCCCAGGCGCGACACCATCAGCTCCCGACTGGCTCGACAACACGGAGTGCGGCGGCGGGCTTCACTTCTCGCCGACCCCAACTCAGGCTCTCGCTTACTTCGACGGGGCCACCCGATTCGTCGCCGTCGGCGTGCAGGTAGCGGATCTGCGACAGATCCCCGGCGGCGTCGCAAAGGCCAAAGCGCCGCGCGTTGTCCGCGCCTGCGTCGCCGTGGACATCGACGGCAACGAGGTCCCCGCATGACCATCGACTTCCATCTCCTCCGCTCCTTGACCGACACCCAGGCCCACCGCCGCGAGATGGCTGCTGCTGTGGATGCCGAGAACTCCCGCCGTGCCGCGATGTTGCAGCACCCGTCGCAGGTGACTCGCCTGCACGGTTCGGTCGGCGAGTTCGAGGACGCTGCCGACGCGAACAGTGCCGAGATCGTCCGGCTTCGTGAGCACCTGGCCGACGTCATCGACCTGGACTCGAAGCGCGGTGGACGGGCATGAGCGAGAAGGAGATCAACTGGGAGTCGGCCAAGGGCACTCTTGTCGACCTGATCGGCGGCTATCGGCAGGCGGCGCTAGTGCTCGTCGGCTCTGATCGCGACCGTGTGATGGAGGTAGTTCACGACCTCGAAGCGGCCTTGCTGCTGGTCGCCCACGGGACGGAGAACGCGGACCCAAGTCCTCGCGTGAACCTGCCAACGGAGCCGACGCTCGGGTGGGCCAGCGGAAAGACCGAGTACGGCACCGAAGTCAGCAACGCCTTCGGCTCTTGGGCCCAGCCAGCTGATCTTTTGAACCGAACCGGCCACACCTATGCCGACGGTCACGGACTCCTCCACCTCAAGACGCGCGACGTCACCGCCTTCACTCCCGCCACCGCCGTCCCGACCGAGGCGCTGGACCGGCTGCGTGAGTACGCGGCCAACAGCGAGCACTCGATGCTACTCGGGGACTTCCTCGCCGCCGTCGACGCCGCCAACGGTGACCACGCATGACCGCCATCTACCTGGCCGGCCCCTACGCAGCCCGGGCCCGCCTGAACGCATTCGCCGAAGACCTGCGCACCATGCTCGTCGAAGTCACCGCGTCCTGGCTGGACGAGACGCACGACATCACACCGGGAACCGTCGACGCGGCTGTCGACCTCTCGGATGCTGACGTCTCGAAGCACGCCTCGGACGATCTCGACGACATCGGCAATGCCGACTTGCTCGTCCTCATCACTGCGGTCATCGCTGGCGTCCCGAACGCGACTAGCGGCGGGCGTCACGTCGAGACCGGGTTCGCGCTAGCAACAGGCATCCCCGTGCTGGTTGTCGGCCAGCCCGAGAACGTGTTCCACCGCCTCGGAGTAGACCGGGGCGTCTTCATCGCGAAGGACTGGCACGACGCACTCCGCAAGATCGCCACGCACGAAGGTGGCCTCATCGGCCGCCGACTCACCTGGGCGGAGGCGCTCGCATGACCCGCCTCGCCTACCTCGTCACCGTCCTCCTGGCGGCCGTCATGTACGCCACCCTCCCCGCCAGCCACATCGTCCTCGCAGCAGCCTGGCACGCCATCGACCCCACCCGACTCCCCGCAACCTGGGCAGCCGTCGTCTTCCTCATCCTCGCTGTCACCAGCAGCATCGCATGGCACCTCGGACACGGACGGAAGCTCGAGGACGGGGGCATGAGATGAGCCTTCACCGCTACGTGGCTGCGTCGTCGTGCTCGTGCGACGAGTGCGGCGCGCGCATCCGATCAGGCGGCGACGTCTGGCATGACTCAGTCGACCTCGCAGCGGTGACGCTGTGCGGGTCATGCGGGCTGGACGCCGTTGCGATCCCGGACGCGACGCCCTACTACTCCGACGACGCCGTCACGCTGCACCACGGCGACGCGCTCGAGGTCCTGCGCACGCTGCCTGACGCGTCGGCTGACTGCGTGGTGACGAGCCCGCCGTACTTCGGGCTGCGCGACTACGGCCAGGACGGGCAGTACGGGCTCGAGGAGACGCCGGCCGATTACGTCGAGCAGCTGCGTCTCGTGTTCGTCGAGATCCGCCGTGTCCTGGCCGACGACGGCACCGCGTGGCTGAACCTCGGCGACTCCTACGCCGGCAAGGCGAACGCCGGCCAGCAGTTCACGAAGAACCGCGGACGCAACGTCCAGCCGGTCGGACTGCCGGCGCAGCGGAACATGCTCGCCCACGCGCCGTACAAGAGCATGCTGGGCATCCCGTGGCGCGTCGCGCTGGCGCTCGTCGACGACGGCTGGACGCTGCGCAACGACGTCATCTGGTCCAAGCCGAACGCGATGCCTGAGTCGGTGACGGACCGGCTCAGCGGCCGGCACGAGCACGTATTCCTGCTGACCAAGGGACCGCGGTACTGGTTCGACCTCGACGCGATCCGCGAACCGCACGCCGTGGCGATCCCGGGCAAGCGCGGGCCGGGCGGCGGAAGCGAGTCCGGTGAATCGAAGGGTCTCGGAGCGACGGGCGAGCGACACCTCTACGGCAATGCGGCCGGGCGCAATCCCGGCGACGTCTGGACGATCCCGACAGCGCCGTTCCCCGAGGCGCACTTCGCCGCCATGCCGCCAGCACTCGCCGAGCGGTGCGTGCTCGCCGGCTGCCGGCCCGGTGGCGTCGTGCTCGACCCGTTCAGCGGATCGGGCACCACAGGGCTCGCCGCAGCGCGCCACGGCCGGCGCTACGTCGGCATCGACCTCTCGGCCGACTACCTCGACCTCAGCCTGCGCACGCGACTCGCGCAGGTGTCGCTACTCGACGAGGAGCCAGCATGACCCACCCCCTCCCCGACGACAGCCCGTCCATGTGGCCCGACCTCGAGCACGCCGGCCGCACCTACCCAGCCGACCCGCCAGACCCAGCCGACTACCTCGGACTTGTCGACGTGCCACCCATGCCCGGCTGCGACAACTGCGACTCACCCTGGCAGCCACCACTCTGCCGATGCGACGTGCTCTGCGACAGATGCGGCGCCGAGGTCAGACGCAACGAGACCATCTGCCGCGAATGCGCCGACGACATCCTCGCCGAGGAAGCGCACGACCGCGGGCGATCTGGGGAGTGGTCCTAGTGCCGCACTCAACCCGCGTCCGGACGCGCTGGCTCACTCCCTTCGCGACCCACCCGACCTTCATCGCCGAATGCGACGACTGCGACTGGACCTACGACGCACAGGGCGACCGGCTCGACGTCACCTGCCACGCCAAGGTCCACCACGAACGAGCCGAAAGGACCATCCGATGAGCGATTACCTCCCTCATGACGAGGCGGCCTTCTTTGGCCTATGGGCCGATCTGCGACCGGTGCAGATCGTGGCTCGCTTCACGGTCGACGGAGAGCCTGCCTCAAAGGCCAGGGCCCGCTTCACAAAGTCAGGGCACTCCTACACGCCAGCGAAGACGAAGGAAGCGGAGGCCAAAGTCGCATGGGCCTTCAAGTCAGCTGGCGGGAGGAAGGACGAGGACCCAGAAGCATCTTTCGGCGTCTTCTGCCTCTTCTTCAATGGCACTCGCCAGCGCCGCGACGTCGACAACATGATCAAGCTCGTTCTTGACGGATTGAACGGCGTGGCCTGGACGGATGACGCACAGGTGCTCGAAGTCGGCGCACGAAAGGACTACGTCGAGCGCGACGAGGCTCGGACCGAGGTCGTGGTCTATCAGGCGCCGCGGGTTGGGAAGCCCATGCGCGTGTGTGTCGAGTGCGGAGAGAAGTTCCGCGTCTACGACTCGTGGCCCAACAAGGTCCACTGCTCGAACGATTGCATGCTCGCGCAGCGCAGGCTGGCGCGGCGAAGAACCTGCCAGACGTGCGGCAAGGAATGGGACCCCGGTAAACCCAGCGAAGCAAAGTTCTGCTCGCGCGAGTGCAGACAGCAGTCCGGTCGCGTCGAGATCTCGTGCGACCGATGCGGCGCGTCCTTGAGCCGACAGCGCTGCCATGTCCGAGCAGTCAACTACTGCACCCCGGCATGCGCCGCAGCTGCTCGCGACAGGTCGCTGAGTCGTGCAGATGGGACGTGTTCTGACTGCGGCGGCCCGACGTCAAAGAAGAAGTACAAGCGCTGCCGTTCGTGCAATGCGAAAGCCAACACGCGCTGGAACCGAATCGGCAACGGCGACGTGAACATCACTCTCACGCCCGAGGAGGGCGCATGACCCTCACCATCTACCGCGACATGCTCCAGGGCACTGACGAGTGGTTCAAGGCGCGCCGCGGCATGCTCACGGCCTCCACCATCGGTGCGCTCCTGACGCCCACCGGCAAGCCAGCCGACAACGCCAAGTCTCGCGGCCTCGTCGCCTCCCTCGTCGCCGAGCGCATGACCGACTGGGAAGACCCGTTCTACGAGAACGGCGACATGGCACGCGGCAACCAGGTCGAGCCCATCGCCCGCAGCTGGTACGAGCAGGACCGCAGCGTCATCGTCGAGCAGGTCGGCTTCATGGTTCGCACCCTCGACGACGGCACCAAGCTCGGCTACTCGCCCGACGGACTCGTGGGTGACGACGGCCTGATCGAGGTCAAAGGGCCTCGCGGAAAGAACCACGTCCAGTGGTTCGTGGACGTGTTCGACGGCAAGGAAGTCGCCGACCACATGCCTCAGTGCCAGGCCGGGATGTACGTCTCCGGACGCCCCTGGTGCGACTTCATCTCCTACCTCGGTGGCGAGCCCGTCCTGGTCACCCGCGTCCACGCCGACCCCGACTGGTTCGACGCCATCGAGAAGGCCGCGAAGGGGTTCGAGGTCAAAGCCGCCGAGATGGCCGACAAGTACCGCAAGGCCACCGCTGGCCTGCCCCGCACCGACAAACTCCCCGACCCCTACGACGTCGAACTGAGGCTCGCATGAAGATCACGATCGAGAAGAAGACAGACCAGCTCAACTACGAAGACTTCCTCGGCGGCCTCACGCGCACGGTCACCATCGCCGAGGTCCGCAAGGGCAGCAAGGAGCAGCAGTACGACATCGCCATCGAGGGCGACCAGCGCGTCTGGAGGCCCTCGGTGACTGTCCTCAAGCTGCTCGTGGAGGCTTGGGGTGACGACGCGACACAGTGGGTGGGTCGACGTGCTGCGCTCTATGGCGACCCCTCCATCATGTTCGGCAGTGACCGCGTCGGTGGCATCCGGGTCTCTCATGTCTCGCACATCGACAAGCCGGTCTCGGTGGCCCTCACGCGGACCCGGGGCAAGCGGGCGCAACACACACTCCAGCCTCTCGCCGATCCGACACCGAGCCAGGCAGCCCTCGAGCCCACCGCCGAGCAGGTCGCAGCCTGCACGGACCTCAAGGTGCTTGAGCAGATGTGGCACGCCGCGCAATCCCAGGAGCGCAAGGACCAGATCGCCGCACGCGCGACCGAACTGCGAGCACAGGGCGGGGGTAGCGAGTGATGGGACGACTAACCGAGAACATCCTTGTCGACTACACGAAGGGTCACGAGGCTCTCTACGTCGACGACCTGAAGATCGAGGGCCGACTGCTCCTGAGCGACATCGAGGTCGTCAACGGCGACCTACAGAGCGGCGTGCGAGTGACCTTCCACTCCCGCAACGTGCGAGTGCTGCGCACGCTGGAGGAAGACCTGGCGCTCATCAAGGCCATTGGTGAGCAAGAAAGAAGAGCGGCGATGAGCGACTTGGGTCGTCGCGTCGAGGACATCTGGACGGTCCTGAATCTGCCGCGAACCACTTCCCCCGAGCCGTGGCCCTGGGGTGACGCAGTGTGAGCGACCACTTCTGCCGCCTCGAGAACCGCTTCGTCTACGGCCAGGGCAAGCGGTGGCGCGTCGTGTGCAAGCCCTGCCGCTGGACCTCCCAATGGCACCGCACCGCCTGGGCTGCGAACGACGACTACGAGACCCACGCAGCCCCTGCACAGGTCTGGAGCGCGCCACCCACCCTCCTGGACGGAGCCACGTCATGAGCAAACGCATCACCTGCCACCGATGCCGACAGGACCGAGTCAACGAGGCCCGCGGACTCTGCAAGTCCTGCACCCGCTTCCTCCGCGAGACAGACCAACTGGACCTCTACCCGCCACTCGAACGGCAACGAACCGAGCAACCCCAGCCCGAGCCCGACGACGACGCATTCCCCGGCGCTTGGGTCAGACGCGGACACGTCTACTACCCCGTACAGGCGGCGTCATGATCCGCGCCTGCATCCGCTGCGGATACCGACGCGGCACCAACAAGCCCGGACGCCTCTGCGACTCCTGCCGGCGCGTCCTCGCAGCACCCACGGCTGACCCCGAGCCGTACACCGGCGGATGGACCAACGGCGTCGTCAGGAAACCCATCAAGGAGCACGCATGACCCTCCCCACTATCACCGCCACCGGCCGACTCGGCGCCGATCCGGAACTCCGCTACCTCGGATCCGGCAAGCCAGTCGCTAACTTCCGCATCGCCTGCGACGACCGACGCAAGGAGGGCGACGAGTGGAAGACCCTCTCAACCACTTGGCTCGCTGTCGACCAGTGGGGAGACGAAGCCGAAGCCGCCGCCGAACACCTCAAGAAGGGCGACCTCGTCACCGTCGTCGGACAACTCAACGTCCGCGAGTACGACACCAACGACGGCACCAAGCGACTCAGCGTCGAGATCAAGTACGGACGCGTCTCCAAGGCACTCCCCCGCGGCGCCAAGGGCAGCACCGACGCCGGCATGAGACTCCCCGCCAGCAACCCCACCAACCCGTGGGACCAGCAGGGAGGTGGACAGGCATGGGCAACACCGACCACCAGCGAGCCTCCCTTCTGAGCTACCAGACGGCGTTGCTCAATCGAGACGTTGGCGTCGGGTTCTGGAACAAGGTCGACGCCGAACGCCAGGCCAGCGCCGAGGAGAGAAGAACCGGCCGGTCCCACGCGCTGCACATGCAGCTCACGCACGGCCAGACGCACGCGCTGTGGTTCGTGCGGGTCGTGCAGCAGGAGGTGGCCTAGATGGCGCTTCCATGGGTCCGTTTGGACACCGCAATGCCACGCAATCACAAGATTCTGAGCCTCCTGGAGCAAAAAGACGGCTACAGAGCGGCCTTTGCATGGGCCTGTTGCCTGGCCTATTCGGGCGAGCAGGGGACGGGGGGGTTCATCCCTCGCAACGCGCTCCCGTTCGTGCACGCCAGATCGTCCGAGATCAACAAGCTCGTCGAGGCGCGACTGCTCATCCCGACCGAGAACGGAGGCGGGTGGGACATCCATGATTGGGCGGAATTTCAGCCCACAACGGAGGAGCACGAGCGCAGATCGCAGCGAGCGCGGGACGCCGCGGCGACTCGGTGGGCGAAGAAGAGCGGACAGAGCGGGGTCGCTCGATGAGTACTCCACCCGATGCTTACAGCAATGCTCTGAGCAGTGCAGGACGCATTGCCTCAAGCATTGCCGTCCAAGCAATGCACGGACGGACGGACGGACGGACTAACGGAGAATCGTCTTACTTCGCATATGAATCCTGCAGTTACGTAACGCGCGCGTTGAAAAGCGAGCTGCACGCGATGAAGGGTGGCGCGAACGCTTCGCGTCGCGGGCGGTGGACGACATGAGCCGCTGCGCAAAGCGCCGTTTCCGAGATGAGCTCGGAGCCAAGATCGCCCTCGCGAATGCGCAGGCCCGCGCTAGTCGGAGCAGCAGTGAGAAGCGTCGCGAGTGCCGCGCTTACCCGTGCCCGAAGTGCAAGGGCTGGCATCTGACCAGCAAGCCGAAAGGACCGAACCGATGAACACCTCAACCCTGCAGGTCGGCCCGCCACTGGTGGATGCGACTGGTGCTAGTGCCGGCCGCTTTGGCGACGTCGCGCACGGATCCCTCGTCGAGTGCGTCGATGACGGCGCGCTTGAACTCGAGGTCGGCGGTGTCGCGTGCGTTTCTGAGCGCGGCGAGTCGTTGACGGGTCTCGTCGGGGAGGTCGCGGCGCTGGGTCATGGACACATCATGAACTGTAGCCGATTCGGCTTCACTTCCGTATCCGAGTCGGATACACTAGAGGACATGAGCACCGCCCGCACCACGACCCCCACAGGCGTCCCGATCGAGGACTGCGGCGAGTGCGGTCGCCGACACCCCGTCACCCGCTCCCACTGCGGCACGTGCGGCTCTGCGGCGCTCTTCTGCCACCCGGGAGACGACCGCACTCCCGCCCCCGCTCGAAAGGACGCCTGACATGGGCAAGAAGGTCACCGAGGACTACCGGGCTGGCTATCGGGTCGCTCGTGGCTTCCATGAGAGCCAGCGTGACTGGGCGGTCGACTACGACCACCTCCTCGACGGCAGATCCGACGACTTCCGGGTCGGGTTCATGGCCTACGTCGGCAACCACGTCCGCACTCCCGCCCCCGCTGTACACGCCAGGAAGGACCACCCATGAGCGTCACCAAGCAGGACATCGACGAGACCGCTCGCCTGATCCTCATGGACGAGCCGGGTGGCTCTCGGGACTTCCTCGGCGCGATGCGACGCGAGATCCCCGGAGTCGAACTGGTCGAGATCCTCGAGCTCTGGCGGAAGTACCGCGGCTTGGACAGTCAGCCGCCGACCCACGACATCCAGACCGGAAGGCCGATCCGATGACCCTCTCCCCCCTGTCCGAGAACGCCGGAAGGAACGACCGATGAGCACGACGAAGAACTACCCGACTCGCCTGGTCCGCAACCGCGACAAGGTGCACACCCGCGACTGCCGCTACTCGGTTCCCGGGGTTTCGACTCCGTGGCGGTGGGCGCAGGGCCGGACGAACGAAGAGATCCTGCGGGAGGTCCGAGCGGCTGGCGTGGGAATCAAGTTCTGCCGCGTCTGCAAGCCGATCGGTGACGACCTGGCTGAGGAGTCCCGATGAGCACGACGACGAAGCGGGCCAGTAATTTCGAGAGCGGAACGGTGGTCGTGAACTGTCCTCACCGCGCCGCACGTGGCTATGAGTTCGACCTCGAGCCCGACGACCTGAACGCCCACGTGTCCTACGCCTGCGACGACTGCGGTGGTCGCATCGAGGTCGTCGTCGACGTCATCGTGCAGGGAGGCAACCGATGACCACCGACCCCACCGCCCAGCCCACCCCCACGCCTGCCATGGCTGCGCTCGAGGCGTACCGGTTCGCGCAGGCCATGGCCGTGACCGAGAAGGCTCGCGGCAACGAGGGAGCCGAGCGCGCGTGGCTGGACCTGCTGCACCTGCTCGACAAGGCCGCCGCGACCCTGACCCCCACGCCTGCACCCGTGGCAGTGCCGGAGGGAGGGTGGCGCGACGGCGACTGGCTGGTACTCGACGACCGCGGCGTCTGGCACGGCAGTGACGACGGACTCTTGCACGACGAACGAGGCCGAGTCGTGGATGCCGACTACGTGTTCCGTCGCGGCCACGTCGTCTACGTCCACGCCCCCCGCGAGGCGTATGGGGAGCCGAATGATACGACGCAACACGCCCCCCGCACCGAGCCCGTCACGGCCCCGCTGCCGAGCGAGGCGCCTGGGTCGCGCGCACACATGGTCCGGATCATCGCCGACCGACTCGACGCCATCCACGTGCCCGAGTCCGCCGATCGCGACAGTGTCGAGATGGACGCGGAGGAGATCGCACGGGACCTGCTCGCCGCTGGCTACACCCTCCCCGCTGCCGACCAGCGTGCACGGGACGAGGGGACGGTGCGCCGCGCCGTGCTCGACGCGATCGAAGACGAAGGGCCCGACACCGAGAACCCAGCCAGCCGCGAGCGCATCCGGGGCTGGCGGGAGTGCGCACAGGACGTTCGCGATGCGCTGGACAGTGTCCAGGACGAGGGGACGGTGCGGGCGTTCGACGCTGAGCGCCTGATCGAGTCGATCCGTGAAGACGGCGACGAGGGAGACCGCGCCTGGCTGGCCGGACGTGAGCGCGAGGCAGACGACGGCGTGGTCGCGGCCGAGGTGGCAGGTCGGGTGCGGGAGGAGATCATCGCCGCGCTGCACGCCGACCTGGACGAGAATCACGACGAGCACCCTGAGGGCACATGCGACCTGTGTGACTGGGCGGGCAACATCCAGTCGATCGTGGACGGCTCCCGATGAGCCGGCTGATGAGCGAGGCGAAGCCCGTCGCGCGCAGGCAGCACACGTGCGACTGGTGCTTCAGCAAGGTCGAGGCTGGGCAGCGGTATCGCACCCTCAGGGTCCTGGATGACTACGGCTTCCACACCTGGAAGTGCTGCCTGCCGTGCCTCGCGATGGCCCCGAAGGTCCAGAAGTGGACGTGGGACGACGAAGAGGGGATGAGCGCCGACGACTTCCTGGAGTGGGCCCACGAGCACGAGGAAGACCCGGACGCCACCGCGTTCCTCGTGCGACGGAGCACCCGATGACCGCCCGCGGGGACAGCGTGCAGGTCGAGACGGAGACGGACTGGATCGACCTACCGAAGCCGATCGCGCGTGCCATCAGCGACGACCTGGGCCGCGCACACGACGCGTTCGACCGTGCGTACCACCGAGCCGCCACGGTGGCCGAGCTACGGTCCGCGATCCAGGCCACCAGGGCGCGACTTGCTGACGCTCTGACGCACCTACCGCCTACCAACTCCACCACCACCGAGAGGAGCCCGTCGTGAGCAACAAGCAGGAGCAGGTCGAGGCGCGGACGCTGTCGGGGGTTCACCTGGGGCGGGGCGTGGAGATCGACGGCTACTGGGCCAACGTCGCTGCCGTCGAACACGAGGCGGGCGGGACGTCGGTGACGATCTGGCTCGATGGCCACTGGACACCCATATGCCTTGCCCCCACCGACCTCGTCACCCTGACCGATGGGGGTGCGTCGTGAGCGCGCGACAGATCGCATCCCCGCGACCTGACTACACGCCCGGCTCGGAGTACCTAGGTGGCGTGTTCGGCCAGATGCTTCCGCAGGAAGCCTTGCCGGGGAAGGTCACGGGCGTCATCTCGCTCGATCCGCCGACCATCCAGTGCGGCGGTTGCGGGCTCACCTACTCGCACCCGCGCCTGCACATCGCCGTCTGCTGCTCCGGAATCAAGTTCAGCCCACGCGCTCATCTGCCGAACAGCGACCGGGATCACCGCCGCCTCTGCCCTCCGTGTCAGCGCGATGCCGACTGGCCAGCCGACCGATGAGTGCGAACGACAGGTGCGCTGAGGCCCTGTCCGTGCTGCGTCAGGGCGGGACCCTCCCGGCCGACCATCCGGCGCTCAGGGAGTTCGTGGTCGCCGCGCTCGCCGAAGGACGTGACGGCCTCCCCACGAGGCTGCCCGTCGGCCTGGCCCGCGCGATCCGAGACCACAACGCCCACCTTGACCCCTACGACCCCGACCTCGGAGGAGACGATCATGACTGACCAGAACGACAGGACCGGCGCGGACGAGCAGGCGCGGGAGGTCGAGGTGGTGCTGGCTCGGGTCGCGCGAGACCACATGCCGCAGGCCTTCGACTGCTCTTGCGGCTACTACCCGGACCATGACCTGAGCGGCATGGAGCGAGATCACGCGCTGGCCGACCACACCGCGGCAGAGCAGGCTGCTGCCCTCGAGCCGGTCCGCGCGGCCGAGCGGCAGGAGGCGGCACGGGTCGAACTGCTGACGGCGGCGGACGAGCTCGCGGGCCGCATTGACCGGGTCGTTGACCCTGACGAGTGGCGACGCGACGGCTACGACGACGGCTGGGCTAGCGCAGCCGAGGCAGCCGTCAAGGTCCTCCGTGGCCGCGCCGACGGCGTGACCGGGCGGAGCGAGGCGTGAGCGGCCGGGAGGCGGACTACACCGAGCACCTGATCCGAGCGCGTAAGCAGCACGCCTGCCACGGCTACCGCTGCTCGACTCTCATCCTCGCGGGCCAGGACTACGTGCGCGCCGTCGCCTTCCCCGGCCACGACGCCAACGGGAGCGCCCGGCCATGGGTCATGAAGCTCTGCATCAGCTGCGCCACCGAGTTCGACCGCCCCCTGCCGCCGCGACGCACCCAGGACCAGCCGTGACGCCCCAGTGGCGCGAGTGGCTCGTGCTCAGGGTGTCGCACGCGGGAGGAGGGAGAATTGATGCACGAGGCGAGAGGGGTGCGGGATGAGTGACGGGACGATTTGCCAGGCGGCGGCGTGCATTCGACCTAGCGACGGCTGGATTCTCTGCCGGGACTGCGGACAGAACCTGACCGATGTGCTCGGCGACATGGGGTGGATGCTCGACGAGCTCGACCTCGTCCTGACCGGGCAGATCCGATACGTCACCCAGTCGACCGGCAAGTCCAGCGAGACCGCGATGCCGTTCGACGTCAAAGCCAGCGAGACGCGGGCATACCTCGTGGGTGAGATCGCTACAGCGGTCCGCATGCTCGAGGAGGCTAACGGCTGGGACTCGCAGGCGAGCAGCGAGAAGGCAGCGGCCATCTGGCTGCGCGAGAAGGTCAGCGCTATCCGCCTGCACCCTGCCGGCGGCGACATCATCGACGGCATCATGCGATGGTGGGCCGCCGGGCAGTTCGTCATCGACCGCCCCACTCAGCGCCAGTACCTCGGCGACTGCGAGCGTGACCCCGAGGGCGTCGACTGCGGTGGACGAATCTACGGACGACAGGGGAAGCCTGAGGCCGGGTGCGACACGTGCGGCGGGATCTACCAGGCCGATGAACTGCGCAGCGACCTGCTGGACAAGCTCGGGAACCAACTCCTCAGTGCAGCCGAGATCGCCCGCATGTCCACCTACCTCGGCCTCGTCTCGGATCGTCAGGCCGTCCGCAAGCGGATCAACCAGTGGGCCAGCCGCAACCGCATCGTCACCCACGTCAACGCCAAGACGCAGGCGACCGAGCACAGGTTCGGCGACGTGTACCCAATGCTCATCCAAGACGACATGATGAGGCGTCCTGCGTAGTTACTGGACAGGTGAGCGATCGTCTGTCACCATGTCCGTAGGGCTGATCTGCCGTTCCCGAAAGCGGAACCGGATCGGCCCTTTGTGATACCGGGAGGTGCAGCGATGACCGCACTCATCCACGAGCCGTTCGCCCAAGACGTGCTCACCGCCGCCACCGACAACGACCTCGAACGGAACCTCGCACGGCTCTACCTGCTGCACGTGGAGGCTGGTAAGGACGAGCGGGCCGAGTACCACGCGCGCATTATGCAGATCCTCGAGGAGATGCGGGCGCGGACCGACGCGTGGCTCGCTGAACATGGCTAAGCGGCCCTGCCTCGACTGCCATGTGCTGGTCGATGCGCCCAAGTCCCGGTGCGTTGAGCACGAGCGGGCGAGAGACCGAGCGCGAGGGTCGTCCACTGAGCGCGGCTACGGGGTTGCGCACCGAGCCCTTCGAGCCAAGTGGCAACGGCGCCTCGACCGCGGAGTAGTCGCGAACTGCTGGCGCTGCGGCTGCCGCATCGACCCAGGCAACTGGACGCTTGGGCACTGCGACGACGACCGCACGATCTACCACGGACCCGAGTGCCCGCCGTGTGACTACGCCACGGCTGGTCGAACCGGCTGTCCACACCCAAGCCATAACTGAACACCGACAACTAATGAGCCCCGCGCCGCTGTAACGGCCGGGGCTCTGGTCATTCCCGTGGAAGGGGAGCGACATGAGCAACCGTACCTGTGACGTCGACGGATGCGTTAAGCCACACCGCGCGCGAGGCTTGTGCTCCACGCACTACAACCAGTTCATCGCTGGTGAGAGCAAGCGCCACCCCAAGGTGATCAAGGCGTGCACAATCTGCGGAACACGCGTCCGCCGGTCCCCGGGCGAGCGCTACCTCACCACATGCTCCGTGCGGTGCCGGTCGACGCTTCAGGGTTCACCCGATAGCAAGATTCGCTACGACTGGGCAAAGGATGCCGCAGCTCGCGCGGTCCGTAACGGCGCCCGGGTGATCGAGATCTTCGACCGGACGGAGATCTTTGAGCGAGACGGGTGGACTTGCCAAGACTGCGGCATTCGCTGCACTGAGCCGGATCCCTTCGTTCTGACCGCCGCCACGGTCGACCACGTGATCCCGTATGCGAAACAAGGCGAGCACTCTCGCGCCAACGCGCAGACGCTCTGCCTTTCATGCAACTCCCGCAAGTCAGACCGGCTGCCACTGGCTAGCTGATTTCTTCCTTCGCCATCCTCCCCCATGCAAGGCCATGGGGAGGGGGCCCAGGGGCGTCCACCCAAGCACCGCTGGTGAGGTGCCTCGCAGTCCAGAGACCTGAGTTTTGCTCCACTGGCCCGGCGCGATGCCTGGCCTTCACCACAGCCGGCGCGATGCCAGGAGGTGGCCCACATGGCTACGACCCCGAGCGGCCTGGGCGACGGTGGCCGTCGTCTTTGGCAGCAGATCGACGACGAGCACGACCTCAACGTTGCACAGCGGGTGCAGCTTGAGGAGGCGTGCCGGGCGAAGGATCGACTCGACCGTCTGAACGAGATCCTGGTCGGCGACGTCGACACCTGGGCGACGTTGGTGCATGACGCCCGTACCGAGGACTACGAGCTGAAGATCGACGCGGCCCTGACTCAGGCGAACGCGACGGCGAACCTGATGAAGCAGCTGCTGGCTGCCCTCCGGCTTCCCGATGAGGAGACCGGCAAGCGTCCTCAGCGCCGCGGCGCTCGAGGTGCCCAGCGTCCTTCGATGCCGGGCGGGCAGGTTTCATCGCTGGATCGAGCTCGCGCCAAGAAGCAGGCGTAAGCCGTGGGGTTCGTTTCCCAGTTCGACGGCCACGTCTGCTCGCTCGGCTACGAGGTCTTGGACTGGATCCACGCCTACTGCTGTCACGGCCCGGGCGACGTGCAGGGCGAGCCGCTGGACTACGACGATGAGATTCGCGACTTCATCATCGAGTGCTACCGGCTTGATCCGAACACGGGCCGGCGCGTGTACCGCGAGGCGATCTTGTCCCGTCCGAAGGGGCGCGCGAAGTCGGAGATCGCGGGCATGGTGGTGTGCGCTGAGGCGCTCGGTCCGGTCCGGTTCGATGGCTGGAGTGCTGACGGCCTGCCGGTCGGCAAGCCCGTCAACTCTCCGCTGATCAAGTGCCTTGCCACCGAGGAGTCGCAGGCCGGCAACACGTTTGAGAACGCTGCCTTTGTTCTTGGCGAGTGGGGACCGGATGAGCACCCTGACGTCTTCGCAGGCGTTGGGGGAGTGCGGCGTCACCAGTCGGCGACGGCGGTGTATCTGCCTGGCGGCGGCGAGGTTCGCGCTTCGACGTCAGGGTCGGCGTCGAAGGATGGCGGCAAGGAGACGTTCGTCGTCCCTGACGAGTCCCACCTGTATGTCCTGCCGGAGCTGCGGTCGATGTACGCGACGGTGATGCGCAACCTTGGCAAGCGCAAGCTCGCTGACCCTTGGGCTCTGCAGACGACGACGGCATACCGTCCCGGCGAAGAGTCGATCGCCGAGCAGAAGCTGACTGCCTGGCGCAAGGGAACGCTCGACTCGTCGGTGTACGTCGACCATCGCGAGGCCCGCGGCAAGATCGACATCACCGACGCTGACCTGACCTTGCGTCAGCTGCGGCAGGTCTACGGGCCGGCCATGGACCCCGAGTCCGGGTGGATGGAAGCCGAGCGCGTCTATCGCGACATGCTCGATCCGACGATCTGCCGCGATGAGGCGGAGGCGGCTCGCTACTACCTGAATCGTCCGATGTCGGGTCAGGATGCCTGGATCGCGAAGGCGGTCCACGAGCGGCAGACCCGGGATGAGACTGTCGAGCCGGGCACTGCGATCACGATCGGGTTCGACGGGTCGCTCAATGACGACACGACGGTCCTGCGCGGGTGCCGCATGTCGGACGGCTTCCTCTTCCGAATCGGCGCCTGGCCCAAGCCGGACGGCCCCGAGGGCGACGGGTGGCAGGTTCCGCGTCCCGAGGTCTTGGCGGCCATCCGTCAGGCGCACGAAACGTTCGACGTGGTCCGCGGCTACTACGACCCGCACGAGTGGCGCACCGACATCGACGTGCTGGCTCACGGCGACACGGAGGGCAATCTGCCAGCGCTCGGCGAGGACGTCGTGGTCGAGTACCCCACCAGCTCCTACGTCCGCATGGACAAGGCGCTCGACCGACTGCACACCGGCCTGACGACCGGAGAAATCTGGCACGACGCCGACAAGCTCGCGGCCGAGCACTACGGCAACGTCTACCTGGCCAAGCGCGGCCGGATGCGCCTCGTCCGCAAGGAGAACCCGAACTCGGCGCGCAAGATCGACTCCGTTGTCGGCGATGCGCTCGCTCTCGAGGCCCGCGCCGATGCGCTGTCGGCTGGCTGGTCCGCCGAGACCGGACCCTCGATCTTCTTCCTCACCTGACGCGTTCCCAAGGAGGCTTCATGGCTCTGACGGAACCCGAAAAGGATCTCCTCGCCGGCCTCCAGCGCGGCCTGGTGAAGCGTTCGCGCGCCGACCTGCTGAACGAGCGGTACCGCGAGGGCGAGGCGCGCATCGAGCACCTCGGGATGGCTATCCCGCCTGAGTTGCGGCGCTTCATGGTCTACATCAACTGGTGCGACACCCTCGTCTCGTCCTACGTGGACCGCCAGCAGGTGCGAGCCATCACCCTTCCCGGAGAGGACGAGTCCGATCCGCAGCTGCGGGCCATGTTTGACGCGTCCAACATGGACACGCAGCTTCGGATGTTCTCCGACGACTCGTGGACCTATGGTCGCTCGTTCTTCTCGGTCGGCACCAACGAGGACGACGAGAACCTGCCGATTATCCGTGCTGAGGCGCCCACGGAGATGTCGGCGAAGGTCGATGTCCGTCGACAGAAGATGACGGCCGCCGCTCGCTTCTACAAGAACGAAGACGGCACGTCCGCTGCGGTGCTTTACCAGGAGGACGTCACCGTCTGGGTGGAGCGCAAGAACGGCCGCTGGACGGAGGTCGACCGCGACGAGCACGACCTCGGAGCGGTGCCGGTGATCATGCACCTGCACCGCCGCCGCTCCGGCAAGTGGATCGGCAAGCCCGGCATCTCCATCGTGATCCCTCTGGTCGACTCAGTGACCCGTTCGATGACGAACATGCAGTTCGGCCAGGAGGCTGCCGGCCTTCCTCGAGCGTTCATGACGGGCGTCGCTCAGGGCGACTTCGTTGACAAGGACGGCAAGCCGATCCCCAAGTTCGAGGCGTACTTCAACGCGATCCACCTCCTGAAGGACGCAAACGCGAAGGTCGGCCAACTCACCGCAGCGGACCTGAAGAACTTCGAGACGGCCGTGAACGTGAACGGCAAGCTGGCGTCGTCGCTGACCAAGCTGCCGCCGGACTACTTCGGCATCACGACACAGAACCCGTCCACCGAGGGCGCTATCCGTGGCGCAGAGGCTCGCCTGATCCGTGGAGTCGAGTCGTTCAACACTCAGGTCGGCGACCCGCTCGGCTGGACGATGGCGCTGGCGATGCGGTTCGCGACGGGCGACTGGGTCGAGGGCAACCGTGTCCGCGTGGACTGGTTCGACCCCGCGACCCCGACGATCGCCCAGCGCATGGATGCGGTCGTGAAGGCGAAGAGCGCCGGCATCCTCTCGCGTGAAGGCTCGTGGGACGAGCTCGGCTGGTCTGAGGCCCGCAAGGCTCGCGAACGCGCCTACTTTGAGGCCGAGTCCGAGGACGCCCTGTTCGAGCGGATCCTGAGGCCGACGGCGGGCGCTGCGGATGCTGGCGTCGGCAACTGACCACTACCGCCGCCAGCAGCGCATCACGGCAGCGGCACTCGCACTGGTCCGCCGCGGCGACTGGCGTGACGCGCGTCGGATCGCGGAGATCGTGGCGCTGTTTCAGATCCAGGCCGCGCAGGACGCCATCGACTCGATTGATCCGATGCTCGCCGAGCAGGGCATCGAGGCCGCTCCGGTAGCCGCCCCCGCTGCTCCCGCCGCTTTTGCTGGAACCGCCATGGACGGCCGCCCGCTGGTGTCCCTGTTCGAGCAGGCGACGTCGGCTGGAGCGACGGCGCTGATGGCGGCCACGCAGATCCAAGACTCCGCTCGTGCTGCCGCTGGGGTGTCGATCGTGACGCGACCGCGTGTCGGCTACGTGCGGATGCTCAATCCGCCCTCGTGCTCGCGGTGCGTGATCCTCGCGGGCCGCTTCTACCGATGGAGCGGCGGTTTCCGGAGACATCCAGGTTGCGACTGTAGGCATATCCCTTCGACTGAGAACGTCGCGGGTGATCTGACGACGGACCCGATGGAGTACTACCGCAGCTTGGATGAGGCTGGCCGGATCAAACTGGCGGGGTCAAAGGCGAACTATCAGGCGATCGAGGATGGGGCCGACCTCGCACAGGTGGTCAACATCTACCGGCGTGGACGATCTGGCGGCCTGTCACTGGCCCAGCCGACCTCGCCCTTGGAGCGCGAGTACGGCCTGAAGTTCACGACCTCAGGCTCAACAGACCGATCGCGATTCACTCAACAGCAGGTCGGACTGGGGCTTCGTGAGGCGGCACGGACTGATGGCGTCCGGCGACGGTTGATGCCGGAAAGCATCTACGCGAATGCCGAGTCCCGCGAGCAAGCCCTGGAGATGCTGCGCGCGAACGGCTGGATCGTGGATCTTGAGGCGATCGGCCGAGGTCGAGCAGCCTTGGACGCGACCCGGCGGATCGAACGCGCGGATCGACGCCGCACGCGGCGTCAGCAGCGTCGCGATGAGCTCGCTGCGGCACTTTCCACGCCCGAGATGACAGACCTGCGACGGCTCGTTCGCGAGGCCCGAGCGCGACGCTCTGCGGCTTCCTGAGCCCCACATTCTCCCGACGACGCGATGTCGCCGGGACGGACGCATGCCCGCGATGGGCAGCACCCACGAAAGGCACACTATGAAGCGCTCCACTCTCGCCCCCGACGCAGCTGCTTGGCTCGCTGAGACGTTCCGACGCAACGCCGCCCTTTACGGCGGGATGCGGATGGATGCCGGAGAGGGCGAAGGTGGTAACGACGGTGCCGGGGACGGCAAGGCCGACCCAGGCAACGACGGAACCCCCGCCGACAAGGGCGATGACGACACTCCGCTCGGCGCTGCCGGACAGAAGGCGCTTGAGGCTGAGCGTCAGGAGCGCAAGAAGCTCAAGGCCGAGCTGGACGGTTTCAAGACCGCGCTCGGTGCGGCGCTCGACATCAAGCCCGAGGCCGACAAGAACGACCAGCAGGCCGACCTGCTGGCATCCGTGCAGGAGCAGATCAAGGGCATGCAGCGCGAGGCTGCGGTCCTGAGGCTCGCGAACGCACACCAGATCACCGATGAGGCCGATCTGGAACTTCTCGCGTCCGCGAAGGACGACGAGGCGATGAAGCGGCTGGCCGAGCGACTCGCGCCGACCGCCGATGAGGGCAAGGAAGAGAAGGGCAAGCGCAAGCCGAAGCCGGACCGCACTCAGGGCGGCGGCAGTGGCGGGCAGGCCGACAGCTCGGGCGTATCGCACGGCCGAAGCCTCTACCAGAGCTCTCGCGGCAAGACCTCCTGACCAGGAGGCATTCGACGCACCCAGCGTCACGTGACAGCGAGTCACAACCACCACACCCATCAAGGAGAGCACCATGCCTCGTCTCAAGATTGAGAACGTCGGCGGCGGCGACATGTCCTGGCTCGGGTCTGACCACGGCATCGCCAACGGCCGGACCGAGATCGTCGACATCAGCGCCTTCACGGCGAACACCCACTACCCGAACGGCTATCTGCCGTCGGGCACCCCGGTCGCGAAGGTCGGCGGCGTCCTCGTCCCCTACGACGCGACCGAGGGCACCACGACCGGGGCCGGCGTCCTCGCCGGCTTCATCCTCACGGATCAGGCCGTCGTCGGCACCGCCGACTTCGGCGCCCCGCTGATCGACCACGGACGAGTCGTGGTGGCCAAGCTGCCCGTCTCGTTCACCGCCCCCGCCGCCGCTGCCAAGCGCGCGGCCACGACCATCGTCTTCGTCTGAGAGGGGCCGGATCATGGCACTTTGGACCGACATCATCGACCCTGCGACCCTGACGGGCTACGTGCGCGAGGCTCTCGCCGACATCGAGGCCCGTCGCGGTTCGTTCGCCCGCTACCTGCCGAACCGCGAGACCCCGGACATCAGCGTCCGGTTCGTCGCGGGCCAGGCTGGACTCGTCGCAGAGGCGTCTTACCGCGCCTACGACGCCGAGCCCGGTATCGGCAAGAAGCCGGGCGGCAAGCGCGTCACCCTTGAGCTTCCCGCCGTGGGCCAGAACATCCCCGTCACCGAGTACGACCAGCTTCGTACCCGCAACGCGTCGGATGAGCTGATCCTGCAGCAGGTGCTCAACACGGCCCGCCAGGTGGCGCAGGCGGTCAGCGACCGTGTCGAGCGCGTTCGCTCGGTCGTCGTGCGTACTGGCGTGGCCACGATCGCCGAGATCGCGGCGGCGGACGACTTCGGACGCTCCGCCAGCCACACCGTCACCGCCGGCACGCTCTGGTCGTCCGCGACTAGCGTGTCGCGCCTGACGGACCTGCAGGCATGGTGCGACACTTACGAGGCCACCAACGGCGTGCAGCCCGGTGCGATCGTCATGTCGCGGAACGTTTTCCGGCTCCTGCAGTCCGGCGACGAGTTCAAGACCTCCCTTGCGGGGGGCGGCTCGCGTCGCGGCACCGCTGATCAGGTCAACGAGATCGTCGCCAGCGAGGGTCTGCCCCCGATCGAGATCTACAGCCGCCGCACCTCCGCGGGCCTGCTCCTGCCGGCCAACGAGCTGCTGCTGCTGCCGGAGCCGGTCGACCCGAACGACTGGCAGGGCACGCAGCTCGGCGCGACGTTCTGGGGCCAGACCCTGACGTCCTCGGAGGCCGACTGGGACATCGCCGACACCGATCAGCCGGGTCTCGTCGCGGGCGTGTACCGCAACGAGAAGCCCCCGATGATCGCCGAGGTCATCTCGGACGCGATCGCCCTCCCGGTGGCCGCGAACGCGAACCTCTCGTTCAAGGCGACGGTGGCCTGACATGGCGAAGATCAGCGATGACCTCGTCGGTGTCGTGACCGCGTACAACGCGGCTGGCGAGCCGGTCACCCTCAAGGCTGGCGACGACGTGCCCGCGGGCGTGGAGGTCGGGGATCACGTCCTCGCCACCACGAAGCGGGCCGCCGCCGCCAAGTCCGACAAGTAACAGCACGAGAAGGGAGGTGGAGCCGTCATGTCCTACGCAATCCCTGAGGATGTAGCGCGGGCACTGCGCGGCTCCACCGACCTCTCTGACGCCGAAGAGATCCAGTGGCAGGCGTGGCTTGACCGGGTCGAGCGCAGCATCGCAGCAGCGTTCCGCAAGGCCGGCCAGAACCTGACCACCGCGATCGGCACCGGTTCGCCGACCGGCGATGATGTCGCCGACGTCGAAGTCGCTGCGGTCATCCGCAAGATCCAGAACCCGACCTGGGGTCAGACGTCGCGGACCATCTCCCACACCATCGACGACGGGTCAGGCTCGGAGACCAGTCGCAACGAGGGCGCCGGAGCGTACAAGGATCCGTTGAACCTGCTCCCCGAGGAGCTGGAGGCGCTCCTGCCGAACGTGGAGTTCGATGCGCCTGCCTACTCGGTCCGGCCGACGTTCGAGCCTGACGTGCGGTGCTGGCCGTGATCGAGACCCCCGAAGGCTTCGCGGCATTCCTGGCTGAGCGGCTCGCGCAGAGCCGCAAGTACGCCGAAGCTCGCATGCGCACCACCTGCACCGTTGACCGCATCCGGCTCGCCGATGACGGCAACCCGATGACCACCACCTCGTCCACGGGTGTCGTCACCGAGGAGCGCGAGGACGTGTACGAGGGCAAGTGCCGCGTGCACTACTCCGGGACGCCGTGGCCGAACACGCCTGATGTAGCTGGCGCGAGTGTCACGGTCCGTCCGATCTTCGTTTCCATCCCGATCGACGCGCCTCAGTTGAAGGTGGGCGACCGGATCACGGTCACTGCGGACCTTGACACGCCGCTGATCGTCGGCAACGTGTATCGCGCCATCGAGCCCGGGAACGCGTCGCAGGAGACGGCTCAGCGCGTTCTTTGCCAGCACCTCGAGGACGGAGCCGCCTGATGGCCGAAGCTTCGTTCGACGACTCCGCCATCCGCAGCCTGCAGCGGGCGATTGAGGGACAGGTGCGCGCGACACCGAAGCGGGTAGAGGCAGTCACGCACCGCGGCGCGAACAACATCAAGCGACAGCAGCAGGAAGAGATGCGCGCCTCGAAGCACTTCGGTGCCGTTGCGGGCGCAATCTCCTACGACCTTCGTACCGGGGGTGGCTTCGGCGGCGGGTTTGTTGAGGCCGAGATTGGGCCGACCAAGGGCGCGCCGGGTTCGCTGGCGAACATCGCTTACTTCGGCGGATCGCGCGGCGGAGGCACTGTGCCCGATCCGTCCCAGGCGCTTGACGCCGAAGAGCCCGGATTCAATCGTGCGCTCGAAGACCTGATGGACTTCTGATGCGCTCCCATTTTGACGCCGTCAGGGAAATGCTGGAGCCCCTGAATCGTCCCGTGTACGTCGTCGCGGCGCCCGGCTCCGTCAGTTACCCGTACTTCATCCTCTGGGGCCTGGCCGGCGCCCTGGACTCTGCGGATCTCGAGGCGACGCAGGACACGGTCAGCGATTTGCTGCGCGTCACATGCGTCGGCGAGACGCCCGAGGCTGCGATGGAGCTCCAGCGACTTTCTCGTGCGGCATTGATCGACCGCCGGCCGGTCGTTGATGGCCGGACGGTCCACGAGCTGCGGATGGTCAGCGCTGAGCAGGTCATGCCGGACCGCGACATCACCCTGCCGAACACGAACAGGAACCCGTTCTACGGCGTCGACATCTACCGGCTCATTTCTGAGCCGTCCCCGACGACCACCTAGGAGGCGTCATGGCGTTCATCAACGTCTATGCGAAGTCGACCGGCGAGAAGCACCGCATTCCTGAGCACTGGCTCGATGTGCCGTCGCTGTCGAAGCAGTTCACCAAGACTCCCCGCCAGCGCAAGGCGGATGAGCGGGCCGCAGCCAAGCGGTCTGACCCCGTGGCAACCACCCCAGAGGCCGCAATCGTGGCCGACGACGAGACCCCGGCCACCGGGGATCAGAAGGAGAGCTGAAATGCCCCGTTCACTGGCCGACGGCCACACCCGCGTGAGCGCGCTGACCACCAAGCCCGCGAACCCCGCCGCTCCGACGCTCGCAGAGCTGAACGCCGGCATCCACGCGTCGCCGCACATTATGTCCTCGGACTTCAACTTCGGCGCCGCGGCGTCCGACAAGCTCAACGAGTCGGACCTGTGCAGCGACACGAACGCTCAGGTCTCCACCCGCAGCAACTATGTTGCCGGGTTCAGCGTCTTCCGCTATTTCGACACAGACGGAGAGTCCGCCCCCACTGAGGGTGACGACGTCTTCCAGGCCGTCAAGGTCAAGGGGACGACTCTTTGGCTGTACGCGCGCCGCACCTCGAAGAAGTGCGACGAGCCCTGGGAGGCCGGTGACGAGATCTTCTTCGGCGCCGAGATCCTGACGGACAACCCGACCCCTCCGTCGGACATGGGTGGCTACGTGAAGTTCCGCATCGACGCGGACGTCCAGGAGGGATATCCCTTCATCGAGGTCGCGGCTGGCGCCTGATTTCTTAGCCATGGGAGGGCGATCCGTCCCTCCCATGGCCTAGAATTGAGCGACCCCGACCGGAGTGCTGGTAACACTCCAACCGGGGCCTGACGAACCGCCTGTATGAGAGGTGGCCGCTGTGGCCGATCGTATCTGTTCAACTGACGAGTGCATTCGTCCCGTGGTCGCCCGCGGGCTTTGCAGCCCGCACTACAAGCGCCTCCGTCGGGCTGGATTGCCCCCGCTGCCCGCCCGAGAGCCGCGCAGTTGCGAAATCGACGGCTGCGAACGCCCGCACGCGTCTCGCGGATGGTGCGCAACGCATTACGGCCGCTGGCTACGGTATGGCCGTCTCGACCTGCTGCCAGCGCAGGAGCCGGACGAATGCTCTGTTGAAGGGTGTAAGCGCGACGCGAGGGCGCGCGGACTATGCAAGGCGCACCACTACCGCGCTCAGCAGAACGGCGGAGATCCAGGCGCGGCGCAGTTCATCGCTCGAGGTCAGGTAGCGGGCGACAAGAAGCTATGCACGGCCTGCGATGCATGGAAGTCGCTCGGAGAGTTCCCGAAGGGGCACGGCGCGGGAGGACGCAACAGCCCGTGCTACGAATGCCGGAGGGACGCGAACGCTGAGTTTCGCGCGGCTCATCCGACCTATTGGCGAGATCGGCGTGAAGCAAACCCTGACAAGGTTCGCGACGCACGCCAGAAGTACCGCGCCACTCTCTCGGCAGCCACGGTCGAAGACGTCGACCGCCGAGTCGTCTTCGCGCGCGATGGCTACCTCTGCATGCTCTGCGGCGACCCGCTTGACATGGATGCAGAGTTTCCCGATCCCAACTACCCAACCATCGACCACATCCTCGCGTTGAGCGTTGGCGGGGATCACTCATACGCGAATGTCCAGGCCGCGCACTTCCGTTGCAACACGGCAAAGGGCAACCGCTAGACACAGTCCACGGAGGGGCGCACCAGCCACGGGGTGCGCCCCTTCGTGCTGCCCAGGCAGCGCATCGATCCGTGGCACAACCCGTGGAGTAGAGAATGTCTGAGCACGCACCTGAGCCTGTCGACTTCGACAGCGAGATCGACTCCTGGATCGCTGGCGGCACGGTCACGAAGCGGTCCGTCGAGATCTACCTGGACAAGGCCGTTCACGCCGAGATCGACGCCCTCTTGCGCGAGCACGACCTGCTTGAACGTGAGCTGTCTCAGGTCGGCGGTGACGAGTCCCTGAGTGACCCTCGACTGGCCGACCTGAACGCAAGGCTTGAGAAGCTGCGCGATCGACGCGAGGCTTCGAAGACGACGTGGATCGTCCGCGCCTTGACTGAGGATGACTTCTCGGAGGTTCGGGGCCAGCTTCCCGACGCTCCCGAGTTCCCGGATGCACCGGAGGTTCCGGCCGCACTGCCCGAGGACGCCACGGATGCTGATCGCGCCGAGCACGAGCGCGCCATGGCTGCTGTCCGGGCGTCTCAGGCCGAGTGGGAGCAGTACGAGCAGGACTCAAGTGAGTGGACCGCCCAGTTCAACATGGTCTCTGTCGCGAAGGCCGTCGACGAGGTGCGACACGCGAACGGCAAGGTTGCCCAGGGCGTCACAGTCAAGACGCTGGAGGGCCTGCGAGCCAAGTTCGGCAGTAAGCCACTGACTCGTCTCATGGAGGCCGCTGCGGCGGCTTCGATGGAGGAGCCGGAGATTCCCGGCCCTTTTTCGGTCGGTCGCTCGCGCGGCGCAGCGACCTCGTCCTCCGACTGAAGGCCGCCGCTCGCTGGGGGAAGCTGCCGAGCGAGTTCGACGCGCTACCGATGCGCGACCGGACGCAGATGATGGGCCTCGTCTTCCACGAGCAGTCGATCCATACCTGCGGTCAGCCCATGCACGAGTCTTTCGATCCCGACGGGCCGAGGTACAGCGCCGAGGATCAGAGCTGCCGGGCCTGCAAGATCCTGGACGACATCGACCGGTCGCACGACGAGCCGGGCACGGTGTGGGGGCTTGAGGTCACTCGCTAGAGCGTCGTCGTCGGATGGCCGCAAGGGCGAGCACGGCGATAGACGCGGCCAGCCCGCCGAGGAAGATCGCGATAGTGCGGCGCCCCTCGGCGGTCGAAGTATCGCCCCGAGCTACTGCCAAGTCTCGGTTTGCTTCTTCCAAAGACTCAGTACGTGCCTGGTGCGCGACGGCAACAGGCTTGATCTTCTGGTTGGCTTCCTCCACGGCCGCCTCGTAGTCGCGAGCGATTGTTTCCCTGGTGTGGAGCGTGCCGAGGAAAAAGCCATCCGCTACTCGCTTGGCCTCGGCCTTTCGTATGGCCTCGGTGCGATCCGCCTCTGCCACGGCGAGTTCGCGACCTGACTCCGCAAGCTTGCTCGAGTAGAAGTCCCTCGAGGACTCTGCGGCCGACATCTCGTCTGAAGCGGCTGCGTACTGCGCATAGCCCCAGGCAATGGTCGCGAGGCCAGCGATGAGTAGTGCCACCAGCCATGGTGCGCGCCGCCGCATGCTCATCCGTCCATTCAACTACAGATCGAGGTGACGCATGGCCGACCGGGCGATTGTGACCCGCCTTCGGGCTGAGGTTGGCCAGTACCTCGACAGCATGAAGAAAGCCGGCGACGCGACCGGGAGGGTAGGCGACGAGGGCCAGAAGGCGGCCGAGAAGCTGCAGAAGGCTCTCAGCCGCCAGGAGGCGGCGGCCAAGTCGCTGGAGGCGGCGGAAGGGCGCCTCGCTGCGGCGAAGAAGTCTTCGACCACGTCCTCTTCCGCTCTGGCCGCGGCAGAGGCAGGCGTTATTCGAGCTCGCCAGGCCGACGCGGACGCGACGAGTTCGCTGACATCCGCGCTGGCTTCGGCCCGCGAGGAGTCGACCAAGTCCACGAGCCGTCTCGGTTCACTGGCCGAAGTCGCCGCTCGGAATGAGCAGGCGTGGACTCGTGCCGGGGCAGTGTTCACCGGCGTTGGCGCGGGCATCACCGCGCTCGGCCTCTCAGCCGCCAAGACTGGCATCGACTACAACACGCTGCAGCAGACGTCCCGAGCTGCCCTGACCTCGCTCCTCGGATCGGCCCAGGCTGCGAACGCGCAGATGGACAAGCTGGACGAGTTCGCTCGCACCAGCCCCTTCTCGAAGGCCACGTTCATCTCGGCGCAGCAGCAGATGCTCGCGTTCGGCATCGAGGCGCAGAAAGTGGTGCCATACCTCGACGCGATTCAGAACGCAGTCGCGGCGTCGGGTGGCAGCAACGACGACATCGCCGGGATCGTCGCGACGATGTCGAAGGTGCAGTCGTCGGCGAAGATCACGGCCGAGGATCTGAACGAGCTTGGCAACCGTGGCGTGAACGCTGCGGAGCTCATCGGCTCGCAGATGGGCATGACGGGCGCCGAGGTGCGTTCGGCGATCACGAAGGGTTCGCTGGACGCTGGCCAGGCGCTGGACGCTTTGGCGGCCGGCATGTCGGAGCGCTTCGACGGCGCGGCGGACAACGTCAAGAACACGTTCGCGGGCGCCGTTGATCGGGTCAAGGCGGCGTGGCGCGACCTTGGTTCCGCGCTCGCTGAGCCGCTGGTCGGCAAGAACGGGGGCGGCGCGCTCACGGGCCTGCTCAACGAGCTTGCCGACGCGATGCGAGCCGTTGAAGACCTGCCGGGGCCGCTCAAGACGGCAGCGGTCGGACTGACGGGGCTCCTCGGCGCGGGGTCGGTTGCGGCGGGCGGGTTCCTTCTTCTGGCGCCTCGGATTGCTGAGACGCGCCAGGCTCTCTCCACCCTGCGTAACGACATGCCGCGCACCAGTGCGGCTTTCGGGAAGCTTGCGACGGGTGCGAAGTTCGCCGCCGGAGCGTTCACGGCCCTGGCTGTCGCACAGGCAGCATCGGCGGCGCTGCGCGACAATGACGTCGCTTCGGTCGAGTCGTTCACGGGCGCACTCCTGGATCTCAGTGACGCAGCGAAGGGGCAGGCCAGCGGTAAGCAGTTGGAGTCTCTGGCTGGGTCCCAGTTGGGGCTCCTCGATGAGCAACTGGGTGGCGTCGCCGCCTCACTCCTTGAGGTGAAGAACAACAGCGCCGGCTTGAGCAAGGTGGCTGATGGCCTCGCTGGCGTCGTCGGACTTGAGGACCAGAAGGGCGCCAACAGCCTCAAGGCAATCGACGATGCCTTGGCCGGGATGGTCCGGTCCGGGAATCTTGATGAGGCGGCTTCCGGGTTCAAGTACCTGGAGGAGCGCGGAAAGCTCGTCGGGGTCAGCACAAAGGATCTGACCAAGCTCCTTCCGTCGTACAGCGACTCTCTGAAGGCGCTGGACAACGAGCAGCGGCTGGCTGGCGACGGGGCAAAGACGATGGGCAAGGCCGTCGCACTGTCCGCCGAAGACCTGAAGAAGGCTCAGGACGCGATGAAGGAGGCGGACGAGAACGCCCGTCGCGTCGGTGAGTCCTTCGTCAACCTCGGCGACTCTCTCAACGACCCCAAGGTGTCGCTGCAGGACTGGATCAGCGAGCTCGAGAAGCAGTCGAAGGCGCTTGAGGAGTTCCAGAGAAATGCGGCTCGTGCTCAGCGTCGCGGGCTCGACGAGGGGCTGGTTCAGGAGCTGGAGAATCAGGGCACGGCTGGAGCGATGCGCCTTGAGCAGCTCGCCAACGCTTCCGACGAGCAGATCGCTCGCGTGAGTCGCGCGTGGCGGGAGGGCCAGAGTGCCGTCGATGACTACCGCGACTCGGTGAACCTGGTCCCACCGGAGATCCTGACGGAGTTCCAGGCGTCGGGTGCTGAGGATGCCATCGACAAGGCGGTCGAGGTCGCCGACGAGTACAACTTGACCCCGAAGCAGGTCGAGACGGCTTTGCGGGCGCTCAACTACACCGACGCCGAGATCAACAAGGTGCAGCGTCGCATGCGCGACGTGAACGGCACGACGGCGACGGTGCAGATCCGCGCGGTGGCCGGCCAGGCGAACGAGGCCCTGAACGACTTCCTCGGCCGCATCCCTCTGTTCCGCACGATCAACCTGAAGACGAGCGAGAACGCCGACGGCGGGCTCTATGTCGGTGGCATCAAGGCGCGCGCTGGCGGCGGGTTCGACGAGTACGGGCGACGCGTCAAGCGTGAACCGCAGATGCGTCAGTCGTCGCAGGGCGCTGTCCTGTGGGGCGAGCCTGAAACCGGCTGGGAGGCGTACATTTCTGGCAAGCCGGGGATGAAGCGCCGCAACCAGGACATCGCTTCGCAGGCCGTCGCTCGGCTCGGCGGGGTCGCGACGTTCGCTGACGGCGGCATGGTCGAGGCCGCGGGTCGCCTCGAGACGCTTCGCATGCGCATCCGCGTGCGCGATCTTGAGAGGTCGCTGCGCGAATTGGAGGAGTACGGCGAGCCGGACAAGAAGACGAAGAAGCGCAAGAAGCGCCTGCGGCTGCGTGGCATGGACCGGCTTGAGGCTCGCTATGAATTGACCGAGGCGCGCCGCGAGTTTGCCGACACATTGCGGGCGAACAACGCCGCTCGCCGGGCTGGCATGAGCCCGTCGCGCTACAACAGCTACCGGCAGGAGCGAGCCGACCAACGCCGCGAGCTGAAGCAGGAGCGTGCTCAGGCCGCGTCCGAGTACCTCGACAACGCCTCGATCAAGGGGCTGTCGACTCCAGCTCAGGTCGAGCAGTCTCTGGCTCGCTCGATCGCCGATATGGCGACGTTGACGAGCCTGTTGATTGAGCTGAAGAGGAAGGGTGCTGCTCCGTGGCTGCTGCAGCAGTTGCAGTCGGCTGGTCCTTCGAAGTCGGCGATTCGCCTGGCTCGGTACTACCTATCGAACACTGCGGCGCTGGCGAGCGTCAACGCTCAGGCGAGGCAGCTTCAGCAGGTGTCAAACATCTACGGCCAGGTCACGGCTGACCCGAAGTGGATGAAGGACAAGTCTTGGTCGCCTGCCCTGTCGCGCGGCCAGCAGGCGGCTTTGAGCAAGTCGGAGACGACCATCAACGTCGCTCTCGACGGCGACTACCTGTCGCGCGAGGTGGCCCGCCTGGTGCAGCACAACCTGGACGCCGGTCAGCAGAGGGTGGGGGTGCTGGGATGACGGCCTACGGTCTCGGGCACTACGGCATCGGCCTGTACGGGATAGGCGCGGATGGCCCGCTGGCCACCTCGACGGATCTTGGCGACGGGATCGTCCTGGGCGGGACGGATGTTCGCGGGGTGTCGTGGTCTCTGCAGCGCGGCTCGGATCCGTTCGGCAATCCGCCGCCTCCTCGAGAGGTGTCGGGCGCGCGGGTTCGTGCGCATGGTTCGTGGAACGCGACCCGTTACTACGAATCTCGTGAGTGGTCGCTGAGCCTGATCGTCCAGGGCGAGCACACCGAACTGCACCTGGCTCGTCACCGCCTCGCCGCGGTGTGCGGGATCGACCCGGTGCGGGTGGTCGTCGACGAGCCGCACTTCGGCCGTAGGTGGGCTGACTTCCGGCGCCGCGGAAGTCTGGAGTGGACGGAGACGTCCACGAATGTCGTAGTGGCGTCGCTGGTGCTGGTCGCTGACGACCCGCTGATCCGTGGCGACCTGCAGACCGCATCAACCGGACCGGCCGCGTCCGTTGGCGGCCTGTCGTGGCCGACGCAGTGGCCCGCGACGTGGGATGCGCAGGTCTCGTCCGGTCTGCTCGAGCTCGAAAACGATGGGCTTGAGCCGGCGTCGGTGAAGTGGCGCATTCAGGGCCCGATCGTCGACCCGTACCTGATTGACGTGGCCACGGGCCGGACCCTGCGCACGACCCTGAGTCTCGCTGCCGGGGAGTACATCGAGCTCGACAGCGAGACGGAGCGCGCGTGGGCGCAGGGCGACATCTACGCCACGCGCACGTCGAACACCTACGGCCGGTGGTTCGACATCGCGCCGGGCGGGTCGCAGGTGAAGTTCGGAGGCTCGTCGGTCGGTGCCGGCGCGCTGGTGACTGCTGAGTGGTGCCCGACGTGGGTGTGATCGTGAGGAGGAGTCGAGATGGTGTCTGACGGTTACGCACGTCGGTGGAACGGCGTCCAGTACGACGGTGCGCAGGAGCGGCGCCTGGATTCGGTCATGATCGCGCCCGGTGGCACTGGTCCGTTCTCGGGGCTTTCGGGCAAGCGGGTCAACGGGGCCGGGTTGGTCGTGTCGGTCGCGGGCACCCCGGAGCAGGTTTCGGTGACTGCGGGCGGCGGCGTGATCGTCGATGCGGGCTCCGATGCCGGGGTGTGGACGTTCGAGATTCCGCAGTCGGTGACGGTCGCGGGTGAGATCTCGCGTCCCGGGTCGGGCCAGTCGCGCATCGACTGGGTCGTGGCGCGTCTGTACGACACGGACTCTGGACTCGGGACGCAGAAGGACGTCAAGCTCGAGCGCTGGGCCGGGTCGGCTGGCAGCAGCCCGTCCGATCCGACGCCACCGGACGAGAATGCGGTCTACCTGCGCCTGGCGACGCTCACGGTCCCGGCATCAGGCACGGCGATCACGGTCGCGCCGACGACGGACCGCACGGCTGCTGCGGGCGGCGTCGTGCCGATGTCGACGACCCGACGTGACGCGCTCGCCGAGGCTGGCGCACTGTACGCCGGGTTCACGCTCTACAACACGACCAGCAAGCAGCTCGAGGTCTACAACGGGAGCATCTTCTTGCCAGGCGGCGTCCCGAACGCGCGCCGCCTGCTCAGCCGTGGCCCGTCGAGCGACAGCAGCGCTGACATCAGCATCGCCACGGCTACGAACCTCAAGATCACGTCGGCGCTCAACCCGCGCAATGGCGACGGCGGCAACGCATCGGGCATCACTCTGTCGGGCGGCACGCTGACCGTGACCCAGGACGGCCTCTACTACGTGGACGTCCGGTTCATCGTCCCGCGGCTGGCCTCGAACATCATCTGGACGATCGGCGTCGCCCTGAACGGCGAGACGACGTTCGACTACGACCGCTCGGACAAGCACTCCGGCGGCGTCGGCCACATCAACTTCACCGGACACATGCCGCTGAACGCTGGCGACAGCCTGCAGATCATGCTGCGCCAGGTGTCCGGGTCGACCGTGACCATCGCTTCCAGCACCGAGACGAACCGGTGGGAAGTGCGACGGGTCGGCTCGCTCTGATGCTGTCCTGGTACGTCGCCGACTTCGTGACCGGCGACTTCGTCGAGCGTGTCCCGTTCCGCACGTCCAGCCTGCAGCGCACGGTCGGCGCGCGGTCCTCGATCAGCGTCGAGCTCGACGTCAAGGACCGGTCAGTGCCGCCCGGTTGGGATCAGTTCATCGACCCGGTCCGGTCGTTGATCGTCCCGGTCGACGATGACACGCCGCTCGGCGGGTTCGTGGTCGAGGCCGGTTCGAACATCGGCGACCCGACCACTGCTCTGACCCTGGTCTCTCTTGAGGCTGTCCCGGAGCGGTTCTACTGCGTCGAGGGCACCTACTACGGCGACGAGACCGAGCGGACGTTCACCGAGACCGACGATGAGGCCGACGTGGCCGCGTGGCTTCTGGCCGAAGCGATCACCGGATGCGGTTTCGAGTTGTCGGTCACTCAGACCGGCAAGGGTGGCGACCACACGTACTCCTACTACGAGGACCGCACGGTAGCTTCGGCGCTGTCGGATCTCGCGTCGCAGGAGCAGGGCGTGGAGTGGGTGACGCGGGTGCGCTGGGCTGACCAGACGCACCGGCGGTTCATCAAGTCGATCGAGATCGGCCCGCGGGTTGGCCGCGACATGGCCGAGACCGTGTTCCGGAACAAGCACCTCACGCAGCGTGTCCGGAACCGGTCGTGGTCGAAGCTCGGCATCCGGGTCACGGCGACCGGGGACGGCGTCGGTGACTCGCGGCCCATGTCGAAGCCGGTCATTGACCAGGCCGCGATCGATGCCGGCGTGCCGCCCTGGCAGCTGCGGGTGCCGGCTCCTTCGATCGACGACGAGGCGGGCCTGGACCGGATCGCTGTTGCGGCTGCGGCGCGGTACCGCAACGGGACCGGGTCTTGGGAGCTGTCGCTGTCGCAGACCGATGGGCGGGCGCCGCGGATCGTGTCCGGGTTCGACGTCGGTGACCGGGTGCAGATGTCGCTCGATGCGACGGAGGACGATCCGGCGTCCTGGTATGGGACGGCCCGGGTCATCGGCTGGCGGGCGACGGTGGTCGACCACGTCATCACCGAGGCGACACCGGTCATGTGGGATCCCGAGGAGGACGCGTGACGACCCTGCCGTCGATGAATCCGAAGAACCCGTGGGAGACGATCCAGCGGCTCGTGATCGACCTGCAGCAGCAGGTCGCGCAGATCCGATCGTCGATGGGCACGTTGGAGAACGCGGCGGTCGGCAAGGGCGGGCTGACGCTCAAGGACTCCGGTGCTCTGACGATGCTGGACGAGGCCGGCCAGATGATCACGCAGATGCGTTCCGGCGCGGCCTCGTACTACGACCCGAGCACCGACGGCCGGGTCACCATCTACAAGGGTCGCGTGTACTTCTGGGACGTCGGCGGCGAGGAAGGTGACACCGCCGTGGCCGGCCAGATCATGGTCGACCAGGGCGCCGGACGCAACGTGATGCGCCTGTTCCCGCCGCACCTGGCCGGGGCGCTGCTCGACACGTCGTTCACCATGCGTGGGCGCACTGACGAGCAGACCGGCATGGCCTGGCTGTATACCGACGGCGACTGGCTCCAGGAGGTCGACGGGCTGGCGTCGACGCGTGCGGCCTCGATCATCCTGAACACCACCGGCGGCGAGTTGGGGATCTACGGCCTGCCGACGACGTCGGGCGGCTACCTGTTGCGCTACAACCAGGTCGGCGGGAAGTGGACGATGGCGCTGGACTCTTCGTCTGAGCGGTACAAGACCGACATCGAGCCAGTCGAGGCGGACTACGCGCAGACGGTTCTGCAGTGGGAACCGATGTGGTTTCGCATGCGCGAGGAGGTTGCCGCAGAGGGGGATGCCGCGCCTCGCTACCTGGGTTTCATCGCTGAGCAGATCGATGAACTGACCCCCGAGGTTGTCGTCCACGACGAGCAAGGCCGGCCGGACGCGCTGAACAAGGCCGACATGGTCGCCGGGCTTCACGTGCTGGCGCGCGTGCAGCAGGGTCGCCTGGATGCGGCACAGCAGCAAGCGGACGCGGACCACAAGAGGCTGCTGTCGCTGCAGGCGAAGGTCGAGGCGCAGTCGCAGGAGATCGCGGCGCTGAAGGACGCGAACACGGCGCTGGGTCTGCGGCTGGACAAGGTGACGGCGGCGCTCAAGAAGCTCGGAGTGACCGTCTGATGGCCGAGGAAGAGCCCCGACCGGCGGAACTGTCCCGGCGGATGAACGACCTTCGCGATGAGATGCGGACGTCTTTTCGCGATATCAGCGTGCGACTGGATCGCATGCCGACGAACGACATTCTTCTGGCTTACCTCGCCACCCGGGATGCCGAGATGAAGGCGCAGGGCGAGGACCTCAAGGAGCTCACTGCGGGCCTGGCCCAGGAGCGGGTCGAACGCATCGCGGCAGTGGGGGCCGAGCAGCAGGCTCGTGAGGCTGCACTCGAGAAGATGACCATCCGCATCGAGGCGTCCCGCAGGTGGGGAATCGGCATCGCCCTGTCCGGAGGATCGCTACTCCTGGGAGTTGTGGTTTTCGTGTCGCAGACGTGGGGTGCGAGATGAAGCGTTGGATCAAGCGGGTGGCCGTCCTCGTCGCGTTCATGCTCGGCGCGGCCGGGATGGTGCAGGTGCTGACGTTGACGGACCGCTCGAACGTGTCGCGTGCTGAGCGGGCTGACTTGTTCCAGCGAGTTGAGTCGCAGCGCGAGCAGATCGCGCAGGAGCAGACGGCTCGCACGTTACTGGCCGAGCAGGTCGAGTCGCTCGGCGAGAAACCAGTCGTGCCGGCTGCGCCTGCTGCGCTGTCGCCCCTGCCGCAGTCGATCCGGTACCTGCCTATTCAAGGTCCTCGCGGTGAGCGGGGGCTGCGTGGACTTCCCGGCGCCGATGGCGAGGACTCAACTACTCCGGGGCCCGTTGGATCGCAGGGCGCGAGCGGCGCGGACTCGACCGTCCCGGGTCCTCAGGGTCCCACTGGGGAGCCGGGCGCTGCTGGTCCTGCCGGCCAGGACGGCGCGCCGGGTCGGGACGGGTCTCCGGGCCGCGGCATCGCGTCCGTCGCGTGCACGGGCGGCCTGACGCCGATCACGTTCACCTTCACCTACTCCGACGGCACCACCGAGACCGTCACCTGCGGCCAGCTCGATCCGATCCCCGAGCCGACCCCCACGCCGTAGTCCCTCGTCATCCACTACCCGCCTCGGCGGGCACTTCGACCTGCCCAGGAGGCACTCATGGTCATGCCCACTGCCCAGACGCGCGGCTACGGCCTGTTCCGTGGCCGCGTCGCCTGCGACTGCCTGCGCGCCTGGCTGCCCGTGTTTGAGGCTGAACTCAAGCGGCTCGGAGTCATTCAGCAGTCCATCGACATCGCCCAGCTGACTGGCGGAGCGTCCGCGTCCGGCGGCACCCACAGTCAGGGTGGCGCGGCGGACGTCTGGCAGCGCGACTCCCGCACGATCAAGGTGGCCCGCGAGATGGGCGCAGCAGCGTGGGCGCGCACGAAGGCGCAGGGATTCGACCCGCACTGCCACCTCGTGCTGAACGGTTGCCCGCACAACTCTCCCGCGCGCTACCAGGTGACGGCGCTGCGCAACGGGTTCAACGGCCTCGGCTACCTCGGGCAGGGTGGCCGCGACGACGGGCCTACGCCGCGCGCCCTGCGCACCTGGACCGCCGGCATCCGCTGGGCCCGCAACCGGCAGAAGCCGCCGAAGCCGAAGCGCGTCGCCTACACCGTGTTCGTGGCCCGCGACCCGGGCGACTTCCTGCGGCAGACGGTCGTCGTGCGCACCGGCCCTGGCCACGAGTACCCCGCCCAGAAGACCCGCACCGGCGCAGCCCGCGCGCTCGCCCACGGCACCCGCGTCGTCATGGTCGACTCTCGCCGCTCGAAGGCGGGCGACCTGTGGCGCAAGGGCAGCCAGGGCGGCTGGATCCCCGATCGACGACTCCGGAAGGCATGACCATGCGACACCTCCTCAACTTCATCCGTCGGGCCGCGGCCGGCTATGAGCCGGTCGCCGTCCGTACCTTCGTGTCGGCGATCTTCTCGGCCCTCGCGCTCGGCGGAATCGGCACGGGCGAGCTGCCGGGCTGGGTGAACATGGCGCTCGCTCTGGCGAGCATCATCATCCCCGCCGCGCTGACCCTCAGCGCGCGCGCAAAGGTCACGCCCACAGCGCTCGTGCCTGCCGATCCCGGCCCGCTGCCGGGCGACGTCGACCTGCATCCCGAGGCGGCTGCCGTCGAGGAGAACCCAGACGACGACCTGCTCGAGAAGCCCGGCCAGCACAAGCGCCTGGACTGACGATGCGTCTCGTCCTGCGCGGCATGTGGCAGCAGTTCCGGCCGCAGCGTCGTCACGAGACCCCTGAGCAGTACATGGCCCGCCGCTACCCCCACCTCACCCCGCCGCTGCCGTGGACCGACGGCACCGACTGACCAGGAGACGAACCTGATGGCTGTCGCACTCACCTATCTGCCCGTCGCGCTGCGGCTGGGCATCACTGTCGGGGACTCGAGCGATGATCCGGACGCCGACCCGGACACCATCTGGTGCGACGAGGGGAAGGTGACTCTGAAGCCGCGCATCAAGGATGCGGTGGCGAAGGAGACCGACGTCTCGGTGCTGCTGGGTCAGGCTGAGCTGACGGGCATGATCCGCTCGGACGGTTGGGTGGTCTGGGACCATGCGCTGGCAACCGTGGTGACTGGAGTTCCGTGCATCAAGGTCGTGGACCTGACGTCGGATGCGATCCAGCCGTACATCACGTCGGGCGCTACTCACGACTTCACGATCGTGGGCGCGAAGGCTCGAGGGACGAAGGTCGAGTTCTCGCGCGGCAATCAGCCTGTGCGTCTCTCGCCCGCGCAGATCGACCCGACCATCGGCGTCATCAACCTGGCCGATCAGGTCGTCGCCAGCCCGCCCACCATCGTCCAGGTCGTCACCGGCCCCAAGGGCGACCAGGGAGACACCGGCGCGACCGGCCCCCAGGGCCCTCCTGGTGGCGTCAACAAGGTCGCCGGGTTGCAGGGTGAGCCGACCGCGCAGCAGCTGGTGGACGCGATCGCGGATCCACTTTCTGCCCAGGTACGTGCCTTCGATCCGAACGATCTGGGGCACGCCCTGCTCGTCCTGGCGGGTCAGTCGAACATGCAGGGCGCTGGCCTCGGCGGCGACCTGATGGTCGACCTGACGCACCCTCGCGTTCTGCAGTACCCGATCAAGGCGGGGGACTCGTACTACCGTCGCCCGATCCAGGGAGTTGACCCGCTTCGCCATCAGGCTTATAACGGGCTATCTCAGGGAGTCGGGCCGGGCATGAACGCGGCCCGCATCATCGCAGAGTCACTTCCCCCGTCGATCAAGCTCACCCTGCTGCCCTGCGCGCTCGGCTCCACCGGCTTCGAGCCGACGTCCTACATCGAGCCGGGCGTCACCTACTCCTGGGATCCCGACAACTCCACGGTCAACCGCAATCTGTTCTGGGAGTCCGTCGCCCACACTCAGGCGGCGCTCGCAGACGTCAACCTGCCAAACGCACGGGTGATCGGCATGCTCTGGCACCAGGGCGAGAACGATGCGAACGCGCTCGACCAGTCCCAGTACGCCGTCAAGTTCGACCGCATGGTCGCCGTGTGGCGCGGAATCTTCGGCGCCGAACTGCCAGTCGTGCTCGGCCAGATGGTGCCCGAAGGCATCAGACAGCACCCCACGCGTCCGCGCATCAATCGCGCCCACGTCGACACACCCCGGCGACTGCTTCGGACCGCGTTCGCCCTCGGCCCCGACAGCAGCGGAACGTACCGAACCGATGATGTAGCGCAGGGCGCCGCGCCTGTGCACTACAACGCGAGCGGAGCGCGACGGCTCGGCGTGGACATGGGGACAGCGTTCGTGCGCGACGCCGTCGCGAACGTCCCCGGCAAGCCGGCGCCTGTCTACGGCCGTGTCTCCTTCGCGCAAGCCGGAAGCGCGGTCACTGCCACGATCACGCGCACCCCCGGGCGGGTCACTGCAACGCACTGGCAGTACCAGATCAACGACGCGGCTTGGGTCGATATTGAGGACACCAGCCTCGACGTCGCGCGCACCGTGACAAACCTTCCACAACCCTCGCAGTTGTCTATTCGGGTCCGAACCGAAAATGAGCAGGGGCTGTCTGGGTGGAGTGAAGTGCAGACGTATCAGGTGGTGACAGCGCCCGGCGTCCCGGAGGGACTCACGGCGGGCACTCCGCAGGCAGGCAGCGTCCCACTGACCTGGACACCCACAAGCGGGGCAACCTCCTACAGGCTCGGGTACAAGCCCTCGTCGAGTTCCACGTGGTCCTTCATCACGACCGCAGGGCCGGCCGGCAGCGTCACGGGATTGTCTCCGTCCACCGCCTACGACTTCCGCGTGTCGGCCATCGGCCCCGGCGGAGAATCAGCGACTTCGTCCGTCGTAACCGCGACGACAGCCACCCCGGCTTATCTGGCTTCGCAGACCGGTGTCACTCCGGCGGCCAGCTACGGCCTGCGGAAGCTGATCAGCTCATACAGTGGTCCGGCGATCCGCGTGAGGAGGTCCACGGACAACCTCGAAACCGACATCGGCTTCCTCGCCGACTCTGGCCTCGACACCTCCGCCTTGCTGGCGCACGTCGGCACCGGCAGCGGCTACGTCACCAAGATGTACGACCAGGGCGGCACCAGCGCGCGGGATCTCATTCAGAGCACCCTCGCTCTCCAGCCACCCATCGTCGAGTCCGGTTCGGTCGTGACCAAGAACGGCAATCCGGCGATGAGGCTCAATGGCTCAGCGGGGTACCGGCTGGCGTCAGGTAGCCCGTTCATGTTCGCTGCCGGGGCCATCAGCACGTTGGGCGTCTACACCGCGCCCTCCGGGCCACTCACGGAGACCTTCCTCTTCGGCGAGTTCAACTCCTCCGGATCTTCGGCCTACATCCCCGCAGACTGGACCAGCTCGAGCGCGCCGCGTTTTGCCATCACCGACCAGGAGCCTTCATACACCCCGGTCACAGGAACCGCGGTCACCAACGACGGCGGCCTGCACCAGATCAGCACGACCGACTCCGGCAGCGTCATCTCGATCTTCGTCGACGCCAACGCCAACGCTTCGGGCACGTACAGCCGTTCAGGGCGAACATTCACCCTGAACGCAATCGGCCTGGGCACAGGCACAGGCAACACCGCCTTCCTGGCGTGCGAGATGGCCGTCTTCACAACGGTCCTTACCCAGAGCCAGCGGCAAGCGGGCGAGGCCAACCAGAAGGCGTGGCACGGGACGCCCTGACCCCAGCACTCGACCACGTAACTGCACACCCAGCCCTGCCCACGCCCCCGTCCAGCCACCCCGGCTGGGCGGGGGCGCTTCTCTGCGTTCTGCACGCGTTATGAACTCGAACGCCGCCCCGTAAGACATCGGCCGCTCTCGGCGCCATACGAAGCCACGAGGGGCGTACAACGTCGGACCCAGCGCCTACCCTCGACCGGGTGATCCTCCACGGCACCATCCAGCAAACCCCAGCACCAGGCGCGACGAGCGACACCGACATACCGCTCGACGAGCTCACCGCCGAGGCCGCCGACTACGACACCGCGTACACCCGGCTCGAGCAGCAGCTGCCCGACGGCTGGCGCCTTATCGCGGTCCGCCAGCCATGACCGACGGCATCCCGCACCACAGGGATTGAAAGCACGAACGCCCCGCTAGGAAGTCGGGGCGTTCGGCGGGTGCGGGCCAGACGTCCTAGGAACCAGTCCGCGGTGCACTGATGAGGCGAACCCCAACGGCATCCACAGTCTAGCCCGCCAGGCGACGCTAGACGTCGATCCCGAACCGCCGCGCCGACCGAGACCGCTGACGCTCAGCACGCACACGACGCAGACGCTTCACCAACAGCGGATCATGCGCCAGGACATCGTCACGGTCGATCAGAGCAGACAAACGCTGGTAGTAACGCGTGACCGACCAATCGAACAGCTCGCGGATCCTGGCCTCCTTCGCACCCGCAAACTGCCACCAGAGCCGTTCGAGGGCGAGCATCTCGAGCTCGTCGGGCGTCAGGGTGGGAGTCGGGTCGGGCATGAGTCCATCGTCGCGGCGAAGGGTGACAGAAACGACACCAGGCCGATGAACGCCGATGGGAGACGCCGGGCACCGCTGAGGACGAATGGCTTACGACTTGGCTAACATTCGTGGCCCGAAGTGGAGCCGCCTGTCGGAATCGAACCGACGACCTTTTCATTACGAGTGAACGGTTTCGGGTAGAGTGGGGGGTGTTTGGCCCTGCAATTGCAGCGTTGAATACGATGGAGACCTATCGAGACCGCCCGAGAACGGCTACAG
>SXGT01468850.1_pt1 | contig 46712 bp, 35 predicted proteins | sample 3176221 | NCBI WGS metagenome assembly SXGT01 (sample SAMN11356862, study PRJNA531348) | freshwater metagenome | isolation source: freshwater sample F1-120 | place: China: Fuxian Lake, Yuxi | collected 2017-12-25 | reverse complement strand
TACAGGTTTCAAGCCCCATAAAAATCGGCTTTTTTTCTACAGGCGATGAATTAACCGCCATAGATGAACCTCTGCAATCCGGGCAAATTTACGACAGCAATAGATATCTGTTGGCAGGATTATTAAACAACCCCAATCACAAGATTACCGCGTGCGCGACCTCTTCAAGCAGGCCAAGGAAAACTCCCCGTGCATCATCTTCCACGATGAGATCGACGCGGTCGGCCGTCGGCGTGGCGGTGGATTCACCACCGGCGGCCACGACGAACGGGAGCAGACGCTCAACGCCATCCTCGTGGAGATGGATGGGTTCGATGCGAACCAACAGGTGATCGTGATCGCTGCGACGAATCGGCCCGACGTGCTGGATCCTGCCCTCACCCGCCCTGGCCGATTCGACCGCCAGGTCGCCGTGCAGCTCCCCGACATCGCCGGACGAAAGCAGATCCTGGGCGTCCACGCCAAGAAGATCAAGGTCGGACCTGACGTGGACCTCGAGCGACTGGCCAAGGGCACGCCGATGTTCTCCGGAGCGGAGTTGGCAGCGCTCATCAACGAGGCCGCCCTGATCGCGGGCATGGCCAGCAAGGACTTCGTCGAGATGGCGGATCTCGAGGAGGCCCGCGACAAGGTCCGGTGGGGACGCGCGAACCGGAGCAAGCAGTTTGAGCAGGCCGAGCGCGAGCTCGTGGCATTCCACGAGGCGGGGCATGCCATGCTGCAGGTCGTGGTCCCGCACGCGGACCCGCTCCACAAGGTCACCATCATTCCCCGGGGCCAGGCCCTCGGTGCGAGCATGTGGCTGCCGGACAAGGATCGAGCCGGCCAGTCGCGGCGATACCTGGAGGCGCGCATGCGAGTGGCGTGCGGCGGGCGAATCGCCGAGCAGAAGCACACCGGCGACATCTCCAGCGGCGCGGCCGGGGACATCCAGGGCGCGACGGAGATCGCTCGCGCCATGGTGCTCCAGTTTGGCATGAGCGATCGCCTGGGATTCGTTCGTTACCTGGACGATGACCACCAAGAGTCGTTCATGCCGGAGCGCGCGTACTCGCCCGAGACGGCCAAGGTCATCGACGAGGAGATCCGCCGGCTGATCGACGAGGCCTACGTGGACGCCAAGCGGATCATCGACGAGAGTTGGCCAAAGGTCGAGGCCATCGCCAAGGCGCTCCTCGTCTACGAAACCTTGACGGCCGACGAGGTGCATCGCCTCATTCGTGGCGAGCCGCTTGGGCGCCCCACCGTCGCGGACCTCCTCTCGCGCGAGCTGGCCGCCAAGTCTGGTTCGCCGGCGCCCACGGCAGCGAACTCGACTGGTCAGGGTGACCTCGAGGGGCCGGGTGCTGGCGCGGTTCCTTCACCCGCCTAGCCGAGGTCCCAACCGAGCCGCGACGGCCTCCGCCGGCAAGGCGACGCGCAGCGACTTCTGCGGTTGGCCGTGGCCAGCGGCCACTTCCACGCACCGCGCGGCGATTCCAAGTTCGTCGGCCAACAGCACCACCACCGCGTGGTTGGCCTTTCCATCTTCCGGTGGGGCCGCGACACGAACCTTCAAGCGGTCCCCCAGCACCCCCGCCACTTCAGAGCGTCGTGCGCCAGGGACGACCTTGATGCGCAGCACGCACGAGGCGGCTGACTCGGCGACGACCCACGGCGGCCATGTGCCTGCTGCGGGCTCACTCATGAGCTCCCCTCCTCCAGCACACGCTTCGAGCGGAGGATGTGGTGGTAGTGCTGCGCAAATCGGTGGGCCTCGTCGCGAATCGCCATGCAGAGCCGGAGACCCTTGTGGCGCTTGGGCAGCCTGATCGGCTCGTCGCGCCCAGGCAGGTGCAGCACTTCCTCGCGCTTGGCCAGGCTGGCGACGAGCGGCGGCCGCAGGTCCATCTGCGCAAACATCTCCATGGCTGCCGAGAGCTGCCCCGCGCCGCCGTCCAGCAAGATGAGGTCGGGGAAGAGTTCGCGGCCCTCGCCCGCCTCGCGGTACCGGCGGGACACTATCTCGCGCATCGCGGCGAAGTCGTCGTTGCCAGCCTGGCGCACCCGGTATCGGCGGTACCCCTCCTTGAACGGCCGCCCATCGATGAAGCACACCTTGCTGCCGACTGTCTCGTTCCCGGCCAGGTGCGCGATGTCGATGCACTCGATGCAGCGGAGCCGCTCGCCGGCCCCCAACGCATCGCGAAGTTCCTCCATGCAACCCTCGGGGTCGGAGGCAAACACCGTCATTTCGGCGGGCCAATCCATCGATGGATCGCCACGTGGTGTTTCGCCAAGGCCGAGACGCTCGATCGCGCGGACTTGGTCGCGAAGCGCGGCCGCCTCCTCGTAGCGTCGATCCTTGGAGGCCGCCTCCATGTCCTTCGCCAACTCCCTCACGAGCGAGGTCCGCTTGGTTCCAAGGAATCGAAGGAAGCGTTCCAGGTCCGCGCGATACGCCTCACGCGAGATCCGCCCGGCGCAAGGCGCGGTGCACTGGTGAATGTCGTGGAGGAGACATGGGCGAAACGATCGATTGCCGGGATCATCTTCGCGGATGCGCATCTCGCAGGTGCGGAATCGGAAGATCCGCTGGAGCACCTGCACGGCGTGGCGCAAGTCGCCCGCTCGCAAGAAGGGCCCGTACAGGCGGCCCCCTCGGAACTGCTCGGCCGTCGGCTCGCGGGTGAAGTAGACACCGGGAAACTCGTCGCGCGTCGTGACCACCAGGTACGGAAAGGTCTTCCCGTCCGTCAGCATGACGTTGTAGGGCGGGTGAAGGTCCTTGATGAGGCGAGCCTCGGTGAGGAGGGCTTCCCACTCCGACTCGCACTCGATGACGTCGAATGAGCCAACCTCGGCGAGCATCGGCTGCTTGCGATCCCCCAGGTCTGCGCTTGGCTGGAAGTAGCTCGAGACTCGGTCCGGGAGCCGAAGCGCCTTCCCGACGTAGAGGACCCGCCCATCCCCCGCCTTGAGGATGTAGACCCCCGGGACTGGCTCCAGCGCCCGAGCGCGCGTGAGCAGGTCGTCGAGGCGCTGTCGCTGCTGGGGCGTCATTTCGTGTGGGATGGAAGTTGAAGGAACCACGAACGCGGCCAAGGAATATTTTCGGACAAACTTGTCGAACTTCTCCGCCTCGGCCCGACTACATTACGGCTCTGGGCACTGGAACGTACGCCAGTGCCATCGATTGACTACAGGAGATACTCCATGAAGCTTCGTTCCGTTCTCGCCGTTGCCATCCTTTGCGGCCTCGCCGCCTGCGATTCCACCTCGACCACCAACAGCGCCGCCCCCGGTGCCGTCGGCTCCGCTTGTTGCAAGGGCAAGCCCGCTGGCGACCCCAGCTGCTGCCTGACCAAGGGCGAGGCCTGCGATCCCGCCAAGTGCGCCGATCCGTCCAAGTGCGCCGACAAGAAGGCCGCGGGCACCTGCCCGATCACCGGCCAGCCCGTCGCGTCCGACGCCGCCCCCGGCGCGGTCAGCGGCACCAGCGACTGCGCCACCAAGAAGGCTGGCGGTTGCTGCTCCAAGAAGGCCAACGCCGAGGGCTGATCGCCAATCGTCGTTGCGTTGAGTTCACTGTCTCGGAACGTATTGAGCAGTCATGACTCCAAAGGCGGCTCGCCGAAAGGCGGGCCGCTTTTTGCTTGGGAAGTGGCTGAGCCTCGATGGCTTAGGATCCCCGCCACATGGCAGCCACGGCACTGGACTCGCGAACGACGCTTCTCCGAGGCGGACGGGTCATCGACCCCGCCAGTGGACTGGATGCCACCGGAGACGTGTTACTGGCGGGTGGCCGTGTCCAGTCGATCTCGACGATGCCCGGGACGATCGCCGCCGGTGCGGGGATTGAAGTGCTGGAGTGCGAGGGGCTGATCGTCTGCCCGGGGCTCATCGACCCGCACGTCCACCTGCGCGAGCCCGGCGGCGAACACAAGGAAACGATCGCCACGGGCGTGGCGGCAGCCGCCGCGGGCGGATTCACGACCGTCTGCTGCATGCCGAATACGTCGCCCTGCCTGGACAACGCCGCACTCGTTGCCTTTGTGCACCAGCGAGCGGCAGTCGCAGGACGCACGCGCGTCTTCGTGGCTGGCGCGGCAACGGAAGGCCGAAAGGGCGAGCGACTGGCGCCGATGGCCTCGATGGCCGCGGAAGGCGCGGTGGCGTTCACGGATGATGGCGATGGGATCGAAAGTGCCTCCATGATGCAGAAGGTGCTGGCCACCTGCGCGTCGGTAGGCAAGGTCTTCATGCAGCACGCACAGGAGCGGACGCTGAGTGCCGGGGGTGTCATGCACGCCGGCGCCGTCAGCGCACGGCTGGGGCTGGGAGGATGGCCTTCGGTGGCCGAGGAACTCATGGTGGAGCGCGACGTGCGGCTCAATCGGGGAATCAGGGCCCGGTATCACGTCCAGCATGTGTCGTCAGGCGGGACAGTCGACATCCTCCGGCGCGCCCGCGCGATGGGCGAACCGGTGAGCGGCGAAGCCTCCCCACACCATCTCTTGCTCACGGACGAGGCGTGCGATGGATTTGACACCAACGCCAAGATGAATCCGCCGCTTCGGCCGCGAGCGGACGTGGACGCCTTGCTCGCGGGCGTCGCGGACGGATCGATTGATGTCCTGGCCACCGACCATGCTCCCCACTCCGCCGACGAGAAGGCACTCGATTTCTCCAGTGCGCCATTCGGCATCATCGGCTTGGAAAGCGCGTTGGCGCTCTACGTCAAGGCACTGGTTGCGTCGGGGGCCATTGACTGGCCTCGGCTCGTCGCACTCCTGACGATCAACCCCGCACGCCTGCTCGGCCTGGACTCGATCGGCCTCGGCGCGCTTGGGGAGGGAGGACCCGCGGACCTGACGGTCATTGACCCGGCCCTCGAATGGACCATTCGGGCGGCGGCATTCCGGTCCAAGAGCCGCAACTGCCCGTTTGAGGGAGTCGCCGTGCGCGGGAAGGCCACGGCCGCATTCGTGGCGGGCCGGCGGGTCCTCTAGGCGTTCCGCGGCGTCACTCGCACCAGCCCCACGAACCGAGGATGATCGACAGGTCCTGCCCGTCGATGGCCAGGTCATCGTTCACATCGGCCGCGCACCCTGCGGGACATGGCCCCCACGAGGCCAGCAAGGCCGCGACATCCGCGCCATCGACACGGTGGTCACCCGTTGCATCCGCCGGGCACGGCGAGACATTGAAGAGTTCCTGCCCCTTGGCCCAGACATCGGGCGCAATCTCCATCCCGATGAGCCGGCCGGGGATGTCGTCCACATGCGGGTGGATGCCGCCCCAGATGCGCGAGAGCGAGCACTGGTCGCTGGCGTCTTGGTAGCTGGCCCACTGGAGCCGGACATCGTTGCTGGGACCATCCTCGAACACGAGGAACTGGTCCTTCGCGCAGACATACTCGCCAAGTCCGCCAGGGAAGTATCGCGAACCAGTCATCAGCGTCATCAGTTCGGCGGCGCATCGTGAATAGGTGCTGTGTCCGCTCACGAATCCCGCGAAAGGTGGCGTGACGAAGCTGGGCCGCTGGTAGGGCCACCAGTTTTCGGCCAGGATCCAGCCGACTCCCGCTTCATCCGTGGCGGGATTGGTGATGTAGTCCGGCCCGCGCCACGCCTTCGCGGCGATCTTGCCCTCGTGGCCTCGCAGGTGCTCGTGCCGCTGCCCCGTGGCCGTAGTCGCTTCCGTCACGACTTCGACCGCGCCCGGGTGGAGATTGAGCCCAGCCGGGTGGTAACTGGGTTGCGACGGATCGCTGCACTGCCCAGCCTGGCACATCAGGCGGATCGCGCTCACGGGTCGCACATAGTCGTACCAACCCTTGATGCCCCACGCGGTGATGGCGACGTCGTGCATCGCACCACCCATCATGAGGTAGGCCTTCACGTCAAACTCCAGCGGGTCCAGGACTTCGCCCTCGCCACCCATGCGGCGGACGAATCCGGGGGAATCGATGACATCGTTGAGGAGCACGAACCAATGGCCGGGAGGTGTCTCGCTGGCCGGGCCATCCGCCCAGAACTCCGCGAGGACGCGCGCGTAGTCGCCACGAGCCACCATCTGGGTCGGGTAGGGCTGGCCCGTGACAGGATTGGCGGCGTATCCGGCGCTCGCGTCGCCGCCATCGATGTAGTCGTAGGCGGCCATCCAATCGGCGGGGTCCGTTGGGACGCTCAGGTTGCCGATCGTGTTGGGAGAGGCGTCGATCATCACGCCGTCGCTGGGGTCCAGGTGCCCGGACCACACCAAGACCATCTCAAACGTCTCGCGGTACGCGGCGAGGTCCGACTCAAATGAGGGCGGCGCCCCGGGATCGTGGAAGACCCAGTAGTCGAAGTTGTCACGGGTGTGGATCGATCGATCGTCGTTGGAGAGGGCGAAGGACTTGACCTGCCCCCACTCTGGCGAGAGGAACTCCGGGTAGCCCCCCGGGATGATCTGCCCCGCCTGGTCAACGAAGTAGTCCAGCGCCAGCGGCTGCCACCGCGTGGGCTGGCTCATGGTGGGGTTGCCTGGAAGCACCACGATGAGCGGCGGGTTCACCGGCTCATAATGGCGGTTGGCGTAACTCTTGAGTTCGTTGCTGTTGTCGTTGATGCCGTAGGCGATCACCTGCCATGCGACACGGTTGCCGACGGCGGCCGGGTCGCTTCCCGCGGTGCCGCTGTAGGCGGGGTCGTAGCCGAGTGACACCATCAAGGCGTCATACTGCGGCTTCATCTCCGCATAGGCGGGGCTGTTCTGGAACCGCCAGGTGAGGAGCCGGTACGCCGCGTACGAGACCGCTTCCTCGCGAGCGGGCTCCGGGAAGTCCAGGATGTACCGCTCTTGGAAAAGGATCGGGTCTGCCGTGGGCGAGAAGGCGGCCCAGGCGTCCCACATCGCCATCGACATGTGATAGAGGTTGCGCGCGTGAACGGTCGGCCGCGCGTAGTCGTTGCGGATCGATTCCAGCAGCAGCTCGTTCCATCGACGGGCGACCGATTGGTCTTGCGCCTGGGCGCGGGCCGCCGTGATGAGCGGCAATGCAACGACCGCGAGGAGGGCGAACAGCTGGATACTGACGGCAGTCTTGATCTTGGACTTGGTCTTGGCCATCGAAAAACTCCGCCCCGCACGTCGGTGGAGGGACGAGAGAACATAGGTTGCTTCCAGCCGGAGGCAACCGATTCGGACACCTTTGGCCGGAATTGCGCCTCAACTGGCCCGCCATCCATGGACTGGCGCGGCTGCCGAGCAGCCAGCTGGAAGGATCGCCATCACTCCTTCGAGGCGCCGGAGGAAGTCACCACGGGGCCAGCCGGTGCCCCGGGCGCCAACGGAGTCACGACGAAGCCGAGTGCCTGAACGGACTTGGCTGCTGCGGTTGCTGCTCCAGGGGCATCGCCCTCGACAAAGAACACTGCCACCCTCGTCTCGTGCGAGACGGCGATGTTTTGGCGTGCAGCGTCCGTGGCCAGTTCCGCCGTGATCGCTTCGGCGCAAGAACCGCAGTGCATCCCGTCGACCTGGAACCGGACCTCGTGCAAGGTGGTCGCGGCAGCTGGCGTCGGCGCGGCAGCATCGTGCTCAGAAGCTGTGCACGCCGGGCAACAGAGTGCGATGCCGATGCCGATGCCGATGCCAAAGCCGATGCCCATCGCGCCGACACGCATGACGGGCAACGTCGGGACCAATCGATGAATCATGGGAGAAGTCTACGCGTCGGCCCCGACGCCAAGTGCCGCGGCCGCCGATTCCACGCAGGCCTGCACCTGCATGGCCGCGACGGCGATCGGGCCGGCAATGCGTGCGCCGGCCGCTTGCACATGGCCACCGCCGCCAAACTGTGCGGCCAGCTTGTTCACGTCGAACCAAGGGGCTCCGCACTGCCTCGGCTTGCTCCGGAATGAGATCTTGGTGAGGCCAGGCTCAGCTTCGGTGAGCAAGACGCTCATCACGACCGAACCGACAGACATCGGGACGTTCACGATCCCTCCAAGGTCCTCCGGTTGCGCCCCCGCCGCAGCAAGATCCGCGGGACAGAGCTGCATGATGGCCACGCGGCCGCCGGCGAGCCATTGGATGGATCGGAGCGCCAGTCCTGTCGCCACCAACCGCGACGGGCGTTCGTTCTCCTCAAGTTGCTGCAAGAGCCCCTGCTTGTCCACGCCCGCGCCGAGGAGCCGGCCCGCGACGTGGAAGACCGGTTCGCCGGCTGAGGAAAAACGGAACCAGCCCGTGTCGGTCGCCAGGCCGGTGAAGAGAGCTTCCGCCACGGAGAATCGCCCCGAATCGTCTCCGCCAAACGTCAAGGAAGCACCGAGCTCATCGATCACCGTCAGCAAGACCTGCGTGGCGCTGGCGGCCGTGGAGTCGACCAGGCGCATCGGCGCGACATCGTCGCCACGCGCGTGGTGGTCGATGCCCACGATGCGATCAGCCCGAGCACGAAGCCAATCCCCAAGTGGCTCGACCTGCGACCACGCTCCGGTATCCACGATGGCGATCACGTCCGGCTCTCCGATCGACGTGGCGTCGCGCACCACATCGACCTCGCCCGCGCGCGCCAACGCCAGGAGGTTGGGGTCGATGGGACCGACCAAGAAGCCAGTCGCGGAGACATGGCAGCATCGAAGGGCTCGGACCAAGCCGAGCACGGATCCCATCGCATCACCGTCGGGCTTGGCGTGCGTCAGTACCGCGACTCGCTTGGCCGTCCGGAGGCGTGCCGCCAGTGAGGCGGGGGTTGTCGTCGAGTGATAGGTGGTCATGGGGCGATCGAGCAGCGTGCACCGAACTGGGCGACGGCCAGGCGGGCATCTTCCCGGATCTGTGCCTGGAGTGCCCCAACGTCCGAGAACTTCTTGATGTCTCGAAGGCGTCGATGGAACTGGAGTTCCAGGGACCACCCGTACTCCCCAACGGCAGGGACCAATCCAGCGGCGGATTGAAGGGGAAGGGCATCGACCCCAAGGAGCACAGCCTCGAGCGAGTCACCCAGCCCGGGTTGGCTGGGACGGGGGCCAAGATGGATCGCGGCAGGATGCCATGTCGGTGCCCCGACTGGGCGGCCTGCACCGGCAAACACGCCGACGGGAGGCACACAAAGTCCTGCTGGGTCAATGTTTGCGGTAGGCCACCCCAAGAGGCGAGCTTGACCGGCCCCGCGTTGGACCACTCCTCGGATGCCGCATGATCGACCCAACAGTCTTGCCGCCACCTCTAGATTCCCAGAAGCAAGTTCTCTACGGATCACGGATGATCGAGGTGCAATCGACACATTTGTGGCAATATCGATCACTTTTTCAGGAACTTCTACGACAATGAATCCGAGTTCCTCCCCCACTTTCCTCGCCAGCGATAGGTCCCCCCCGCGGTCCAACCCGAATCGGAAGTCTGGACCCTCGACGAGGACATCGAACCGCTCCCGCAGCCAGAGTTCGCGAAGGAACGCCTCGGGTGGGGTGGCCATGAACTCTGGGGTGACCGGAAGCACCCCGGAGTGGTCCACCCCCCCCGCCAAGAGTCGTTCCAGTCGCTCGGAGAGCCCCGTGAGCCGAGGGTACGTCGACCTCCCGAGCACCTCCGCGGGATGCGGATGCAGCACGAGAACCCTGACCGAACCCGTCACACCGACCGCTTCGCGAGCAGCAGCCACCAGTGCGAGATGCCCGAGGTGGACCCCGTCAAAGTTGCCGAGGATGAGCGCCTGCATCATGTCGGGGCTCTGTGGAATGCTGGGCCGCCTTGCATTGATGTGCCTTCCCACCTATTACTACGCGATGGTTTCATCCTCGACGGTCGGCTCGCTTGAGCGCGCCCGCAATCCCGAACTAGTGCTGGAAGATCTCTCCGGGGCCCTGCATGGGGCAGCGAAACGGATCGTGCCCTGGTTCGTGTCGACCATGCCGAGGGCCTACTTCGAGGACACGTCGGCCCAACAGCGGTTCGAGCACCTGACCGCGATCATCTCGGCCCGGATGGCCAACGCCCCGCTCCACCTCACGCTCCGCGGGGCGGATGGGCTGACGATCACGGCGATCCGCGATGACAGCCGGCCCGGGACGCTTGCCGAGATCGTCGGTTCCCTCCCGATGGACTTGTCGCTCCGCGCCGCAAAGATCCACGCGTCGGCGGATGGGGCCTTGGTGATCGATACCTTCGAGTTTGGCGATCGCCCAGCGTTCGACTCGCACGATGCCGAGTTGCAGCGCCGGACCGCGCAGATCGTCTCCCACGCGGAGCGGCACCACCCCGAACTGGATGCCGACGCCTTGCGGCAGCATGCCACGAAGTGCAGCGCCGAGTACATGCGCACGGTGACACCCCTGCGATTCTGCCGGCAGATGGCACTCCATGCGCGGGTCACGGGGACGGATTCCGCCATCGTGGATGTGGAGCCGGAGTCTGACCCGACCCTCTCCAGGATCACGCTTGCCGTGGCCAATGCCCGCACTCGCACCATGCTGGAACGCGCCGCGATCGTCCTGTCGCGCGCCGGGATCAGCATCGTCCGGGCCTACCTGGACCTCGTCCAGGACCCGCCGCACGGCAGCGTCACCTTGCTCGGGTTTGTCGTGCAGACGTCGGACGGCAAGGCCATCGATCCCGCCAGCGAACAGTGGCTCCGGGCGTCGCGCGACTTGCTGCGCGTGAAGTGGATCGACCACCGGATCCTGCTCTTCCAGGATCGGCACCGGGACCTCACCCTCGACCGGGTCGAGGCCATCTTCGCGTTTGCCAACCTGGTCCACCAAAAGCTCACGGCGATCAACGCGTTCGCATTCGGGCGCGAGCGAATCCCGGAGGTGCTGGAGGCCTACCTGTCGATCACCCGTGCCGCGATCGAGGCCTTCATCCAGCGGTTCGAGCCCGGCTCGACCATGAACGAGGAAACATTCGCCGCGACCCTCGACACGCTGCGCGTGGAGGCGGAGCGGACGACCGAGAGCGAGAACATCGCCACGATCTTGCGATCGTTCCTGGACGGCATTGCCGCCGTCCGCCGGACGAACTACTTCGTCGAGAAGCGATTTGGCCTGGCGTTCCGGCTCGATCCGTCATTCCTGGTGGGGCCATCCAGGCCGGAAACCCCGTATGGCACCTACTTCGTGCACGGCCGCGGATTCAATGGGTTTCATGTGCGCTTTCGTGAGATCGCCCGCGGTGGCTTGCGCGTGATTCGGCCCTCCACGCGAGCGCTCTACGAGCGTGAAGCGGAACGACTGTATGACGAGGTCTACGGCCTCGCTTACGCGCAGCAACAGAAGAACAAGGACATCCCGGAGGGCGGCGCCAAGTGCGCGATCCTCACGGAAGTGCCCGCCGATTCCTTCCGGTGCATCAAGGCGTTCGTCAACTCAATCCTGGACCTCATCACGCCGGAGGCTTCCACCCACGACGCGATCACCGATCGACTTGGCCTGGAGGAGATCCTCTACCTGGGGCCCGACGAGAACATCACGCCGGAGCACATCGACTGGATCGTGGCGCGCGCGCGTTGCCGCGGCTACCCGATGGCCAATGCCTTCATGAGCTCCAAGCCGGGCGCGGGCATCAACCACAAGGAGTACGGCGTCACCAGCGAGGGCGTCGCCGTCTTCCTGCGCGAGGCCCTGCTCGCCCGCGGGATCGACCCCTCGACCCGGCCATTCACCATCAAGATCACCGGCGGCCCCGACGGCGACGTCGCGGGCAACATGATCCGGATCCTCGATCGCGACTACGGCCCCAACGCACGGGTGGTCGGCATCGCGGATGGCTCGGGCACGGGCGAGGATCCTGAGGGCCTGGACCATGACGAGCTGCTCCGGCTGTTCCGCGAGGGACTTCCCATTTCCGCGTTTGACGCCAAGCGCCTCTCGCCGACCGGTCGCATCGTCCCCGTGGATGCACCGGACGGCGGCATGCTCCGCAACACCATGCACAACCGCGTGGTGTCCGATGCCTTCGTCCCCTCCGGCGGCCGACCAGCCACCATCAACGAGCGGAACTGGCGCGACTACCTGCTCCCGGACGGTCGCCCCTCGAGCCCCATCATCGTCGAGGGCGCCAACCTCTTCCTGACGCCCGGCGCGCGCGTGGAGTTGAGCAATCACGGCTGCCTGATCTTCAAGGACAGCAGCGCCAACAAGTGCGGCGTGATCTGCTCCTCCTACGAGATCCAGTCGTCGATGCTCATGGACGAGGCCTCGTTCAAGCGAATCAAGCCGACCTACGTCGCCCAGGTGCTGGAGAAACTCCGCCAGTTCGCGCTGCTTGAGGCCCAGTGCCTCCTCGCCGAGGCGCGCCGAAGCCCACATATCCCGCTGCCCGAGCTGTGCGTCAGGCTCTCGCGCTCGGCCAACGACGCCGCCGACCTGGTCGCTCGCGCGCTCTCGACGGCGGGCCACGAAGTGGATCCCATCCGGCGTTCGGTGGTGTTGCAGCACATCGTCCCGGTCCTCGTCGATTCGGAGGGCGAGCGGGTCTTCACCCAACTCCCCCGGGCCTACCTGGACTGGATGGTGGCCAAGAGCCTGGCCTCGCGAATCGTCTACAACGAGGGGATCAGCTTCTTCTCCAGCATCGACGCCGATGAGGTGGCCCGGATCGTCGTCCGCTACGTCGCCGCAGAGCAGGAACTGGACACACTCCTCTCCTCGCTCACGCAATGCAACGTGGCGAATGGCCCACGGATCGCGGAGCTGCTCAAGCGCAGCGGCACGAGGGCGATCGCGCTGGGCGGCTGAGCATCGCGAGCGCACGCCGTCCCACCGCACTCAGGTCCACCAGGGCGTGGCGGCCTTGTCCTCGAGCAGCACCTCGCCCAGGAACTCGACAGCCTTGGTGAAGCCCTCTTCCACGCTCATGAGCGGGTCCTCGTGCTCGATGCTGAGGACGTGGTCGTAGCCGTAGCGGCGCAACATCGAGACGAACGGCTTCCAGAACTCCATGCCATGCCCATAGCCACACGTGCGGAAACTCCACGCGCGATTGTTCATGTCGCCGTAGGGCCGCGCATCGAGGTATCCGTTGATCGGCCCCTCGTGCCGGTCCAGCTCCGTGTCCTTCGCGTGCACGTAGAAAAGGAGCCCGGCCTCCCCCAGCGTTCGTGCCGCCAGCACCGGGTCGATGCCCTGCCAGAAGAAATGGGATGGGTCAAGATTGGCCCCGAGGACCGGCTTGCCCCGGAGGCCGCTGGCCTTCATCGACCGCTCGCTCAGGCGGATGATCGTCTCCGGGTTGTAGACCGCGAATCCCGGGTGCGCCTCCCACGCCGTGCGGACACCGCATTTCGCGCACGCCTTGGCCTGCGCTGACCAATAGGGAACAAGCACGTCGTCCCACTGGTACCGAAGGATCTCGGAGAAGTCATTGGGCCAGGGGCACGTGACCCAGTTGGGGGTGCGGTCCTGCTTGGTGCCACCGGGGCAGCCGCCAAAGGTGATGACGATGTCCGTCCCCAGCTTGGGCGCCAGCTTGATCGCGGTCGCATAGGCCTGGTGATGCGCGCGTGCGATGGTGCGGTTTGGGTGGACGGGGTTGCCGTGGACGGCCAGTCCCGAGAGTTCCAGACCGTGGTCGGCCAGGATCGACTTGATGCGCCGTTGCTCGCGGCTGCTCGCCAGCACGCGCTCTGGCTCGAAGTAGGGCTTCCCGGGATAGGCGCCGACGGGAAGTTCAATCGCGTTGAGGCCGGCCTCCGCGCACGTGCGCGCGACGTCTTCAAGTGGGCGACCGGCGAACAGTGCTGACATCACGCCAAGCTTCATGGTTTCTCCTGGGGTTCGAGTGCGGCGTGAGCGTACTATTCGCGCGTGACGGAGCTGGGCTTCATCCTCTCGATCGTGATTGGCTTCGTGCAGGAGCCCCCCCCGGCGCCGCGCGAGGGCGATCCCCCCGCGGCCACCGCCCCGACGGCGCCAGCGCCGGCGACGGCGCAGCAAACCACGGCAGCGACGGATGTGCCACGTCGCGTGTGCGTCATCATCGACCCATACCGGTGGGTCACGGGCGAAGTCGTCAAGGAAGACGATTTCACGATCACGATCCTCGATCGCGGGACCGAGGTGGAGATCAACAAGGTCCGTGCGATGCACGTCGTGCCGCTCCTGGAACTCTCCGCCCCACAGGCAGGGATCATCTCGCTGCGGGACGGCACCACCCTGCGCGCCACCATCATCAGCGATGAGTACGAGGGCGTGACCTACGAGATCGCGCAGGTCCCCAACCTCCTCAAGCGGGAGCACGTGCTCTCGGTGACCTTGCTCCCCTCCATCGAGGATCAGCTCGAGAAACTCAAGCTCACGATTCCCAAGGACGACGTCACCCGGCGACTGCAGTTGGCACGATGGCTGATGCAGGAGGGGCGCCCGGACCTGGCCGTGGTTGAACTGGAGCAGCTGGCGACGGATTCGCCCAGCCACGATGCCGTGGCCAGCCTGCTGGCGGTCGCGCGGCGGGCGAACGAGGCACGGCAGGCCGTGGCGCCCACGGTCGAGGGATCGGCAGGCACCGCACCGAGCAATCCCTACCTCGGGCGCCTGCTGACTCCCGAGGAAGTGAACCTCATCCGGGTGTTCGAGGTGGACCTGAACGACCCTCCGCGGCTCTCGATCGATCCGTCGACGGTGCGGGACCTTCTCACGCAGTATTCGACGAGCAAGTTCGTCCCCGCCGAGGAGGCGGATCGCGAGCGGCTGGTCCGAGCCGATTCCGTCGAAGTCCTCCGCCTGATGTTCGCGCTCAAGGCACGGGAGTTCTATCCCCGGGTGAAGGTCGTGAATGACCCGACGTCCATGCGCCTGTTCGCGCGCAACGTGTACACGCGTTGGCTCATCCCCAATTGCGCCACGAGCCGCTGCCACGGCGGCACGGACGCCGGGGACTTCTTCCTCCACGGAGCGAACGCAAACGACGACCAAGTCCGCACCACCAATCTCCTCACGCTGCTGCGCAAGGAGATCGATGGAGCGCCGCTGGTGGACTTTGGTTCTCCGCGCGACAGCCTCGTGATCCAGTATGGGTTGCCTCGGCACCTGGCACGCACGCCGCATCCAGCCGTAAAGGGGTGGACACCGGCCCTTGGACGGGCGGCCGACCGGATGGCGGCCGAGGCCGAAATGTGGATTCGATCGATGTATCAGCCTCGGCCCGACTACACGGTGGACTGGGAGCCCCCGGCTCGACCGCCATTGCCTCCAGATGACCCGGCCAACTCCGAGGTTCGATGACCGTCGCGGCTACACTGGCCGCCCCATGGAACACCAACTGTCGCTCCGTTCGCTGCGCCCCACCGGGTTGGCATTCGCCGCCGCTGCCCTGACCATCGCCGGCGCGACCGTTGGATGCGTGGATGATGCCGCCGCGAAGCAGTCCGCCGCCAGCAAGAAGTTGGCCGAGGCAGCCCGACTCTGCGAGAAGGCCGCGGACGCCGAGGGAGCGGCTGACCGCGCCGAGGCCTACCGCCGAGCCGCCTCCATGGCGGGCGGAATCTCCGACGCCGCCGACGGCCAGGTCGCCGCAGCAGCGTTGATCGCCGCGTCGGCCTCGCAGGGAGCCTCCCGGGCCGAGCTGGAGCGGGCGTCCCAGGCCTACTCCATGGCCAGTCGCGAACTCCTCGCCGCCGCTCGACTGGAATCTGCCGCGGCCATGATGGATGGAGTCGCCGACGCCATGGAGGCCGGTTCGTTCAACGTCGAAGGACTGGATGCGGCGCGAAGCCAGCTCGCGACTGCGCTTGCAGTCTTTGGAGACGCTTCGGAAGCGCTCGCATCGGAGTTGGAGGGTGCGCGCGGCACTGCCGATGCGGCGCGCGCCAGTGCCGCCGCCGCCGTGCTGGAGGCCGCCACGCTGATCACCGAGGCCGAGGGCACGCTGCCGCTCGAACGGCTGCAAGCCTTGGCGGAGGCTCAGTCACTTCGGCTCCGCGGGATCGAAGCGCGGGAGGCCTCGGCCCTTGCCACCATCGCGGCGAGTTCGATCGAGGCCCAGAAGGGTTCGAACGATGCCGCCACCGCCGCACTGGAGCAGAACCGCGAGGGATTGGAAGCCGTCGCGGCCACGCAGGAAAAGATGACCGAGATTGCCGCGGCGGCCGCTCGCGACGCGCGGGACCAGGCCGAGGCCGTGAGGAGCCAGGCCGCCGAACTGCGCGACAATGCAGCCAAGAGGGTCGAAGACGATGTCATTCCGGCACTGGAGGCGGCGACACTGGCCGCTGAGTCGGCCGTTTCGCAATCGGGCCGAGCCAGCCGGAACCAGGCGATTGGCTCCGGCGCGAAGTCCGTCGCCGCACAGGCCGCCATCGACCGGGTGCGCATCGAAGTGCTTCGCGCCCAGGCCAGCCAGGCGGACGCCCTGACCGCGGCGCTCGAAGCCTTGGATGCGGCGAAGGAGGCAGTCCAGCAGGTGGGCGATGATCGACTGATCGAGTCGGTCTCACAACTGGAGGTCGTGGTCCGCGGTGGCCGGATCGAGGTGCAGCCACCTGTGACCGGTGGCACTGCGGATGACGACGACGCGATGGGCAGTGATGGAAACGATGCCGACGGCGGCAGCGGCGCGCCCGCCGTGCGCAACACCGGCGGGCTGGACAGTGCGCAGGCCATCTTTGAACTGATCTCAGGCGCCGACGCCGACTACACGCAGTGGCCACAGGCCTTTGGGACGCAGGATCCGTCGCTGGGTGCCGTGGTGGGAGCGATGAGGACCATGGCCGCCGCGACCATCGAGCCGCTGGCCTCGGCCGCCGTCGCACAGTGGGGCAATGCGAGCGGCCTGTTGCTCCCGGATGGGGCCGCGCCGGACAGCACGCCCACGCTCAACGAAGATGGCACCGAGTCCGCCACGATCGACGTGGCGATGGCGGACGGCTCCTCCAAGTCGGTCGTGCTGTTCGCGCAGGACGGGAAGTGGTTCGTCGAGATCGGATCACTGGTCAACGACCCCACCGAGCTCCAGGGGATGGCGATGATGGCACCCCAACTGGCCATGCTCCAGCCCTTGATCACGGCCGCCGCCGAGCAAGTGGCCGGAGACATCCGTTCCGGGGTCCTCACCGGTCCCGCAGCCATCAAGCCAGCTCTCGCCGCCGCCATCCAGGCACAAATCCAGGCGATGTCCGGTGGTGGTGCACCTGGCGCGCCTGGGGATGGCCCTGACGCGCCTAGCGGCGACTGAGTCGGTCGACGCCCCGCCGGGCCGTGGCACGCACCAGTTCGTCCGGATCGTCGATGCACGATTCGACGGCGCGCCGCAGCGTTTCGTCGTCTCTCTCGATCAACCGATCGACTGCGGCGAGGATGGCGTTCCGACGTGCCATCGAGAGCGTGATGCGCTTGAGTGCGCCGCGTTCGAAGGCCACCGCGCGCGCTGAGGCAGTCCAGCCGATGACATCCGCGAGCGGGATGGCGGCGAGTCGATTGTCGTAGTCGGGATGGATCGGCTCACGACGGCTTGCGCGAGTGGGCTGGTTGTGCGGGCACACCTCCTGGCAGGTGTCGCATCCGAACAGCCACCCATTCGTCTGCCCTTCAAGCCCAGGCGGGGCAGGTCCACGCTCTTCGATGTGGAGGTGGCTCAGGCAGCGTGAGGCATCGACTGACCATGGCTCAATCGCGCCTGTGGGGCAGGCATCGATGCAAGCCGTGCACGTGCCGCAGGGGTCGTCGCGAAGGAACGGCGTGGGCGACGTCGGCTGGATCTCCAGCGTCGTCAGTATCTCGGCGAGCAGCACCCAGCTCCCCTGCCCCGGCACGATGAGCAACGTGTGCTTCCCGATGCGGCCCAATCCCGCCCGCTGCGCGTGCTCACGTTCGAGGATCGGTTCGATGTCTGCGCACGGCCGGAAGCGAGCCTGGGGATGGTCGGCGGCGAGCGCCTTCACGATGCGCCGGAGTCGCCGCTTCATCCGCCGGTGATAATCAAGCCCCCTGGCGTAGCGGGCGGTCTTCCCCGTGGCGTATGCCGCCTCGTCGATCACGTCGGGTCGCCCATCCGAGTATCGGTCCGCCACGCAGATGATCGATTTCACGCCGTGCAGGAGCGACGCCGGATCCAGCCGTTGCGGGAGCTGGGCCTGGAACCAGTCCATCGCGCCATGTCGCCCGGCGGCGACCCACGCCTGGATCTCGCGCTCCCGCCTGCTGGGCTCCGCGCGACAAATGCCCACGGCACTGAATCCCTCCTGCCGACATCGATCCATGATCGGCTGGGCGGGGAGGGGCATCGGCGCGCCACATTACACGGAGCATGGCCGGGCCGGACTAGACTGCTCGGCTCGATGCAGATTCTGCTGGCCAACCCACGAGGATTCTGCGCGGGTGTCTACATGGCGGTGGATGTCGTGGACCAGCTGTTGCAGCTGCTGCCCGGCGAGCCGCTCTACGTCTTCCATGAGATCGTCCACAACCGCCACGTCGTCGGGCGGTTTGTCGATCGCGGCGTCAGTTTCGTGGAACGGGTGGAGGATGTGCCTGAGGGGTCGATCATCGTCTTCTCGGCCCATGGCGTGAGCCCGGCCGTGCGTCACGCCGCGAGGGAACGAGGGCTCCGGGCGGTGGACGCCTCGTGCCCACTGGTGCTCAAGGTGCACGCCGAGGCCATTCGCTACGCGCGCAAGGGATTTCAGATCCTGCTCATCGGCCACCGGAACCACCAGGAAGTGATCGGCACGTCCGGCGAGGCGCCCGACTCGATCCAAGTCGTGGAGTCGCCGGCCGACATCCCGGGCCTGCGCATCCACGACCCCGACAAGCTGGTCTACCTCACCCAGACCACGCTTTCCCTGGATGATGCCGAGGTCTGCATCGCCGCGCTTCGCCGTGCCTTCCCGTCGATCCAGTCTCCGCCCGCGAGCGACATTTGCTACGCGACCACGAATCGCCAGCAGACCGTCCGGGCGCTGGCGCCGCGGTGCGACTTGGTGATCGTGGTGGGCAGTGCGAACAGCTCCAACTCCGTGCGGTTGACGGAGATTGCCCGGTCGGCCGGCACTCCCGCGCGACTGGTCGACGATTCGGGCGGGATGGACCCGAGCTGGTTCGACGGCGTGGCGCGCGTGCTCCTCACGGCCGGCGCCAGCGCTCCCGAAGACCTGGTCTTGGGAATCCTGCAGCGCCTCATCGATGACCATGGCGGGGCCATCGAACAGCACGACGTCTATCGTGAAGACATTGAGTTTGGGCTCCCGGCGTCGCTCAAGGGGCTGATGCGCGAGCGGGGCGTCGACCCGGACTCGCGTCGCATCAGGCGGCTGGACTCCGACGACTCGATTGCCGCGTGGGCCGCCGAGCGTTCCGTCCAGTTCTCCACCGTCGACCTCACCGTGGGCGGCACGCGATGAACACCGCCCAGCCGTCGACGGGTCCGCGACAGCCGCGCGAGTTCCTGGCCCAGACGCCGGAATCGCTGGAGGCGTGGGCCACCGAGTCCGACCTTCCGCGATTCGTCGCGTCGCAACTGCTCAAGTGGGTCTACGAGCGCGGGGTCACCGATCCGGCGTCGATGACCGACCTCTCCAAGCGCGGCCGGGCGGCGGTGGCGCGCGACTTCCGCTTCATGCATGCCGTGCCGCTCGTGTCGCAGCTGGCCACCGATGGAACTCGAAAGGTCCTGCTGGGCTGGCCGGAGGAGACCTCGGCCGCCGAGTCGTGCGCGGTCGACGGCGCGCCTGCCGCGACCACGCTCCCGCTGCCGACGCTTGGCGCCCCCGCCCGCCGGACCGAGTGCGTGATGATCCCGACCGATGACCGGAAGACGGCGTGCGTCTCCAGCCAAGTCGGCTGCCCCGTGGGGTGCCGGTTCTGCGCGTCGGGGATCGGCGGGCTGGAGGGCAACCTCTCGGCGGCGCAGATCCTGGAGCAGGTCCATCGACTCCGCCTCGAGCCCGACATCGGCCGCATCAGCCATGTCGTCTTCATGGGGATGGGCGAACCCCTGGCCAACCTCCCGGCCGTCACGCACGCGATTCGCACGCTCAATGCGCCGTGGGGATTTGGAATCTCCGCGCGGCGGATCACCGTCTCCACCGTGGGACTGCCAGCCGCGATCCGGAAGTTCTGCGAGTTCGAACTCCCCGTGACGCTGGCCCTCTCGCTCCACGCACCCAACGACCATTTGCGCCGGGAGATCATCCCCTGGGCACAGTACAGCACGGTCGCGGAGCTCCTCGATGCCTGCGATGAGTGGTTCCGTCGGACGGGCCGCGAGATCACGCTGGAGTACATCATGCTTGGCGGGTTCAACGATCGCGCCGAACATGCCGAGGAGCTGGCCTCGCTGGCCCGTCGCCTCCGCGCCAACGTGAACCTGATCCGCTACAACGAAGTCGACGGGCTCCCGTACCAGCGACCCAGGAGCGAGGACGTCCATCGATTCCAGGAGGTGCTTCGGGAGCGGCGCGTCAATGCCCACATTCGGGCGAGCCGCGGGCGGGACATCGCCGCGGCGTGTGGCCAGCTGCGGCACCAGAGCGTCAGTGGCCTGCCGGCGGCCGGGTGAGTGCCTCAAGGTCCGTGGCCGTCGGCAGCCACGCCCCGGCACTCTCGTGGACCCGCGCTTGCATCAACTGATTGAAGCGGGAGGCCCAGCCGATCCAGCCCTCGATCGCGGCGGGTTCGGACTTGGCCCGTGCCAGGATTGACTCGATGGCCTCCCAGGTTCCATCCGCGCCGGCGCGGCAGCGAAGGCGGAATGGGATTCGGCGCCCGATCGCCTCCAGGGCCTTGAGCGGCCAGTCGCTGGTGCGCATGTCGGTTCGCCATCGCGTCCCGGCGATGGAGAAATCAAGCTGGACCAGGAATCGCCGCTCCACTTCGTCGCCGACCGCACTGCGGACATCCAGCACGTCGCGCAGCCGGCGCCGATGGAGCGCGGAACCGGCGATCGCGGCGATCGCGATGGCGTCCCTTGGCAGGAACGCCTCGCAGACCGGCACGATCGCCTCGCGCGCGAATCGACGGTCGGTCGTGTCGCCATCCACCGCGAACGTGGCCTCGATGGCCGCGACAAGCCGAGTGGCATGGGCGACATCCGACGTCATGGCCGCACGCTCCACGGCTTCGACCACGACGGCCCCCAGCCGCACCTGGTCAACGCTTCCATCGGGAATGGCCGCGACCGAGAGCACTCGACCGAAGAGGCGTTCCAGCCGCCGGGCCACCACCCGCCCGCCACGCCCCCGGCGACGCATGTCCTGCACGGCGCGGCGTGCCAGCCGCTCCGGCGGCTCGCTCCCGCCCAGCTCGATGGCATCGCTCCCTGTCGCCTCGGCGAGCGTGCGCCCGAGCGTCAGCGCCTCCAGGGTTCGCGCCCAACCTCGGGCTTCCAGCCGACGCGCAGCCAGTTCCAGTGCGCTCACCGAGAGCGGAATCCATCCGCGCTGGAACGCGACGCCGACCAACACGACGTCCAGCATTCGATCGGTGAGCATGCCCCATCGCGCCAACTGCGCGTAGGGGAGGCCGGCCACCCTTCCGCCAGGGGCCAAGGCCGCCAGGGCAAGGCCGAGTTGCGCCGTGGTGGCCTCTGGACGATCGCGCTGGTCACCCAGCCAGGCGGTATTGACCACCGAGCAGGTGGTCGTCGGCGAGACCGGCCGCAGCGACGGATCCGCGCCCAGTCCCCGGAGCGACTCTTCTGGTTCCAGCCCGAGGAAGAGGCTGGCCTCGCCAAAGGGAATCGATGCCCCCGGGATCTCGGCGTGCGACCGATCTCCCTTGGGCGACTCCAGCCGCGTGAAGATCAGTTGGGTCCACGCCGAACGCCCCGGCCCAATCGGAGTCTCGTCATGGAGGCACGACACTCGATAACCCATCGATCGGCCCGCCTCCGCGATCAATCGCGCCGCAACCCCGGGAGCATCGCCTCGGCACCCGGCACAATGCGCCCGCCACACGGGATCGTTGGCGTGGAGCGGCGTGGGTGGCGGGAATCGTCGTCCGATGCCACGCGCGTAGGCGCTGGGGGCGCGCGAACGGCGCACCTCCACTTGTTCGGCCAGGGGCGCGACCCGGGCGCTCAGGCCGCGGCGCTCGGTGGGTTGCCGAGACACCCGGGCCTCCCGCGCGAGGCCCTCTTCACCAAGCTCCAGCCCTTCGGCGATCGACTGTTCCCAGAGTTCCGGGCGAATCGCGCACAGCGTCGATGTCGGCCAGACCAGTCGCTCCATCGGCGCATGGCCAAGGCGGTCGATCTCCGCGGCAGCGGACCTGAGGAGCGTGGGATCGCGGCGAGCGGGCGGTGCATCGCGGACCACCATCAGCGTCGGACGATCGCGCAGCAGGGCCTGTCCGGCAGCACTCTCGATCTCAGCACGATCCTTGAGGTCGACCTCGCACACCTCGATCCGGCCCACGGCCTCGGCAATCGATTTCGCGATCGCGGTGACGTTTCGGTCTGCTTCGGATGGCAGGTCGACGATGGCCGTCAGTCGCGGCGTACCGACCATCGACAGTTGGCGACACAGCGCGAGCGCGCCGTCAAGGAACTCCGTCGATCCCATCACTTCCCCAGGGACGGGGTCCGCGATGCCTTCCGCCGCGAGCCCCGTCACCGCAAATCCCAGCGTGGAGGCGCGCGAGCCATCATCGTGCACGAGCGTGACGTCTCGGAGGGCCTGTTCCACGATGCGGACGGCACCCGACTCGGAGAAGGACTCGCCGCGCGGCGCAAGCGTCACACCGATGGCCCAGGGGGGCGTCGGCTCCAGCCGGACGTCGAGCGCGGCTCCCCGGCTGGCGGACAGGAAGGGTTCGAGCACCCGAGCGAGCATCGATCCCCGGGTGGCCTGCGTGGACTGGAGCGACCCTGCCTCGGCGGTTCGGTCGGCGCCTTCGATCGGTGGCAGCTCATCCCACCACACTTGCCCGGCATGGCGTGACTCGCGCCGGGCGCGCTGCGCGATGCCGACAATGCGCGGGGCGACGGACCCTGGCCGCGGCTCGACGACGATGGCGTGGTCGCATCGCTCCAGGAACCGTTGGACGAGCGCGTCATCGATCGGGCTCACCGACTCGACGTACAGGACCGGCACGCGGCCGGCCATCCCCATCGACTCCAGCATCTCGGCGACGGCCGCGGCGCTGGCACCGATCGCCAGGAGGCCCAGCCGCTCTCGCTGCCCCGGACTGGGCAAGGCCATCGGGCGATTGAGTTCCAGCCGACGGATGACCGCCAGCGCATCGCCGGCCTGGGCAATGCGAGGTCGCGTCCGCTCCAGGAGCCACGCCGCCTGGTCCTCGCTTGAGACGAGACGATTGGCGTGCATTTCGATGGTCGCGTAGCCCGCGAGGAGCGATCGATGGAGAATGACCGCACAGGGCGAGGCGGTCATCGCCGACACCGTCAGCGCCGCGTCGATCACCTCCGGCACCCGTTCGAGGGTCGCCGGCTCCAGCATCGGCAGCCGCAGTCGACGCGCCACCCGTCGAGGACACGTGTTGGGACTGGCCTCCGCGTCGTCCTCGAGCAGCAGGATCGAATGCCCCGCACCCTGCCGACCCGCCGCGGCTGTGGCCAACGATCGCAACGAGGCGAACGACGTGTTGAGCGAGGCGTTGGGCACGAACGCCGCGGCCGGTCGCCCCGCGGCACGCTCCTCCCTCAGGAGGGCCAACGCCCGGGCGGCGTCGATCGTGTCCTCGAGCCTGAAACGGTTGAGCCCAAGCGCGGCCTGGGCCGACTCGTGCTGCACCGCCCTGAAGCACCCGCCGGAGAATCGTGCCCGCGGCAGGAACAGTGCCGAGAGGGTTGGCTCGCACTCGAGCAATCCCTTGACGACGACTTCCGCTGCGCTTGCGAGGGCAAAACCATCGGCGCGGGCGACGACCGGCTGCCAGGGTCGAGACGCCTGCAGTGGACTCACAGTCGACCCTCGTCCAGCAGTCGCTCCACCGTGATGGCGAATCCATCCTCCCGACAGGGAGGGGCCACGTCATCGGCGGCGCTCCTGGCGACCTCCCACCCATCGGCCATGGCGAACGCGAGGCCGGCACCAGCGAGGAGTTCGACGTCGTTGGGGCCATCCCCAAAGGCCACGGTCTCATCAGGGGCGATGCCAAGGCGGGCGCAAAGGCACTCGGCCGCTGCCCACTTGTGAACTCCCGCGGCATGGATCTCCAGCATGTGCGGCGCCGCACTCCCCGCGCCGGCGCTGGTCATCGCCGGCCAGTGCCGGAGCGTGACATCGTTGGGCACTCGACCCGACACCGTGCCGGCGATCGGTGCGATCTCCCGTTCGTGCGCAACCGCGCTGACCCGCATCGTGGTGGCGTGGGAAGCCGGGAGCGACTCGTGCCATCGATGGCGCAGCCCGAAGGTTTCGATCCACCACTTCGTGGCGTCGTCCAGTTCTCCTTGGCCCACCATCGAATAATGATGGTCATCGTGCGACTCGTCATGCAGGAGGTGCGCGACGTGACCGTGGCCATTGATCGCCTCCGCACAGGCCCGGACCGCACGGGCCGAGAGCGGACGTGCGTCGATGAGCGTCCCCGATCCGTCGTGGGTGGTGGCGCCGCCGGCCCCGATCACGTGCGTGGCCCGGCCGGTTCCGCCTCCGTCCGTCAGGTGCCCCGCCAGTGGCCGTGCGGATTCGCGAAAGGCGCGCCCCGTCGCGAAGACGATCGAGACCTGTCGGCTGCGCAAGGTCTCCAGGGCCCTCGCATTCCGAGCCGACAGCAGGCCGCCCGGGCCGAGCAACGTGCCATCCAAGTCGGTGACCAGCATGCGGTAGCGCACGGGGGCGCATGGTAGGATCGTTCCCCTTATGGACCGCAAGCGACTGAGCCAGGTGCAGACCACCGACCTCTCCGAGAGCCGGGTCAATGATGACTTCCTGTTCTGGCTCAAGAACAGTGGCCCCAACTACCTGCTGGCCGCCCTCTTGGTGGCTTGCGCGTATCTGGGCTGGAACTGGTGGCAGCAGCGCGCCGAGGCCGCTCGCTCGGAGGTCTGGAACCAGTTTGACCGATGCACGGTCCCGTCTGAGTTCATCGATCTCGCTGCGGCGAACGGGGACGAGAAGGGGCTGGCCATTCTCGCGCAGGTGAGCGCAGGTGACCTCTACCTCCAGAGCGTTGCGACCGGCATTCGATTCGACCGCGAGCCCACCGCCGCCGACGCCACGCTGGACGACGCCACGCGCAAGGAATGGCTTGCCGCCGCGCGCGCGAGTTACGCGGCTGCCGCCGATGCCGCCACCGCGCAGGCTTCCACCGCAGCCCTCGCCTTGCCGGCACTCTTCGGGATGGCCGCCGTGGACGAGGAGTCTGGCGATCTCGCCGGTGCCAAGTCGGCGCTGGAGCGGGCCAAGTCGCTCGCGGAGTCCACCAAGGTCGGCACCGTGGCAGACCTCGCCCAGGCCCGGCTGGACTCGTTGGCCTCGCTGGCCAATCCGTACCCCGTGGCCCCCGCACCGATTCCCGTCCCGGCGGCGGTCGCCATGCCGACGACGGCACCTGCGCCCGCACCTGCGCCCTAGGAAGTGTCCGGGAACGACGAAGACATCATTGGAATCCCCGGTGGAGCGGAATCGCTCATCGGCGTCGGTGGCAAGGTCGACCGTGAAGCGCTCTTCGCGCTGTACGAGCAGAGCGGCGAGTTTGACGATGACCATCCGGTCACCGTGACCTTCCAGCTGGCACGCGACCTGGAGAAGCGGCTGGATCGATACCTGGTGGACAGAGTCCCCTTCCTCTCGCGGACCGCCTTGCAGCGGCTGATCGACGAAGAAGCCGTCACGGTCAACGGAAGGATCCCCAAGGCCAGCACCAAGCTTCGCAAGGGCGATCGCATCGTGGCCACGCTGCCTCCCCCGCCGTCGAGCGAGATCCCCGCCGAAGACATCCCGTTGGACGTCCTGTTTGAAGACAACGAGATGATCGTCGTGAACAAGCAGGCCGGGCTCATCGTGCATCCTGCGCGGAGCCACAAGTCCGGCACGCTCATCAACGGCCTGGCCTGGCACTTCAAGCATCGATCCGGTGGCGCGCTCTCCAGCGTGGGCAAGGACATTGCGCGACCCGGCGTCGTGCACCGGCTGGACAAGCTGACGAGCGGCGTGATGGTGGCGGCGAAGAGCGACACCGCCCACTGGCGGCTGGCCAAGCAGTTTGAGCGGCGGACCACGCAGAAGCGATACCTCGCGCTGGTGCACGGGATCCCCGAGCCCGAGGCAGACCTCATTGACCTCCCGCTGGGAAAGCACCCCACGATTCGCGAGAAGTACGCCGTCCGGCACGACGAGACAGGCAAGCCCAGCCAGACCGTGTATCGAACGCTGGAGCAGTTCACGGTTCGAGACGCCGCGGACGGGACCACTCGGCGGTATGCGTTGGTCGAGTTGGAGCTGCGCACGGGTCGCACCCACCAGATCCGCGTCCACCTCTCCCACTTGGGCTATCCCATCGTCGGCGACGACATGTATGGCGGGGTTCATGTGACAGCGGCGATGCTCGGAACGGCCGAGCTGCCGGGAACGGCGGCGACCACGGGGCGCGCCGCACCCCTGATCGCCCGCCAGTCGCTGCACGCGGGGATGCTTGGCATCAGGCATCCGATCACGGACGCTCCCATGGAGTTCCGCGCTCCGCTTGCCCCCGACATCCAGTGCTTGATCGACCTGCTGCGAACGAATGGAACCGTCCGATCACTTTCCCTTGGCGGGACCCAACTCCAGCCATAGCCAGTCGACGGGAGGGCCGACGACACCGTCCCCCGTCTGGCCTTGTGGTCGAGTGCGCTCGACGATGGGAGATCCGTCTCCAAACGCCCCGTCTCCCGACACTCGCACGCCGTAGCGAACCGCGCCGGTCGAACGGTCCACCGAACGCGATGCCGGTCGCCCCGTGAGCGAGTCCGTGGCCAGGCCGCGCGCGTCTGCGAAAAGCTCGTCGACCATCGGCGCGTCCGTGTCCAGCCGCCGCCGCGCCTGTTCCATTGCGACCGCGAATCTCGCCTGTCGGAGGTCGGCCTGCGGCTGGGTCACCCGCCCCACGGTGCTGATCGCCGGGGCCAGCATCCCCAGAAGGTCCAACGAACGCCAATCGCCTCCCATCCGCCTTCCGATTCGCGCATCAGCCTCATCCGTCCACTGGGCCTGGGGAAGGGTCGAGTTCGCGAGCGTCTCCGAGATCAAGAGGTCGTACTCGGCCATCAACTCGGCTCGAGTCGGGGCCAGCATGGCGACGGCGGGAGTCGCCAGCGCGCACACCATCGACCCCAATCCGAACGCATGCTGCGGCTCCTCCCAGTTCCCCTTGCTCACCTGGACCAGCGAACCCAGGAGTGGACTGGCCACCATGACGCCGTCCCCGTTGCCGTCGTCGGTGTACATCGACTGGATGACGTCCTCGAAGCCGAGCCGCTCGCCGGCGAGCGCGCGCGAGAGGTCCGGGGGCGGCGACTGCTCGAGCACCGCCGCGAGTCGCTCCAGGTCGGCGTCCGTGAATGCGCCTGGGTAGCGCTCCATGAGCCGCGCCACGACCAGTTGCGTGCGCGCCCGGATCGCGGCGTTCACCAGCACGGAAATCAAGACCGGCTGTTCCTCGCAGAATGTCCCCATCCGCAGGGACGCGTCGACATCCGCCACGGCCGTGGCGCCGTCTCCACGCTTGGCGACCCGCACCGCGTCGGCGGCAAGGAGCCCGGATGTGAGTCGGAAGTCCGCCAGCTGCGGCAGGCGAAGGTCGAAAAGCGCAAATCCAGTTCGACGCGACGGTTGATCGATCCGGCCATCGTCAGTCCTGCCGTGGAAGGCGATGTCCTCCTCGGTGGCATCGCACGACAACGGCTGGCCCAGCACCGGGCGCTGCAGGGCGCTCCGCAGTGACGACAGTTCGCCAGCGTGCGATTCCAGGAAGGCGTACAGCAGGTCCTGATCCGCCGACGGCTCCGCATCCCACTCAGCCGCGAGGGCATTCGCGCGTCGGTCTGGATCAGTGGACCCATCCACGGTCCCCTTGAGCGGTCCGAGGGTCGCACGCACCGCAGGCCACGCCCGGTCCGACTCCGGGGCCTGCGGCAGCAAGGCGCGCATGCGCTCGATCGGGTCGAGGCTGGTCCGCACCCGCGAGCCGAGCCACAGGCCGAACGTGACCCATGCGAGCGCGAGCGCGACCGCGACGACCAACACCCGTTTCCACCATCGTCTGAGCCTGCGTGCCGAAGTGCCGGCTGCCCTCATCGCATCGATCGCATCGATCATGGACAGAGCATAGGACCGAGCGTTCGCGCCACTACCAGGCCGTGGCGGCATTCGTTGGCGTTTCGTCCCCGCACCCTCGTTCTGCCGCCACCATGTCCCATGCGGCCTGCAGTGCCTTCGGCACGCCATCCCCCGTGGCTCCCGAGATTCCAAGAACGGCGCGCGCGCCGCGCCGCTTGAGCCGCGGCGTGAGGTCCTTCACGAATGCGGCGCGCTCGTCTTCGGGCATGAGGTCCAGCTTGTTGAGCAGGACGATCTCCGGCTTGCGCGCCAGTTCCGGGCTGAACGTCGCCAACTCATTGCGGATGAGCTTGTGGTTCTCGAAGGGGTCACTTCCATCAGGCGGAAGGCAGTCGATCACGTGCACGATGGCACGCGTTCGTTCGATGTGCCGGAGGAAGTCATGGCCGAGCCCGGCGCCGTGGGCCGCGCCCTCGATCAAGCCAGGCAGGTCGGCGATCACGATCCGCCGGTCGCCGGGGAGTTCGGCGATTCCCAGCTGAGGCGACAGCGTGGTGAACGGGTAGTCGGCGACCTTGGGCTGCGCACGCGTGGTCGCCTTGAGCAGCGTGCTCTTGCCGGCATTGGGAAGCCCCACCAGCCCGACATCCGCGATGAGCTTCAGCTCAAGGCGCAGGTTGCGAATCACTGACTCGCCACCCAACTCACGCTCGACTGGGGCCTGGTGCGTCGCACTCTTGAATGAATTGTTGCCGCGGCCGCCTCGCCCGCCTGGAGCGACGATGACTCTTTGCCCTGGCTCCATGATGTCCGCCACGAGCTCTTCCGTCTCCACGTCGAAGACCTGGCAGCCAAGCGGCACACGGATGATGCAGTGATCCGAAGCTCGCCCGAAGCAGTTGGCCCCGCTGCCGCCCTCGCCGTCCTCGGCGAACCAGAGGGGCTTGTAGGCGAACTCGACCAGCGTGTCGAGGTGCCGGTCACCGACGATCACGACATCGCCGCCGTTCCCGCCGTCGCCGCCGTCAGGGCCTCCCTTGGGGATTCCCTTGCCACGGTAGAAATGCGATGAGCCGTTGCCGCCCCGTCCCGACTTCACGTTGATGATGGCGGAGTCGACGAACATTGGAGTGGGGTCCGGCGACGGGGAAGATCGACGCGCGGCGGTGGCGCCAGGCGAACTGGATCAACTCAGCCCGCGTCGCGAGCCATGCGCGGAAGCGCCGGGTCGGCCGGGATGATGTCGACCAAGCGGCCGCGGAAGCGCACCGTGCCTGGCACGCGCGCCATGATCGAATAGTCCTTGCCAAGGATCGTCTGGAATCCCGGCTTGAAGCGGGTCCCGCACTGGCGCACGATGATGGAACCGGCCTGCGCCGCCTCACCACCATAGAGCTTGATGCCCCGGTACTGAGGGTTGGAGTCGCGACCGTTTTGAGTTGAGCCTTGGCCCTTCTTGTGTGCCATAACTGGAGTCTCCGAGGGACTGAATCGAGTCGCGCAGTATAGGGTGGTCGCCGGGTTGCCGCAAGCCCCCGAAATCCGGGTGGTTTGGCCCCTCGGTCAGCGGAAGATCCACTCCGAGCCGGTCTGCGGGATGACGTCCGAGCCGGTGGCGCGCTCGTCGGCGCCAACCTTGTAATCCAGCCGCATGGTCCGACGCAGCGTGGATGGCTGCGCATCAGGGGTCTCCTGGACCCTCTTGGTCTCGTTGCTGAGGCCGCGCACGAAGATGGCCAGGTCGGTGCTGTCGAGCTTGGCGGCCTTCCAGACGCACAGGCCTTCCTTCCCGTTCTCGGGGCCGATGGGCAGTTTCCCGAGGACCTCAAACTGGTCCTCCACCGCACCGTCCTTGAAGGACTGCTTGATGGCTCGATGGACGTCGCTTGGAACCTCGCGGCCGGTCGGCATCAAGTTGCCCTTGCCGTCGAAGAGTTCGATCGTCGGAGCCCACATCTTCTCGGAGCCCGTGTTGTTCACGACCACGTACGTGAAGTACCAGTACGCGTTCCCGGTGGCCGGATGGACGTAGGACTTCAACTCTCCTGGCATGAAGGAGAGTGTCCACAACTGGACTCCCTTGGCTGCCTGTTGCGAGGCGCTCGCCGACGTGATGGCGGGGAGCGCGGCCGGGATGGCCAGCACGGCGGTGGCCAGGAGGGCGGCTTGGATTCGGGCCATTGGGGAAGTGTACTCCCCTCGCAGCCGTCGCCGCCGTGCGAGAATCCCCGCGTGAGCCACGATCCACCTGTCATCGTGCTCAGTGCCCCCACGAATGCCCAGGCGCGGAGCCGGCTGCTCCGGGCCCTGCTCCCGGAGGACCCGGGTCGAGCCAGGCGCCTGCGGCAGGGGCTCGACGCCAGGCCGTGCGGCTGGGACTTTTCGGTCCTCGCCGAGTCGGGGGGGGGCGGTTCCGCTTCCGCGGCGATCATCCTTGATCGAGCAGGCGGGTGCGGCACGCTCCTCCCGCCGCTCCTCGCAGGGCATGGGGCTCGGCAGGCCGCCGGAGGCTGCGCGGTCAGGGAGGTGATTCGTCAGTACCGCGCACGGGTGCCGGATGGGGTGGTGATCACCCTCACGACGGAGTCGGATCATGACCTCAACCACGTCCTCGCCAGCAGCGGCATGGCCAGGTTGACCACCCTCGTCTTCCTTCGCACCCGCGTGGAGTCGCCACGGGCCTCTGCGCCGTGCCCAGGCGGGTTCCGTGTGGCTCCCCTCCCCGACGATCTCGGTGCCGTCGCCGAGGTGCTCAGGGCATCATGCGCGGACTCACTGGATTGCCCTGAACTCGGGGCCAGGCGCCGTCCGGAGCGGGTGCTGGAGGGCCACCTGGACGGTGCAACCTCCATCCCTCGCCAGTGGTTGGGGGCCTACTCCACCGACAGCCGATGCAGCCGGTTGGTGGGGCTCTCGCTCACTCGTGCGCGCGTCGATGCCGACGCGCAGGCGGGAGAGTGGGATCTCATCTACATCGGGATGGCTCCGCAGGCGCGCGGGATCGGGGTGGGCCGATTCCTTTTGGCTGAACAACTCAGGCAACTGGACGCCGCTGGTGGAACCACGCTCGCGCTGGCCTGCGATGCGCGCAACACGCCTGCACTAACTCTTTATGCATCAGTTGGTTTCCACGAGTTGGGCCGGCGCGTGGCATGGCTGGATGACCCGACAACTTGATTTGTCCACAACTTGTGACGGTCTTGGCACGATTGGGTGAAGTGTGGACGGGCATGGCGGGAATCCCTAACACGGCAACGAGTTAGGTTGGCGCGCAACTTCATCGCGAATGGGCTCACTCCGCGCCTGAACGAACCGTTAGATTCCGCCCAGCCCATGGACGGGCCGGTCGAGGCGACTTGACCGCGTGGGACGATCCCTTCTCCACCCATCACGACTCGGGAGGCGACCATCTCGCGGCGGCTGATCGTCGCGACCGGCGGTCGCCTCGCCCACACCGTCCAGGAGCCCGCATGCCTGATCGCCCCATGATTCGCCAGAACGCCTCGCGCCCCGATTTGTTGCGCAATGCGTTGGTTTCCAGGATCGGGGAGCGAAAGTTTGGGATCTGGTTCCAGGAGGGTGCCCGCTGCAAGCTTGCCGGGGATCGACTGCAAGTCAGCACGCGCAACGACTTCGTCCGCGACTGGATCTGCCGGCATTACATGCAGGAGCTTGCGGCAGCCGCCCGTGATGCGGCCGGGGCACCGGTCGAAGTGGAAGTCGTTGCCAACCCAGGCGATTTTCCCGCAGCGGCCCCGCTCCTGGAACCATCAACGACTGGACGCTCGGCTGCTGACCTCGCGCCGTCGGCCGAGGCGCATGGCGGCGCTGGCGCGACGTCAGCCGCCCCACGCGGCCTCGCTCCGGCGGCCCGCACCGGGCGAAGCGGTGGAGCCGCACGGCTCGAAGACCTCGTCGTGGACCAGGCCAATGCCCTCGCCGTTCACGCCGCCAAGCTGGTGGCCTCCAACTCGTCCAGCGCGGCGCCGATCACCTTGATCGTGGGTCGATGCGGCACGGGGAAGAGTCACCTCCTGCTGGGCATCGAGCGTGAGCGACGTCGCTCGCCCGACGGCACCCGCGTCCGGTTCATGACGGCCGAGCGATTCACGAATGACTTCGTCGCGGCCTTGCGACAGGGTGGGATCGATTCGTTTCGGAAAGCCGTCCGCCAGCTGGATCTCTTGCTGCTGGACGACCTGGGGTTCCTGGCCAACAAGACATCGACCCTCGCGGAGTTCACGCACACGCTCGATGCGCTCGTGCATGGCGGGGCGCGGGTCGTCCTCACGATCGACCAGCATCCGGCGGCCGATCGTCGCCTGCCCCAGCCCCTGGTGAACCGGCTGCTGGCCGGCGTCGTCGCCGAACTGCCAGCCGCTGACCTGGCCCTCCGGCGGCGGATCGCCGAGCGCGAGTCCGCGCGTCGGCACATCTCGCTTCCGGGAGAGGTGCTTGACCGGATCGCGGAGCAGTGCCTGGGCGGCGCGCGTGAGGTGCGTGGGTTCATCCTGCGACTGGAGGTCCTTCGCCAACTGGATGCCTCCGCGGACCTCCCGGCTGCCGCGCTGGCTGCCCTTCGATCGCCCACGTGCCTGAACCCGGGCCGGGTGACTCTGGAGTCGATCATTGCCGAGGCCGCACGGGAGTTTGGCGTCACCCCGGCCGACATCCGAGGGAACTCGCGACGGCGTGAAGTGGTCGATGCCCGAGGGATGGTCGCCATGCTGGCCAGGGAACTCACCAGGCTGTCACTCCCGGAGATCGCCCGGGGGCTGGGACGCGAAGCGCACTCGACCGTCCTGCAGGCCGCGCAGCGCATGCGCACCTGCTGCGATGGCCGACTTGAACTCAGCTCCAGCACGGGAAAGTCAGACGCCTGCATGGTTCGGGATCGACTCCGCATCGCCGTCGCCCGGCCGGATCGACCCACCAGCGCAAGCTGAGCACCCGTTGCCAGTAGAGTGACTGCATGGCCACTGCCTGGGCACCTTCATTCGTCGCCATCGCGAGTCTCGCGGTGACGTGCGCGGGTGCCACGCAGGGTTCGATCGATGACACGACTCCCTCGGCGCCTCCCACGCGGGCGCCCGCCGAGGTGATCGAGGTGCTCCGGTCGGGACTCACTCCGTGGCCTGACGGGCGTCACCACGCCAACCTGATGTCCCTGCGAATGCTTGCGGACCCGTCACTGGCGCCCCTCTTCGAGGCGCTCCGCGGATCCCGGGACTGGACCACGCGCGTGGATGCCGTGCTGGGGTTGGCTGAATTGTCCAGCGATCGATCGATCAGTTTCGCCTCCGTTGCCGCCCTGCCCGACAGCAATGACCAAGTGGCCGCCATCAACTCCGCAGTCGGGTTGGATCTGGTCACTCCAGCGGTGGCGGCGGAACTGCTCAACCTTCCGGACGTCCCCGCCATCGAACGGCTCGTGCTTAAGGCCTTGTCGCGTGGAACCGAGGCGGACTCGAGTGACGCGGCGTGGGTCTCCGACTACGCCGGGAATGAATCGCTGAGCCTTGATGGGATGGCCTCCCTGGTCCGGGTCGCCGGTGGTGACACAACGCCATGGCGGGCCTTCGTCGACCGCATTGCGCCACTCGCACCACAGCAGCGGGAAGCGGTCGCGTCGGAACTGTCCCAGGCGGCCGTGGCGTACCGGATTCCCGAGGTGGGACCTCTGCTTGGGGCCCTCCCGCGCGAGGCCAACCTGTCGCTTGCCGGTGAGCGAACAATCGTCGCCGCCCGACTGGCCCTCAGGGATCCGGGTGCGCTGGAACACTGGCGTTCGCTCATGCAGCGTTCCACGTCCCGGCGCGACCAGCTGCGGACGGCGCTGGCGTTGCTCGCCGAGGGACCCGAGCTGGGCGCCCTGGAGACTGACGAACCATTCCCGGCGGGCGACACGCTGATGGACGCGCTTCGAGAGGCCGTGTTGGCTCGGAAGGATCGATCTGGCCGTGTGAGCGCCGTGGAAGCGCTCGTGCTGCTTGGCAACGTGCCATGCACCCAGGCGGCGCTCGTGATGGCCGAGCGATTGCCGGCCCTCGAAGCCGTCCCGATCTGGAGCGCGGTGATCTCCGCGTCGCAGAGTGAGCACGGGACGCCAGCGCTGGCCAACCTTGCCTTGGTCTCGGCAGCCGAAATGGCCAAGGCCGACCCCTCGGCACTGGTCTCGCTCTGCAGGGACCGACCGGGCCCCTTCACCGAGAGCTGCCTCTTTGCGCTCCTGCGCGCGGGAACCGCCGAGGCGGCCGATGCAGCCAGCACCTTGCGTGTCGGCCTGGGGCGAAAGGCTGATGCACTCGTCCTGCTGGCCCTGGTCGCGAACGATCGACCAATCAGCCCGGCCGACGAGCAGGCGCTGGTACGCGCGGCGAGTGGTGGAGCCGACCTCGACGCCGTCTTGCAGGTGCAGGCCGCGTGGTTGGTGGCCAAGCGTGCGGGCGCACTCGCCGACGTCATCGAGAGCATCTCCGGCGCTTCTGCTTCGCCGCCTTTCCCAGCACCTTCCCCAGCGCCCTCCCCAGCCCTCTCACCATGAGCCCCAGCATTCCACTCGGTCGTCCGACCATCACGCCTGCGGACTGCGACGCCATGACTCGGGCGGCACGGAACGTGCGGCTCACCCTGGGACCCGCGACCGAACTCTTCGAGCAACGCATCGCCGCGGCGTGCCATCGCCCGTGGGCCGTGGCGGTCTCAAGCAGCGCGACGGCCCTGGAAATCGGCTTGCGGGCCCTCGGCGTGAAGCCGGGCGATGAAGTGCTGGTGCCAGCGTTTTCGTACGCCGCCAACCTGCACGCCGTCTTGGCCGTGGGCGCCACGCCTCGGCTGGTGGATGTGGATCCGCGGACACTGTGCATGAGCACCCAGGAAGTTGAACTCCGGGTGACTCCCAAGACGCGCGCCGTGATCGGGTACGCGCCTTTCGGTTCCCTGATGGGGATGGTCGAGTTGTCGCGGCTCTGCGACCAACTGGAGATTCCCATGCTGGAGAATGCCACCGAGAGCCTGGGCGCGCGCCGTGGCCCCGACCTGGCCGGTCGCATCGGCCGACTGGCGGTGGTCGGCTTTGGCCCCTACCGCTGTGTGAGCGTCGGCGAGGGCGGCGCGCTGGTGTCGCATGACGATCGACTCGCGCACGCCTGTCGGGTCCTGCGGTTCCAGGGGCGCACCGACCGCCAAAGCTTCCCGGACCAATCTCCGGACCTGGGGATGCGGATGGAAGTGAATCAGTTTGGCTACGACGCCCGGATGGCGGAACCACTCGCCGCGCTCGGCGCCTCGCAGATGACAAGGCTGGGAGCGATGGTGGAGTCGCGGCAAGCGGCCGCCGAACGGTATTACCGCCGCCTCGCCGGCCACCCGGACCTCTGGGTTCCCGAGTGCCCAGAAGACTGCCACCCGGCCTGGTACCTGTTCCCCGTTCGATTGGGCGACCGATTCGGGCCTTGTGATCGGGATGCCCTCATCGATGGCCTCCACCGCCACGACATCGGCGCGGGCAATCACTATCCCGCACTGTCCACCCTCCCACATCTGCGGTCCGCCTTGGGGGGCGATTCCGCCCCGAGTTGCCCGGTCGCGGAGTGGCTCTCCCCGCGCATGATCACCCTGCCGATGGCCAGCGACCTTTCCCCGGCCGAAATAGACGCCGTCTGTTCGACGCTGGAAATGCTGTTGGCGCAGGCCACGCCTGCTGGCGTGCCCGCCTGACCGCGCCGCAAGGGAAGCCGCCTACGGGACTCGAACCCGTGACCTGAGCTTTACGAAAGCTCCGCTCTACCAACTGAGCTAAGGCGGCGTGTGAATCGTCAGCGCGTGATGAGCTGGACCGCCTCGGCGCTTGGGAGATTGAGTGCGCCATAGGCAGCACCCGCTGCCACGCCCTCATCGCCGGTGCTCATCTGGACCAGTTCCAGCATGGCTTCCACCCGCTTGGGATCGAGGAAGGTGCCCATGCGGCGAGCGTTATCAGCCACGGCATAGAGGAATGCGATGCGCGCGTCCCCCTGCCGGGCCATGGCCTGGTCGAAGAGCACGGCCTGCGCCGATGGGTCTGGCACCAAGGCGAGCACCGGTGCGGCCTGCGTCGCCAACAGTTCGTCGGGGCTGCGCGCGGCGGCGATCAAGTCTCGACGCGCGTCCACGATGCTGAACTGTCCCGCCGATCGGGTCCCAAGCTCCTGAAGCGCAGCGAAGGCGCGATCACGCGCAGCGGCGGCTTCCTCCGACGTGAATCCGCCACCGGCCGCTTTGGCCAGCAGCGCGGCGAGCGATGCGCCCAGGGCGTCGCTGCCGGTGCCAGCCGTGGCCACCAGGCAGCGAATGTCCGAGCCGGCGGCCGAGTCGACCGCGGCCAGTTCGGAGACATCGGCCAGCATGAGGATCGGCGTGGCGTTGAACGCCGCCGTCTCGCGGAGGGCGCCAAGCTCACGTTCGATGAACGAACGGCTTCCCTGCAGCACGATGAAGTCGATGGTGCCGCCGAATGAATCGATGTTCGCAGCAAGCTGCCCGATGCCGGGCGCGTACGCGCCTGGCTCAAATCCGCCGGCGGCCAAGTCGCTGGCGATCGCCTGGGCCTCTTCCTCGGCCGCCACGACGGCGCCAACCGGCCCGGCGTTCGTCTGGAGCATCGAAGCGATGCGGGCCACGACCAGGCTCGCGTTCTGGAAACTCGTACGGGGGTTGGCCGCGGCGAGCACCAGCGCCGCCTCGAACTGGACGCGCCGATCGCCGAACACCAGGGCCCTGCTGAGCGACGAAGGCTGCTGCGCGACAATCGTCGCGGATCCGCCGATGTGGGAGATCGCGTCGAGCGCGTCGAGCGCCAACGGAGCATCGCCACTTCGAAGCGCCAGGTCCAAGACGCCAGCGGCCGTATTCATGCCGGCAAGCCGGGCGTAGAAGTCGGCACCGCGTCCGCCATCAGCCATCTCGAAGTCCGCCGGGGCTCGATTCTCGGAACGGAGATCGGCAGCGACGTAGGTCACGAGTGCTCCTTCCGAGGAGGGATCGATCCCAAGCGCACGAGCGGCGAGCTGCTTGGCCATCATCGAGCCAAAGACCGGCGTGGGGACGGACTGCCCTTCCAGGCCGGCGGCTCGGTCGTAGTTCCAGATGGTGTTGACGGCGTCGCGCGGGTAGGGCACGACGCTGGGAACGGCATCGAAATATTGCCGGGCCAACTGCCCAAACTGCTCCGCCACGGTCCCGGCTCCCCCACCGCAACGGCCGTACGCCGTGGACGCCGCCTGGCGGACGTCTCCCGGGAACGACTCGTCATTCGCGAGGTTGAGCAGGAAGGGCTCTGCGGCGGGCCAGGCAATCTCGCCGAGCACCTGTGCCGCAAACTTCTGGGTATCGGCGTCGGCCTCGCCGCCAAGCACCGCGCAGAGCGGCGCCACGGCCATGCGGCCTTCCCTCACGAGCATCGAGCGGGCCGACACCGACAGGCTCGGCTTGCTGGTATCGAGTGCGGCGCGAAGCAGCGCTGGGATCGCGTATTCGCCGGCGGCGAGCAATCGCTCCTGCGCCAGCACCTGCTGTCGGCCCGTGCCATCAAGCGCGGCCACGGCAGCGTCGATGCGAACCTGGTCGCGCGCGAGAGCCAATCGACCGGCGTCCACGCGAGCGTCGAGGAGGACGATGACTTCGCCGACGCCGGGAAGCAAGCGTCCGCGTCGAATCGCGTCTTCCAGTCGCTGGTCCAGCCCCCTGACCGAGACCAACTCCGCGAGTGCGGCGTCTTCGACGACGGCGTCCAGCACGGCCTGCAAGTTGCTGGCCGCCAGGTCCGGCTTGGCGACCAGGACGTAGTGGATCCCCATGTCCAGGTTCTTGCCGGCGTCGCCTTGCGCGCTCGTGTCGACCTGCGGGTCCGCGTGGGCGATCGTCGCCGTCGGCACTCCCATGAGGGCCATGAGGGCCATGAGGGCCCCAGCAAGGACCACGGCAGCGAGGACTGGAAACGTAACGGATGGGCTCGTGGCGAGTCTGATCGTGGGCACGGTTTGGCTCCTGGCAGGATGCATTCCCGCTAGTCCGGTGAGCCTACTTCCGTGTGGTGGGGTGCGCAACGTCCCACGGCATCCAGCGGCCACCCGCGCGCCCCCGATTCGCGCAAAGTCCCCTATGCTCGCCCCGCTTGTCGGAAGGGGCCGTGTGGCCCTTTCCAGCCCCAATCGTCCTGGTCGGACGCGCGGGGTACGGGAAGGCGGTGCAACACCGCCGCGGACGCGCCGCCGTAACGGGTTTGCCGACAGGGTCGGCACTTGCGCACTCTGGCCACTGGCGCTGCGACAGCGCTGGGAAGGCCGCGCAAGGAGCCCGGAGCCGGAAGACCGGACAGCCACATGGCACCGCCCGCGCGCCTCGGGCTTGGCCAATCGCGCTCGCACACGAGCACCTGGAGCTGGCATGTCGCGCCGCGCCTTTGCAATCGCGTTCTTGACCGTCTCCCTCGGCTCCATCGCGACGCACGCGCGAGGGACGTCCGAGGGGTTCGGTTCGTCAATCGTGGAATACGTGCCCGGCGCTGCACCGGCGAGTGGATTCACCCTGGCCAGCTCGGCGTTGGGAGAGCCGACGCGGGTCTCCGGCCAACCCTTTTCGCCAGGGGTCGTGTCGCCCTTTGCCGCGGCGTGGACTCCGGCCGATGTCGTCAGCATCGGTGCGGGTGGGTTCATCACGATCCAGCTGGATGCACCCGCCACCGATGACGCGAACCACCCTTTTGGCATCGACCTCATCGTGTTTGGAAACTCATTCTTCGTCGATGTCGCCCCGCCCTTCGGCGTGGCGGGAGGGTTGGTGAGCGACGGGGGCATCATCGACGTCTCAGCCGATGGCCAGTCGTGGCACGAGGTCACGAAGGCTGCCGCGGACGGACTCTGGCCGACACTCGCCTTCAGCGACGCCGGGCCGTACGACGTCGTCGGCGGAGAGGTCCCCTCCGACTTTCGCCTGCCCATGGATCCCACGCTCACGGTGGAGGAGGCACTGGGATTGCCATGGGAGGAACTCGTGGCCCTCTACGGCGGGAGCGGAGGGGGACGCGGCATCGACCTTGCGGATCTTGGCCTTGCGCACGCTTCCTACATCAGGGTACGGGTCCCCGTCGGGCATCCATGGCATGTCGAAGTGGACGCGGTGTCTCGCACGCTCGATTCGGGCGGCCCGGGGCCGGACCTGGACGGCGATGGTTCCGTGGGAGGCGCCGACCTCGCACTGTTGCTTGGAGCCTTTGGCCACTCCGCGGACGGCGATGCGAACGGGGATGGCACCACCGACGGTGCCGACCTCGCACTTGTGCTGGGGGCGTGGTCGTGACCATTCACTCCCGCGCGATGGCGCGTGGCTTGACCTTGGTTGAGGTCCTCGTGGTGATTGGCATCATGGCCACGCTCGTCGGACTGCTGGTCCCTGCGGTCTCCACTGTGCGTGAATCGAGCAAGTCGATCGACTGCTTGACGCACCTGCGCGCGATGGGCTCCGCTGCAGCGCACTACGCCGCCACGCACCGGGACTGGTATCCAGCCGCAACGGTCTGGCTTCCCGAGGGAGGCGCGGTGGCGGGTTGGAGGCAGGTTCACTGGGACCAGGAGCGGCATGCGGATGGCTCGTGGCACGCGGGGCCGGTGGCGCGGTTCCTGGATGGCGAACTGCGCGCGTTTCAATGCCCCTGCTGCTTCGACTCGCCGCCGCAGGGCGAACTGGCCACGGGATACAACTACAACACCAGCTTTGTGGGGACCGAGGGCACCATGCCGACTCCCGACGGAGCCGGTGGATGGATTGCTGGATGGAACGCAGCGCGACTGGGAGTCCGGCCGGCCCAGGCACGGCGGACGGAGTCGTGTGCCCTCTTTGGCGACGGCGGCTGGTCGGGTGGCACCAACCGGTTCATGCGCGCGCCCGGAAACGCAGTGGAAGGCGACTTGTCGATGGTGTACGCCGGGACGCAGTCGTTTCGGCACCTGCGCGCCACCAATGTCTGCTGGCTCGACGGCCACGTTTCATCGGTCGATCGCGCATGCCGGGGCGTCCACGCGGAGGCGGCAGGCCCGGCCTTGTTGGATGGACTCGCACGCTTCCCGGTGAACGGGTTCCTCAGCGACGACGACCAGTCGTACGACCCACGCTGACCACGTGCGTGGCGGACGGCCTCAGCGCCTGCCGAATCGTTTCTCGATCTCCACCAGCGGGATCCGGACACTGGTCGGCCGGCCGTGCGGACAGCTGGAGCTTCGCTCGACTCGATCACGCATCGCCAGGAGCTCGGCGATTTCGGCGCCGGTCAGCCGATCGCCCCCCTTCACGGCGGCCTTGCATGCCATCATGTCGAGCACGCTGGCCAGGACGGTTTCCTCGTCGGCTGCACCGCCGGTCGCTGCTGGTTCATTCAAGATCGATTTGAGGAAGGGCGTTGGCTCCACGCCTCGCCCCAGGAGAAACGCAGGCACGCCGCTCACGGCGATCGAGCGCGGTCCGGCTGGCGCCAGGTCAAATCCGACACGCGCCAACACCGGCGCCCAGGCCTCCAGGCGAATCATGGCCTCGGCGGAGACACTCACGATGTCGGGAAGCAGCAGGCGCTGGACCGCGAGCGGCTCGCGCGCGATTCGCTCCTTGAGGACCTCGAACATGACTCGTTCATGGAGTGCGTGCTGGTCCGCCACGACGATCGCGCCCGCTTCCTCAAAGACCAGCCACGTGCGATCCACCTGCAGGACGGCGCCAACCCCGGAAAGGATCGTCGCCACCGGGATCGGGGTCGCGGGGGCGATGGGCGACGGGGCTCCACGATCGACGCCCGAGATCGGCAGCGCGTGATCCAGTGCCGGCGTGGCACGTGGCGGGGCAGCGGCGTGCCGCCACGGCGTGCTTGCGACCGATGACCGGGGGTGGACTTCATCGCCGGAGAGCAACGCGCTCGCCTCCGGGACGAGCGACGCCGCGCGCAGTGCGTGGCGCACGCCGTCGCGCACCAGCTTCCACACCGCCGAGGGATGTCGAAAGCGCACCTCTGTCTTGGCCGGGTGCACATTCACGTCAACTTGCTCCGGCGGGATCGACAGCAAGAGCACCCCGGGTGGCAGCGCGCCTGGCTCGACCAGCCCGCGAAACGCCTCGCGAACGGCACTCACCAAGGCACGGTCCTGGATCGGGCGGCCATTGACCAGCAGCCTCGGCGTCGATCCTCGGATGCGCGCCGCCTCGGGGAGTGCCACGAGCCCCCACACGGACATGGTCGAGTGCTCCAGCGTGTCGGGGTCCTGGACGTCGGCCTCGGCCTGGACTTCCATCGCACCTTCCGACTCCGGTCCCATGACGGCGACCACACGCTGGCGAAGGTGACCGGTGGCCGGCAGGTCCACGACGGCGCGGCCATCGCTCTGCAGCCGAAACGCGACCTGCGGGTGCGCAAGCGACAGGAGCTCGATGGCGTCGGCGCACCGCGCGGCCTCGGTGCGGGGCGACTTGAGGAACTTGCGGCGTGCGGGAACGGCGGCGAAGAGCTGGCGGACGTCTATCGTGGTGCCCGGCGCGCCGGCGGCGGGCGTGACGGTCGCGCCGCGTCCGGCATCGACCTCGATCGCCGATGCGTCCGTGGACCCTCGCGGCCGGCTGACGATCCGGAGTCGGCTGACGCTGGCCACGCTCGCCAAGGCCTCGCCTCGGAATCCAAACGTCGCGACGGCCCCGAGCTCATCGATCGTGCGCACTTTGCTGGTGGCGTGCGGGGCGACCGCGAGGGGCAGTTCCTCGGGAGGAATCCCGTCGCCGTCGTCGATGATCCGGACGAGGTCGGCACCGCCGCCTTCGACCACGACCTCCACGCGGGTGGCGCCCGCATCGAGCGAGTTCTCCACCAGTTCCTTCACGACGCTCGATGGCCGTTCGACCACCTCCCCCGCCGCAATTTGGCTGGCCAGCGCCTCCGGAAGCTGCGCGATGCGGCGGCGCGGAGTGGTCATGGGTGAGTGTGACGACACGAGGCGTGGCATGGAGGACGTGGATGCGGCGGCCGTGAAGGACCGATCGGGGTATCGTAAGGAATCGATGCGGAGTTTTGTCATTGGCGACGTCCATGGCTGTGCGCAGGAGCTGGGCGCCCTGCTGGGCAAGCTTGACCGAGAGGATGCCGGCGCACGCCTCGTCTTTGTCGGTGACCTCTTCACCAAGGGCCCGGAGCCCGAGGGCGTGGTGGAGGAACTGCTCGCGCGGCGCGTCGAGGGCCGCGAACTCGTCCTCGTCTGCGGCAACCACGAGATCAAGCTTCGCAAGCACCTGCGCCGGGCGGTCGATCGCCCCCGGGAGGAACATGAATCGAACCACGCCGAGACGGTGCACGCCCTGCGCGACAGCGGGCTGCTGCACGAGGCGCTGGAGTTGGTGGAAGAGGCGATGTGCCAGGTGACGTATGCGATCCCCGGCGAGCGTTGCACCGTGGTGCATGGCGGCATCGACCCCACGCTTGGCCTCGCCCTCACCCCCGATGCCCACAAGGTGACGGTGAAGTCAGAGGAAGACGAGCGGGATTGGTGGTGGGACTACGACGGCCGAGACGGGCTCATCGTCGTCGGACACAAGCCATTCCGCGAACCGGTCAGGGTGCCGAGCCCGGATCAACGCCGCGGCCGCCCCATCGTGGTGAACGTGGACACCGGATGCGCCTACGGCGGCATGCTGACGGCGTACGAGCCGAGCGCCGATCGATTCCTCACGGTCCCGTCGCAGCAGGCGCTTCAACCGTGGTTCATGGGTCGACGGCAGTCGAGCCCGGAAATGGCCGCGCCGCGAGCGGCATCCGACGCCCGGGACCGAAAGCTCTCAGGCTGACCTTGGGGACGACCGGGGCCTGGGCGCGCTTGAACTGGTTTCGGTCGATCGCCCGGACCCACTGCGCAACCAGCGCGGGGGCGAGGCCGTGCTCGGCCGCGATCCGTGCCGGAGACCATTCTCGGTCAACGTGCCCGGACACGATCGCATCCAGCACCTCGTAGGGCGGAAGCGAGTCCTGGTCAGCCTGGTCGGGGCGGAGCTCGGCACTTGGTGGCTTCTCGATGCTCCGAAGCGGTATCGGCGGGGCATCGAAACCCGCCTCGCGCCACTGGCTGTTCATCCATTTCGCAAGGTCATAGACCTGCGTCTTGAGGACGTCGCCCAGCGGGGCGATCGACCCGCACATGTCGCCATAGAGCGTGGCATACCCCGTGGCCAGTTCGCTCTTGTTTCCCGTGCTCACGACGAGTGCGCCAGTGGCGTTGCTCAGCGTCATGATGGTGAGCCCGCGCAGCCGCGATTGCAGGTTCTCGTCAGTCAATCCCGTCACCGGGGCGCGGCCTCCCACGTGCCGCGAGAGCAGCTCGTGCGACTCCGTGATCGGCAGCAGATCGGGGGCGGCCAGCCCCAGCGCCCGAGCCGTCTCCAAGGCGTCCGCCACGGAGTGGGTGCTGGAGTGCCTGCTGGGCATCATGACGCCCCGGACGTTGGCCGGCCCGAGTGCCTTGACGCAGAGGGCGGCCGTGATCGCGCTGTCGATCCCGCCGGAGAGCCCCACGATCACCCGCTCGTGGCCGGTCTTCCGGACATATCCCGCGATCGAGCAGGCGAGCGCGTCGAAGAGGTCGCGCGGCCAGCACCTGGCCTGGAGGGTGGTCGTCGGTGCGCCCGTGTCGACCACCACGGTGTCGTTCGCAAAGCTCGCCGCTGCCGGGGCGCCGCACACGGTCCGACTCGCCGATCCGTCCGCGTGGATGACGGCACTCTGGCCCTCGAAGAGAACGTCATCGTTGGCGCCGGCTTGGTTCACGTGCACGACGGGGCAGCCACATCGTTCCGCGGCGCGTGCCAGGATCTGCTGCTGTCGGCCGAACTTGAAGAGCCTGAACGGACTGGCGCTGGGAACACACACGAGGCCGGGCGAGCCGGCCGCCGCCTCGCCCAACGGATCCGCCCCGTAACCGGACTGGACGGTCGCGCCCGGGACGTCTTCCGCGCGCCAGAGGTCCTCGCACACGAGGACCGCAACGCGCTCGCCGTCGAGCTCGAAGGTGAACGGCCGCACGCCGGGGTGAAAGTAGCGGCGCTCGTCGAAGACGTCGTAGGTGGGGAGCAGCTGCTTGTCGTACCACCCTTCCACGCGACCGCCTCGCAGGAACGCGACGCTGTTGTGCGCCAGTCCCGTCGAGGCGTCACGGCGCGGGCAACCCACCAGGGTCGGCACCTGGAGCCCGACGGCCAGGCCGGTCACGGCCTGCATGCAGGCTTCGATGAATCCCTCGCGGCCAAGCAAATCGCGCGGCGGGTAGCCGCAGATGGCCAGCTCGCTGGTCACGCACAGCGATGCCCCGTCCTGCGCGGAACGGCGCACGGCCATGGCCACGAGCTGACTGTTGTGGTCAAGGTCGCCGACGACCGCATCGAGTTGGACAAGGCCCACCCGCATCGTCATCCTCGCATCGCGTCGGAGCGGGTCGAGTCGGCACTGGGAGAGGCTCCCGTCCGCGAGAGGACGTCGATCCCGTTGGCCTCCAGCAAGGCATACAGCTGTTCGGCGTGCTCACGATGCCGGACCTCGATCTGGCAGACCACCTGCACGCGACTGACGTCGGCACCGGCGAACGTCCGGTCGTGCATGATCTGCTTGACGCTCGCGCCGGACTGGGCGATCAAGCCGGCCAGCGCAGCGAGCCCGCCCGGACGGTCACGGATCATCGCCGTGAACTGCACGAGGCGACCGTCGACGGCCAGCGAGTGCTCAATCACGCGGCTGAGCGTGCTCGGATCGATGTTGCCGCCACAGAGCACCAACACCACCCGCTTGCCACGGAGGTCGTCCAGTCGCCCCGCGATGAAGGCCGCCAGCCCGGACGCTCCGGCTCCCTCCACGACGCCCCGTTCTTCCTCGACGAGCCGCAGGATCGCCAGCGAGAGATCATCCTCTCCCACGCATTCCACCCGATGCACGAGGTCGCGGCCCAGGGCAAACGCACGGGGGCCGACCCGCGGGACCGCGAGGCCGTCGGCGAGCGTCGGTTCCAGGTGGGCCATGATGGGGCCACCCGCTGCAACGGCAGCGGTCCATGAAGCGGCACGCGCGGGCTCCACGCCGACGATCGCGGCGCGGGGCAGTGCCGCTCGAGCCGCCACGGCGATCCCGGCAACCAGTCCGCCGCCGCCAATGGGGACCACGATCGCATCGGCGTCGGGCACTTGTCGAGCAATCTCCAGCCCGATGGTCCCGGCCCCGGCGATGATCGGCGCGTCGTCAAAGCCGTTGATGTAGGTGCAGGCACACTCGGCAACGGCCTCGTCCGCCCGCCCCCTCGCCTCAGCGATGTTCTCGCCGTGCAGGATCACACGTGCCCCCAACGCGGCGCAGCGCTCCTGCTTCACCAGCGGAGCCCATTTCGGCATGCACACCGTGACCGGGATCCCGAGGTCCCGGCCGTGATAGGCGAGGGCGAGCGCATGGTTGCCCGCGCTCGCAGCGACCACCCCGCGTCGACGCGAAGCGGAGTCCATCTGCAGCATCGTGTTGCGAGCCCCCCGCTCCTTGAATGAACCGGTGACCTGCTGGTACTCCAGCTTGCACCAGATGTCGGCGCCGTAGCGCGCGGTCAGCCCGGGGCTGTGGGTGCAAGCCGTTTCCACCACGCCGCCGCGAATGCGTTCCGCGGCAAGCTCGATGTCCTCGATCGTCACGTCTGGGCGCGTCGCCGACTCGGTGGCCATGGCAAGAGTCTAGGGGCGGCGGCCTCGACCGCCGCCCCATCGACATTCACTCCGGTGGACCGTCAGTGACGCGGGCCGGCCGCTCGCACTTCGGGCGCGATGTCAAACTTCGCGTCGTTGGTGCGGAACTTCGCCGCGAGTTCCTTGGCCTTGGCGTCGTACGCAGCCTTGTCGGACCAGGTGTTGCGCGGATCCAGCACTTCGTCCGGCACGCCAGCCACCTTGGTGGGCATGTGCAGGCCAAAGATGTCGTGCTGCTTGGTGGGAGCCCTGCGCAGCGACCCGTCCAGGATGCCACGAACCATCGCACGGGTGTACGAAAGCTTGAACCGCGAGCCCACGCCGTACGGGCCGCCGGTCCAGCCGGTGTTGAGCAACCAGACGTCGGAGCCATGCTTCTTGATGCGCTCAGCCAACTGCCGGGCGTACACCATGGGCGGGCGCGGCATGAACGGTCCGCCGAAGCAGACGCTGAAGTTGGGCTGCGGCTCGGTGACGCCCGCCTCGGTGCCGGCCAGCTTGGACGTGTAGCCGTTGAGGAAGTAGTACATCGCCTGCTCAGGCGTGAGCTTGCTCACGGGCGGCAGCACGCCGAACGCATCGGCGGTGAGGAAGACCACATTCTTGGGGTGGCCCGCGACGGAAGGAATGCGCGCGTTGGCCACATAGCCCAGCGGGTAGGTCACGCGGGTGTTTTCCGTCCGCGAGCCGTCGTCGTAATCGGGGACGCGAGTCTCCGCGTCGAGAACGACATTCTCCAGCACGCTGCCGAAGCGGATCGCGTTCCAGATCTCGGGCTCACCCTCCTTGGAGAGCTTGATGCACTTGGCGTAGC
>SXGT01577324.1_pt1 | contig 46723 bp, 23 predicted proteins | sample 3176221 | NCBI WGS metagenome assembly SXGT01 (sample SAMN11356862, study PRJNA531348) | freshwater metagenome | isolation source: freshwater sample F1-120 | place: China: Fuxian Lake, Yuxi | collected 2017-12-25 | reverse complement strand
TCGTAGCGGGCGATGCCGGCGCCGGCGCCGCCGATATTCGCCTTGACCAGCAGCGGGAACCCGACGTCTTGCGCACGGGTCAGCAGCCCCGCGATGGTCTGATCGGCCCCGCCATCGCCGGGAATGACCGGCACGCCGACACTCTGCGCGGTCTCCTTGGCCTCACGCTTGAGCCCCATCGCACGCATCGCCGCAGCCGTCGGACCGACGAACGTGATGCCTGCGTCGGCACAGGCCTCCGCCAGCTCGGCGCGCTCAGACAGGAAGCCGAAGCCGGGGTGCAGCGCGTCAGCACCGGTGACCCAGCACGCGGCGAGGAGCCGGTCGAGGCGCAAGTAGCTCTCGTTCGCCGGAGCGGGCCCGAGCCGCACGGCCTCGTCGGCCAGCCGCACATGGGGCGCATCGGCGTCGGCGTCGGAGTAGACGGCGACCGTCGCGATGCCCGCCTCGCGGCAGGTGCGCTGGATGCGCACGGCGATCTCACCTCGGTTGGCAATGAGCAGCTTCTGGATGCGGCGCATGGTCGGCTCGAATAGCACCGTGCCCAGGGGCACGCAACGCGGTGGCTACTTTGGCGTCACGGTGCACGAGCCCGCCGTGCCGAGGCACTGGATCTTCTTCAGCCCGGCCAGCGTGTAGTCGTAGGTGCAATGGACGAACGCGCCGTCGGCCGCCTCGCAGTGGGTCACCGTGACGCGATCGCTCACCGACGTCGACTTGCAGTCGAGTGGGCCGCAGGTGTGCGTAAAGGCGACCTCGCCGTCCGCGCCGACCTTGCACGACGAGATGCACTTCTTGGCGCTCACGCCGGTGTCGGCGGTGGTCGGGCCGGGGTCGGCGCTCACGGACGCGTCCACAGGCTGTGACGCGCCTTCGCAACGCTCGCCGCCCTCGCTCGTCATGTGCAGCCCCGGCGCCGTCACGTCAGTGGGGCTCGTCGAGGTCTCGGGCGCCGCGGTGCCACCGGTGTCGGTGGTGACCATCCCCGCGTCGCTTCCGGTCGACGTCCCGCCCGCGTCCTGGACCACCACGCCCGCGTCGCTTCCGGTCGACGTCCCGCCCGCGTCGACGACGCTCGGTCCAACGTCCGACCCTGGTGGCTCGACGGGAGGCGTCACCTTGGGGCACTGGGTACAGGACCAGACCGGCACGGCGGCGGACATCGCCGCGGCAGGCACGAGCCCAAACGTCGAGCTCGTGAGCGGGACCGCTTGCGGCTTGACGAGGCTTCCGTCCATCGTCCCGCACAAGGCGTCGGCGCCACCCGGGCATGGCGCGCCGGTGAGCGTGACCGAGGCCAGGATGTCGAAGTCGGAGATGGGGTTGCACGCGCCCGGGATCGACAGGTTGGGCGCGGAGAGCACGAACTTGCCGGAGGCGTCGAACTTAACGCTCTTGAGCGTGATGGCTGGGCCACAGACGGTGCGCGCAGGCGTCTTGTTGTCGGGGACGAGCGGCTCGAGCACGAGATCGAAGTTGGTACTCGTCACGCCGGACACCTTGGCGCGAAGCAGCAACAGCTTGGTCTTGTCGTTGAGCGGCGTCTCGACGGCCATGAGGTAGGTGCCCTGTTGGAGCGGCGACTCGAGCGCTCCGCCCTGGGACGCAAGGGTGTCGACGCAGCTCTTGACCCGCGTGAGCGTGATGCCATCGACGCTCGTGCTGCGTCCGGGACAGGTGTCGGCGACTTTCGTGAAGGTGACTTGGGTGCAGCCCGCCGATGGCGTGAGGCGATAGCGTCCCGAGGTAGGGCACGGCGCTGCGGGCGGTGTCGCGGTCTTGTCGATGAACGTGAGCTCGTCGCCCGAGAGCGTCCAGAGCCCGGTCATCGTCGTTGCACCGACTACGGACGAGTAGGTCCCATCCGCGGCAAATTCGGCGGTGACCTTCGAGCCGGCCATCGCACCGCTTGGCAGCGTTCCGGTCCAGGTGCCACCGAGCGGGCAGCCGCCCGAGCGCGCCGCCGTGCCGGTCGGGGACGTGCACGCGCCGAGCACGAGCAGCGACGCGGAGACGGAGGCTACGGCCATCCAGTTGCGCATGTTCCAGGTCTGGCATGAGGCGACGAGACGGTCAAGGCGGACCTACAGGAATCCCCAGCGGCGGCGTAGCCACCACTCGAGCCCGAAGATGACGCAGATCCCGAAGAAGACCGCCGGCAGGTTCCAGCGCTCGTGATAGCGGCGGCTCGTGACGTCGGAGACACGGGGCGGGTTCATGTGCATGGGCACGTTGCGGTCGAGCAGCGTGTAGGCGGCACCGCCGGTCGCGCGGGAGAGCGACTCCAGCAGCCGGCCATCGCCGACGACGTCGCGCATCTCAGGGCGCTCGTCGGCGACGACGAAGACGGTGTGCGCCACCAGTTGGCGTCCGGCGACGGTGGCCTTGGCCTCGACGTCGTAGATGCCCGGATCGGTCGGCTCGTGCGTCATGGCAAAGCGGCCATTGTCGTCGGTGTGCAGATCCCCCTTCTCCAGCACGACTTTGGCTTGGTCGCCGCTCGCGACGAGCGTGGGGCGGCGCTTGATGGACAGAGTGAATCCATGGTTTGGCGACGGCCGGTAGTCGGGCGTAAACACGCGCACCTCGAGCTCGACGCTCTCACCGAGCGCGCGGACGCCCTGCGACGGCGTGACCCGCACGAGATCGAGGTCGGGATCCTTGATGAGCCACCGGATGAGGCTCTGCCAGAAGCGATCGTAGACCTGATCATCCCCGCCGCGCCCAGCGTTCGTGAGTTTCCATCTCCAGACACTGTCGGTGGCCACGACCGCCGCGCGCCCCTTCCCGGGCTCATTGACGGCAACGACCGGCATGCCCTGGCCGTCGGTCCCGCGCAGGCGCGGATGCCGGACGAGCGCGAGTCCGCCGTTGGCGAGGCCGGTCGTCTTGTTGAGGCCCTCCATCTTGGGGAGCGTCTCCCAGAGCTTGACGTTCTCCGCGTCGTCGAACGAGAGCTGCGTCACGGGGTGCGTGCGGCCGGTCTCGGTCAACGACGGAGTGAACTCGCCCGTGTCGATGGCATCGTCATTGAACTCGGGGGGCGCGATGCCGACCGGCAGCACCTCGCCAATCTCGGTGCCCTCGTAGCCGCCTGCGCCGAGCGAGAGCCGGCCACCGACCATGACCATCGCGCCGCCGTTCTTCACGAAGTCGCGCACGCGGTGCAGATGCTGCGGCGTCGAGAACGGGCCGTAGTTGAAGTCCTGGAGCACGACGAGGTCGAAGCCGCCGAGCTCCTTGACGAACAGCTCCTCGGCCGGAAACGGGATGAGCGCCGTCTCGTTGGCCTGCACGTTCGACATCGACATCCCGGTGTTGATGAGGATGAAGAACGAGATGAGCTGCACGTTCGGCGTCCGCTTGAGGTGGTTGCGCAGATACCGCACGTCCCAGGACGGATGCCCCGCGATCTGGAGCACGCGGATCTTGTCGCGGTTGACGCGGATGACGGCGTGGCGTTCGTTGTTCTCGGTGGTCACCTCCCCATTGAGGGGCTTGACCCGGACGGAATACACGCGAAAGCCGATGGTCTCCGGCGTAAAGTCGAACGCGACGGTGAAGCGCTTTCGGTCGGGCCGCAGGTCCTCGACCACGCTGCGGACGATGGCGCCCTCCTCGAGCAGGTCCACTTCGACGGTGCCCGAATCGTAGCCATTGACCGAGATGACGGCCTCGAGGCTTGCCACATTGCGCTTGAAGGCAAAGGGGCTGTACCGCAGCTCCTTGATGCCCACGTCCTTGACGGTCGAGCCCGACAGACCAAACGTGTAGACCGGCGCGTTCAGGCTCTTGAGCAGCGCCTGGGTCTCGTGGTCGAGGTCGTTGCCCTGCGCGAGGATGCGACCGCCGCGGCCGTTGTCGATGCCGTCGGAGACGAGGACGACGCCGCCGATATCGCGGTTGCGAAAGCGATCGCGCACCTCTTCGAGCGTCTCGATCCAGCGACTGTGCTTGCCCTGCGCGGTGAGCTCCTTGTCGAGCTTGCGCCAATCCGTCGACTGGAGGCCGTCACCGGCGCGGAAGGCCTCGACCGCGTTCGTCTTCTCGTACGCCTCGAACAGCGCCTGATGCTCTCGCACGAAGCTGGCGGCCAGATCGCGTCGCGTGGAGCCCTCGTGCGGGATGGCCATGCTGGCGGAGTCGTCCACCAGCACGACGATGGTGTTGGTCGATCGGGCGCGCCGCTCCTCGACCAGGGCCGGTTGGTAGAACATGAACAGCAGCAGCCCCAACATCCCGAGCCGCAGCGTGAACAGGGCGAGCTTGGCCCGACGCCGGCGCTTGGTGCGCCACAGGTTCCACGCCGTGACGGCGAGGACGAGCCCACACAGCCCAAGCACGACGCTCTGCTGCGCAGTCGTCCACTCCGAGAGCCGCTCCCACGACGTGACCACGCTCGGGTCGTCGGTCGGGATGGGCTCCCCGAGCAGGAAGCGCTTGATGCGTTGGAGGACGTCCATCGGGTGCGGCACGGCGCCTACGGCGTCTTGCGATCCTCCGGTCGGATGCCCGGGGGCGGGCTCCGCCAGCGGCGCTGGTGGAGCAGGTAGTCGAGATGGACCTGGTCGTCCTTGTAGTCGAGGCACATGGCGTACTGGATGAGGTTGACCGCCAGCCGGCGCGCCTTCTCGCGCTGCGGCTCGCCGCCGGGCTCGACGTCGAAGGTCCACGCGCCGACGCGATCGCGATCGAGCGCACCAGTGAGATCGTTCTGGCTGTAGATGACGGCCAGCCGGCCTTCCAGCGAGAGCGCCTCGAGGAAGGTGCGGCGAATGGCGCGGCCCGCGGGGAAGTCGAGCACGTAGAAGCAGCGGTAGAGCACGTGCTGCGACGGCACCTTGGCGAGCTTCTGGCCGGGGAACATCGCGTCGAGCTCGGCGCGGAGGGAGGCGTCGAAGGCCTCTGACGGCTCGGACCGACCGGTGTTGTCGACGAACAGCATACCTCCGGCCTCGATCCACTTCTTGAGGCGCACGCGCTCGCGGGGCTGAAACTTGAAGCGCACGTCACCGAGCATGGTCACAAACGGCAGATCGAACAGCGCCGCGTCCTCGGCGCGCACGACCTGTCGCTTGAGCTGCACGTCGATGCTCGTGCGAAAGCGCACCTCCTGGGCGAGCACGAGCGAGGCCATCGGGCGGCTGTCCCACGTCCCGGCGTACTCGAGCTGCGCGAGCTTGAGCTTCGAGCCATCGCCGATCGCGAGCGCATCGCCGGCGCCGAGCGTGGCCGCGCCCAGCGCACCCGCCAGGAGCTGTCGGCGGGTGAGCTCCGTCACGGGGCGAGCACCAGCTTGAGGAACGTGCTGGCGCGATCGGCCTTGTTGTCACCATCGGTGTCGACATCCAGGGAGATCCATCCGTCGGCGACGCTGCGCACGCTGGGATCGAGCTGCGAGATGAGCAAGGCCTCGTCTACGAGCCCCGAGAGCTCCTGCGTCGCAGGATCGTACTTTGCGTTCGTGATGGGCACCGCGATCTTGAACGACGGCACCGCAAAGGGGAAGACGTCGAGCTCGGCGGTGCAGTCGGACTTGCGCGGATGGTCCGCGCTCGTCCACGCGATGACGGGAGCGCAACCGGCCGTCAGCTCGCCATCGACGAGCGCCGTGATGGCCAACTCGCCGTTCTTGATGCTGCTCTCGATGACGCCGTTGGCCGCGCCCGGCAGCCCGCCCTGCGCGCCCAAGCCGCCCTTCTTGAGGACCTCCATCCCGACGACCTTGAGGGTGGCTGAAGGAGCGAGGCAGGTCGCGGCCGGCGCAAAGATGCCTGCGGAGGCCTTGCAGCTCGTGCCGTCGGCGGGGGCGGACGTCTCCGTGACCGCGTCAGTCAGCGAGACGAGCGGGACATCGGGCGCAGCGGTCGCCCCACACGGCAGCGTCTCGCAGGCGCCTTGCATCGACTGACAGAGTTTCTTGGGTCCGCAGATGAGGCCGGGCTTGCAGTCGGAGTCGAGCTTGCACGTGTCGCCCTGGCCGCCCGTCGCGCACGCGGACACGAGCCCCGTCATGACGAGCGCTCGCAGCATGACGTATCGCACCCCGTTGCCCACTGGTCGCACCTCCGCCGCGGAGACTATCAGCGCGCCACGCTCCGGCAAGGGGCGGGGATCGATTCCCGCGCACACCGTCATGCCCGCGCTCGGCGCCTCCACAGGATGAGCGCAGCCAGCACGAGCACGAGCGCGCCACCAAGTGGGAGCGGCGGCTCGGTGCGCGGCGCGGTCTGGCAGCTGCACCCATCCAGCGGCTCGTAGGGCTTGAGCGTCGTCCCTTCGGCCGCCTGGCCGCCTCCCTCGACGGTCGTGGTGTCGGCTCCCGTGACGTCGCCCGACGGGCCTGCGTCGCTGCCCCCGCCCTCGGGAGGTGCCTTCGGCTCGGGCGCGAGCGGACACGGACCGACGCGGCCGCTCATCTTGACGACCAGCCCGCCCTCGGGGAGGCAGCTCGCCTGCTCGGACACGATCTGGAACGCGCCCTCGTAGAGCCCGGGCACGTTGCTCGGGAAGAACGACGCGGTGATGGTCACGCCCTTCGGGTCCCCCGCGGGCACCGTGATGGGCTTGCCGGTCTCCGGGGTGAGCCCGAAATAGGACGCGGGGCCGGCCGCGACGATGGACAGCGTCACATCCGTCAGGTCGTCGCTTCCCGTGCTCGTGAGCACCACGGAGCGGGTGGGAGACTCCGAAGTGCAGTCCACGGTCCCGAAGTCGACCTCGAGCGGCGCGGCGGCAAGGCAGCCACCGGACTTGCAGGCGAGGTGCAGCGCCACTTGGCCGTCGTCGTTGGCCTGCGACGCGTTGGTGTCAAAGAGCAGGTCGGCCTCACAGGTCCCCGTCGAGGTCGGCGCGCACGTCAGCTTGAACGACTGGCTCTGGCCGGTCGGGACGGCCACGGAGTCGAAGGACTCGAGCGTGAAGCAGCTCTTGTCGACCGAGGCCTTCGACGGCTGCAGCGACAGGAGGCCCGCGCCGCAGTTCGAGGCGGTCAGCGTGAGCGGCTTTTTCGCGCCGACCTTGACGTAGCCAAAGTCAACGGGCTCCGGAGAGAAGTGAACGCACGCGCCGGTCTCTCCGTGCAGCGGCACCTCGAGCTCGGTCGGGCTCGCCGTGCTCGTGACGAGCAGCCGCGCGGGCGTCGTACCGTAGTACTCGCCATCGATCGGCGGCGTAAATGCGACGGTCAGCGCGAGCGACTCGCCAATGCCCAGCGTCCGCGGCAGCGCTGGCGCGCCGACCAGGGCGAAGGCGCCCTTGGGGTCGTCGGCGAAGGCGAGCTTGGTGAGCTCGACGAGGCCACCGCCAAGGTTCGTGAGCGTCACGTTCTGGAGCTCGCTTGCGGCCGGCGCCACGTTGACCCAGTCAAGCTTCTCCGGGGTCGCGTCGAGCTTCGCTCCGCCCCAACACGTGAGCGGCACTTGAAGTGACGCGAGCCCCGTCGCCTGGACGTCCAGCTCGTAGCCGGCAATCTCGCCTACGTCGACCGGCTGACATCGTACTTTGAGGTGGTAGGCACCGCCGGGAGGGATGGTGATCGGGCTACCCTCGATCACCGGGTTCTCCATCAGAATCTCCTTCGGGGACGCGCCGCTGCTCATCTGGGTCTTGGTCAGCACGAGGCTCTCACAGCCGTCGTTGCGAATAGCGAAGTCGCGCGTGTAGGCGCTCCCGATCGCCTGCGGCGGGAAGTCGTAGCTGCCTGAGGGGAAGATGCCGAGCTTCGCCTTGGTGCGCACGAGGATGGGGCACGTGGTGGCCGGCCCGTTGATGCCGTCATGCGTGAACGTGACTGCGTCCTCGAAGCAGCCCGCAGAGCCAGACGGGGGCGACCACTTGACGGTGAAGCCTTTGGAGCTGACCCCGGTGCCCGGCGCGCCGATGGGCGTCACCGCGCAGGCTTCCGCGGAGGCGCCGCACGTAAAGGTCGGGCTCATGAAGCTCGCGGGGGCGGTCAACGACAGGACCTTGTCGCCCACGTTGTCGACCTTGATGAGCGAGGACTCGGGCGCGCCCGCCGTGTTGACGTTGGTCATCACGATGGGGCAGTCGATCCGCAGCTCGGCGCCCGTCTTCTGGGCCGCCGATGCGGCCGTCCCCGCCGGTTCGACGAAGAGCGCGTCTTGCTCCTCGGGCTCGGCGACGACGAGCGTGCCGTTGACCACGTCACTCGTGCTGAAACGGAGCGTGATGAGGCTGGGACCGAGCGTGTCGGCGCCCGGGAAGGGACCGCTTAGACCGGTGACGGTGAGCACACCCGGCCCGCTGTTGCCTTTGACGTTCGTGTTCGGCGCACCGGTCGAGTCCAAGAAGCGCAGCGCGCCCGCGGCACGGTCGGCGAGAACGAGCCCCTGCTCGTAGGCGACGAGCCCCGCCATCGCGCCCGCCTTGACCGAGACGACGCCCTTGGTGCCCCACGTGGGGTCGAGCTGGCCATTGCTCTTGAAGACGACGATGCGGCTCTCGGTCGGATCGGTGACGGCGAGGCCACCGCCCGGGAGGAGCGCCATCGAGCCTCCGAAGAGCGGGCCCGGTGTGAGCTGTACCGCGGCGAGATTGGAGAGCCCTCCGGGACCGAAGGCGGCGTCGAGCGTTCCGCTCTTGGTCACGGCGACGACCTGACGACCGGCGCGATCGGCGATGTAGAAGCCCTTGTCGCCATCGTGCGATACCGCGGTGACCGCGATCGCGCCGGCGCCGACGAGCGGGCCGAGGCGGATGACGCCGCCGTTCCCATAGGCGGTGGCGAGGTGCCCCTCAGCGTCGAGGAAGACGAGCGCGCCGAGCGACGGTGCCGTCAGCATCAGCGTCCCGTCCTCGAGGCTCACGAGGTGCTCGCCGAGATCGACCGAGAGCGTCGGCTCGAGCCCCAGCGCGCCGATGGCCTCCGACGACACCAGCTCCAGGCGCCCACCGACAGCGAGCTCGTCGGCCGCGCGGGCGGAGCCTCCGGGACCGGGCACGGTGGCATAGAGCGAGCGCGTCAGCGGCGAGGCGTGCACGAGTCCCCCCGTGCACAGCTCGGCGGCGCCCATGGTACCGATGCCGACGGCGTCCAGGTACGCCGAGGCCGCGCCCGGCGCGCCGAGATCCGCCGTGCCGTTGAACCCGTCGGGGAACGCGGCGCCCTTGCCAAAGGCGAGCCGCACCGTCGAGGTCGGCGTGGTCGGGTCGCTCGTCGTCAGGACGACCGTGGCCTGGCCGACATCCTTGGCCGTCACGGAGGTGAGCGTGGCCGTGAACGAGGTCGTCTGCTGCGGCGCGAGGGTGATGGGCAGCGGCGGCGGGTCGCCGAGCTTCTGCCCCGGGAACCCGATGAGGACGGTCCCCTCGGCGTCGGGTCCAAGCGCGACGTCTGTGAGCACGAGCGCATGCGAGCCCACGTTCTTGAGCGTGATGGTCCGAGCCTCCTTCTTCTGACAGTAGTTGATGAAGGGAGGGGTGACGTCCGCGCGCGGCCCGCTGACGCCGGACAGCGGGAGCTCGAGCGTGCTTTGGACTGGATCGGTCGAGGTGACGACGAGCTTCGCGGTGTATCGGCCGAACGCCGGCGCTTTGAAGGTGATGGGCACCGTCACGGTGGCCTCCGGCTCCAGCGTCTTTGGCAGGGCGAGGTCCACGGTGAAGACCGGCTTGCCGAGCGCCGGACTGGCTGCCGCGACGATCGTGAGTGGGGAAGCGCCGTTGTTGCGCAGGGTGACCGACTTGGTGAACGGGACGAGCTTGGCCTGGGCGCCGAAGTCGAGGGACTTGGGCTCGATGGCCAGCGCCGGGGCCGTGCGACAGACGAGCCGAACGACCAGCGTGGCATGGGCCACGTCGTCGGTGTGCACGCGCAGCTCTCCGGCGCGCGTGCCGGCCTCGGTGGCCTTGCACGTCACCTGGAGATCGAGGGCCGTGCCGCCGGGGAGCGCATACGGGAGCACGGGGGCTTGCTCCATGGTGAACCACCCGGAGGGGAGCTCGAGGCCGACGATGCTGAGCGGAGCCTTCCCGACCGAGGCCACGCGAACCGGTCGCGTGACGGCCTTGCCCACGCTGACGGCCTCGAAGCCGAGGAAGCCCGAGGCGGGCTCGAGGAGGCGACCACTCACGCCAGAGCGGCCCGTCACGACGATCTCGGCGACAGCGTCCTCGGCGCCGACCAGCGAGCTGAAGCGGAGCGTGCGTTGCCACGTTCCGGGGGCCTTGGGCGAGAACGAGACGAGCACGTCCGGGAGACTCGCCCCCGCGGCGAGCGGAGCGCCCTTGGCCGGGACGCCGACGACGGTGAACGGCGCGGGATCACCCAGCGCGAAGACGGTGAGCGCATCGCCCGTGCCGGGGTTGCTCAACGCCAAGGGGAGCGACGCCGTGGTGCCGACGGGGACATCGCCAAAGTCGACGAACGCGGGCAGCGCGACGAGTGCGCCGCCGCCGCGCCCGCGGAGGCCGACCTCGGCCTTGGCGCCACCCGCCGTGACCGTGAGGGTGCTGGCGTAGACGCCGACAGACAGCGGCCGGAAGCGGACCGGGAGCGAGTAGACCTCACCCGGGTTGAGCGTGATCCCCGAAGGGAACTGAGGCGACCCGGTCGGCAGGTCGAAGCCGTTGCCGCTCTGGATGAGGGTCGCGGGCGCGAGCGTCGCGCCGTCGAGCACGGCCGGGACCGAGCCCAGGCTCAGGACCGAGACGGCGCCGAGGGTGGTCGAGCCGAGCGCGCGGGTCCCGAAGTCGACCGGGCTGTGGGCGCCAACGAGCGCGAGCGCCGTACCCACGGAGCCCGAGAGCGGCAGGTCGGCCAGCGGGCTCGCGGGCACCGCGGGCGTGATGTGGAGCGTACCGAGCGGGTTGCCGTCCGCGGTCGGCGCGAACAGCACCGGAATGAGGACCGAGCCACCCGGCGGAACGGAGCCCCCCTGGAACGGCGTGCTGAACTCCGCGCCGTCCACGACGGGCTTGCCGAGGCCGAGCGGCGCCGAGCCGAGGTTGGACACGACCACGGGCAACATGCGCGTCTCGCCCTTCTTGGCCCCAACGAAGTGGAGGCCCTTGGGTTGGACGTCAAAGACGGGACCGGCGCGGCAGGCGACCGGGACCGTCACGATGGGCTGGCCCGGAGCGCCGGTGGCGATGAGCAGCGCGCCCTTGGCGTCCTCGGACACCTTCGGGGCGCACCGCACGGTGACCGAGAGCGTGGTCGCCGCCGTGAGCACGGCGGGAGTCGGCAGCGCCTTGGGGAGCGTGAACATCGGTGAGCCGGTCGTCGCGAACCCGAGCAGCGTCACGTCCGCTGCCGGTGCGGTGATGGTCACGTTCGCGTCGACGGCGGCGCCGAGCGGGACCGCACCGAAGTCAATGGCGGCGGGGCTGACGTCGATGGCGCCGTGAACGGTCGCGGTGACGGGGACGACCGTGTGGCCCAGCATGCCGACCGCGTCGTGCGCGATGTCGACGGTCCCCGTCATGACGCCGGCCGCGCCGGGCGTGACGTAGACCGAGAGCACGACCGGGACACCGCCCGGTGGGAGCGTCGCAGGGAGCGCGCCCGTGACGCTGACGCCCGTCGAGCCGGCCGCCATTCCGATGACCACGGGCTTCGAGCCGTCGTTCTGCAACGAGAGGGCGCCGCAGTGCGTCGTCTTGCCGGCGACGAGCCCCGAACAGGCGATGGCCTTCGGCGTCACGACCAGCCCGCCGCCGCGACGACACGTCAGCGCCACGTAGCGCGTCGGCTGCGACGGATCGTCGTGCACGATTGTCAGGTACGCCGCGAACACCCCCGTCGTGGTCGGTGCGCAGGTCACCTTGAGCGCACCACTCGACTTGGGCGCGATCGAGGTGCCGTTCGCGGGCCCTCCGGTGAGTGCGATCGCCGGGTCTCCGGTGAGCGTGACCGACGTCAGCGCGAGCGGATCGGCGCCGTCGTTGCCAAGAACCAGCTCGCGTGTGCGCGTCTCGGCCGGCCCCACGAGCCCGATATCGAGCGTCGACACGTCGGGGACGAGCGTGAGGTGGGGACCGGTGCTCCCCGAGACCGCGACGACGAGGCTCGGCGTGGTCGCGTCATTGGTGGCGATCGCGAGCGTCGCCGAGTGCTGCCCGACGGCCGTGGGCGCGAAGCGGACCGCGATGGTGGCCGAGCCCCCCGGCAGCACGGTGAAGCGCCCGCTCTCGGGGAGGCCCAGGACCCGGAACTGACTCGAGGCCAGCGCGACGTCGAGCGTGAGCGGGTAGGTGCCGGGATTGGCCACCTCGAACGACTTCTCGCTGCTGGTCTGGCCGACCGGCACGCGACCGAAGTCGAAGGACGCGGGAGGCGTGGCCGTGAGCTTCGGGCTCAGCGTGAGCGGCTTGCCGTCATTGCCCAAAAACCAGACGCAGTCACAAGCGGAGTCCGACACGCCGACGCCGGCTCCGGAGCGGAGGCCGATGACCGATCGCCCGGGGACGAGTGACGGGAAGGCCAGCGTGAAGTCGAGGGTCGTCGCACCCTGGAACATCGCGGTGGGGCCGAAGGTGCCTCCGTCGAACGCGGTGACGTGACCCGCCAGGTCATGAAACAGGAGGCTCGGCGGGTTTGGGGCGACGACGTAGGGCGCGAGGCGGCCGGCTTCGACCAGCAGCGCGCCGATGGGCGACTGACCGAGGAGCTGTCCACCGGAGGTCATCGCGTACAGCGTCTTCTTGTTGCCGTCGCCGAAGGCGTAGCCGTTGGTGGCGGTGACCATCAGGCTGTCGCCGGCGCCGGTCACCGAGGTCCCGAGGTTGGAGCCCGCTCCTGCGAGGGCGATGACACCGCCGGTGCCGGCGCCGACGGGGATGGTGCCAGCCGTGGTCACGACATAGACGTTGTCTGTTTCGCCATCGACGAACGCGAGGTGCTCGTTGGGTGGCGTGAGCTGCACGAGGGTGCGCACGTCCGGACCGACGCCACTGTGCACGGCCGCGACGTCGATGACACCCGCCTTGCCGACGACCTCGAGGGGCTGACCGCCAGGATCTACGGCGTAGATCGTCGGCCCATCCTTGGACAGCAGCGCAAAGCCACCGCCGCGGAGCTCGATCATCGCCGTGACGTTCGCGGCCGAGGGGAAGGCCCCGCTCGGACCGGTGACCTGGATGCGTCCACCGTCGCCGAACGCCGCATCGGGCGTTGCGTCGCTTTGCAGCACGAGGATGGCGCCGGTCGTCGCGTCGAAGGCAGCAAAGCCTCCGGTGCTGAGCTCGAGGACGAGCCGGTCGATCTCGAGGTTGGCTCCGAACGCCTCCACGAACGAGAGCTTGCCGGCGAAGCCGTTGGGCAGCTCGGTCCCGGGACCACCGATGGCCACGAGCCGAATCGGCGGGCGGCTCGCGTCGTCATGGGCGAGCACGACATGGCCGACCTGCGTGCCGCTCGCGGTCGGCGCGTAGCGCAGCGTGAGCGTGAGGGTCGCGTTCGGCCCCAGCGAGGTCTTGCCCGTCGGAGCGTCGACGAGGGCAAAGGCGAGGCTGCCCTCGGTGACGGGCGGCGACAGCGTGAGCGTGGTGAAGCCCGAGTTGGTCAGCGTGATGGACTGCGTGCGCGTTCCACCGACCTCGAGATTGGCGAAGCCGAAGCCCGTCGGCGTCGGTCGGACGAGCGCTCGGGTGCGCGCCAGGAGCGGCACCTTGACCTGACTGAAGGAGCTGTCGTTGGAGGCTAGCTCGAGCGTGGCCGAGAAGTCGCCCGCCTTGGTGCCGAGGAAGCGCACATCGAAGCCGAGCGAGGCTCCCGGCTGCAGCGTGGCCGGTCCGACGAAGGGGGGCTCGAAGGCAAAGGCCGAGGCCTGCGCGCCAGTGATCTTGACGCTGTTTAGCGTGAGGGCCGTGGAGCCTATCGACCGGACCGTGAGGTGCTGCTTCGCGGGAGCGCCGACCTCCGCGCTCGCGAAGGTGAGCGAGGTCGGCTTGGCCTCGAGCTTGGCGCCGCTGTAGCCGACGAGGGGGATGGTCAGCACGACGTCGCACGCGTTGGTCGTCAGCTCGAGGCTCGCCACGTACGTCCCGAGCTGCTTCGGCTGGAAGGTCACAGGGATGGCGTACGTATCGCCCGGGTAGAGCAGCGTGTTGCCGGGCGGCTTGGGGTGGCTGAAGACGCCCGTCGGGTTGGGGCTTGCTCCCGGCGCGATGATGATGCTCGCGTCGGCCAGGTGGAGCACGCCGCCGCCTTGGTTGGCGATGGTGATGGTCACCGTCTTCTTCTGCCCCACGGACACGCCGCCGAACTGGAGGTTGTCGATCGGCGGAGAGACATCGATGGTCGGGCAGTTTCGGTAGAGCTGGCCCGCCTGGTCGATGACGTAGCCGCGCTCGTCGTCTCGGTTGTGGCACGTGAAGCCACCAGCGGTGAGCGCGGCGCAGGTCAGGTTGTTGCCGCTCAGGCCATAGGCGTCGAGGTGCACGACACCGGGCGAGAGCGGCGCGTCGGCGGGAGCGCCCTTCGGGGCCAAGGCGAAGCCGTCGTGCGGCGCGAACGTCGGCGGCCCGTCGCTCCACTGGAGCGTGTTGCTGAGCAAGTCGAGGACCAGCACGCCGCCGTCGGGCGCGGCCAGGAGGAACCAGGGCGGCTGCACGGCCGCATCGGGATCGGCGGGCACCAGGGCGTGACCGTCCGGGGCGTTCGGGGCATGGCTGGCCGTCCGAACGCCATTTGAGGCGAAGTCGGCAAAGCCGCGATCGCTGAAGAAGCGATTGTGGACGCGGAAGACGTCGCCATCGGTCCAGAGGTATGCGTCGTAGACGTACATCGCCGCGTCGGCGTAGAGCTCGATGACCCCGGGCGTCCCCGCGCCCGCCTTGGAGCCTTGATTACCTCCGTACGCAGTATCGAGCTTGCCGGTCGCGACATCGAACAAGACCAGCCGCTGGGCACCGACGTCGAGGAACGCGAAGGTGGTGCCACCCACGAAGGCGAATCCCTCGGCGTACGCGGTGGTCTTTCCGACAGCGGACGGCAGGACCGCGGTGCCGAGCAGGGTCCCATCGGCCGCGAGGCGGATGACCGTATTCGAGCCGCCGATGTCGAGCGCCAGGAACCCGCCATTGGGCGCCGCCTCGAGGTGGCACCCGAGGCGCAGTCCCGGGATGTTGAAGACCTTGGGGACGAAGACGGCGCCGCTCTTGTTGGCGCCGGTCGGTGCGCCGTCGGTCCCGACGAAGAGGACCGTGTTCTCGTCGCCGCGCACGTACGCAAACCCCATGCCGGCGACCTCGTGGACGGGACAGGCGGACAGGTCGTTGCCCACGCTGAACGTGCCCGGCTCGCCAATGGTGCCTTCGAAGGCGAGGGGCGGAAGGACGTCAAACGTCACCGCCGAGGTGACCCCTTGGCCGCCTTGGTCCATTGCGCCGAAGGTAACGGTCACGCCGGCACGGGCACTGCCAAGGGGCGGAACGTACGTGAAGACGCCATCGCTTCGGCTGGACATCCCCAATGGACCGTTGCTGGCCTGAAACTTGAGCGGCAGCGCGGTGGTGTCGGCCACCTTCATGACGAAGGTACAGGGGAGCCCCTCATGACACGAAGGGGGGAGCGAGAGGCTCTCGAGGATTGGCGGATCGTTGACGACACCCTGCACGAGGATGGCGGTGTTCGCGACGTTGTTCGTCTCGTCGCCCTCAGCGACCTTGTCCTCGCAGTCGAGGACGAGCCAGGCCGTATAGGAGCCGTTCTGCACGTCATCGCGCGGTACGGTGACCTCCGTCGGAGGCTGATTTGGCTGGAGGGCCGCAACTTGAATCTTGGCGTCGGGCTGGGTTCCCTTCGGCGGCGCCTCCGCGCGGTCGTACCAGAAGCAGGCGTCGAACGGCTTGGAGGCGACGGCGCCCGTGTTCTTCACGGTCGCCACGTAGTCGACGTGGCTGATGTTGGTCTTGGCGTTGTAGCTCACGACGACCAGATCGGCCGGCCCGGCGTCGACGGTGATGGGCCCGAAGGCATTGTTGCCCCGCTCGACCTCCGTGGTCAGCGCCAGGTCGACGTCGGCGAACGCCCATGCCGAGTAGGCGCCCGCAGTCGGGTACGTGAAGGTCCCGGTGCACGCGACGGTCTTCTCCTCGTCGACCTTGAGTCCCGAAAACACGCAGTAGTAGGGGCTCTGAGTGGTGAAGTCGGGCGACACGGCGCTGCTCGGATAGACGTCGACATTGAACGCGCCAACGGGCTGAGTCCCGACGTTCGTCGCGGTGGCGGAGAAGGTGAAACTCAGGCCGTCCGTGGTCGCAGGCGTGAGGCCGGTGACGATGACGTCCGGGGCATCGGCGATGGCCTTGATCGTGTAGTTGGCCGACGCGCGATTGTTGACCCAGTTCGGCTCCGTGATGTTCGAGAGCGCTGGCGTGCCCTGGATGTCGGGGTTGACCCAACAATACGCAGTGTGATCGCCGGCCGGCACCGCGGCATCGGCGACGAGCTCCTTGCTGGCTCCAGGACCCAGCGCGGAGAGCGTGTCGAACAGTGCGTCCGGGGTGTCACCGACCGTCGGCGTCGCGGGCCAGCTGCGATACAGCGACACGGGAATGGTCCCGGGCCCCTGGAAGACGTCGGTCCCGTGGTTCGTGACCGTGATGACGAAGTGAGCCTTGTCCTTGACCTGCGTCACGGCGATGGCGCACGAGAAGTCGAGATCGGCCAAAGCAGCGCTCGGTAAGGTCGCGAGGACCCCGCCAATCGCGAGCAGGGCCGCGCGAAACGAGACGTGAGGGAATTCGTGTCGGATCATGGCGCTTCCGATGCTACTCGCCCCGGGTGGGGCGGGCAACGAAGCGCATGCAGTTGGAAGCTACTTGGAAGGAGCGTCAGTGGCGCCGGGTTCGGCCGGGGTGTCGGTCCCGGTGCCTTGGCCTGACGTGGCGGTGAGGAGAACGTCGCAGCCACCGTTGATGCAGTCGAGCCCTTGCTTGCAGTCCTTCTGCTCGAAACACGTGGCCGCGGGCATGCAGTAGCCGAACGCGCACTCCTCGGCGGCCTTGACGCACGCGGCGCTCCCGGCGTTGTGGCTGCACGCGGCGAGGCAACGACCATCCACACAGCTCGTCTGAGCGGCGCAGTCTGCGTTGGTCTCGCACTGGAGCAGGGGCCGGTCGTCGAGGGCGCAGAGGCCGCTCTGTCCACACAGGTTGCCTTGCGCGCAGTCAACGTCCGCCTTGCACGTCTGGATGCAGGTGGCGTTCACACAAAGCATGCCCTTGTTGCAGTCACTCGAGAACTGGCACTCCTTCTTTGGGGCGGTCGAGGGCATGCAGAGGCCCGCTTCGGCGAGCGATCCCGGCGGACACGCGTCCTTTGCTCCCGGTGGGAAGTAGCACTTCGTGTTGATGCACGTGCCGTTCTGGCCGCAGTCCGACTTGAACTGGCACGTCCCCTCCGGGCGCAGCGGCAGCTTCTTGTCGATGCACGTGCCCTTGTCGCACAGGCGCGCCGCGCCGCAGTCCGCGTCGACTTTGCACTCGGGCGCCGGCGGCGTGGTTCCGGTTCCGGTCGAGCCGGTACCAGCGACACACGTGCCGCTCTTGCAGGTTTGACCTTGCGCGCACTGCGCACTGGTCGAACACGCGACCGTGGGGCTCGTCCCCCCGGTGGGAGTGCTCGCGACGCAGGCGTTGTTGTGGCAGATCTGCCCGACGACGCAGTCCGCGGCCGTGATGCAGATGGTCGCAGGCGTGGTCGTGCCGCCCCCGCCTCCGCCGCCCGCGGTCGAGGAGACCGGCATGCAGCGCTGCGCTGCAGTGCACGAGTAGCTCGAGGGACACTGAGACGAGTCGCTACAGGTGTACGGCCTACAGGTGGAACTCCCATAGCTCCCGCTCTCGCACCATTGGCATCCCGTGGAGCCGCACTGGAGCTTGCTCATGTCGTTGGATTGCCGGTCGAAGGGGTTACAGCCGGCGACGAGGCTCAGCGCGCCGGCCACAGCCAAGATCCCCACGCTGCGGGTTCGTCGAAGTCGTTGCTCGGTGATCATGTTCGGTCCTCCCTGATTGCGACCGGCGACGTGTCCGGTGCGTGACTTTGGTGGAGGTTCGACGGCCCCGACCGGGGCGTATTCACACGGAGCGCAACTTCGTAGCGACAACGCGCGAGCGCTGAAAGGAAGGCGACCACCGGCGGGCCGCATCGTGCTCGACAGCGCGACAGCGCCGGTGTGCACCAGGTCGCCCGCCTCAATCGTTCGAAGAAGACCACCGGCGGGCCGCATCGTGCTCGACAGCGCGACAGCGCCGGTGTGCACCAGGTCGCCGCCTCAATCGTTCGAAGAAGACCACCGGCGGGCCGCATCGTGCTCGACAGCGCGACAGCGCCGGCGCCGATGAGCGGACTCGTTCCGCTCCATCGGCGCCGTTATCACGGACCAGGTCCGTGATAACGGGGCTTAAATGGCAAAAGCGCCGCTAGTCGGTAGTGCGTGCCGTTCCCTCTCCGGAGTTTCTAGCAGTCACTCGGTCGTGCTGGAGATTTCTCTCCAACACCGCCTCTCATGAGGTTCTCCTGCTCCCCAAAGACATCGCGCGACCCGTACCGGCTATTCGGTTCCCCGGTCCCTCTTCAACGTTACCCGAAGGCCGTTCTTGAGGTTTTCCGAGGTCGCGTTGTCTTCGGCATTCTTACGAATACCGAGGACGTCTCTCTGAGCTTCAGACCCTCTTCAGAGACCCCGAGGAACGCCGTCCTGCGCGTCTCGACCGAGGTCGACGTTGCAGAACTCCTCCCATGAGGTTCTTCGCCCCTTCAGCGATCCCAGTCTGGTGAAGCCGCTCGTCGGATTCCCGCCCGACGCCGTTGCCACCCCGACGTTTCTCACGTCCTCGTGGCCTTTCTCCTCACCTGACCCTGCGACCTTGTTTCATGTCGCTCTCGCTCTTGGGGTTCGATCCCTTCAGAGCCTTGCTCCCACCACGAAACTCTGCCGGATTCGTCATCCGGTGAGCCCCTCTCGACGTTGGCGGTCGTGTCGCTTCTCTTTCGAGTCGCAGGCACGACGCTCGCCCCCAGGGGTTTGCGTCTCGCGGTGAGCCGTGCGCTTCCGTGTCGGCATGTTTCATCCGAACCGAACCGCCGTTGCTCTCCTGGGCGTTACGGGCTCTCGTGGCTCTCCCTTGCTCCAACCGTCGTCATCCCATCGGATGACCTCCGTCCGTGATCTTTCCTGCAGCGACGAGCAAGTCGGCGGTGCAGCGGATCTTCGACGTTTTCTCAGGTTGGGCACCCGGCATCTGTTGCTCTCGCAACCGCCGGCCACCTCAGCTTTTGTGGCCTTCTCGCGTGTCGAGCCTTGGTTTCCCAGGCTGTGGCGTCGAGTGTCGGCCTTTGGCCCGCACTGCCGTTTCCAGCAGCGCCTTCGGGAACTTCTCTATGCAGCGCCCGTGCCACACATCAACATATTGAAATCATTGAAGTTGCCATCCAGGCCGCCCGACCATGTCTTGAACACTCGCTCGCCTCGACGCCGGTATCAATCCAGACACCATTGAAATCACGCTACAAACTCTCATGTTCAGCACATGCACGCCTGACCATGTTCTGGACAAACGCGCTCAGCGAGCGCTATCGGCTACTTCTGGCCATGCGAACAGCTCCGCTCGTCGCGGACCCAATCGAGGAAGGCGAGCCACTCCGCCTTGGAGAAGCCCTTCGACGGGTCGGCGGGCAGGGGGCCCTCACCATGCGCGTGCACATGCGCACCCGGCTTGCCGCCCGGGGTCTTCTTCGCAAGCAGCGGGGTCCAGCCATCGCCTCCGACGTCGACCCAGAGCGCATTGGTGAACGCAAACGGGCGCGCGTTGGCTTGCGGAACGACCGGAGTCATCGTCTTTCCGTCCTTGCCGTCGCCGCGCACGATGGCCAGGAACCAGCTGTCCTGGGTCACCGGGAGCTCGAACATCTCGACCTTCTCGTAGTACTTGCCGTCCTTGAGGTCGGCCGCAGCGAGTGTCACGGCCCGGGTCGCCAGAGGCTTGGGCTTGAACGCCTGAACCTCGCCCGGAGGCGGCGCTGCGTCTGTGACGTTGCCGAGGATCTCGATGGTATCCACCGCCATCCACCGTGGAACGCGGACCGTGACGCGGAGCGAGACCGTCCCCCCGGCCTTGGGCAGCACGTGCGTGCCGCCGACGCTCTGACTGACGGCGCCGCCGTCGAGCGACTCCAGCATCAGGAACGGGCCCGAGGAGCCAACCGCGCGACCTTCGTTGACCCGCGTGGCGAAGAGCTCGCCGTCAAACGTCTTGGGCGAGTCCTTCCCGGGGCCGACCCACGTCCAGGTCCGTGGGCCGCCGCTACCGTCGGAGATCGCGCGGTGTGTGTCGGAGACGGCCGTTCCCGTGCGCTTGATCCCGCGCGAAAGCAGGGTCACCCACCAGGCGCCATTCTTGTAGAACTTCGTGATGTCGGTTCCGTTCATGACCTCGATCGCGGTGAAGTCCGGGGACCAGAGCTTGGTGTCTCCCGCGGTCGCGGTCGGATCGGGCGCGATGCGGAACTTGGCCGGGCTCGTGGTGGTGGCGTCAGTCTGGGTGTCCCAGCCGATGTAGCGAAAGTAGCCGCCATCCGGATGGTTGACCTGCACGACCTGGGTCCCCGCCGGGGCTTGAAGTCCCGCGAAGATCGCGGACGGATGCCAACAGGGCGCGACGTCGTTCCCCCAATCGAGCGCACCGCCAGTCAGGTCCGTCGGACTCTGGACGAGCGGGAAGCCGTTGTAGTGACCGTAGTCGAAGGTGGTGAGCTCGACGCCGGTGATGGGAATGAGCGCGCTGTCGGCGTTGAGCATCTTCACGACGGGCGCCAAGTCCGTGACGTAGTCGTGGTCCGTCGAGACCAGCACGTCGACGCCCTCGGCCAGAAACGACAGCACGCGCTGGGTGTGGTCGATGGGGCTATCGGGGCTGTTGATGGCGTGCACGTGGAAGTCGCCGGAGAGCCACCCCGGCGTCGGCACGACCTTCTGGATGTTGGCCGCGACCTCGATCGTCTTTCCGGCCTCGACGGTCACGGGCGAGCCCTCGAGATCGTCGTTGGGCCACACGCTCGAGACGGGGCCGCGGCTGACGACGACCTTGTAGTCACCCGACGGCACGGGGATGGTGAGCTTACCATCCATGCCCACGAACGCGACCGCCTGGAACCCCGCGGGGACCGCGTCGAAGGTGACATCGCGCTCGAGCGACGTGCCGCGACCGGGGCACTCGCCGACACATCGCAGCGACAGCTTCGCAGGAGACGGGGCGCTGGAGCCGCTGTCGGTCACGGTCAGCGCGAGGTGGCCTTGCGCCTCGAGCGCTACGTCGATGGCCGTCGCCTTGCCGGCCTCGATGGTCACCTTCGCAGCCTTCGTCACCCGGCGGCGCGTCGAGTCGGGCACCACGTCGTACGTCCCGACGGGCAAGGTGAGGGCAGCGACGCCGTTGGCGTCGGTCACGACCTGGGACACCGCCGCCTTGCCCTTGACCAATGAGATGCGGTGACCGGAGACCGACTCACCGGTGCTGGTCTTCGCCGTCAAGGTCAATGATCCCGACGTGAGCGCCCGCTTGGAATAGAGCTCGTCGGTGATGGTCGAGAGGCCGCCGTCACCCGCGGCGATCCAGAGGCCGCGCGTGCCTACGGCGTCCGGCGCGAGCGTCAGCACCGCGGGGCTGTTCTGGAGGACCTCGGGGCCCCCGACCAGCGTGCCCAGGACGTCGTCAGTGCCGAGCACCATGCCCGCGACACCGCTGACCGCCAGGTACGAGCCGCCGGGCGCGCCGTTGGGCTGGGGGTCGGGCGCGATGGCGTAGCTCGACTGAGCGCCGCGGAAGGCCAGGAAGTCCAGCTTCTCGGGCGCGATGCTCTTGTAGCCAAAGCCACCGAAGCTGCTCGCCGGGTTGAAAAACTCGATGGCGCCGCCGGAGTCGACGAGCAGACCGGGGAGTAGCGTCGCCGTCGTGACGTCATCGTTGCGGAACGCCATGACGAGGCGCACGGCCGTCGAAACCCCGTCAAGGACATAATACAGCGTAATCTTCGTCTTGCGCTCCTGGTCTGGGTTGACCGGAAGCACTGTCAATCCAGGCACATAGCTCTCGAGCAGCGACTGTACGTTGATGAAGTCGTTCACGGTATCGTCCCCGGTCACCGCGAGGACCGCCGGACCCTTGGAGCCGTCTGCGACAATTTCGAAGTCCTTGGCCAAGAGCGTGCGGCCGAGCTGATGGAAGAGGCAGATCTCGCCGGCGACGTCGCGCCAGACGTCACCCGATTGCGCCAGTCCGACGTCAATGACATTACCCCCGTACGGGCATGGCGTCGAGTGGCGGTCCGCGCCTTGGACGATGAATCGCGCCTTGGCGTTGCCGATGATCCAGTCACCCACGCGGCCCTGCGCGGCCGGGCCCTCCATGAGGTCCTTGGCGTCGGTGATCTGGCGCGCGAACGCCCCGGCCGGACCCTTGGTCCACGCGGTGAGGTCCGCCGCGACCCGATGGATCGTGGGCGTCACGGTCGTGTCGGCGGCCACATCGCCCGAGACCTCGGGCTCGGGTCCGACGTCATCTTCGGGGCCCTCGGGCCCTTCATCGAGCGTTGGCAGCTCGACTTTCGGAATGTCCGGTCCCTTGACGTCGGCCTTTCCCACGTCGGTGGGGGCGAGGTTGGGCGCCTCCTCAGCAGCTTTGCACATCGACAGCGAGATGGGGGCAAGAAACATGAGGAAGCAGGAGGTCACGAGTCGCATGGAAGCGGAGCGTATGAGCCAGCTTCTCGGGCGTCAACGCCGCGTTGCAACGCGGACACGGACCGTGGCACATGGTCGGCTGAGCTGGAGGTGCATGTGAGGCTCTCGATACTTGTCATGATGGTCATGATGGTCGCCCTCGTCGGGTGCAAGAAGGCGAAGGCGCCTTCCGGCGTCACGGCCGCGTCGGCGCGCCCTCCGGCCTCGACAGAACGGCGCTTTACGATCTTTCCCACAGCCGAGAAGAAGCCCGAAGAGGCTACGGCGATCACAATGCAGGTGCCCTCCGACGCGACGGTCGAGCTCGACCCCATGGGCGCGCCGTCGGTCGCCCTCGCCGGCCTGTCGGGCTTCCTCCCGCCTGGGCTCGGGTCGCTCCGGTGCCCCGATCGCAAGGACGCCGCAGCGTGCCTCGACTGGGTCATCAGCCTGCAGTTCGGCAAGGAGGACCTGCCGAGCGTCGAGCGCGAGCCTCGCTCGGACGGCCGCGTCTGGATGAAGCACACGCGCGACACGGGACATGTGCATGCGCGCCTCTTCGTTCCCATCGCCAAGCCGCCCGGCGTGCTGATGTGCTACGCGATCCTCAAGCCGGAGGACGCTGCGCGCCTGCCCGACGTCAAGGCGCTGTGCGAGTCGTTGCGGCTCGACTGATGTGCACGGTAATCCTGTGGCATCACCTCTGGCCGCAGACGCCGCTCGTCGTGGCCGCCAATCGCGACGAGCAATTGGCGCGACGCGCCGAGCCTCCGCGCTGGACCGGCGACGTGCTCGCGCCGCGGGACCTCCAGGCCGGCGGCACCTGGATGGGCGTCACGCGCGCGGGGCGCTTCGTCGGTCTCACCAACCGCTTCCTGCGCGGTCCGCCCGATACCTCGCGTCGCAGCCGAGGGGAGCTCGTCACGGGCGCGCTCACGGAGACGGGCAGCGTCGAGACGTGGCTCAGGAGCCTCGACGCCCGCGCGTACAACGGCTTTCACCTCGTGTGCATCGATGGCGACTCGGGGTGGCTGGTTATCGGCGACGGCGCCGCGCTGACCGTGCGCGTGCTCACGCCCGGCGTGCATGTCCTCACCGAGCGCAGCTTCGACGCCGGCCCGACCGCGCGCGTCCCGGTGCTCGAGGCCCAGGCAGCGGCGATCGCCGAGAGCCCGTCGCCGCCCACCGACGATGTGCTCCGCCAGATCCTGGCGCGTCACGCGGAGCCAAGCTTCGACGGCACGTGCGTTCACTGGGACGCCGTGGGTTACGGGACGCGAAGCTCGGCGCTCATTCGGCGAACGGCGCAGGGTTGGGACTACCGCCATGCGGAAGGGCCACCATGTCAGACGCCGTATTCGAGCTACGGCGACCTCACCGCCCGACCCAGCGATCCAACGGACGCGGAACCCGCGCCCGCTCGCGAAACCAGTCGGTCTCGAGACGGCGCGTAAACGGGCTCGCCATGAGCAGGTCGCGCACTTGCAGGTGGGCGAAGCCGCACTCGTAGTGGCCGAGCCGACTGCGCAGGAACAGCACGCGGTTGCGCACGAGGTCGAGTCGCGAGAGCTGACCCTCGCGTTCTTCGACCAGCCAGCGCACGCCCAAGCGCTTCAGTCGCGCCTTGAGCTTCTCGCTGCGCTCGTCGGGGCGGCCACCCTCAGTCTGAATGCTGGCGAAGCGGCGGCTTCCCGCGCCGGCGATCCAGCTCGCGAAGTCGTCGAACCGGCCGTAGAGTGCGTCGATCAGGATGAGCTGCGCGATCGGATGACCGCCGTGCTTGGCCGCATCGGCCGCGGCCTCGAAGCCGCCGCTGTGCGCCGTGACCACGACATGCCCCGGCACGCAGCCCTTGGGGGCCAGTCGCACCGTGCGCAGCACCTTGAGCACGGCGCGGAGGAGCTTCGCGAACGCCTCGGGTCGCTCGAGCTTGCCCGACGACGAGTCCGCCGCCCGCAGCGGTCCCTGGGGCGCCACGAGCACGGCCTCCTGGCGCGACAAGAGCAGCTGATCGACGAGCTTGAGGCCCTCGAGGCCCGCCTTCGCCGTCGTCTGGTGGCCATGGAAGTGCACGAGCATCGAGACCTTGGGGCCGACACGATAGTGAGCCGGGACGAAGATGAGCACCGTATCGTCGTTCCACTTGGACTTGCCGTCCGGGAACGGCGCCTCCGCCAGGTGCGCGACGACCATGGCGCCCTCCGGCCCACGCGTGACCTCGGGGTCGATCCGCGCGGCGAAGGCAGCGGCCGGGACGAGCGCGACGATGAGGGTCAACCAGATTCCCACCGGGCCCGATCCTAGCAAAAAACGTTCAATTTCTTCCCTTTTCGCCGACCGATGGCAAAAAGGGAGCGTGAGGGTCGGCACGCTCGGTACTCCAGCCGCTACGAGCTACGTCATCGCCAACATGATTGGCACGGGCGTCTTCACCTCGCTCGGCTTTCAGCTCTTTGACCTGCACGACGGCACCGCCATCCTGTTGCTGTGGCTCATGGGCGGCGTCATCGCACTGTGCGGAGCGCTCGCGTACTCCGAGCTCGGGGCGACATTTCCCAACGCAGGCGGCGAGTCCAACATCCAGACGCGCAACCAGCATCCGAGCGTGGGCTTCGCGGCCGGCCACACCTCCGCCACGGTCGGCTGCGCCGCACCCGTCGCGCTCGCGGCGATGGCGCTCGGCAAGTACCTCACGCACCTGTTCCCGGGCACCGATCCCACGATCGCAGCGCTCGTCGTCATCGCCGGCATCACGGTCGTCCACGCGCGCGGGGTCGCGTTCGGCGGGCGCTTCCAGGTCGTGGCCTCGGGCCTCAAGGTCGTCGTCATCCTCGCGTTCGTCGCCATCGGCCTCGCCATCGCCGGCGCGCGCGGCATGCACCTGCCGTCGGGCTCCATCCTCGCGGACGTGACCAACGCCAAGTTCGCCGTCGCAGCCGTCTACGTCGGCTACGCGTACTCGGGCTGGAACGCGGCCGCGTACTTCGTCCACGAGGTCAAGGACCCGAACCGGACCCTGCCGCGCGCGCTCCTCCTCGGCACCGGCCTGGTGACGGCGCTCTACGTGCTCCTGAACCTCACGTTCCTGGCCGCGGCTCCCGCGTCGGAGCTGATGGGCAAAGAGGAGGTCGCGGCCGTCGCCTCGGACGCGCTCTTCGGCGCTCGCGGTGGGGCGGCCATGTCGGGCGTCATCGCGCTGCTGCTCATCTCGACGGTCAGCTCCATGGTCTTTGCCGGACCCCGCGTGCTGCGCGCCATCGGAGACGACTACCCTGCGCTCGGCGTGCTCCGGCGTGAGACGGCCGATGGCGTTCCCCGCATCGCGCTCGCGTTTCAGTCGGGCCTCTCGATGGTCCTGGTCCTGACCGCCAGCTTCGAGATGCTGCTCACCTACACCGGCTTCGTGCTCACGGGCTTCACGACGCTCACGGGCATCGCGCTGCTCGTGCAACGCCATCGGCACGGGCCGCCACCGGGCGACACGTTTCGAGTGCCACTGTATCCGCTGCCGGTCATCATCTTCGTCCTGTTCAATGTCTGGGTCGTCATCTTCGTCGCGAAGGAGAAGCCAATGGAGTCGATGATTGGATTGGGTACGGTGTTGCTCGGCGCCTTCGCGGCGCGCCTGCTGAAGCGCGGGAACGCGCGCGGCGCCGTCTTCCTGCTCGGGGTGGCCATGGTCGCGCTCGGGATCGGCGGCTGCGCTGGGACGGCCCACGCCGACGAGCCGAAGGGGACGACGACGGCGACGGCGACGGCGAACGAGGCCGCCCGCTTCATCGCGGGGCTTCCGGTCTCGGGCGACTCGGAGGTAGCCAAGCTGACGGCCGAGCCCGGCTGGAAGAAGTACGCGGCGTCGGCCGACTCGGCGTGGTCGAAATTCGTACAGCCCAAGATCGACACGATGACGCAGTGGCGCAACGGCATCTCCGCGCCATCGCTCGCGGGCGCCAGGACCGTCTTCTACCCGTTCAGCGGACCCGACGTGCTCTTCCCCCTCGTGTTCTTCCCCGAGGCGACGACGCTGTACCTGTTCGCGCTCGAGCCCGTGGGCAGCTTCCCGGAGCCCAAGGTCATCCTCGGCAAGTCGCTGACGACCTTTGGCGAGATCCTGCACAAGTCGATTCGCTCGGCCGCGCACATGGGCTTCTACATCACCGACGACATGGAGGTGCGCCTCCGCAACAAGAACGTCGATGGGACGCTGCCCATCATTCTCTATTACCTCGCGCGCATGGGCGCCACGGTCGACTCGGTCTCGCCCGTCAAGGTCACGGCCGAGGGCGCGCTCGAGTCGGGAGACCGCGCCAAAGAGTCGGGGCTCGGGCGTGCAGTCGCCGTGCAGTTCACGCGCAACGGCGAGAAGCGTACTGTGTACTACTTCAGCGGCGACCTGTCGGACAAGGGCCTCAGCGAAGCGCCTGGCATGGCGAAGTTCCTGGCCGGACTGCCCAAGCGTGGCGTCGTGACGCAGCTCAAGTCGGCGTCGTACCTGCTGCACCACGCGTTCTTCTCCGAGATGAAGAAGGTCGTGCTGGAGAAGAGCAAGGCCATCGTTCAAGACGACAGCGGCGTGCCCATCAAGCACCTGCTGCAGGGCGGATGGGAGCTGGCCCTCTACGGCCGCTACAGCCACCCGCTGCCGTACTTCAAGAAGTTCGACCAGTCGGACCTGGCCGCGACGTTCCGCGAGAAGAAGGCCGCGCCGCTGCCGTTCCGGTACGGGTACGGCTACGTCTGCAACCTCGCCATCGCGACGGCCAAGGACTAGAAGAGCACCTCGCTCGGGCTACGGCGCCGGACACAGGCCGCCGCAGCCGTCCGCCTCGCCCGCGCCACGACCGGCCCGGCTCAGCACCGTAAGCGCATCGCCGAGTCGACTGGCGACCAGGACCGCGTGACCGTCGGCTGTCACCGCCACGCCGTTGGGCCAGGCGATCGGCGCGACGGTCGTGGTCGGGAGCGGGTACGAGCCAACGAAGGTCAGCCGGCCGTCATCCTCCAGGCGCCAGACGGCCACAGTATCCCAGCCGCGTAGCGCGGCGTAGACGCTTCGGCTGTCCGGCGAGATCGCGACGCGACCAGGCTCTGGCCCTGCGCCGCGACCGTGACGACCCCAGGCCGCCGCCGTGGTCGTGTCGTAGTCGAGCACGAAGGCCGTCGACAGGCTACCGTCGTCCGCGCGATCGAGCACGATGAGCCGATGCGTCACGGGCCCACCCGCCACGAGGCGCCGGCCGTCGGGCGTCGGCACGACGAAGTGGAGCCCGTGGAACACGTCTTGGCCGCGGGACCGTTCGCGAAGCACCTGTCGCGGCGTGAGATCCCCGCTCGCCGCGTCGCGATCGAAGGTGACGACGGCGGCGCTGCGGTACGACGCGGCATAGACATGGCGGTCGTCGGTCGAGACGACGACGTCTTCGACCCCGTCGAGGCCCGTGATCCCGCCCTGACCGTGCGTGAGGGCGCGAAGTCCGTAAACCTCGCCTGTGGACAGAGTGCGCGTGTAGATCGCCACCGAGCTCGATTCGAAGGCCGCGGTGTACACGCTTCGGCCGTCGTTCGAGCAGGCGACGGCGACGGCGATGTCGTGGGACCCCGGGGGGTCGACGCTGCCTCGAAACGCGAGCTGGCCGGACTCAGGCTCCCGGTCGTAGACGAACAGCGAGTCCTCGCCGGGAAAGCCCGGATCGACGGCGAGCACCTGAAGTCCGTCCGACGTCACCACGATGCCCGAGAACCCGGAGGTCGCCGCCCGCGGGACGGTCTTGGTAACGGGTCCAATCGGAAGCAGCGGTCGGTCCGAGCCGGCAGGCGGGCCTCGGACGAACCCGGCGGGCTCCGGTATGTTCCAAGACGCGACGTAGACGTGCTTGTCGTCCGGCGACACGGTTACGGCGTAGGCGCCTCCGAGGTTCATCACGCCGCCATCGCCCTCTTGAGCCGTCGCGTGTGCGGCACCACTGACCGTGACGTCGCTGAGCGTGACATCGCTGAGCGTGACATCCACAGAGGCCACGAGGTCCCAGACCGCGCTCGACAGCCACAGTCGGCCGCTCTGCGCATCGAACAGCAGCGACGTCGGCCTCGGCTCGAGCCGCGGATCGCGCCCAAGGACGACGCCATCGCCGGCCTCCTCGAAGTCGTCGTCGGTCACCGGGGCCTGAAACGGAATGCGGCGCGGGTTGGCGAGGGCGCCGGTGGTCGCCACCCGATCCCACACGTAGACGTAGGCTCCGAAGTAGGTCGCGCCAAAGACGCGCGTGCCATCCGGCGATGCAGCGATCGCCTCGATGGGGAGCACGGAGCTGCCATCCCAGGCCTCGCCGACGCCGTCTGGAAGCGGCGCAGCCCAAAGAGCCAGAGGCGTCACCTCACCTTGGAGCGCCGCGTCGAGGCCGACGACGCCCCCGGCCGTGGCGCCGTAGAGGTGCGAGCCCAGTCCCACGAGGTCGCGGATGCCCGCGAGACCCGCCATGCCGGAAGTCTTCGCGGTCCACGCTCCGGTCACCGCGAGGCCCGTGGGCCCGACCGCGAGCCGCGCGAGCCCATCGCCGTCGTATCCGCAGGCCCAGACGATGTCTGAGCGCGCGTCGAGCTCGAGCGCCCGGGTGCCCCGTAGCGAGGCCGTCGCGGCGTCCTGCGTCGGCGCCGCACGCCAGCCCTCGGAGGTGCGACCGACGGTGCTGACGGCGGAGGCGGCCGCGACAACGACCGCACCCGTCGCAGTGACCACGAGGTCCCGCACGTCGAAGAAGGGTCCAGAGATCGCGTCGGTCGCGTGCATCGCTCCCGTCGCGGCGTCGCGCGTGACGGCGACGAGGTCCGGGCCATCGAGGGTCCCCACGAGGAGACTCTGCGTGGTCGCGTCGCTCCCGGTCACGACGAGGGCGCTCGGACGCGACGGGACGTCGAGGGCCGCGTCGCCGAGCGCGAGCCGCGGTTGAGGAGGCGCCCACTCCACCGTCGACAGGCGCCCCGAGCGTGACGCAGCGACGATGACGCCCTGGGCGCCAGGCACCCGCACCATGGCCAGTGGACCGGCGAGCCCGGTGAGGCCGTGATCGCGGTGCCGTAGCGTCTGGAGCTCGGTCAACTCGCCGCGACCACATCGGGTCGGACACGCCACCGGTCCAGAGTCCGGGCGCGGACTCTCGACGTCGGCGCTGCTGCCGCAGCGCAGCCAGAGGAGACACAGCGCCGAAAGAGCGACGACTCGGCGCGGCAGGGCGACCATGGCGGGCAGTATCGGAGCGGTGGTCATCGAGTCAAGGAGGTGGCGGGCGCAGCCGCCTTGATGAGTCCGTCCCAGTCGCGCACCATGCGTGCCGTGTCGCGCATCCCGTCCGCTGTCTGGCTCCGATTGGCGCGGCCCTTGGTGCTTCTGGCGCTCTCGTGCAGCGCGAGATCGGAGACGCCGACCCACGCAAGGGTCAGCGGTCGGGTCCACGGCACGGCTGGTGGTGCGGGACTGGCCGGAGTCGTCATCTCGGTAGTGCCACCGCTGATTCCAGCGGTGCGTACGGACGCAGATGGCCGGTTCGAGCTCACACTGCCGAACGGACGCTGGACGCTCATTCCGGGATTTGCCGCCGGGGAGGCCCACTTCGAGCCCGCGATCCGCATCGTCGAGACCGCCGGAGCCGCCATTGTGGCGCTAGACTTCTCCGGGTCGCTACAGACACGCAGCACGCGCACGGTGGCAGGGACCATCACGTACGCCGGCGCGCACCGAGGACGGGTCTACGTGACGCTGCGCGGGCTGGCAGCCGACACTCCCGAGGGCGGGAGGGTCCCGAGTCAGTGGGGCACGAGCCTCCCCGCGCCGGGCCCGTTTCAGATCCGGGGCGTGGCGCCGGGCGAGTACGTCCTTGTCGCGTATCAAGAGCACATCGAGTCGGGAGAGCTGCATGCCGCCAGCCCGCAATCTGCCGAGATCCCGGTATCGCTGACGCACGACGATGCACACGGTCTGCTCGTCCCGCTCGTCGACCCAGGGCCCGTCGCGCCAGGGCCACTCACTCGCGTCGACGTCATCCCCGTGGACCGTGGAGCCGTCCTATGCGTCTTGGGACCAAAGGTCCATGGCGTCGAAGCTGCGGAGACGTTCAACGTCTACTGGGCCACGACGCCCGACGTCGGGCCCGGCCGCACGAGCGGAGGCGGCGAGCGCCACGGCATCTTCGCGCGTCCCGGCGGCCAAGAGACCATCATCATGCTCCGAGACCTGCCGAACGGCGCCGATCTGTGGTTTTCAGTGACATCGACCACCGCCGCAGTCGAGGGTCCAGTTGCTTCCGCGGTCGGACCCGTGCGCATCGGGGCCCCGAGGGGCGGAACGACGGTGCACGGACAGGTCCACTTCGATGGATTCGTGCCCTCGGGCCCGGTGGTCGTGCACGTCGAGAGCCCGCGCTTCAGCTCGCCCTTCTTCACGTACTGGACCATCATCGAGCAGCCGACGAGCCCTCAGCCCTTCACGATCTCCGGGATGCCTCCCGGGACCTACATGGTCATCGCGCATGTCGACTCCGACAGTGACGGCGTTTTTTGGGGGCGCGATCCCATCGTCGAGGTGCGAGACGGTCTACGCGAGCCGTTTCTGATGCTGGAGGGCGGGACCGTGGTTCAAGACGTGACGCTCTCCGCTGCCGCCACGGAGTCGCGCACGACCATTCGACACGTGCTCGACGGGGCGGGCGGGCGCTACGCCGCCCAACTCGAGGTGCGCGAGATCGCACGTCTCCCCGTCGCCGTCGTCGTGGAGAGCGGCGCGGGGGTCTCGGGACCCGTGGATCTGCACGGGCGCCGCCATCCCGATCGCGACGGGCGGATCTATCAGCTCGACCTGGACCTGGGTCGCGCGCGACCGGTGCCCGGTGACGACTACGCCATGACCATCACCTACGTCGATGGTGGGCAGGAGCACGTTCGACTCGAGGCGACGCCGTTCGACTCGTTCGCGACGCTGCTCCAGCCCATCGGCCGGATCGAGGGAGACCTGACACCCACCTTTCGATGGACGAAGCCGTCGCCTGCGGTCCCGGGGTACCACACCTTCGCGATCCGCGTCGTCGCGGCGTCGGGCGCCGTCGTGTGGGAACCGCCGGTGATTGCAGCCGACGAGATGAATGTCACGTACGGCGATTTGAGCGAGGCTGAGCCGTTGTCGACGGGAGCCGAGTATCGATGGACGCTCGACGTGCGGGATGCGCACGGCAACACGGCTCAGGCCTCCGCTGTCTTCATTCCATAGACGGCCATGGAGCCTCCGACGGCTCGCCTCGCGTGCCTCACACCCGACATTCGCGTATGCTCGGAGGACGTGGCCTTCCGTGGATCGGGCGCTGGCGTGCCGGTCACACGGCAGAGGGAGGATGCGTGAGTCGAGGTTCGACGGTGCGTTCAGTCGTTCTGGTCGTGTGGTTCCTAGGGGCGAGTGCGTGCACGACGGAGGAGCTGACGTTCGTGACCAACGTTGGTGCCGCGGACTCGGTGACGCCCAAGAGCGATGTGAAAACGGTCGCGCTCGACGGCTCGAAGGATTCCGCCCAGAGCGAGGTCAAGATCGACGCCGTTGCGCCTTCGGGCGATTCGATCACGGATCCGGGCCCGGTGATCGCGCCTTCGGACGGGTTCGGCCCGGAGACCGCGGTCGACTCGTCGAACGCATGGGAAGTCTCGTTCGACGGTCAGGACGTCGTCTTCCCGACGGGCTGTCGCCCAATCGACCACCCCTGGGACGGGAAGTCGCCGCTACTGTTGCCGTGCCAACGAACCCAGGAGGAGTGTGACAAGAAAGACAATGACGGCGACGGTATCACCGACCCCCACTGCAACTCGATCGCCTGCTGGAGCGACTCCGACTGTACGCTGAACGGGCTCATTCCGGACGCGCGATGCGACTTCAACGCGACGCCTCCGGCCTGTCTCCACATCGATGGATGGCCCAAGGAGACCAGCGCGGGCCCGGGCTTCAAGTGCTCGGGCGTGGCGTGTCCGCCAGGCCTGAAGTGCGTGGGGGGTGATTGCGTCCAGCCCGGAGTGGGCCTTCCTGGCGCGCCGTGCAGCGGGGGAGCGGACTGCCCCATCAACAGCGGCTGCAACACCAATGACGACGGGAGCGGCGGAGAATGCCAGCAGGCGTGCGAGAACGTCGCGTGCCCCGCCGGTACGACGTGCCTCGTCGAACAAATCACGGTACAGAAAAAGCCGTTCGTCACGTCGGAGTGCCTCGCGCTGTCGGCCTGCGCGCAAGGTCCCGGGGGGTGCGCTCAGCCGCTCTCCGCGTGCTTCGACGGAAAGAACGCGTGCCCCGGGCTTCAGCAGTGCTTCTGGGACACCTGTGAGTCGAGTGACACCATCGGCTGCATCCGTTCCTGTCTGGCCACGCCTGCCGGCGCGACGGAGGCCGCGCTCAAGACGTGTCTCGACGCGGCCTGTCCCAAGTGACATGGAATCGCTGAAGGCCCGATGATTCAGCGCACGGCGCGAGCCGGCCGCGGCGTCCTGTCGGTGCTTGCGCTCCTCGGCAGCACGGCGTGCAACGCGCCGAGCGCGCCCGCGACGCCGACGGCTGCGTGCGAAGCGCAGGTGAGCGCAAAAGGCGCCCTGGCGATCGAGATCCGCGGGATCACCGTCAGGGGAACCATTGCCTACCTCGGCGACGACCTCGTCGGCTTCCGAACGGTCGACGTTTCGGCTCCTTCCGCTCCGCGTACACTGGCCACCATAGCGCTCCAGGGACGCGCGCGCGGCGTGGTCGTCGATGGAGACCACGCGTTCCTCGCCGTCGCTGACGAGGGCCTGTGGGTCATCGACGTCCGAGAGCCCACGGCTCCTGCCGTTGCCGCTCGGCTCGACCTCCCGGGCTACTCTCGCGGGATCGCGCTCGCGGGAAGCCACGCCTACCTCGGAGCCGACGAAGCGGGGCTACGAATCGTCGACGTCTCGGAGCCGACGGCACCGGTCGCGCGTGGCGGGCTGAAGACGGGCGATAGCGCCTACGAGCTCGCGGTTCGGGGCGACACGGTCTGGATGGCCTGTGGGGCCGGCGGGCTCAGGGCCATCGACGTCGCCAACCCGGACGCGCCGCACGCGGTGGGAGCGCTCGACACGGCCGGCTATACCTGGGACGTGGCGCTCGACGGCGCAATCGCCTACGTCGCGGACGACCACGCGGGACTGCTCGTCGTCGATGTGCAGGAGCCCCGGACGCCCAAGGTTGTCGGCACGCTCGATACCGGAGGTCACGCGCGCAGCGTCGTCGTCGCCGGCGGTCGCGTGTTTCTGGCCGACGGCTCGGCTGGCCTGCCCGCCGGTGATCCGGAACCTGGAGGTTGGTTGGGAGAGACGAGCGGTGTCTCGGGACTTCTCGTCCTCGACGTCGCGACACCCGCGGCGCCGACCATCGTCAGCAGCCTCGATACAGCCGGGTATGCGCTTCACGTGCACGTCCAGGAAGGGCGCGCCTACGTCAGTGCGCTCGGTGGTGGCCTCCGGATCATCGATGTGAGCCATCCCGCGCAGCCCGTACCACTCGGTGCGCTGGAGGAGGTCCCGGGCTACGCGCGGGGGCTCGCGTACGCCACGCAGACGACGCTGCTGGTTGCCGATGGTCTCGCCGGGCTTCGAGTCGTCGAGCTAGCCGATGTGACACGGCCTCGGGAGATTGGCGCGCTGCGGCTCACGGGCCCTGCCCGCGACGTCGTCGCGATCGAGGCCCTGGCCGTCGTGGCCCTGGGTGATGGCGGTGTGGCGACCGTGGCCATCGCGGAGCCGACGCGACCGACCCTCCTCGCGACCATAGCGTTGTCGGGCACGGCACAGGCGATCGCCAACCGCGGCCGCACCGTCGTCGTCGCGACGGGTCAAGACCACGTCACGATCGTGGACGTGACCGAGGCGAAGGCGCCGAGGCTCACCGACGTCGTGCCCCTGTCCGGCGCCGCGCAGGGCGTCGCCTGTAGGCTCAGTGCCTGCTGGGTCGCAGCCGGCGTCGGCGGGATCGCGGCGCTCGAGTCCGGCTCACTCCAACAAGGTCGGGTGGTCGGGCACCTCACGCTGCCGGGTGAGGCGCATGACGTCGCGCTGCACGGCTCGCTGGTCGCCGTCGCGCTCGGTTCCGGGGGCTTCGCCCTCGTCGACGCGACCGACATCCAGGCCCCGCGACTCGTGAGCCAACGGCCGACGGACGCGGCCGCGCTGGGTGTCGGATTTCTTGACGACACCCTGCTCTTGACGGCCGGTGACGCGAGCGTCGGCGCCCGCTCAGGCTCGCTTCGGCTGCTGGATGTTCGTGAACCACGAGAGCCGCGGGAGCCGAGCCGCGTCGAGCTTCCGGAGGTCGAGCTCGTGCGGGTGAACGGCTCCTTGGTCGTCGTCGCGCAGGGGAACGCGGGCATCGCGACGTTTGAGCTCGGGTGCGCGCGCCAGTGACGAAGAGGTCAGGGCCCGACGGGTAGCTGAAGGATCTCGACGCACAGATCCGATGGGCTCCAACTGGCGGCCTGCTTGGCGCAGTTCGTGGGAAGGGCGGCATCGCACGGGCTCGCCGCAAGGCAGGCCTCGAGTGCAGACAACGCGGCGACGTCCGCCTTGGGACAGCCCGCGTGGACGCGCGCGGACTCGATCCGACACCGTGCGGCCGCGCCCTCTGGGGCTACGGTCGTAGCCGACGGCAGCTTGGGGCCAACCCAGTGCGCACACTGCGCCCGGCGGTCACATGCGGTCTGGCTGTGTCGGGGCGGGGTCTTCGCGCCTTGCTCCAGGCACGCGACGAGCCCTGCGGCGCAGGTCGACGCAAGTCCGGTCTGGTCACACTCCGGGCTGGGCTTTCCCGCGCAGGCGTTGGCCACGAACGCGTCGGAGCAGACCTCGACCTCGACGAATCGGCGTTGGGCCTCGGGTGACGCGGCATGCAGGCACGCCGTGAGACAGGTCTCGTCGTTGCCGCATTCGCCAAAGCAGCTCCAGGTCGCTCCACAGGTCGCCTCTCCCGAACGCCCTCCGCTCCAGCAGGTGCTGAACGGCTCCCAGCACTGCGCGACAATGCACGGGCCGAGGCTCTCACCGGCCGGACACGCCTGCTGGATGCAGCCGAAGGCCTCCTTCGCCTGTCGCGGCGCCGACGCGAGGCAGGCCTCGCCCTTACGACGACCATCGCCGTGCATCGCGCATTGCAACGCGACCCGGCACTCGGGACCGTGGGGGCCGAGCACGCCGTCCGCGGAGACCACCTCGGCGGCGCCACCGTCGCTCTGCGGCGCGGGAAGCGGCGTCGCCGTCGAGCCCCCACACGCCAACGCCCCGATGGTGAGCGCACCCAGAAACCATGCTGTGGTCGACGTCGACGAGCGGTGCATCCGCTCATGGTGCGCGCGGGCCGAGCCGGCTTCAAGGGTGGCGGCCGTCGGGCGCGACCCGGTATACTCGCGACGCCCGCACGTCGCGCGGCGGAGAAAGGATGCTCGAGACGCCCCTGTCATCGCCGCTGAACCGCCGCGGCTTCCTTGCACGCGCGACGAGCGCGGCGCTCATCGGCCTGACGCAGAAGTCCTGTCGCACCGCCGATCCGGTGATCGCCGCTCCCACGACGGGCACGCGCCGCTTCGGCGAACCGGACCCGAGCCAGGTGCTCGGCATGATGCCAATCGCGCGCCGGCCCGAGGCGATGCTGGAGGTCTTCCTGCTCGGCGGCCTCTCGCCGTGGGAGACGTTCTACCTGGTTCCGGAGTTCGGTGACCCGAGCCGCGGGGGTCCGTACGCTGGACAGCAATGGTGGGCCTTCCAGGGCGATGGCGAGCACGCGGTACCGGCCTGGTGGAAGTCGTGCATGCCGGGCTCCGGACCGATGTACGTGCCATACGCGAACGACGCGGCGGGCGTTCAGGTGAATCTCGGCCCGTTCCTCCAGCCGCTGCGAGACCGGCCGGACCTGCTCAAGCGCATGCGGGTCTGGGTGATGCGACACGACCTCGAGCCCCATGAGTTCGCGACGCCGCTGGCGATGACCGGTCAACCGCAAGGGAGCCCGCGCATGGCGGCGCTCGGGACACACCTGTCGCGCTACTTCGAGGACCGCGCTCCGCCGGGTCGCACGGCGCCGCACAGCTACTCGATCTCGATGAGCTCCTTCGACGTCGACAACAACGGCGACGCCGCCTCCGCGATTGGGCTCCATCGCGGGGTGTCTCGGCCATTGGCCATTCGCCTCGGCCCCGAGAGCCGCCTGTCGACGCAGCTGCTCCGGGGCAACCTCGAGGGCTTTCGCCAGCCGCTGGACACACTCGTCAAGCACTGGACCGACCGCGCACGAGCGCGGCTCCGTTCTCCGGGGCGCCTCGATGACACGCGCGCACCGGGTCTCACGGACTTCGCCGCGGCACGTGCGGCGATGGTGCAGCACCAGGATCTCCAGAGGCTGCTGCCGCAGTCGTTGCTGGAGGCGAAGATGATGACGTTGTGCCCGGGCAGCGTCGCCGAACCGGTGCTCGACGAGGTCACCACGGGGATGCAGCTCGCGCGCTCGCTCCTCACCGACGCCACCTCGCCCGCCCGCTACGTGCAGCTGCTCGAGGGCGGCCTCTACACCGACCCGTCGGGCGCGGGCTACGACACGCACGGCACCCACATCGTGAAGCACGCGCCGAACACGGTCCACATGTGCCGGCAGCTCGCTGCCATCATCAACGAGCCGGGCGAGAAGGACCCGAGGAAGCTGGACCTGGATCGGCACTTCGTCCTCCTGAACACCGAGTTTGGAAGGACGCCCTATCCGGAGTTCACCCGCGCCAACCCGAACGGCAATGGGACCAATCACTGGCCGTGGGGCTACGTGGTCGTCGGCTTCGGTGGCTTCATCGACGAAGAGCGCTCCGGAATCATCGGCGCCATCGGGGAGGACGGCTACGCCTTGAGCGGGTTCTCGCCCAGCGCGCACCGCGCGGCCATGATGCTCGCGATGGGTGCGTGGCCCTTCTCGGACCTCGCCTTCGCGGTCGGGGACGTCGAGGGCGCCGCCTCGGAGCTCGAGGCCGCGCTGCGCATTCGCGAAGAGATCCTCGGCTACACGTCATGAGTCGCGGCGCGTCACGGTTCCTGGCGCTGTTGGCGCTGCTCGCCGGGTGCGGGGACGCCACCGATGCCGCCGGCCCCAGTGCGGCCGCGCCGGTCACCGCGACCTCCGCCCCTGGAACGCTCGAGGGCGAGCCGGTGTGCGATGCCGGTGATGCGACCTTCGCTCGGCGCGTGGTCCCCCACCTCTATGGCCGCAAGGCCTACTCGGTGCGCGAGGTCGCCCTGCTCACGTCGGTGGCCAAGCAGCTCGGTCGCGAAGGCCTCGTGCGCGCGATGATGCGCTCTCCGGAGTTCGTGGCTTACTGGCAGCACGTCCTCAAGGACCTGCTGTACTCCAACCGGGCCGGTGCGCGCTCGAACACGGACTGCGGAGTCGCGCCTGCGCTCCCGACGCCGAGCGCGGACCTCGCCACACACATCCGAGAGCACGCTCCCGACGGGCCGGAGTTCCCGTCCCCGTGGAATCTGCGGGACCTAGTGACCTCGACGCTGCTCCTGGACGACCTGTCGCCCTTGTTTCGCGCGCATCTGTTCCTGCAAGCCGGCTCGCAGGTGAGCGATGCCGACGACCCGAACGACGAGTACGCCTATCGCGAGATCTACCGGACGATCTTCGAGCGGCGCTACCTCGGACGGCGTATGGAGTGCCTCGCCTGCCACAACTCGGAGTGGTCGGTCACCGCCTCGGCCGATCCGGCCTTGGACCGGACATGGGAGGTCCCGGGCGGGCTCTTCGAGCGGGGCATCTACGGGGAGAGCGCAGGACGGGCCAAAGCCGACGTGCAGGCGTTTTTTCGCCTCAAGGGGGTGCTCTCGATGGAGGCGACGCCCGAGGGCGTCGGCCCGCCGTTCTGGGATCTGGGCCCGGGGGTCAAGCCCTGGGGGCTCGCTCCCGAGTGCGGGAGCTTCATCGCGCGCGGCGAGATCACGTCGGATCCGCTGGAGATGCGCGGCTACTTCGTTCGGGACTACGGGGAGACGGCCAGCATATGGGACCTCGAGGCCCTCATGCGTACCGGCTTCGCTCGCCTCCGAACCCACGGACTCGCACCCGACCCCAACCAGTCGCAGCCTCCGGGCGAGGCCGCCTTCGCGTGGCTCATCGCGATGAACCTGGCCGAGAAGGTTTGGGAAGAGGTCCTCGGCCAACGGCTGACGATCGCCAACGGCTTTCCGCGCAATCAGTGGCAGCGCGACGTGCTCCAGGACCTCACCCAGACCTTCGTCAAGGGGGGCTTCTCGTTGCGGGACGTCATCACACGCGTCCTCCTCCACCCGTACTTCAATCAAGGGGCGCCGGCGACGTGTCCCGATCGCGGGAGCCCGTACGGTCTCTCGGCCCTCTTCAATCCGTGGGTCAAAGACGACGACATCGAAGAGCGACGCCGCAACGGCCTGGGCGACCGCGTGCACCGTCACGCGCCGCGCGTGCTCATCCGCTCGGCCATCGCCGCGCTCGAATGGACGCACGAGCAAGAGTACTTCGTCTCCGAGGTCCAAGAGGGCTATCGCCTCGCGGGGGAGGCGGCCTTCCAGCGGGATGTCGGCGTCTTCCTCAAGGACAGCGAGCCGGGGTTTCGCGGGAGCGGCTTTCAGGAGTCGCTCGCGTGGGAGGACGGCTACGGCTCGTGCACCGACCTCTTCGCGCCGCCGACTGCGGACGGCCACGACGCGCCGGCGGACTTCGTCGACCACGTCGCGGAGGCGGCGAGCGCGGGCCATACGCTCGAAGATGGTCTGCTGGCGCTGGCGGACCGCATCGTCGGCAACCCCGACCTGTCCGATCCGGCCGAGCGTGCGCTGATGGAGGCGCTCGTCGGCGTTCCGCTTTCGACCCGGCTGCTGGACCTCGCCGAACGCGGCGAGCCGCAGCTCCGGCGTGGCTGCGCAGCGTACCTGGCCTCCCCGGACTTTGTCCTGGAGGGCCTCGAGACGGCGCCGAAGCTCGACGTCGCGCTGGCGCTCATCCCCCCGGGGACGAGCTCACTGGAGCTGTGTACGTCACTCATTGCACCGCTCTTCGCGTCCGGGGTCGCCACGTGTGGGCAGGACGGAACGGTGACGTTAAAGTAGCCGCCGACTACTTCACCGCACGGCTATTGCTTGGGACCGACCTGCACCGTGCGGACGCCGGGAAGACCGGTCGTCTTTCCGTCGTCGACGAAGAGCACGAGAAAGTGCCGACCTTCCAGGAACGGCACGTATTCGGCCGCAGAGTCGAAGCCGATGGTCTCGTCGTTGCGGTCGGGGCGAAAGACCACCCAGTTGTACGTGATGGCCTGTCCGTCGCCGTCGAAACTGGCCGAGCCGTCCACGCGAATGGGCACGCCCACCACGGGAGCCTCGGTGCTCGTGACCTCGACACGCGCTACCGGGACGTGGTCGATCCCGCCCGACGGCGCAAGCATTGGCTCGTGGAGACAGCCGCGTTCCGGGTCGAAGCGATGGCCGAGCGGACTGCAACGGCACTCGGGCGCCTCGTCCACGTCCGCGTAGCCATCGGCGTCGTCGTCGGCGGCGTCCGCGTCGCGTATGCCGTCACCGTCACAGTCCGCAGCCGCCACGCTGCGCAGGCGCACGGTCGGGTAGGTCGTCTTGCGGCCACCATGGACGAAGACGTGCGGCAGCACGGCGACATGATGGCCTGCCCTGGTCATCTCGACAATGTACATGCCCTCTGTGAGCGGACCGGCCCGCCACGTGCCGTCTGCCGAGGTCACAGCCGTCGTCGTCAGGCCATGCATGCTCCGCAGCGTGACGGACGTGCCGAAGTGACCCTCGCGCGCCGCGGTTGCGTCCTCGCCCACGTCAGCCAGGACCCGGCCGGAGACGTCACCGGACGGCGGTGGAAAGATCTCCTCGAGCTCGATCGGGCCGAACTCGACCGTGCCCCCGGGCGGGACCGTCACGTGAATCGTCACGGGCGGATAGTCCATGAACCACGCGACGAACGTCCGTGGGCCCGCGGGGACCATCGGCAGCTCGACGGCGCCGGAGTCGTTGGTCACGGCCACGATGGCCGAGCCGGGATCGAGCAAGTAGATGCCGTCATGTTGATTCGGGCCTCGGTCGATGAGCTTCACGGTACCGCGGACCGTGCCCGTCGCGGCGAGTGGAAGATCACCGACCTCGACGACACCGGTCTTGGGTGCCTCGATCTCTTCCGCGGCCGCCTGAAACATGCCATCGGGAAGCGACGCGCTCGACGGCGCCGCGGCAACCTTCAGGCGCACCGGGCCGGGCGCGACCCGGAGCACGAAGCGGCCGTCGGCATCGGTTCGAGTCCGTAGTGGTGAGAACTGAACGCTGACTATCGCACCCACGACAGGCTTGCCGCCCGCGAGCGCACGACCCGCGATGGCGCCGGTGGAGACCGCAGCGGGCGAGAGGGTGGGCTCGGGCGAAGCGCACGCGCCAAGCGTGACTGCACCGACGATGAGTCCACACAGGAGGTCCCGAGGCATTGGTCACCAGTGTAGCACAAGTACCTGTTGTCGTGGCGCGTCGAGGCCGCACGGGGTCACACTGCTTCCGTACGGCGAGCGATTCCGGCAGCGGTTGCTCGACTGCGTCTCAGCATTGACTTTGGCTATCGGCACCCGTATCGTTGGCCGACATGAGAGCTTGACCGGGGAATCGTCGACCACCGTGAATCGAAGAGCGTTCAACCGCCTGCTGGCAGGTTCGGGGCTTGGGTTGCTGATGCAACAGGGAGGCACAGCCCGCTCGGCACCGTCCAGCCGCTCGGCTCCTTGGGGTCGATACCCCGACTGCGGGCAGGACTTGGCGATGCCGCTGGCTGGGAGGCCCGAGGCGACCCTGGAGTTCTATCTCATGGGTGGCCTGTGCCCGTGGGACACCTTCTACGTCGTGCCAGAGTTCGGCAAGCCTAGCGTCAACAGCGTGTCGGGCGAGCAGTGGTGGACCTTTCAGCAGGGCAAGGACTCGGTTCCAGAGGTCTTCGAGCGGTGCGGTGGCGGTGACCGGCCGCTCCTCGAGCCCTTCGCGACGGACGCGGCGGGTCGCACCGTTCAGCTCGGCCCCTGGGTGTGGCCTCTGCGAGCGCGACCGGACATCCTCTCGCGCATGCGGGTCTTCGTGATGAGCCATGCCTTCCAGCCGCATGACTCGGCCACACCGTACGCCTTGTGCGGGCAGCCCCGCGGGACCGCGCGCATGGCGGCCACAGGCGCGCATGTTCAACGGCATCACATGGACACGGGCGCAGCAGAGCGCCAGACTCCGTACAGCTATGTGCTCTACGCGTCGACCTCGGAGATCGAGGCTCAGTTCGACATCCACAGCGCGTCCGCGTCGGGGATGCACCCCGCGTACGCTCGGCCTCTCATGCTGCGGATGCTGCGCGACGATCCGCTGCTAGACCAGTTGGCACGCAAGCACTTCGGCTCCTCGGAGCGGGCCAAGGCGTTCGACCGGGCGATCGCGCACTACGTCTCGCGTGCTCAGTCGTCGCTGACCCCGATCGGGGGAAAGCCCGTGTGGTCGCGTGCCTTCGCCGAGTATGCCGCGGCACGCAACAGCGTCGCCAATACGGGCCGGCTCGAGTCACTCCTGACGCCGTCTCTGCTGGCCCCGAGCGGCGGCTCCCAGTGCGGCTCGGACGTCGCCTTCGACTCGACGGTGATGTCGCTCCGCATCGCGACCCACCTCATCACGAGCCCGATCGATCCCGCCAAGTCGGTCACCGTGATCGACAGCGGCCTCATCAACGCTACGGGGGCCGGCTACGACACCCATGAGTTCCACGTGGTGGAGTCGTCTCGCAACGTGATGCACGCCTTGACCGAGCTCACCAATCGCATCAATCGCCCTGGCGAGGGGGACCCGACCAAGATCGATCTCGACCGCCATCTGGTCCTGCTCACGACCGAGTTTGGACGAACGCCGACTCCAGAGCGCGGCAAGCCGTTGGGCCTCGACCACTGGCCATTCGGCTACGTCGTCGTCGCGTTTGGCGCGTGGGCCGACGCGGACCGGCGCGGAATCGTCGGCGCCATCGGCCCCGATGCACGCGCGACGCAGTTCATCACCCCGGGCGAGTTTCGCGCGGCGATGCTCCTCGGTCAGGGGATCTGGCCGTTCGAGCCCGAGGCCTTCGCCGTCGGCGACGTGCGCGGCGCCACGTCCGAGTCGCACGCAGCCGAGCTGCTCCTCAAGAACGTCCTGGGGCGGGCAGTGTGAACGTGCTTCGCCCGCGTCCGTGTGCATGGGTCGCGCTCCTCGTCGCGACCGCGACGTGCGCGGCGTGCACACCGGCGTTGGAGGAGCCTGTGCCGAGGTCGGGTCAGTCCGACGAGAGCTGGATCCGGCGCGCAGTGCCGCTGTTCTGGGGTCGTCATCCGACCTCGCTCCACGAGATCGACGTGCTTGTCCAGTTGACCCGCGCACTTGGGCGCGAGGGCGCTGCACGCGCGATGATGAACGCGCCGGAGTTTCGCCAGCACTGGGAGACCCTGTTGGCGGACGGGCTGGCAGTCCACCGGCTCGGCTTCTCGGCAAACGCCGGCTGCTATGGGCGCACGTTGGTCGCCACGGAGACCGCGGAGCTCGCCGAGCGCATCCGGGACACGGCACCGGAGGACACGGTCGCGTCGACCTCGCCGAACTTCACGATGCGCGACCTGTTTCGCTCCGCGCTCGTCCTCGACGATCTGTCGCCGGTCTTCCGCGCACACCTGATCGCCGACCTCGCGCGTGCCATGGACTCGATGCACTTGATGGCGTCCATGTCCCAGCGCCTCTCCTACGCGCAGAGCTTCATGTCCGCCTACCTGGGTCGCCGGATGACCTGCCTCGGCTGCCACAACTCGGAGTGGTCGGTGACGGGAAATCCGATTCCTGCCCTGGACCGCACGTGGGAGGTCCCGGGCCACTTCGAGGCCGCCCTCTTCGGCGACAGCAGCGGAATCGATGAGCAACGCTTGACCACGTTCTTCCGCCGCAAGGGCGTGGTGGCGGGCTACCGCTACGTCCATGACAACGCGTCAGAGGAGACCATCGAGAGCGAGCGCGCCAAGGGCATCGCGCCCTGGAGCTGGGACGCCACGTGCGGCCTGTTCTATCCCCCGAGCGCGGTGTGGCCGGACGACTCGGACGTCACGACGGCCCACTTCATCGCGCCCACGGACACACACGGGAGCGTGTGGGACCTCGAGCGGCGCTTCCGGTCGGGCGTGGCCAAGCTCAAGGCGCACGGACTCAAGCTCGGAGCGGAGCGCGGCGGTCTGGCGGTCGATGGCGAGGTCGCCTTCGCCTGGCTCGCGGCCCAAGCGCTGGTGGACCGCACGTTCAAGATTGCGTTCGGGTCTCGCCTGACGATCGCCAACGGCTTCCCGCGCAATGTCTGGCAGCGCGACACGCTCGTGGAGCTGACGCGTACGTTCGTCGACAGCGGCTGGTCGTTGAAGACGCTGCTCGTGCGCATCGCGACGCACCCGTGGTTCAACGTGGCGGGGCCTGCGACCGGGGCCGATCCCGCCCCGTTCCCGCCGGTCTTCAACCCCTATGCCGACGAGAGCTTGCCTCCTGAGGAGCGGCGCAACACCGTCGGTGACACGGTCGCCCGAGCGCCGGCACGGGTGCTCCTGCGGTCGTTGTTCCGCGCGCTGAACTGGCCCATGCCGGCGGAGTTCCCGATCTACTATCTGGCGGAAGAGGCGCGACTTCAGCGCACCGTGGGGGTGTGGCTCCAGAATGGCGACCCGGGCTTCGACGGGACGTCATTTCAGAGCGCGCTCGGCTGGGAGGCGCAGTTCGGGGTCTGCGCAGACCGGAGTGTGGACCCCGTCTGCCCACTGCTGCCCCTGCTCCAACTGGGCGAGGAGGCCGAGGCCACCCGCTGCGAGATCTGCCTGTCGGGCGACTACGCGTGTAGCTGGGACGCCCGATGCTGCGACATCAAGTTCACCGACTACTGTCCCACGAGCTGCGAAACCGGAGACAATGAGAACCTCAACCTCAGCGTGACGCCCCGTCCGGAGCTTCCGATCGGCGGCGACTTCCTGAGTCGTCTGCCGCAGTGGGCTTCGGGTGACGCGACGCTCGCCGACCTCGTCTCTGCGGTCAAGGATCGCCTGTTGGCCGATCCCGATGTGAACGATCCGATCGAGCGTGCCGTCATCGAGGACGTGATCATGGCCCCGCTCGACCGCCCGGCGTCGGGAGATCCCGAGCTCGTCAACCGACTCCGGAGGGCCTGCGGGATGTTTGCGGCGTCGCCCGCGTTTCAGCTGCTGGGTCTCCCGCGCGAGGAGCGACTCGATCGCGTTCGACCTGCTGGAGCCAGCGCGGTGAGCCCAGGCGCGTCCTTTGCCGAGATCTGCATGGCACGAGGCGAGGCGATGCTCGGCCCCGGAGGCGTGACGTGTGGACCCACGACGCTTACGGTGACAACGGGGACCCGTCCTTAGGCGAGTGCAGCGAGTACATCATCTGCTGCTTCTCGCCGTCGCGCGCGGCAAACAGGACATTAAGAACGCCGTCTGAACCGCCAAGCGCGACGGGGCCCCGAGCCGAGCCGGGTCCCGTGACGATCGTCGGCGGGCCCACCGACTTCCCATCGACCGTAAATGCGCCCAGGCGCAGCGCTCCGTCACCCTCTGCGCCGCCATGCCAGGCGATCCAGAGCGTGGAGTCGTGCCACACGAGCGCACCGGCGTCGGCGGGACCGGGCCCAAGCTCCAGCAGGCCCATGGAGGCGACGGCACCTTTGGAGACGCGAGAGAGTCCGAGACGCGCCGAGGCTGCGTCGAGCCAGAGGACCAGGAGGTCTGCGCCGGCCTCGGCGAGGACGGGATCGATGACCTCCTTGGCCGAGTCCGGGCTCGCCAGGAGCGCGTCGCCCTCTGGCGCACCGCTGGCCGCCAGGCGCCGGACCATGACGGCGCGCGCGGCGGTCGCGCCCACCGGGGCATCGTAGGCGAGCCAGGCGCCCTGCGTGTTGGCGACGAGCGCGACGGTCCCACACGTGGGGTCGCTCAAGGCGTGCGCCGTGCTCCCCGCCAGAACCATGAGCCGCGCGCCGGTGGCCGCTCCCCCGTCGCAGACCGCGTGAAGCCAATCGGTCGCCTTGCCGTGGGCGTGCGAGGTGAGCCGACCGTCTCCGAGGGTCCGGAGCGTCTCGACCGCCCCGAGTCCGCCGGTCCCGACCTCCGCCGCGCGGAGCTCGTCGTGCGCGCCCGCGTCGTGAATCCAGGCGAAGCGATGCGCCGTGCCGGCCCCCTGGATACGCGCCGACCAGCCGTCGTGAACCGCGAGCGGTGCCCCGGCCGTCCCGCTCGCGGCGAGGCGCGTCAGGTAGACGCGAGAGCCGTCGGGGGGAGGGTCACCGTCGGTCTCATAGGCGACGAGCAGCCCGCCTGTCGCGGGCGCCACGGATGGATCGCCGGCCACGACGTTGGCGGCCGAGAGCGCGCGTGGACCGGGAGCGGCAGCAGAGTCAGCGCCGGTGCTAGAAGCAGTGGCAGAGTCAGCGGCAGAGTCAGTGCCGGAGCCGGCGGCAGAGTCAGCGGCAGCCACAGAGGTGTCGGCCGGATTCGCGGGCGACGTGGCGCCGCAGCCGGCACAGAGGAGCCCGAAGGCGATCGCGGTGCGCAGAGACATGGCTGGGACGGTACGCGGGCGGCGGGGTCCGGGTCAATTCGGAGCGGGGGCGCGCCGCACGCCCATGACCCAGCCGCGCGCGCGTTCCAGCAGCACGTACAGCACCGGGGTGATGTAGAGCGTCAATAGCTGTGACAGGACGAGGCCGCCGCACACAGCGATACCGAGTGGCCTGCGCGACTCGGAGCTCGCGCCCAGCGCCAGCGCGATGGGGAGGGTGCCGAGCAGCGCCGCGGCGGTCGTCATCATGATGGGCCGAAAGCGCAGCAGGCAGCCCTTGACGATGGCCGCCCCGGGCTCGAGCCCCCCACGCTCTGCCTCGAGCGCGAAGT
>SXGT01234572.1_pt1 | contig 46723 bp, 25 predicted proteins | sample 3176221 | NCBI WGS metagenome assembly SXGT01 (sample SAMN11356862, study PRJNA531348) | freshwater metagenome | isolation source: freshwater sample F1-120 | place: China: Fuxian Lake, Yuxi | collected 2017-12-25 | reverse complement strand
GCTCGGAGCAGCGCCACCTGGGCTTGAAGCTCAAGACACCCCTTGCAGGCCACGGCTGGTTCTTGCTCGTTCATGCCCCCATCATGCGCCCATCAGGTCCCTTTGGAAACCTGACCAACCGTTCCCCTCGTGAACGCGTACCCTCTCTCAACACCGCCCACTGGGATGAAAACAGCTATCCAGAGCCCCGCCCTGGGATCGTTGCTGCAATCGATCGCGCGCTTCATCAAAGACACAAGACACTTTCTCAGGCAATCTTCAAGACCAAAGCTGTCCTGAACGCAAAAAGACGCCCGCCTTCTTAACCCACCTCGACGCACCCATGAACCAACCTGGCCACACAACACTGTATATATTTTCACGACTGACCCGGCACCCGGCCACGCTGGCGACCCTGGCGGCCTTGACCTTGAGCGGCTGCGGCGTCGGCTACGTCCTGGAGAACGGCCTGACCCAGATGGCGCTGCTCCAGTCGCGCCGCCCCATCGCCGAGGTCCGCCAGAGCTGTCCCCTGGAGCCAGCCCAGGCCGAGGCCCTCGACCTCATCGAGGATGTCAAGCGCTACGGGGTGGAGATCGGCCTGGCCGGCAGCGACAACTACGAGACGCTCGCCGTCGGCTGGGACCACGCGATCTGGAACCTGTCGGCCTGCGATCCCCTCTCCTTCACCCCCGAGACCTGGTGGTTCCCCATCGTCGGCCGAGTCCCCTACCTCGGCTTCTTCGACGAGGAGCGCGCCATGGAGCAGGCCGAGGCCCTGCGCGCCGAGGGCCTCGACGTCTACCTCCGCACCGCCGGCGCCTACTCCACCCTGGGCTGGTTCGAGGACCCCGTCCTGATCTCGATGCTCTCCTGGACGCCCTACACCCTGATCGACACCGTCCTGCACGAGCTGACCCACGCCACCGTCTGGATCCCCGGCAGCGTGGCCTTCAACGAGAGCTTCGCCAGCTTCGTCGGCCAGAAGGCCGCCTTCGGCTACCTGCGCGCGCGCTACGGCGAGAGCTCCGAGATCTTCCGCGCCTCGGTGCGCGACGCCCAGGACGCCGAGCGCTGGATCGCGCTGCTCAAGGTCCTCTACGACGAGCTCGACGCCCTCTACAAGGACCCCTCCATCCCCGACCCCGAGAAGCTCGACCGCAAGGCCGCCGCCTTCGACGCCCTCCCCGCCCTCGTCGACGCTGGCGGCTTCCACGAGCCCGCGCTCTACAAGGCGTGGATCGCGCGCCGCGCGTGGAACAACGCCCTGCTGGCGCAGTTCCGCACCTACAACTCCAACCATCAGTGGTTTCAGGTCATTTTTGAGCGCGAAGGGGAGGATCTGGCGCGCTTCATGGCCGCGATCGCCAGGATCGCCGACGAGGGCGGCGACCCCTACGCGGCGCTTGAGCGCGCCGCGATCGCCGAGGGCCTCAGAAGCCCAGCGCCGTGAGTTCGAAGGCGACGTTGCGGTAGAAGCGCACATGGTCAAAGCCCGTGTGCGGATCGGCGCCGACGTCCTTGACCTGACCGACCTCGTCGAGGTGATCGGCGGGGAAGCAGCCGCGGAACTTGCCGTGCCTGGCGCTCTCGACCGTGGACAGCCCGTCGTTGGGCAGCAGCGCCGTGCCGTGGGCCACGAAGGCCGCCATCGGGATCAGCGTCGCGTCCATCTTGTCGGCGCTGGCCTTCGGGTTCTCCAGCATCATCCCCTCGCAGGCCACCCTGTCCTTGTCGTTCCGGAGCCCGAGGACGCTGCTGACCCCCGCCCACGACTGATAATAGACCCGCTCGTCGTCCGGGTTCTCCGCGTTGAAGGCCGGCGCGTTGGCCTCCGCCAGCGCCTCCAGCGCCGCGAAGAGGTCCGCCTCGTCGCCCGCGTCGCTGAACGAGCGACCCCAGGCCCGCGCCAGCGCGTTGAGCGCCGCCTCGGCGGCCCCTGGCACCAGCTTGAGCCCCACGTCGGCCACCGCGCTTCCCTTGTGCGGCGAGGAGATCGTCGTCAAGGAGGCGATCCGGTCGCCGTAGCCCATCGAGCTGATCAAGAAGCGCCCGTCCAGGCCCCCTATCGAGTGCGCGATGATGTTGACCTTCTCCGCCCCGAAGAACTCCAGCGCCGTGTCCACCTCATCGGCCAGGAAGCCCGCCCGCACCTCCGGCGAGTTGTAGGGCGGCACGGTGGCCACATAGACCTCGTGGCCGTCCGCCGCCAGCGCCTCGGCCACGCCAAACCAGCCCCAGCGGTTCGTCGGGCTCGCGTCAAAGCCATGCGCCAGCACGATCGGGAAGCGCGTCGCCTCTCCCTGCGGCTCGGGCCCCAGCGGCGCCGCGTCGCAGTCCGGATCTCGCATCGGGCAGAACCAGTCGCACGCGCCGTCGCCGTACCAGCCCTTGCGCTGGCACAGATCAAAGGAGAAGTCCGCCTTGCCCTCCTGCGTGGCCTGCGCCGCCTCCTCCTTCGTCCCCGGCACGGACGCGTCCTCCGTCGGCGTCGGCTCGACCTCCTGCGCGCAACCCGCCGCCACCACCAACAACGACAAGATCCCCGCCCAACGCATCATCTCCATCTCCCCCCAGTTTCAACCCTTTTTCACGCTCGCTGCCCTTCAAGCAAAGCCCAGGCCAACCTGATGGAAAAGCCCTCCCCCCCCTCCAACACGACCTCCGCGACCCACACCTGCCTTCCGCTGGCCACTGCACCTGCCACCCTGGAGAGGACTGCCGACCCCGCCCTTGTGCCGCGCGGGCCGACGCCCGATGATGTCGCCGCGCTCAGGCAGGCCGCCCCGAGCGCCGATGCACCTGACCTCGAACCAGCCCGCGCCCCAGCGCGCCTCGCGGTGCCCAGGAGCCAGCCCCCGTGGAACCAGTCCGCTTCATGAGCCAGGGCGTCGAGCTCGCCGGTGATCTCTGGCGCCCGCCCTCGACCCCGCGCGGCGCCCTCGTCCTCTGCCAGGGCTTCGGCCTGATCAAGGCCATCTGGATGCCCGAGATCGCGCGCCACGTCGCCCAGGCCGGCTACCTCGCGCTGACCTTCGACTTCCGCCGCTTCGGCCTCAGCGGCGGACACCCCAGGCGGCGGCTGCTCCCCCGCGAGCAGATCGACGACCTCAAGGCCGCCGTCGGCTTCCTCGCCGCAGAGCCCTCCACCCCCCAACACCGGATCGCCGCCCTCGGCCTGAGCTTCGGCGGCTCCATCGCCCTGGCAGCAGCCGCCGAAGACCCCCGGATCGCCGCCCTCGTCGCCGTCGCCAGCCCCATGGACTGCGCCCGACAGTTCCGCCTCGGCCCCGGCTTCGACGCCTTCATGGAGCGCGCCCGACGCGCCCGCGCCGACTTCGACGCCACCGGCGCCCTCGCCCCCATGTCCACCCTCCGCATGATGGCCCGCGACCCCGCCATGGTCGACCGACTCCAACAAGCCGCCGACGCCTGCCCCGCCTGGACCCCCGACTTCTCCTTCGAATCCATGGTCGACATCGTCGCCTTCTGCCCGGAGGCCGCCGCACACCTCATCGCCCCCCGCCCTGCCCTCTGGATCTACGGCCGCGACGACGCCCTCGTCCCCCTGAGCGAAGGGCAGGCCGCCTTCGACCGCGCCCGCGAACCCAAGGCGATCCATATCCTCGACAACATAGGTCATTCGGACATTCATGGCGGAGAGGCCATGCAATGGGTGATCGACGACGCCCTCGACTGGCTCGACGCGAACATCGCTGGACAAGGCCCCCCGATGGCCCCAGAACAAGGGCCGACAACCCGGAGCGCGCCATGAAGAAGACCTCCCTGCTCCTGCTCGCCCTGATCGCCTCGCTCGGCTGCGACGCCACCCCACCCGCCGACGCCCCGACCGCAGCGGCCCCCGACCCCGCGCCGACCTCGACGACGACCCTCTCGACCGGCGATCGCGCCCTCCTGGCCGAGTACGGGCTCGCCCTCGTCGACGCCCACCTGGCAAGCCAGCCCAGGCCCATCAAGCCCAGCCCCGACGGTCCCGTTCTGGGCGATCCCAGCCCCGACGAGCCCGTTCTGGGCGATCCCAGCCCCGACGCTCCCAGCCCGGATGAACCCGGGCGCGACGCCCCCAGCCTGGAAGAACCCAGGCCCGACGCCCCCGGCCTGGGCGACTCCAAGCCCCGCGACTCCAAGCCCGTCAAGCCCGATACCGTCAAGCCCGATGCGGGTACAGCCGAGCCGGTCGCCCCGGCGGTCGCCTCGGGCTTCGAGTACGAGCAGGTCTTCGTGTCGATCTACGTCGACGGGCGGCTGCGGGGTTGTCAGTCGGGCGACGAGGGCAAGCTGGTCGACGACGTGCGCAGCGCGACGCTCCTGGCCATCAAGGACAAGCGCTTCGGCGGCCCGATGACGCCCGACGAGGCCCCTCGCGCCGACATCAACCTGACCTTCCTGCACGATCGACAGACCCTCGTCGTGCCGCAGGGGGTCGACGAGGAGGCCGCCAGGGCGCGCGGGGAGGCGATCCTCAAGGCCTTCGAGCCGGGCATCCACGCCATCGAGGTGCGCGAGGGCGACAAGCGCGCCTTCTTCAAGGCCGATGTCCCGATCACGAAGAACTACACCGCCCAGAAGACCCTGCGGCGCCTGTGCAAGAAGGCCAGGCTCGGCAAGGATTGCCATGAGCGGGCAGGCGTCGAGGTCAACCTCTATCGGGCGCTGACCTTCCACAAGCCGCGCGGCGGCGAGGTCTTCGAACAGGTGCGGGCCAACCCCGCCGTCGACCCGGCCTTGACCGAGGCGCTGGTGCGCCGCCGGCTTGAGCTGGGGCTGGGCTGGTTCAAGAGCAACATCGACCCGAAGACGGGGAGGCTGCGCTACGAGTACATGCCCAGCGAGGACGCCTACAGCGACGACAACAACGACGTGCGGCAGCTGGCCTCGGTCTGGTCCATCACGGAGATCATGGCGCACCTCAAGGCGCCCGAGGACGCCGCGCTGGCCGCCGCCGTCGACAAGACCCTGGATCTCTACCTGAGCGAAGCGCACCTGGTCCGGCGGCCTGCCAGCGCCGAGGCCAGCGGCCCTGCCGCGGCGCGGGGCGACGCCTTCATCACCGTCGACGGCAAGGCGAAGCTGGCCTACAACGCCTTCGCGATCCTGGCGCTGCTCGGCCGCCCCTCCTACCCCGACGGCGTGGCGATCATGGGGGAGCTGGCGCGGGGGATCCTCAAGCAGCAGCGCGCCAGCGGGGAGTTCGCCACCCACTTCGAGTCCGACAAGAATACGGGCGTGGAGTTCTACCCCGGCGAGGCGATGCTGGCGCTGATGCGGCTGCACCGCAAGACGGGCGACGTGGCGCTGCTCAAGGCGGTCCAGCGGGCCTTCCCGCACTACAGAGACTATTGGAGGGCGAACAAGAACACGCCCATGCTCAGCTGGCACTCGCAGACCTACCGGCTGCTCTTCGAGGCGACGAAGGACCCGGAGGTCGCCGCGCACACCTTCGAGATGAACGACTGGCTCATCGACAGCCAGATCACCGAGGGGCCGTGGCCGGACAAGATCGGCGGCTTCGGTCGAGGCCGGCAGCCGACGATCGCCTCGGCGACCTACCTTGAGGGCCTCCACGACGCCTTCGCGGTGGCCTCCCAGGCCGGCGACGAGGCGAGGGCGGCCCGCTACAAGGCGGCCATCCTGCGCGGGGTCGGCTTCGTCTTGAGGCTCCAGTTCACCGAGGCCAACAGCTTCCACCTCAAGAACCCGGCGCTGGCGCGCGGCGGCTTCCGGCACAGCCTCGTGGAGAACAACCTCCGCAATGACAACACCCAGCACGCCGCCTTGATGCTGATAAAAACCTTGGAGATCAACATCCTGGACGACAACCTGTGAGGCGCCAGTCGCTCGATGGCGCCCGCGCGGGCGGCCGCAGGGTTGTCGCGACGGCGGCAGCGCGGGCGATCCTCGCGGGCCGGCGAGCTGGCAGGGCGGCTGTCGGATCATACCAAATCACAGACGAAGGGCTTGCATTGTGGGCGAGGACAGGGGGATGGCCTGGGCCTGGGCCTGAGCGTGGCTGGTGCACCGCACCGCCCAGTGATGGCAAAGGCTCAGGCCGCCGCCTGGACCGGCCACAAAGTGAGTCTCTCGGCTGTGGTTTGGTATCAGGGGCCGAAGGGCAGGCTCGCGAGCGCCTCGAAGGTGTCGATGACGTGGTGGGCGCCGGCGGCCTGAAGCGCCTCGCGCGGGTGGGCGCCGTGGGTGACGCCGACGGTGGTGACGCCCGCGGCCCGGCCGGCTTGAATGTCCATCGTCGAGTCCCCGATAAAGAGGGTGCGCTCGGGCCGCGCGCAGAGCACGCGCCAGACGCGGTGGAGGATCTCGGGATCGGGCTTGTGGGCGAATCCGTCGGTGCCCTGGATGTGGGAGAAGTGGTGGTCAATGCCGAGGTGGCGGGCTTGATGGATGAGGGCCGACGTGGGCCTGGTGCTGGCGATGGCCAGAGGGGCGCGGAGGCCGCCGAGGAGCTCTCGCACGGCGGGGAAGAGCCGGGTGCGATCGCCGTCGGCGCTCTGGTAGGCCTTCTTGTAGCGGGCCACGAAGACCGCGACGCTCAGATCAAAGGCCGCCTCCTCGGCCTGGAGCAAGGCGTGGACGAGCTCAAGGGGCTGGCCCAGCCAGGATCGGAAGGCCGCCGCGTCGCGGGCGGCCGCCGTGCCCTGGACCGCCGCCGCGAAGCTGTCGCAGATCACGGGGCCGGTGTCGGCCAGCGTTCCGTCGAAGTCGAAGATCACAAGATCAAAGCGTTGCATCGCGCGCCCCTCCCTGGACCGGCTCGCGAGGTTCCCCCAACTGGAGCGCCGGATCAAGTCCCAAGGCGCCCGCTCGCGACGGGAGGGGCGCCGCGGCGCCGCTGTGCATGGGCGATGTGAGGCGACCGGCGATGGAGCCGACCCTGGTGGACCTCGAGTGGGTGGTGCGGCAGGATCCCCGCGCGGTCTCGTGGTGGCGGCGGCTCCTGAGGCTCATCCCCGAGATCGGGCGCCTCTCCTTGCGGCAGGGCGAGGTCGCGTACGCGCCCTCGGGCGACGCACCGCGCTTCCGGGCTGACCTGAACGACCCGACGGGCGTCCATCTCGCGCTGTGGCCCGAGAGCCACTCGACGGGCTGGCTGTCGCTGACCTTGAGCCAGCACCAGGTGCGCTGGGCGGCGCGCATCGCCTTGCCCTGGTCCGCGATCCCCGAGAACACCCAGCCCCTCAAGGTGGAGGGGCCGATCCTCCCGCTGGACGCCTTCGAGGCGCTCTGGGCCGCGATCCGCCACGCCGAGGCCGCCCGCGGCAACCCGCTCCCCGAGATCAAGGCGGGCCTCTACTCGCCCGAGGCCCGCCACCTCACCCTCATCGGCCTGAACCCCCGGCTCGTCTCGAACCTCTCCGTGCGCCACCATGGCCCCTACCCACGCCCTCCCAGCCAGGATCGGGAGGAGCTCAAGCGCTTCGCGCGCGCTCAAGGGCCCGAAAGCTATCTCGCCTGCCCCTTCTGCCTGGTCGGGGTCAAGAGCCGCAACATCCTGAGGCATTGCGACAAGCTCCACTACAAGGCCCGCTGAAGCTCGAGTTGATGGTTGACGGGAACGTCGAGATCGTTGAGTCGACTTCGATGGCGGGCAAGGAAAGATCGGCGGGTCGGCTTCGATGACGGGCACGTCGAGATCGACGGGTCGGCTTCGGTGGGTGAGATCCGCACGTTGACGGTCCACCCGGGCTTGCGCCCGGGCCTACATTTTGTCCCGGGACGCCCCTGCGGGGCTGGCGATAGGGCATCAACCTTCAGGCGACAGACCCTCTCAGGGCCGCACGATGTCTGCTTCCAAGCCCCTCTCCTTCTCCTTTGAGATCAACACGGGTGACACGCCCCACACACGTTGACACTCCGTCGCCAGCCCCGCCGTATGGCGGGGCGACCCAGGACAAAACCCAAGGCCCGGGCGCAAGCCCGGGTGGACCGTCAACGTGCAGAGCTCATCAACGAAGTCGACTCGCCGATCCCCCTTGTCCGTCAACGAAGTCGATTCGCCGCTCTCCCCTTGTCCGTCAACGAAGTCGACTCGACGATCCCGACGTGACCGACATCGAAGTCGACTCGGCGATCTCGACGTGTCCACCAACGAAGTCGACTCGTTGATCTCGACGTGTCCATCAACGAAGTCGACTCGCCGATCCCGACGTAACCGCCAACGAAGTCGACTCGACGATCTCCCCTTGTCCGTCATCAGCGCCGAACCGACGATCTCGACGCATCAGCTCCGTAGCTGTGACAAACCCCTTCGGATACGGATCCGAGCCTTTCGTCATAAAGTATTGATATTGCATGATTTTTAACCCATCACAAGACCGCACCGCAGGCTCCGGGTGGGCTCATCGGGGCTGCGCGGGGGAGATTTTTTCCCCTCAAGGTGAAGTCGACGGCCCAATGGCGCGCTCAAGCGAGTAAAGTGCGGCTCAGATCAAGGGCATGACATCAGACGGGAGACAGTCGAAATGCGCATCCATCACCTCAACTGCGGCTCGATGTGCCCCATCGGGGGGCGGCTCACCTTCGGGGCGCCGGATCCTGGGATCGTGCGGGAGTTCGTCTGCCATTGCCTGCTGATCGAGACGGACGGTGGCCTCGTCCTTGTGGACACGGGGCTCGGCCTGGACGACGTGCGCGAGGGCACGAGGCGGCTTGGGGTGGGCTTCGTGGCCTCGTGCCGCGCAAGGCTCCTTGAGCGCGAATGTGCAGTGCGACAGGTCGAGGAGCTGGGGTTCAAGGCCGAGGACGTGCGCCACATCCTGGTGACGCACCTGGACCTGGATCACGCCGGCGGGATCCCCGACTTCCCTGGCGCGACGGTCCACGCCTACAAGCCCGAGCACGAGGCCGCGGTGCGCGGCGGCCTTCAGCTGCCGCGCTACATCAAGGACCACACCAGGGGGGCGCGCTTTGAGCTCCACGAGCCAGAGGGGGAGCCCTGGTTCGGCTTCGAGTGCGTGCGACAGATCAAGGGGCTGCCGCCGGAGATCCTGATCGTGCCCGTGGTGGGCCACAGCGCGGGGCACAGCGCCATCGCCGTCGACACCGGGGGGGGCTGGCTGGTCCACTGCGGCGACGCGTACTTCCACCGCGGCGAGGTCCGGCCCGAGGAGGGGGACGTCCCCTTCGGGATCAAGCTCTTCCAGGCCGTCGTCCAGCACCGAGGCGCCGCGCGGCGCCAGAACCAGGCGCGGCTGCGACAGCTCGCCCGGGAGCGCCGCGACGACGTGACGCTCTTCTGCGCCCACGATCACGTGGAGTTCACGCGGGCGCTCGGGTAGCCCAGCCGATCCGCGCCTCGGATCTCCTGCTCCTCAGGGAGTTCTCGCGGGCGCTCGGGTGGACCTCCACCCACGCCGCCGGCGCAGATCCCGGAGTTCTTGCGGGCGCTCGGGTAGACCTCCGCCTGCGCCGCGCAACACCCGCTCAAGGCGGAAGTTCGCGCGGGGGCTCAGGTGGACCCGGCGCTGGACATCGGGTGTCGCAGCCGCGATGCTCTATCTGGCTCGTGGGCGCGAGCTGGGCCAGCGGCGCCCGCGCCCGGCGCGCCGGGAGCTGCCCAAAGGAGCAACAAACCCTTGAAGAACAACAAGATGGACAACACCAACGGGGCGGCGCGGCGGCGCGCTGGCGAGCCGCCGCGAGGTCAGCGGCGCGGTTGGGCGCTGGCGCTGCTGGGGGTGCTGCTGGTGCTGCCGGTGTCTTCTTGCACCGACGATCAGCCGGCAGATCCGCCTGCGGTGGATCTGACGCCCGACGCTGGCGAACCTGAGCCGACGCCCGAGCCCGAAGCGACGCCCGAACCTGAGCCCACGCCCGAGCCTGAGCCAGCCCCGGAGCCTGAGCCAGCGCCGGAACCTGAGCCCGAGCCAGCGTGTGCGCAGCCCGAGGGGGGGTTCTTCGAGGTGGCCTCGCCGCTGGAGGTGCCGTTGGACGGGCAGCCGATCGTGCGCGGGTCGTGGGACGAGCGCGGGGAGCTGGCCTATTTGATCGACACGGGGGCGCAGATCTTCTCGTTCGACTCGGACCTGACGGGCGGCGATGTGGCCTTCTTTGCGGCGGAGGAGATCCAGACGCCGACCTCGAGGCTCTGCGGCGCGATCGTCAAGGGCCGCGATCTGTCCGAGGCCGAGGCGTACATCGGGGTCAACATCGACGCGCTCTTCGGGCAGTCGGCGCTCAAGGGGCTCTACACCTTCATCGACTATCGGGATCTGCGGGCGTGGATCTACGATCGGGCGCCGGACGTGGCGCCGCCGGGGATGGAGGGGGTGGAGCCATTCACGCTGCCCTATGAACTCCAGAACGAGCTCCCGGTCGCGGTGATCGGGCTGGGCGACGGCGCGCAAGGCGAGGCGATAGAGCTGCCGCTGCTGACGGACACGGGCTCGGGGGTGACGATCGTGACCGAGAGCTTCTTCGCCCGTGTGGAGGCGGCCCACGGGGAGCCGCTGCCGAGGCTTGAGGGCTACAAGTGGGCGACGAACTTCGGCTCGGACGACTCCTTCATCACGCGCCTGCCGGTGGTGAAGCTCGGTGAGGTCGAGGTCGAGGGGGAGTGGGTGGTGGTCATCCCGGATCAGCACCACATCCGGACCTTGCTGGAGGGATCGGCGATCTTCGTCGAGGGCTTCCTGGGCTACCCGCATTACCGCCACTTCCTGCTGGAGGTGGACGGCCCCGGTCGCCGCTTCGGCCTGTGGCCCTACCCCGATCAGAGCCACCTGCCGGCTGGCGAGTGGCACCGCGTGGGGATCGATCTGACCGCGCGGCCGGAGGGCCTGAAGGTCGAGATGGTCTTGCGCCCCAGCGATGCGGCCGAGCAGGACATCCGGCTCGGCGACGTGCTCCTGTCGATCGACGGCGTGAGCCTGTCGGAGGTTGACCTCGACGCCGTCCGGGGGCTGCTGCGCGGCCAGCCCGGCGAGCGGCGCGCGCTGGTCTTCTCGCGCGAGGGCGAGGACGAGCCGGTGGCGGTCGACGTGCTGGTCGAGGATCTGCTGCCGCCGCTGGCGCGCTGACGCGAGGTGGGCGCGGGCTCAGAGCCAGGGCGATCGCATCAACTCGACCCCGAGGGCCGCGTTGTCGGGGTTGAGCGCTGAGGGAGAGCGGAGGCTGAAACCCTCTCATGCCGGTCAACACGATCCGCCCGCGCTCGGCGGCCATCGGTCGAGCGCGCGGCGCCAGGGAAGTCCTCGGTGATGCGCGAAGATGGATCGCAAGGCGGGCAGAAAACACTTGCAAAGACGTTCAGGGCGAGGGAGAAGGGATGCGCGTGTGTGACAAATGTACAGGTAGGACATGCCCCCAGACACCCTCAAGCCCAAACTTGAACCCAAGTACGACGTCGTCTTCCTGAGCCTCTTTGGCGACAAGCACGAGCCAGAGCTGCTGTTGAGCCTGCTCAACGCCCTGCTGGCCGACCACCAGCCCCCGATGGTCGCCGTGGAGATCACGCCGACCCGCCTGCCCGGACAGTTTGTGGACAACAAGACGACGTTGCTGGACCTGTGCGCCACCGATGAGCGCGGCCGCCAGTACAACGTCGAGGTCCAGCTCTCGCGCAAGGCGGCCTACGCTGAGCGGGCGCTCTATTACTGGGCCAGGCTCTTCGCCGCCCAGCTCAAGCAGGGCCACCTCTACACCGAGCTGCGGCCGACCATCGGCATCCACCTGCTGGACTGGACCTCCCCGACCAGAGCGGATGGGAGCTTCCACCACAGCTTCCACATCACCGACGACCTCACCGGGCGTCGATTGACGGACCACCTCTCGCTGCACATCCTTGAGTTGCCGCGCTTCAACCTCGCCCTCGAAGACCTGGGGAGCGACGAAGACAAGTGGCTGTACTTCATCAAGAACGGACACACCATGACCCACAAGCAGGCCCAGAACCTCGGCGCCCCCATTGGCAGAGCCGAGCAGAAGCTCGCCCACATGAGCCAGGAAGACGTGCTGCGCTTCCAGGCCTTCATGATCGACAAGAGGCTGCGGGACGAGGCCAACCACATCCCTGATCTTGAAGCAGAGGCTCGCCAACGGGGTCTCGAGCAGGGTCTCGAGCAGGGTCTCGAGTTGGGTCTTGAGCAGGGTCTCGAGCAGGGTCTGGAACGGGGCCTTGTGCAGGGTCTCGAGCAGGGTCTTGAGCAAGGTCGGGCGGAGGGGCTCCACCTCGTCCTGTTGATGTGGGAGCGCTCGCTCGGTCGACCCTTGAGCCAGGCTGAGCGCGATCACCTCAAGGACGCCGCCCACTCCCTGGAGCACCTGGGCAGGATGGCCTTCGAGAGAGACAAGGACGAAATTGAGGGTTGGCTCAAGGCCCCTTAGATCACCTCCAGGCCGAGAATCATGGCTGCAAGAAGGCCGGGCTCGGCTCGCTCGCGGGTTGATCGGGTGCCAATGCCCTGGGCTCAGAGGCGGCCGACGAAGCCGAAGATCACGCCCGGCTGGCCGTTGGTGATCAGCAAGAAGCCCTCGCCGCCCAGCTTGACGACCCCCTCCCAGCGCCGGTTGCGATCGGCCAGCCGCACCAGGATCGGCGGCCTGTCGACCAGCTCGATCCGCCCCTCGACGCGCCGCATCGCCACGAGCCGCTCCGTGGCGTCGGTCCCGACGTGGCTGCCGACCTCGCCGTAGCGCTCCACGAGCGGGTCGGGGCCGACCCTCAGCGCCTCCTCGTCGCTGCCGCCCCGGTTGATCACCCAGAAGCTGCCGTCCAGCTCCGGCTCGGTGGCGTCGGCCAACCGAAGCTCCAGCGGCGCCATCGACAGCTCGCCGACCCGCATGAGCGCCCCGTCAAAGACGCCCAGCGGCTCGCCCGGCGTCGAGAAGGCCGCGCCGTTGAGCCCCGGCAGCGCGACGATCTCTCGCCCGAAGCGCGCCAGCCCCTCGTAACCGATCTCCAGCGCGGTCTGGCGCGTCGGCAGCGCCACCGCCGAGGCCACGTCGATCGTCATCGTCCTGAGATCTCTGGACAATTCCCCCTTGAGCAGCGACGCGCCCACCCCGGCCTCGGTGATCGTCTTGACCGTCAAGAAGACCGAAAAACCGTCAAAGGCGATGGCCTCGAAGCCCGCGTAGCCCTCGATCGCCGCCTCAAGCTCAGGCGCGTCGAAGGCGATCTCGGTCGTCACCAGCGGATCGCGCACCTGACCTCGGAGCTGCCCCAGGATCTGATCCTGTCGCAGCGAGAAGACCACGCCCCGCGCCTCACCCGTGAAGCGGACGGGGTGGCGCGGCAGCGCGATCAAGATGTCGCCGAACCACGCGAGGCTGGAGATCTGGGCATCGGGTCGGGCCAGCCGGCCGCGCACCTCGATCGGGATCAGCTCCAGCTCCGAGGGCTGGGCCTCCGGTTCAGGCTCAGGGGTGGGCTCAGGTTGGGGATCGGGTTGGGGATCGGGGTTGGGCTCGGGCACAGGCTCGGGCTCCGGCGACGGCTCCGGCTCGGGTTCGCCCGGCTCGGGTTCGCCAGAGTTGTTCGGGCCGACGTCGGCCTGGGGCGCAGGCGGCTCGGGGGGTTGCGCCGCCTCGTCGCCGCAGGCCGCGCCGAGCAAGGCCAGTGTCAGGATCCAACCGCTGTGCTTCGACGCCCTCATCTGTGGCCTCCTTCGGTGTCGAGCGCGCCCTCCCTCGGGTATCAGGCCGCTCCCCCCCAGCCTGCGATGGAGCGCGGAGCGGGTCAAGCGGCAAGACGCCGCCGACCTTGACAAGCGGTCATCGGTTGGAAGAGATCGTGCCGTCCGGTTTCTCAACGCGTTTTTCCAATCGAGAGGCTCACCCATGGCTGACAACTCCATCCGCGATCTGATCAACGCTCTTCCCGACTCAGGCGTCACCGTCACGACCCTCAAGACTCTGGACTTCGTCGTTCCTGGAGAGTGGGTCAACGACACGAACTTCGGCGCGATGGTGACGCGCTTGACGGGTCAGGGCGAGGCCGACGTCGTGGCGCAGATCACGCGCCGGGCCGAGGAGCTCTTCACCTCGGATGCGGAGGGCTTCCAGAAGGCCTACAAGGTCTTCTCGATGGTGGACACGATGGACAAGGTCGTGGCGGCCACGGCCATGGCCAGCAAGATCGGGCAGAGCTTCTCTTTCTTGAGCTTTCTGGACAAGTTGACGCCCAAGGCCGACACCACCCAGGCCATCGACGCGGGCCTGAAGCTGGTGGCCGAGGTGGTGGCCTTCTTGTTCATGAAGGGGATCCCGAGGGAGAACTTCGGCGACTTCGCCCGCGGCCTGGTCGATTACGGCAAGTCCGACTTGATGCGGCTGGCCTCCTGGATCGTCGTCGACGGCCTGATCCCGCTCGGCCCCGACTTCATGACCAAGATCATCCAGAACGTCGAGGGGATCTCCGCGAACAACCAGCTCTTCAGCGCGCTGTCGGGCTACCTGCCGGGCTCCAACGCCGATGAGAAGAAGGGCTTCATCTCCAACGCGCTGTCGTCGTCCTCGTCCTTCATCACGAACTTCGTCCAGGAGAAGGGGCTGACCCAGGATCTGGTCGTCTCCAAGATGAAGAGCGTGGTCAACGTGGCCGACAGCGGCCTGGACTACCTGGCCGCCGCTCTGGACGCCTCGACGAACTACTTCGCCCACACCGGCGCCCAGACCGTCGCCCGCGAGGTGATCACGCGGGCCTGGGCCGACGTCCAGGTCGAGCTCGCCCAGGAGAAGGAGGCGGCCGCCCGCGCCGCCGCCGCCGCCCACGGCGCCGCCACCCGGGCCACCGAGCAGGCCACCAAGCGCGGCGCCGAGGAGCGCGGGTCCGACTCCAAGCCCAAAAGCGCCTTCTCCCGCCGCGCCGACCGCTCCGACGACTCCGCCACCTCGCCTGAGGACCGCTCTGACGCCTTCATCAAGGCGATGTGCCTGGCCACCCTGGCCGACGGCAAGCTCCAGGACGACGAGGCCGACATCATCTTCGAGATCGTCGAGGGGCTGCCCGGCGTCAAGGTCAAGCGCAAGGCCATCACGAAGCGCCTGGAGGAGAGCCTCGAATACATCGGCGGGCTCGACGCCGAAGACGCCATGGAGGAGATCGCCGGCGCCCTCAACACCCCCCAGGAGCGCGCCGCCGCCTACGCGCTCGCGCTGGTCGTCCTCCAGGCCGACGGCAAGATCAAGGGCAAGGAGGAGGACTTCCTCGCCGCCTTCGCCGAGGCCCTCGGCCTCGATGAGGACACCGCCGCCGAGATCGCCGAGGACCCCGACGCCGCGATCGAGGAAGGCGGCTCCTGGGGCGACGAAGACTGACCACCCGCTCGACGACCACCCCACGATCGCCCCACGCTCCTCGCACCGCCCTTCGGGACGGGCTCGTCGGGTGGGGCTTGGATGCGCGGGGCGGCCTGCGACCTCTCGGTCGCAGGCCAGCGTACAACCGATGTCGACACCTGGGGAGCGTCCCTGACGACAAGGCCCTCATCCCAACCCAAAGCCCTCCATCCACGCGCTGATCCGCCCCAGCGATCCGCTGTCGGCCGCCCGCCGGCCTGCGCCCACCGGGCGCAGCCCCTCCGCGCTTCCAGCCCCACCCGACGAGCCCGTCCCCCCTTGTGGGGGGCGGTGCGAGGAGCGTGGGGCGTTCGTCGAGCGGGGGCGATCCTCGGGTGGGGTGCGTCTTGGCGCTGGATCTCTGATCCGCGAGCCCCTAGACTCCTGCCCCAAACGAGCGAGGGGGAAAGGTGATCCCGCTCCAGAGATGCTGCGATTCGAGATCACTGGTGAAATTTATGATTAAAAACAGCAACCTACAACTCATCGCCGCGTTCGCCGGCCTGCTCCTGGCCTCGACCGGCTGCGGCGAAGATGCGGGCTCTCCAGACGACCCCAACGCGCAGACCCGCGCGGTGACCCTCAACTTCGCCGGGGTGATCGGCGATCAGGCCTTCGGCTGCGGGCAGAGCTACGAGGGGATCGGCGCGACCAGCTCGACCCTGACCCTGCAGGACTTCCGCCTCTACATCAGCGACGTGCGGCTCGTGGCCGCCGATGGCTCCGAGGTCCCCGTTGCGCTCGATCAAGAGACCCCCTTCCAGACCGAGGATCTCGCGCTGCTCGACTTCGAAGACGGCTCAGGGGGCTGCGAGAGCGGCACGGCGGAGATCAACACGCGCATCACGGGCGAGGTGCCCGAGGGCGATTATACGGGGCTCCGCTTCGTCCTCGGCGTGCCCTTCGACCTCAACCATGGCGACGCCGCCCTGGCCCCCTCGCCGCTGAACCTCTCCTCGATGTTCTGGAGTTGGAACGGCGGCTACAAGTTCCTGCGCGTCGACGCGCGCAGCGCTGGCCTGCCCGACGGGCTGCGCCTCCACCTCGGCAGCTCGGGCTGCGACATGAACGGCGATGGCGCCGTCACTGGGTGCGCCAACCCCAACCGCCCCGAAGTCACCCTGGCAGCCTTCGACGTCGACGCCGACACCGTCAAGGTCGACATCGCCGCGCTGCTGGCTGGCTCCGACATCGACGCCAACGCCGCCGATACCCCGCCCGGCTGCATGAGCACCCTCGAAGACGCCGACTGCGGCCCGATCTTTGAAAGCCTCGGCCTCGGCGCCGGCCCCCAGACCTTCTTCAGCGTCCAATAGCCTGGGCGCTTACCCCGACCCCGTTGTCATCGGCATCGCTGGCCTCGTTGGCCTCCAAAACCCCACACGCGCCTCCCACATCGCCCCTGGACAGGACCCTCAAGAGCGCCCAGCTGTCAGTGTCCGAAACCTGGCTGCCCTACGCGCTGGAGCGCGCCGCCTCCTCGCGCTCGCACACCTGGAGGACCACCCTCTGCGCCTCCTCCAGCGTCGCGCAGCGCCCCTCGCGTTGATCGTAGGGCCCGGAGAGTCGGGACTCCGCCGAGCTCATCACAAGAAACCCGTCCCCGTCTTCGTGGACGTTCAGGCTCACGACCTCCTCGGCGTACTGGGTGGAGTAGGACTTCCGGGCGTACCACACGATGTCCCCCTTCGGGCTGTCCGGCACATGATAGACCTGCGCAGGCCAACGCTGCGCTACCACCGCCCAGCCAAGCTCACCCAACCGCTCCACGCTCTCGGATGCCATCTCTACCCTCCCGACGCTGTGATCCGTGCCTTCGCCTGCCTGAAAAGCCATTGATATTAAATCAATTAAAACACTTTTAAAACAACAAACAAACGAAAACTAAATGGTTTACACTTTTGGGCTTGGTTCGCTCAGCGTGGGAAGTCCACGCGGCACGCCAGTGTCACCCCCGACGCGGCACCCCCGCGCGGACCTCCGAGACAGCCCAGAATGCGCGCCGCGGTCAACCCACCCAACGTTTCAGGAAGGAGGGCTGCTCCGCCACCACAGGCGCCTCCAGGCTCTCGAGCTCACGCCACAGGGCATCCTTGCCGTCGCACAGCGCCTCGACCTCCTGCCACGCCGCCGCCATGAGCTCCGCCCGCTCCGCTTCCTCCACGATCGCCTTGAGCTCGGCGTTGGGCTCCTCCGGCCCGTGCTCGAAGACGGTCGCGGCGAACTGGAGCGCCCGCCGGTGCTCCTGGAGCACAAGCGCTGCGCGGTTCCGCTCGGCCGATGTGGCGTACGCCGTGGCCTTGTGAAGCCCCACCAGGCGGCGGTACTCCTCAGCTGCCTTCATCAAGCGCGTCGCCCGCCGGAGCTCCTCGCTCGCCTCGAACTCGGCCTCCACGGCACGCAGCTCCGCCTCGAGGGTCTGTCCCGCGACGACGTGGGACCTGGTCTTTATCGCTACGGCGATCGCCACGATCAGCGTACACACCAACGCCGCAGCGCTGAACCCGCTCACCGAAGGCCACACCAGCGACGTCGCCACGCCAAGCACGATGCAGAACACAAGCGACGAAACGACAGACTCAATGAGCAATCCACCCCAGAAATCCCACGATCTCGTATCAAGTCGATGATTCAGCAGCCGTTCGCGCACGTCATCGCGCGCCGCCGTCCTCGACGCGAGCCACGACTCCACAAACGCGAGGTCGAGCTCCTCGCTGACAAACACGCCCGTCGCCTTCTCGTAGAGCGTGAAGAGCTGGCTGAACAGTCCCATGGCGGCTCCATCGGTGGGAGGATAATCACACATGTATACAACACTCTCTACACTCAACGTCACCGCGAATTTCCGAAAGATGTTCAGCGTGCCTCCTCAGCGCACACCACCTTCGAGAGCCTGTGTCATCGCCCGTGTCGTCACCCGAGGACTTGCTGAACGTGCCTTCGGCCAGGATCCCAGGCAACCCCCCACAGAAGGCGCTCGCAGTTGAGCGCGCAGGCCCCGAGAAGAACACCAGGCGGGTTGACGTTGACTGAGCCGGGACGCTTTGGCGCTCCGACCTCGCCGGGCGCTTGGCTCGGCTGTGCTGGAGGCAGGTTGTGGTACACTCGCGCTGACTTCAACCGGAGGGCCGCGATGATCCCGGCACGCTCGCCTTTGCTCATGATCCTCGCCGTGCTCGGCGCTGCGGGCTGCGGCGAGGATGAGCCGATCAGGTCGCCCCAGGCCGAGGCGCCCGACGCGGGAGAGCCCGATGTGGGAGAGCCTGACGCGGGAAGACCCGACGCAGGCCCGGCGGAGGACGAGCGGGAGCCTTGTCTGGACAAGAACCCCTTGAGAAACACCTACTTCGGCGATCTGCACGTCCACACGTCCTACTCCTTTGACGCCTACATCAACGGGACGCGGCCCGATCCGGCGGCGGCCTACCGCTTCGCGCGCGGGGAGCCGGTGTCGCTGCCGCCGCTGGATGAGCAGGGGCGCGGGACGACGGAGGTGCGCTTGAGGCGGCCGCTGGACTTCGTGGCGGTCACGGACCACGCGGAGTACCTGGCCGAGGTGTCCGAGTGCACCACGCCGGGATCGCCGGGTTTCGATCTGCCGCGCTGCCAGACCTATCGGCAGGGCGGCCAGAGCGCGATCACGGCCTGGGGGGTGCCCTTGACGGCGCTGGCGCCAGGGAGGCTCAAGGATCTGTGCGGGGAGGACGGGCAGGGCTGCCTGGCCGGGGTCAGGACGGTGTGGGATCGGGTGCAGGAGGCCGCCGAGGGGGCCTACGATCGATCCTCGGCGTGCGCGCTGACGACCTTCGTGGGCTACGAGTGGACGGGCAACACGCTGGGCAGCAACCTGCACCGCAATGTCATCTTCAGGAACCACGTCGTCCCCGACCAGCCCATCTCCTACTTCGAGGCGCCGACGGCCGAGGGGCTGTGGTCGAAGCTGGCCGAGGCGTGCAATGACGCCGGCCAGGGCTGCGACGCGCTGGTGATCCCGCACAACTCGAACCTGAGCAATGGCAGGATGTTCGCGCCGATCTACCCCGGCGCCGAGGACGACGAGGGGCGCAGGGCGCAGGCCGAGATGCGGGCCAGGATGGAGCCCCTGGTCGAGATCATCCAGCACAAGGGGGCCTCGGAGTGCAACAACGGGCTCTCGGGGGTCTTTGGCGCCGAGGACGAGCTGTGCGACTTCGAGCAGCTGCGCGGGGCGCCCTTCGAGGACTGCGGCGACGAGGTCGGCTTCCTGGGCATTCAGGCGGCGGGGTGCGTGTCGCGCTACGACAGCGCGCGGCCGGCGCTGCTCGAAGGGCTGCGGCAGCAGTCGAGGCTGGGGGTCAACCCGACGCGGCTGGGCTTCATCGGGAGCACGGACACGCACAACAGCACGCCCGGCGCGGTGGACGAGGCCGATTACAAGGGGCACACGGGGACGCAGGAGGTCGCGGTCGACAAGCGGCTGGAGGATCAGATCCTGCCCTTCGGGCTGGTGACCAACCCTGGGGGGCTGGCGGGCGTGTGGGCCGAGGAGAACACGCGCGACGCGATCTTCGAGGCGCTGCGGCGTCGGGAGACCTGGGCGACGAGCGGGCCGCGGATCGCGGTGCGGCTCTTCGGAGGCTGGTCGCTGGGCGAGGAGCTGTGCGACGCGCCGGACATGCTTGAGCAGGCCGACGCGGGCGGCGTGCCGATGGGGGGGGTCCTGGCGCCGAGGCCCGCGGGGGCGGGGGCGCCGCGCTTCCTGGTGTCGGCGCTGCGGGACCCGGACCCTGAGGCGACGGCGCTCCAGAAGATCCAGATCGTCAAGGGCTGGCTCGACGGCGAGGCGCTCCATTACAAGGTCTTTGAGGTGGCGGGCGGGGGCGATGAGCAGGCGGGGGTGGATCTGGAGACTTGCGCGCCGCAGGGCGCGGGGGCCTCGTCGCTGTGCGCGGTGTGGGAGGACCCGGAGTACGAGGAGGGGGCGTCGGCCTTCTACTACGCGCGGGTGGTGGAGAACCCGAGCTGCCGTTGGAGCTGGCGGCTGTGCCTGTCGCTGGAGGGGCCTGAGCGGCCCGCGTCGTGCGAGGGCGATCGCGTCCAGCGGGTGATCCAGGAGATGGCGTGGACCTCCCCGATCTGGACTCGGTGAGATCGCGTCCGGCGAGTGATTCGGGAGATGGCGTGGACCTCCCCGATCTGGACTCGATGAGGCGAGAGGGGGGGATCGAGCCTACCCGAACCCGAAGAGCTTCTTGAGTGATTCCAGCAACTTGGGCTGATTGACCTCGCCGGTGTCGAGGGTCTTGCGGACGCGGTCGAGCTTGTGGATGACCTTGGGGGCTTCCATCTCCTCATCGAAGATGTCGGCGAACTGGTCGTCGGCGGTGCGGAGGCGAAGGCTCAGGTCGATGCCGATGATCTCGATGAAGCGGAAGGCCAGGGGGTTGTTGGTGCTGAAGAGGCGCTCGAAGTCGCTGAAGGAGAGGGTGAAGAGGGTGGTTTCGCCGGAGGCCAGGCAGCTGGCCGAGCGGCGTCCGCCGTCGATGAGGGAGACCTCGCCGACCATGGCGCCGGGTCGCAGGGTGGCGAGCACCTGGGCTTGATCGCCGACGAGCTGCTTGCAGACGTTGATGCGCCCGGAGGCCAGGATGTAGAGGCCCTGTGCCTTGGCGCCCTCCTGGCAGATCACATCGCCGTCTTCGAAGCTCTCCTCGTCGAGCAGGCCGGCCAGGGTGACGAACTCGGCGTCGGTCAGGCTCTGAAGCAGGCCGAGCTGTCGCAGGAAGGCGACGCGGGCCAGGATGGGGTCGAGGTGGGCCAGGGGGTCGAAGTCGCCGACGAGGATCGGCTGCGGCGCGGTCGAGGCGGTGGCGCGCTTGCCCTTGCGGGGCACGGGCTTGAGGGAGGGGGCGGGGCGGACCGGGACCTTCGAGGAGGAGGTGTGCGCGGGGACGGCCATCAGGCCGAGGCCGACGCTGCTGAGGTCCTTCTGGCGGCGTCGGCGCAGGATGAGCTGCCGGACCCGCTCGGGGTCGGCCTGGAGCTCGCGGGTGCGCTTGTTCATCAGGCGGATCCGCTCGCAGAGCGTCAGCGAGAGGCTGCGGATGACCTTGTAGATGGCCGGGCTTGCTTGCAGGCGCAGTACGGTGAAGGCGGCGATGGGCATCTTGAAGAACAGTGCCTTGTCGACCACGGTGGCGGTGGCCGAGCAGGGCTGGCCGTCCAGGGCCGCGATCTCCCCGATCACGTCGCCGGGGCCGAGCACCGCCACATCCTCCTCGAAGCCCGCCGCGGTCAGCTTGTGGACCCGCACCTGGCCGGACTCGATGACATAGAGCGCCTCGCCGTCGTGCCCCTCGACGCAGAGCTGATCGCCGGCCCTGCCCTCGATCATCTCGAAGTGCTCCTTGACGAGCGAGATGTCCTCGGGCGACAGAGCCTTGAAGAGCGGGACGCGAGACAGAAGCGATTCAAGAAGATCAAGCTCTTCCACAAAAACCTCCCTGATTGGTGGGCCTTCATTGAACACCAGCATCGACACAATGCCCTAGCGCGGCGGCTTGTTCAAGCTCCCGACCGCGAGGGGCGGTTGACAGTCCACCGACGCAGGCTCTATGACCCGAGGCACCACGCGGCGCCCGTCGCCCGACACGAATCCAGAGACCATACTCGCCGGTCTGCGAGGCAGGAGTGGCCCATGACGACGCGCAAGCACAAGGGCGAGCAGAAGCGCGAGCAGCTGCGGCAGGCGGCCTACAGGAGCTTTCGCGACTCAGGCTATCACGACACCACGGTGGAAGTGATCTGCCAGAGAGCCAACAGCTCAAAGGGCAGCTTCTACTGGCATTATGGGTCCAAGCAGGAAATATTCATTGATATCCTGGAGACCTGGACGCGCCAGATCATGGACGAGCTCTATGAGCAGTTCGAGGAGGCGGTTCAGCAGGACAACTACATCGAGGCCATCACCGGCTCGCTGGCGCGGGAGATCCACCGAGGTCGCGCGCAGATCCCCCTCTGGCTGGAGTTCACCATCCAGGCCCGGCACGAGCCCGAGCTGCGGCAGGCGCTGGCCAAGTTCTACCGCCGAGCGCGCGTGGCGATCGCCGAGATCTTGCGCCCGCTGCTGGAGAACAAGGTCTCCGAGGACGAGCTGCGGGGCGTCGCCGCCACGATCTTCGGGGCCTACACCGGGCTGCTCATGCAGGATCTGTCCGATCCCGAGCGCGCCGACGCCCAGGAGATGGCCGGCAATGTCATGAGCGTCCTGGGCTGGTGGTTGCGCCAGCTCCACTTCGCCAAGGGCGACACCCTCAAGCACCTGCGGCCCATGTCGACCATGGCTCCGACGGCTCGCCTGACCCCGCAGCCCACCTCCCAGGATCCCCCTGCGCCTGCCCACGAGCCGACGCTCGCCCACGGCGCCCGCGTCACCGACGAGGATCTGCGGGACTTCCTGTCCTCCTTCCTCGACGCCGCCGAGGCCGTCGACACTCTGCGCGCCCTTGTCCTGGCAGCAGCCCCCGGCGCCGACGAACGCGTCATCGGCGGGTGGAAGGTCGTTGCGTACGACCACCGCGGCCTCTTCTGCTACATCAAGCCCCAGAAGCGCGGCGGCGCCCGGATCGGCTTCTACCGGGGCGCGGAGCTCCGCGACCCCGCTGGCCTGCTGGCCGGCCGCGGCAAGCACCAGCGCCACGCCGACCTCCCCCCCGGCGGCCCCTGCCCTGATCGCGACGCCCTCTCCGATCTCGTCCGCACCGCCTGCGCCCTCCAGGACACCTGATACCCGACCACAGCCGAGAGGCTCACGTTGTGGGCGGTCCAGGCGGCGCCCTGAGCCAGGGCCATCACTGGGCGGTGCGATGCACCAGCCTCGCCCAGGCCCAGGCCATCCCCCTGTCCTCGCCCACAAAGCAAGCCCTTTGTCTGTGATTGGGTATGACCCGCCGGTCACACGCGCGCGCCCCCTCGACCGCCCCCCTGCGCCGCGCCGGACGCGCGCCGGACTCTCGCCTGACGCGCGCCAGATCCCTGTTTTTCCTTGTCTCTCCCCGCGCCCTTTGATATAGCCCGGCCGACCCGTAACAGACTCGCCGGTCTAGTTAAAATGGTGACTGGCGAGTCGGCGTCACTGCAGGCGCACATCAAGCCCATTCACCCCGATCAAATGGGGATCCATTCAGAAAATCGGAGACGCCAATGACCCAGGACGAGACTGCCGGCGAGGGCATCAAGAAGGGGCTTGAGCCCTCCAGGGGCGTGTCGGGCAGACTGACAGGTCAGGTGAGCCGTTCTCTGGCGGGAGAGCTGAGTCAGGGTCGAGGGCGCGCCGCGCTGACCTTCGCCGGTCAGGGCTTGAGCTGCCTCCCGGTGCTGGCCGGGATCATGCGGGATTGCGCGCCGGTTCGGCCCTGGGTCGAGGCCGCCGCCGCCGCCATCACGGGGCTCGTCGAGGGCGAGCGCCCGTTTCGCTGGAGCGGGCTCTACCCGCGCGGCTTCGATCTGATGGGCTGGCTCAAGGCCCCCGAGACCCGGCCCGACGAGGCCACCCTGACCTCCTCGGTCATCTCCCAGCCTTTGATCTTCATCACGCAGATCGCCCGCTACCTGGCCCTCTACCACGAGGGGCTGCGAGGGGCCTTCGAGGCTGGCGCGATCGTCGCGCTGACCGGCCACTCCCAGGGCATGATGCCGGCGCTGCTCGTGGCCGAGAGCCCGAAGGGCGCCATCGACATCAACCGATTTGTCGAATATGTGCGATACTTTACATGGCAGGGCCTGCACATGGCCCAGTCCTTTCAGGGGTTGGGACAGGCCCTCGGCACCGAGGGCGGCGCCCCGATGGCCTCCGTCGCCGGGCTCGACATCGGCCGCCTGCGCCGCGCGGTCGACGGGATCAACGCCCGCCTGCCCCAAGACCAGCAGGTCTACATCGCGCTGCTCAACACCCGCACGCGGCACGTCCTGAGCGGCGCCCCGGAGTCGCTGGCGGCCTTGAGGCGAGGCCTCGACGCGCAGGTCGAGCGCGAGCGCAAGGCGCGGCGCGAGGGTCTCCTCGGCGGCAGCCCGCTGGACTTCACCTGGGAGGATCTGAGCGTCGGCGCCGCCTTCCACAGCCCCGCCATGGAGCGCGGCCTGGAGGCGATGCGGCGCACGGTGGCCGAGATGGGCTTCAGGGTCGACGCCGCCGCGCTCCAGCTTGACGTGATCTCGCCGGCCACGGCCGAGAGGCTCAACGACAGCCCCGATCTGACCGACGAGCTGGTCGTGTCGCAGTTTGTCCGGCCGGTGAGGTGGCTCGACACCGTGCGCGCCCTGGAGCGGCGGCCGGGCCTGGAGTTCATCTTCGATCTGGGGCCGGGCGACGGGGTGGCGCGGCTGACCCGCTCGGCGCTGCGGGGCTCGCCGCTGCGCGTCCTGGCCCTGGAGGACCCGCGCGACCGGGTCGCCCTCTTCACCGAGGGCGCCCCGCGGCCGGTTCGCCCGGTCGTCTGGAGCGACTTCGCGCCTCGCCTCGTCCGGCTCCCTGTCCAGGGCGACGCGCCCGGCGGCGAGGCGAGGCTCTTCGTGGACAACCGCTTCACGCGCGCCACGGGCAAGCCCCCCGTGATCCTGCCTGGGATGACGCCGACGACGAGCGAGGTGGACATCGTCGCCGCCGCGGCCAACGCGGGCTTCATGGCGGAGCTGGCCGGCGGCGGTCAGGTCACGGCCGAGATCCTCGATCGGCGCCTGGAGGAGCTTGGCCAGAAGCTCGATCCTGGCCGCGAGGTCGTCTTCAACGCCCTCTACCTCGACCCCTGGCTCTGGAACCTCCACCTGGGGCGCAGCCGCCTCGTGCAGAAGGCGAGGCGCGCCGGGCTGCCCGTCTGCGGGGTCACCATCAGCGCCGGCATCCCCGACGCGGCCGAGGCGGCCGCGCTGCTCGACGATCTGAGCGCCGAGGGCCTCCACCTCAACGCCTTCAAGCCCGGCACCCGCGATCAGGTCGAGCGCGTGGTGCGCATCGCCCGGCTGGCCCGTCGCCACACGATCTTCGTGCACCTTGAGGGCGGCAAGGCGGGCGGCCACCACTCGTGGGAGGACCTCGACCAGCTCTTGCTGGACACCTACGCCCTGGTGCGCGCCGAGCCGAACCTGGTCCTGTGCGTGGGGGGAGGGATCGCGACGGAGGCGCGGGCGGTCGAGCTGCTGACCGGCCGCTGGTCGCTGGCCCACGGCGAGCGCCCGATGCCCGTCGACGCCGTCTTCATCGGCACGCTCGCCATGGCCTGCCTGGAGGCGACCGCCTCGCCGCAGGTCAAGCGGGCGCTGGTCGAGGCCGCCGGGACCCCCGCCTGGGTCCTCAACGGCCAGAGCGGGGGCGGGATCACCTCCGGCCGCAGCCAGCTCAACGCCGACATCCACTACATCGACAACGCCGCCGCGCGCTGCGGTCGCCTGCTCGACGCCATCGCCGGCGACGCCGAGGCCATCGAGGCCCGGCGCGACGAGATCGTCGCCGCCCTCAACGCCACCGCGCGCCCCTACTTCGGCCCGGTCGAGGAGATGACCTGGCTCCAGGTCGTCGAGCGCCTCTTTGAGTTGACCGCCATCGGCCGGAGCGGCCCCTACGAGGACGGCCTCTGGCCCGACGCCTCCTGGCGCGGCCGCGCGCTGGATCTGCTGCGCCGCGCCGAGGCGCGCCTGTGCCCCCGGGACGAGGGCGAGGTGGAGAGCATCCTGTCCGGCCCCGAGGACCTCGACGACCCGGCCGAGGCGCTCAGGCGCTTCGCCGCCGCCTACCCCGAGGCGGCCACCGCGCCCTTGACGCCTTCGGACGTGCGCTACTTCGTGCGCGAGGTCTGCGCCCGGCCTGGAAAGCCGGTCAACTTCGTGCCGGTGATCGACGCCGACGTGCGCCGCTGGTACAAGGCCGACGGGCTCTGGCAGGCCCAGGACCCCCGCTTCGAGGCCAGTCAGGTCCTGGTGATCCCAGGCCCGGAGGCTGTCGCCGGGATCACCCGCGCCGACGAGCCGGTCGCGGACCTGCTTGGGCGCTTCGAGCGGGCCCTCATCGACGACCTTCGCGCCAGCGGGCTCCCCCCCGTCGAGGCCGAGCGCCTGAGGGCGCCCATCGGCCCGACGCCGCTGCCCGTCGGCATCCACAGCGACGACGGCCCCTGGCTGACGACGCTGCGGGCCATCGATCCGCCTTCGGCCGACGCGTGGCACAAGCCCGTCTCGGCGCGCTTCCCTGGCCCGGTCGCCGCCCTCTTTGGCGTGCCGCGCGTCTTCGTCGGCGCGCGCTCGATGCCCAACCCCATCCTGAGGCTCTGCCAGGCCACCCCCGGCGCCACGCTCCAGATCCAGATGCAGATGAGCGGCGAAGTCGCCGAGATCACTTGCAATCCAAGGCGCGGCCGGGAGGCCGTCCGCGTGTCGCAGGTCGCCCCCGACGCGGTGAGGATCGAGGTTCGCGTCCCCGGCGTCGAGCCTGAGCGGGTCGACACCTGGGCGCTGGACCTTCAGTACGCGCTGGTCACCGGCGACGACGTCTTCCGGTGCTCCGAGGTCGCGTGGCGCGAGGCGCTCCAGAGCTTCTACGGCCGGGCGCTCTTTGGCGAGCGCGGCGTGGCCGCCTGCGCGCTCTTCGAGACCGCCGAGGCCGAGGTCGTCGCGGACCCGGCGCGCGCCAGCGCCTACGCCGCCGTCACGGGCGGGCGGGCGGGCGCCGAGGGGCTGCCGGCGCAGATGGCCTTCTCGCTGGCCTGGGAGCCGCTCTTCGCGGTGATCGCGGGCGACGAGCTGGCCGGCGGGCTGCTGGAGCTGGTCCACCAGCGCCACGCCATCACCCCGCTGGAGGGCTGGCCGCCGAGGGCCGGCGAGCGGCTCCAGGTCGAGGCGCGCGCGGTCCGGGTCGAGGACGGCGAGCGAGGCCGCTCCATCGACGCCGTGGCGACGATCCGGCGCGGCGAGGTGGTCGTCGCGCGGCTCGACGAGGGCTTCTTCATCCGTGGGCCGCACGATCGGACGGCCTGGGCGGTGCGCCGCCAGGACCGGCTCGCGCGCGACCTGCGCGTCGACGATCAGGCCGCGCGCGACTTCCTCTTGAGGGCGCGCGGCTGGCTGCAATGGTCGGCGCCGATCGAGGTCGGCGACGCGCTCCGGGTCGAGTCCTCCGTCGTCGAGCGTCGGCCCAGGGCCGGAGCGGCGCGCTTCCAGGCTCAAGGGGTGGTCCTGCGCGGCGGTGAGGTCGTCGGGCGGATCGCGCTGGAGGAGGGCGAAGGGGCGGCGCACCCGCTGGAGGTGATGCTGGCGGCGCTGGCGGCGCCGGGGGCCGCAGCGGCGAGCACGCCGAGGCGGACGCTGGCGACGGGCGTGGCGACGACGCCGGACTCGATGGACACCTTCGCGGAGATCAGCCTGGATCTGAACCCCATCCACCGGAGCGTGCTGATGGCGCGCCTGGCGGGCCTCGGGGCGCCCATCGTGCATGGGATGTGGAGCGCGGCGAGGCTGCACGCCTTCGTGGTCGAGGGCGTGGCGCAGGGTCAGGCGGGGCGGATCGGGGAGGTCGAGGCGACCTTCCTGGCGCCGGCTCCGCTGGGCGCGAAGATGTCGATGGAGGCCGTTCGCGTCGGCATGGAAGCGGGTCGTTCCCGCGTGGAGGCGACCGCCTCCGTGGAGATCGAGGGGGTCCGGCGCCCGGTGGTGCGGCTGATGTTGACGCTGGAGGCGCCCCGGACGGCCTACGTCTTCCCGGGTCAGGGGATCCAGCAGCCGGGCATGGGGATGGCGGGCTACGGGCGCTCGCGGGGGGCGCGGCAGGTCTGGGATCGGGCCGACGCCTTCACGCGGCGTTCTCTGGGCTTCTCGATCTTGCGGATCGTCAGGGACAACCCGGCCGAGGTGCTGGTCAACGGGCGCTCGTGGCGCCACCCGTCCGGGGTGCTGCACCTGACGCAGTTCACGCAGGTCGCCATGGCGGTGCTGGCTCAGGCCCAGGTGGCCGAGCTGGAGGAGGCCGGGGCGCAGATCGAGGGCGCGATCACCTGCGGGCACAGCGTCGGGGAGTACAACGCGCTGAGCGCCGTCACGCGGGTGCTGCCGCTGGAGGACGTGGTGGACATCGTCTACCACCGGGGGCTGGTGATGCACCGCCTGGTGCCGCGCGACGAGGCCGGCGAGAGCGGCTACCGGATGGGGGTCATCCGGCCGCATTACGCCAGGCTGTCCCACGCCGAGGCCGAGGCGCTCGTGGCGCGGGTGCGGGCCGAGGCCGGCTTCGTGCAGATCGTCAATTACAACGTCCGGGGCCGGCAGTACTCGGTCACGGGGCGGGTCGAGGCGCTGGCGGCGCTGGAGGCGGCGCTGGCGGCGCGCACCCCTGCGGGCGGCAAGCCGGCGTGGATCGAGGTCCCAGGGATCGACGTGCCCTTCCACTCCGAGGTGCTGCGCGGCGGCGTGGACAGCTTCCGCGCCACGCTCCAGGCGCGCTTCCCGGCGCGGATCGAGCCTGGGCGGCTCGTGGGCCGCTACATCCCCAACCTCGTACCCCGGCCCTTCAGCCTGGAGCGCGACTTCATCGAGGCCGTCGTCGAGGCCACCGGGACGCCGATCCTGGTGGAGATCCTGGCGGACTTCGAGGCGTGGCGGGCGCGGCCGGAGGCGCTGACGCGTTGTCTGCTCATTGAGTTGCTGGCGTGGCAGTTCACCAGCCCGGTGCGGTGGATCGAGACGCAGGAGATCCTGCTGTCGGGCGAGCAGCGCGTCGAGCAGCTCATCGAGATCGGGGTCGGCTACCAGCCGACGCTGGCGAACATGGCCCGCTACACGCAAGAACTGCTCGGCGAGGCCGAGGCGCGGGTGCTCAACATCGAGGCCGACGCCGAGGTGGTCTTTTGCCGCGATCAAGATCCGGCGCCCATCGAGGCCCCCTCCCCTGCGGCGCAAGCGCCCTCGCCTGCGGCGAGCGTGGCGGCCGCGCCCGAGGTGCCTGTTGCGCCCGAGGCGAAGGTCAGCGCCGCCGGGCCCGTGGCCGATCGGCCGGTGAGCGTGGCCGAGGGGCTGCGCTTCATCCTGGCGGTGCAGGCGCGCGTGCGGCCCGAGCAGATCCGCGCCGACGAGACGATCGACGAGCTCTTCGAGGGCGTCTCGTCGAGGCGCAACCAGGTGCTGCTCGACCTCGGCGCGGAGTTCAACCTCGGCACCATCGACGGCGCGCACGAGAAGCCCATCAAGGATCTCGTCGAGGAGATCGAGCGGCGCGCGTCGGCGTGGCGGTCGCCGGGCCCCTACCTCAAGGGGGTGCAGGACGAGGCGATCAAGCGCCTCTTCGGGCGAGCGGGCGTGGGCCGCAAGGACATCTCGGCGCTGGCCGAGTCGCAGTACGGCCTCGGGCCGGGGCTGATCGAGGCGCTGAACAACACGCTGGCGCTGGAGGGCCGCGAGGGCGACGCCTCGCGCGGCGGCGCGCTGGGATCGCTGGCCGACGCGCGGCCAGCGAGCAAGGCCGACGCGATGGAGGTGATCGACCGCGCCGTGGCGTCGCTGGCCGCGTCGACGGGGCTCCCCCTCGGGCGGAGGGCGGCGGCCCAGGGCGGCGGCGGGGTCGTCGACGCGGCGGCCGTCCAGGCGTTGGAGGCGAGGCTCCTCGGGCCCTCCGGGCGCCTCTCGCGCGCCGCGAGGGAGCTCCTTGGCGACGAGCCGGAAGCAGATGCTTCCGGCATGACTGAGGCCCTGGAGGCGGTCGAATCCAGGCTTGCGGGGATGGAGGCCGAGCACGGCGCCGAGTACGAGGCGCTGGTCGAGGCGCGCTTCGACGCCCGCAAGGCCGTCGCCTTCACCTCGGCCTGGGCTTCGGCGCAGCGGGATGTGGCGCGGCTGTGCTTCGAGGTCCAGGGGGGTCGCCTGGAGCTGGCCGACGCGGGGGACCAGATCGCCCGACTGTCGGGCTTCTCGGGCGACGAGCGGGTGTCGCTGACGGCGGCCTGGTACGCGCGACTGGCCGAGGCTCGCGGCCACGCGGCGCTGGCGGCGGCGCTTGAGGGGATCGCGGGCGGGGCGCGGGCGGCGCGCTCGGCCTTCACGCCGACGCGCCCGTCGCTGACCTTCGACGCCGAGGGTCGGCCGGTCTACGAGGAGGTGCCGATCGAGGGCGCCGCGGCCGTCGACTTCGTCAAGGGGTTGTGGCCGGCCGGGCAGCCGGCGCGGGTCGAGGCCGGGCCGGGCGGGGCCTGGGGCGAGGCGCTGCGGCGGCTGGCCGGCGAGCTGGCCGAGGGGCCTCTGGATTTCTCGGGGCAGACGGCGCTGATCACGGGCGCCGGCCCTGGTTCCATTGCGCTGGAGATCGCGGGGAACCTGCTGGCGGGCGGGGCGCGTGTGATCGTGACGACCTCGTCGAGCGATCGGGCGCGGATGGCCTTCTATCGGGAGTTCCATCAGGCGCACGCGGCGCCGGGCGCCGAGCTTTACGTGGTGCCCTTCAACCAGGCCTCGTTCAGGGACATCGACGCGCTGGTGGACTGGCTGCATGAGGCCCAGACCGAGCAGGCCGGGGCCAGCGTCCGGGTGCTCAAGCGGCCCTTCGCGCCGGATCTGCTGATCCCCTTCGCGGCGATCAAGGATGTGGGGACGCTCGACGCGCTGGAGGCTCGCTCGCAGGTCGCGGTGCGGGCGATGCTGCTCGGGGTCGAGCGGCTCGTGGCGCGGGTGGCCCAGCGGGCGGCGCGCGATGGGGTGCCTGCGCTGCCTTGCCACGTCCTGCTGCCCTTGTCGCCAAACCACGGCGGCTTCGGCGGCGACGGGGCCTATTCGGAGACGAAGCTGGGGCTGGAGGTGCTGGGCAACCGCTGGAAGAGCGAGCGGGAGGCTTGGGGCCGGGCGGTGACCTTGTGCCAGGCGCGGATCGGCTGGGTGCGGGGAACGGGCCTGATGGACGCCAACAACCTGGTGGCCGCGGGGCTGGAGTCGCTCACGGGGGTCAAGACCTTCTCCAGTCGGGAGATGGGGCTGCTCTTGACGGCGCTCTGCGCCCGCGAGGCGCGGGAGGCGGCGCTGTCGGCGCCGCTGTCGGCCGATCTGACGGGGGGCTTTGCCGCGCTGGACGACATCAAGTCGGTGGTCGACGGGATCAGGGCGGAGATCGAGGCCAAGGCGAGCGCCGCGCGCCGCCTCCACGAGCTGATCCAGCGCGAGCGCGCGGGGCTCGGGCGCGACGCCCGCCGCCCGACGGTCAAGGCGCTGCCGGCGTGGCCGGGATCGCTGGTCGAGGTGAGCCCCGGGGCGCCTCGGGAACTGACGCCTTCCGCGCCGATGGTGTCGGAAGAAGCGCCCTCCGCGCTGGCGCGGTCGGGATCGGCGCCCGAGGGCGCGGCGGCGGGGCCTCGGGTGGACCTGTCGCAGGTGGTGGCGATCGTGGGGGCCGGCGAGGTGGGGCCTTGCGGTGGATCTCGGACGCGCTTCGAGATGGAGGTGGACGGGGCGCTGTCGGCGGCGGGGGTGCTGGAGTTGGCCTGGGTGACGGGGCTGGTGCGCTACGACGAGAGCGCGGGCGGCTGGGTGGACGTCGAGGGCGGCGAGCTGGTCGAGGAGTCCGAGATCGCCGGCCGCTACCGGGAGGCGGTGCAGGGGCGCGTGGGGATTCGCTTCGTCGACCCGGCGACGACGGGCTTTGATCCGCAGTCGGTGCCGATCTACACGACGGTCTATCTGGAGCGGGACTTCAGCTTCCAGGTGGCGACGGCGCAGGAGGCGCGGGACTTCGTCCAGGCCGATCCGGCCAGGACGCGGGCGTCCTACGACGCCGAGGCGGACGCGTGGCGGGTGACGCGCAAGGCGGGCACGGAGGTCAAGGTGCCGCGGCAGATGAGGCTGAGCCGGCGGGTGGCCGGGCAGGTGCCGACGGGCTTTGACTTTACGCGCTACGGGATCCCGCGGGACATGGTGGAGAACGTCGATCGGGTCACGCTCTTCAACCTCGTGGCGACGGTGGAGGCCTTCGTCAGCGCGGGGATGTCGCCGGAGGAGCTGCTCACCTGGGTGCACCCGGCGCGCGTGGCCAACACGCAGGGCAGCGGGATCGGGGGGATGAGGAGCTTGAGGCGGCTGTACACGGACTATTTGCTGGGCGAGGGCCGCCAGAGCGACGTGCTGCAGGAGACGCTGATCAACGTGGTGGCGGCGTACGCGGTGGCGGCCTACGTGGGCAGCTACGGCCCGATGTCGCACCCGGTGGCGGCGTGCGCGACGGCGGCGGTGTCGCTGGAGGAGGGCGCGGACAAGATCCTGGCGGGCAAGGCGGACTTCGTGATCACGGGCGGCTTTGACGACATCGAGCGGGAGGGGGCGCTGGGTTTTTCGGACATGAGCGCGACGGCGGACACGGAGTTGATGTTGTCCATGGGGCTGTCGCCGGATCAGATGTCGCGCTCGAACGACGCGCGGCGGCGCGGGTTCGTCGAGGCGCAGGGCGGCGGGACGGTGCTGCTGGCGCGCGGCGACGTGGCGCTGCGCATGGGCCTGCCGGTGCTGGGCGTCGTGGCCTGGGCGGGCACCTTCGGCGACGGGATCCACAAGTCCATCCCGGCGCCGGGGATGGGGGCGCTGGCCGCGGCGATGGGCGGGGCGAGATCGCCGCTGGGCGCGGCGCTCGGGCGCTTCGGGTTGAAGGCCGACGACGTGGCGATGGTGACCAAGCACGACACCTCGACGGCCGCCAACGACCCCAACGAGGGCGCGCTGCACGACCGCATCCAGGAGGCGCTCGGGCGCACCCCGGGCAACCCCCTGTGGGTGGTGTCGCAGAAGACGCTCACGGGGCACCCGAAGGGCGGCGCGGCGGCGTGGCAGCTCATCGGCATGTGTCAGGCCATGGCGAGCGGGACGATCCCGGGCAACAGGAACCTCGACGCCGTCGACGAGGCGATGCGCGGCCAGCGGCACCTGGGCTTCACCGACGCGCCATTGCGGCCGGGTCCTGCGCTGCCGATCAAGGCCGGGCTGCTGACGAGCCTGGGCTTCGGGCACGTCAGCGCCATCGCGCTGATCCTGCACCCTGGCTGCTTCGAGGCGCAGCTGACCGAGGCGCAGCGCCAGGACTGGGCGCCGCGCGCCAGGGCGCGGCTGGCCCGGCAGCGCCAGCTCCAGGCCGACATCCTGGCGGGCCGCAAGGCCGCCTTCGAGAAGCGCGCCCACCGGCGCTTCGAGGCTCAGGACGGCACCGAGGCCCAGGCCGAGCAGGAGGCCGCTCTGCTGCTTGACCCCGAGGCACGGCTGGATCTGGCCTGGGGCCTCTTCACCCGAGGCGCGCGATGATTTTGGGCGTGGGGCTCGACGTGGTCGAGGTGGCCGGCTTCGAGGCGCAGCTGGCCGATCCTGCCTCGCGCTTCAGCGAGGGGACCTTCACCGCCGGCGAGCGGCAGGCGGCGGCCTCGCGGGCCTCGGGGTCGCCGGGGCGGCACCTGGCGGCCCGCTTCGCGGCCAAGGAGGCCTTCATCAAGGCGTGGTCCTCGGCCAACGCGGGGCGAGCGCCTGCGCTGGCGGCCGCCGACCTTCGCGAGATCGAGGTGGTGCAGGACCCCTTCGGGCGCCCCTCGATCGCGCTTCACGGGCGCGTGGCCGAGGCCGTCGCGCTGCTTGGCCCCGTCCAGATCCACGCCTCGCTCAGCCACGATGGTGGCCTCGCCGTGGCGGTCGTGGTATTGGAGCGCCAGCAAGAGATATTGGATCAGGAGAGCTGGACATGACGCACCGACCAGACCCCCGCGACTTCCACCGCATCGCCGTCTTGAACCGGGGCGAGCCCGCCGTGCGCTTCATGAGGGCGCTGCGCGACTACAACCTCGATCGCGGCGTCGAGCTGGAGGCCGTGGCCTTCTACACGGACCCGGACGCAGGCGCGCCCTTCGTCCGCATGGCCGACGAGGCCGTCCACCTCGGCCCGGCCACCCTCGCCACCGAGTTCGGCCCGGTCAGCGCCTACTGCCACGCCGAGTCGGTCCTGCGCCTGCTGCACGAGTCCCGCTGCGACGCCGTCTGGCCCGGCTGGGGCTTCGTGTCGGAGGACACGCGCTTCGTCGAGGCGCTCGAGGCCGCCGGGATCACCTTCATCGGCCCCAGCGCGCGGGCCATGCTCCTGCTCGGCGACAAGATCGAGTCCAAGAAGATGGCCGACGCCGCTGGCGTCCCCATGGCCCCCTGGCGGCTGATCGACCCGAGCGACTCCGTCGAGGCCCTTGAGGCCGCCGCCGCGCAGGTCGGCTTCCCGCTGATGGTCAAGGCCTCGGCCGCCGCAAGGTCGAGCGCCCCGAGGCGCTGGCGGCGGCGGTGCGCGACGCCGCCGAGGAGGTCCGCACGGTCTTCGGCCAGGGCGGCCTCTTCATGGAGTCCTGCATCACCGGCGCGCGCCACGTCGAGGTGCAGTTCGCCGGCGGCGCCGACGGCCGCGCCACGGCGCTGGGCGTCCGCGACTGCTCCATCCCGCGCCGCAACCAGAAGGTGATCGAGGAGGCGCCCTCGCCCGTCCTGCCCGCCGAGGTCGAGGCGACGCTCTGCGCCTCGACCGTGCGGCTGGCCGAGATGGCCGGCTACCAGGGGGTCGGCACCGCCGAGTTCCTCTACGAGCCGGCCACGGGCCGGGCTTCCTTCCTGGAGGTCAACTCGCGCCTGCAGGTCGAGCACACGATCACCGAGGTGGTCATGGGCTGCGATCTGGTCCAGGCGCAGATCGACATCGCCCGCGGGCTGGACTGGGGGCCGCCGACCGGCCCCCCGCGCGGCTGCGCGATCGAGGTGCGCCTCAACGCCGAGAACCCCGAGCGCGGCTTCGCCCCCAGCCCCGGCCTCGTGCGCGTCTTCAGGCCCCCCGCCGGCCCGGGCGTCCGCGTCGACAGCGGCGTCGTCGAGGGCATGGAGATCGCCCCCGACTTCGACTCGATGATCGCCAAGGTGATCACCTGGGCGCCGACCCGCCGACAGGCCATCGCGCGCATGTCCAGAGCCCTGGGCGAGCTCGGCGTGGTCGTCGAGGACGGCACGACCAACAAGGCCTTCCTGCTCGACCTGCTCGGCCGCCAGGCCTTCGTCGAGGCGACCGCCGACACCTCCTGGCTCGACCGGGCCATGGCCGCGGGCCAGTTCGAGGCGCCGGCCTGGGAGTTCGAGGCGCTCGTCGTGGCCGCCATCGTCGAGTACCGCCTCCAGCGCCACGCCGACGTCCAGCGCTTCTTCGCCCAGGCGCAGAACGGCATCCCGCAAAACCTCCCGGCCCCCGGCGGCATGACGCTGGATCTGCGGCTGCGCGGCTGCGACTGCGCGCTGAGGGTCTTTGGCCAGGGCGCCGATCGCTACCTCGTGGGGGTGGGCGCCGATCTGCACGTCATCGCCTTCGAAGCGATGGGGCCGCACTCGGCCCTCTTGCACCTCAACGGGGCGCGCCACCAGGTCTTCTACTCCTACGGCCGCACCGGCATCGCGGTCGAGATCGACGGGGCGATGCACCCGGTCGAGCGCGCCTCGGGCGGGGTCGTCAAGGCGCACGCCCCGGCGATGGTCGTCCACGTCGCCGTCGAGGAGGGCCAGCAGATCCAGCCCGGCGACACGATCTGCATCCTCGAGGCGATGAAGATGGAGATGGCCGTCTTCTCCCAGGAGGCCGGGGTCGTCAAGGCCGTCTTGATCCAGCCCAACCAGCAGGTCGTCGCCGGCCAGCCCCTCGTGATGCTGGAGCCGACCGTCGGCGACGCGCCGCGCGCGGCCGCCCGCCAGATCAAGGCCCCGGCGGTCAAGCCCAGGCCGCTGGACTGGCTCTTCAAGGCCGGCAGGCCCGCGCCCGAGATCATGGATCGGCTCTCGGAGGCTACGGCCAAAGAGGTGATCGAGGACCTGATGGGCGCCCTGCGCGCCGTCCTGCAGGGCTTCGACGCGCCACCGGAGCTGTCCCGCGGGCTGACCCGGATGCTCGGCGAGGCCGTGGACCTGGCCGGGATGGAGCAGCCGCAGCGCTGGGCACCGCTGGCGGGGCTGCTGGAGACCTTCGCCAACGTCGAGGCCCTCTTCGAGCGCGACCTGCTGACCAACACCGACGCCTCCACCTCGCTCAGCGCCGAGCTGGGCTTCTACGAGTTCTGCCGCCTCCACCACGAGGGCGAGCAGGGCGCCCACGAGGCGCTGCGGCCCATGATCCGCGAGGCGCTGCGCGGCTTCGGGATCCACACCCTGGACCCCTCGGACGCGCTGCGCGAGGCCCTCTGGCGCATGGCCACCAGCCACGCCCACGGCAGCCTGAGCCACCAGCTCTGCTCCTCGCTGCTGCGCGCCCTGATGGCGCTCAACGCCGCCGGGGTCAACTTCGAAGGGCACCGGGACCTGCGCCACACCCTCACCCGGGTCGAGCAGGTCTCCAACCCTCGCCATCCCTTCGTCGCCGACAACGCCCGACAGGCCGTCTATGTCCTCTTTGACCAGTCCCGCTACGTCGAGCGACGGCAGGTGGTCGAGAAGATGCTCGGGCAGGTCCTCCAGGCCCTGACCGGCTACTCCCCCGACAGCGACGAGGCCCGCGCCTGGATCGACGGCCTGGCCGGCGCCCCCCACTCCATCTTCCCCCTGCTGCTGCTCAGGGCCGACCCCAGAGCCGCCGAGACCCCCTACGTCGCCGAGGCCATCATCCGGCGCATCTACGCCGGCTCCCGCTGCGAGCGACACCACCTGACCCGCGACAGGCACACCCTGCGGGCGCACTTCGAGGTCGACATCGAGGGCCGCGGCCCCACCCCCCTGCTGGAGATCCTCGGCCACGCCCAGCACATCGCCCGAGCCCTGGAGGCCGCCCGCGAGGCCATCCAGGACCCCGAGGTCGCCTCACCCCGGATCGTCGAGATCGTGCTTCAGGACACGCACCTGATGGGCGACCTCGGCGCAGAGCTCGACGCCGCCCTGGCCGACGCCGCCCTCGACGGCCTCGGCGTCGAGCGCCTCACGATCAGCTGGTGCCACGCCCGCGACCGCCTCCGGCACCGGACATGGCAGACAGACGGCGAAAAACTCATTGAAGTCAACAGCTTGCGCGACATCCACCCGGAGTCTGCACGACGCCTGGAGCTCGACCGCCTCTCCGAGTTCGACCTCGAGCGGCTCGACTCGCCCGAGCAGATCGTCGCCCTGCGGGGGCGGGCCAGGACCAACCCGCGCGACGAGCGGATCTTCGTCTTCGCCGAGGTCCGCAACATCCCCGCTCGCCCCCACGAGGCCGGCGCGAGGTACCTGTGGGAGTTCGAACAGGCCTACTACGAGGGCCTGCGGGTGCTGCGCGACCACCAGTCGCGCCAGGGCGCCCGCCGACGCCTGCACTGGAACCTGCTGACGATCATCATCCGGCCAACCCTGGAGATGAGCGCCGAGGATCTGGTGGCGCTCTCGCAGCGCTTCGAATCGCCCACCCGCGGCCTGGGCCTGCAGAAGGTCGTCCTTCGGGTCCCCATCAAGGCCGACGGCGCGCTGGCCCCCGAGCCGATGGACTTCTCCTTCATCAAGCGCAACCAGCAGCCGCTCAAGATCGGCTTTACGCCCCCCGACCGCTCCCCGGTTCGCGCCATGACCCCCTACGAGATGCGCGTGGTGACCACGCGCCGCATGGGCTTCACCTACCCCTACGAGATCGCCCGCCTGCTCGAAGGCCACGCCCTGGACGAGGCCATGACCATCCCAGGCGCCCTCCGGGGCCGCTTCGTCGAGATGGACCTGGACGCCGACGGACACCGCCTGCAGGTCGTCCAGAGGCCCTACGGCCAGAACACCTGCGGCGTCGTCGTCGGCCTGATGACCCAGTTCACCGACAAGTTCCCCGACGGCATGGAGCGGGTCTGGATCGCCGCCGACGCCAGCCACTCGATGTGCGCCCTGGCCGAGCCCGAGTGCCGCCGCCTCCTGGCCGCCATGGATCTGGCCCAGCAGCGCGGCCTGCCCATCGAGTGGCTGCCCGTCTCGGCCGGCGCCCGGATCGCCATGGACAGCGGCACCGAGAACCTCGACTGGACCGCCAGAGTCCTGCGCCGCATCGTCGAGTTCACCCAGGACGGCGGCGAGATGAACATCATCGTCGCGGGCGTCAACGTCGGCGCGCAGTCCTACTGGAACGCCGAGGCCACGATGCTGATGCACACCCGCGGCATCCTGATCATGACCCCCGGCGGCTCCATGGTCCTGACCGGCAAGAAGGCCCTGGAGTACTCCGGCGGCGTCGCCGCCGAGGACGAGCGCGGCATCGGCGGCTTCGAGCGCGTCATGGGGCCCAACGGACAGGCCCAGTACTCAGCCCTCGACCTGAGCGACGCCTACCGCATCCTGCTGGACCACTACCGCTACACCTACCGAAAGCCCGGCGAGCGCCACCCCAGGCCCTTCCTGACACGCGACCCCGCCGACCGCTCCATCCTCGACTTCCCCTACCGCGCCCGCCACGGCGAGTCCTTCTGCACCGTCGGCGAGCTCTTCGACGACGCCTCCAACCCCGAGCGCAAGAAGCCCTTCGCCATCCGCGAGGTCATGCGCGCCACCATCGATCAGGACGGCGGGCACCTGGAGCGCTTCCAGACCATGCGCCACGCCGAGACCGCCGTCGTCTGGGACGCCCACATCGGCGGCTGGCCGGTCTGCCTGCTCGGCATCGAGTCGCGGCCCCTGCCTCGGCCCGGCCGCATCCCCATGGACGGCCCCGACACCTGGACCGGCGGGACCCTCTTCCCTCACAGCTCCCGCAAGGTCGCCCGCGCCATCAACGCCGCCAGCGGGGTGCGCCCCGTCGTCGTCCTGGCCAACCTGAGCGGCTTCGACGGCAGCCCCGAGTCCCTGCGCAAGCTCCAGCTTGAGTACGGCGCCGAGATCGGCCGCGCCGTCGTCAACTTCCAGGGCCCCATCATCTTCGTCGTCATCAGCCGCTACCACGGCGGCGCCTACGTCGTCTTCTCCAAGGCCCTCAACCCCAACCTCAAGGCCCTGGCGCTGGAGGGCACCTTCGCCTCCGTCATCGGCGGCGGGCCCGCCGCCGCCGTCGTCTTCCCCCGCGAGGTCCGCCGACGCGCCGAGGCCGACCCGCGCCTCGACGCCGCGCGCCGCGCCCTCGAAGACGCCCCCGACCCCCGCAAGCCCCTGCTGCGCGAGCGCCTCGACGCCCTCTTCACCGAGGTCCTCTTTGAACACCAGGGCGCCGTCGCCCGCGAGTTCAACGCCATCCACACCGTCGACCGCGCCGTTGCGGTCGGCTCCCTCGACGCCGTCATCGCCCCGGCCGCCCTGCGCCCCGAGATCATCAAGGAGCTTGAGGCCAACGCCCGCGCCGCCCCCAAGGCCACCAACGGCCACGGCCACGACAAGCTCGCCGCGCCCATCTGGGACCCCGCCACGGACAGCGCGCCCCGGCACCTCGACACCCGCTGATCCCGGGCATCATCCTCCCTGACCCGATCAGCGGCGGCCGCTCATACCCAACCACAGACGAAGGGCTTGCTTTGTGGGCGAGGACAGGGGGATGGCCTGGGCCTGGGCGAGGCTGGTGCACCGCACCGCCCAGTGATGGCACTGGCTCAGGGCGCCGCCTGGACCGCCCACAAGGTGAGTCTCTCGGCTGTGGTCTGGTATCATACGGAACCACGCTCAAGCCACTTACAATCTGGGCCACCAGGAAGCCCAAGATGAAAGTGCTTCAAACGTGGTTCCGTATCAGCCCTCGACGCGATCGTGGCTGGCCCGGCGGTGGCGCAGGCTGGCCTGCCCCTCGGTGGCCACCAGCGCGCCCGCAGCCCCTGGGCTCAGCTCGGCCGCATTGCCCTCGTCAGTGTCGATGTGCATCTCCAGCCTGAACTCATCCGAGACGCGCACCAGGACGTCCCCGAAGATCAGGTCGCGCCCCTCGCTGTCGATGGCGACCTCGACCAGGTCGCGGTCCTTGACCCCGAAGTGCGCCGCGTCGTCCGGCGTCATGTGGATGTGCCGCCAGGCGCAGATCACCCCCTGCTTGAGGGTGAACTCGCCCACGTCGCCGATGAGCTTGATGCCGGGCGAGTTGGCCACGTCGCCGCTGGCCCGCACGGGGGCGTCGATCCCCAGCGCGAACTCGTCGGTCCGGGAGATCTCCACCTGACACTTTGGCCGCACAGGGCCGAGCACCCGCACCCGCTCGATGGTGTTCTTGGGGCCGACCAGCGACACGGTCTCCTCGCAGGCGAACTGCCCCGGCTGCGAGAGCGGGTTGCGCGGCGTCAGCGTCCGCCCCGGCCCGTAGAGCGCCTCGACGGCCTCCTGGGTCAAGTGGACGTGGCGGGCCGAGACCGCCACCGGGATCGTCCGCTGCCCCTGCGTGCGGCCAAGCTCCAGCACGACCCGCGCGGTGTCGCGCGCGATCCCGCGCGCCTCGTCCGTGGCCGCCACCAGCAGCCGCGTCCGGCTCGACCGCGTCGACACGTCCACCACCGGCTCTGCCTCCGTCGGCCTCCCCTCCCGGTTGCGCTCCTCGTGCAGCCGCGCACCAAGAAAGTCCAATCGTTGCGCCAACCTGTGACGGATCGTCGCGCTGTTCTGCCCGATCCCCCCCGTGAAGACGATCGCGTCGACGCCCCCCATCAAGGCCGCGTAGGCCCCGATGTAGCGCCTCACCCGGTGGGTGAAGACCTGGATCGCCATCCGGCAGCGCTCGTCGCCCTCGGCCGCCCTCGCCTCGATGTCGCGCATGTCCTGGCCGACGCCGCTGAGCCCCGCCAGCCCCGACTTGCGGTTGAGCAGCGCGTCGAGCCCGTCCACGTCCAGCCCCTCGGCCCGCATCAGGTGCAGCAGGACGCCCGGGTCCACGTCCCCCGAGCGGGTCCCCATCACCAGCCCCCCCAGCGGCGTCATCCCCATGCTGGTCTCCACCGACCGCCCGTACTCCACCGCGCACACGCTGCACCCATTGCCGAGGTGGCACGTGATCAGCCGCAGCTCGCGGACGTCCGCCTCCATGTAATCCGCCGCCAGCTCCGAGACGATCTTGTGGCTGATGCCGTGGAAGCCGTAGCGCCGCAGCCCGTGCTTCTCGGCCAGCTCCTGCGGCAGCGCGTAGGTGCGCGCCCGCCTCGGCAACGTCGCGTGGAAGGCCGTGTCAAAGACCGCCACGTGCGGCACCCCCGGCAGCAGCCCCCGCGCCGCGCGCAGGCCAGCCAGGTTGGCCGGGTTGTGCAGCGGCGCCAGCGACACCAGCGCCTCGATCGCGCCCTCGACCTCGTCGTCCACCACGGTCGCGCTCACGAAGCGCTCGCCGCCGTGGACCACCCGATGCCCCACCGCCCCTATCGACAGCCCACCAACCCCCACCAGCGAGGGTAGCGCCGACGCCAGCGCCTCGCCGTGATCCCGACCTGCACACGGCACCGGCGCCCCCGACCCCACCGTCAAGACCGCCTCCTGACCGATGCGCTCGACCTGGACGTCCACCTTGTGCCGCCCCGTCTCGTGCTCGATCACAGAACCCTTCAGCGACGAGCTGCCGCAATTGATCACCAGTATGTCCATCGGACCACCTCCCCTCACCATCGCCTATTGAACCTGCTGGACTCCAACCTTCAGTGCCGACATCCTAGATCACCGACGCAACCCCGCCAAGCCACTCCGCCTCCCGCGAGAGATCGCCGCCGACCTCACCCGCCGACGCGCGACCCCCCAGCCTCGCGCTACGGCCTCGGCGCCGCCAGCGCCGCGTCGATCGCGGCCAGCAGCGCGGGATCGGCGGCCTCGACCGCGCCCAGCGAGGACCACAGCAGCACCCCCTCCCTGGAGAAGAGGAAGCTGGCCGGCAGCGCCGTCGTGTCAAAAAGCCGCGCGGACGTGTTCTCCGGATCGTGCCAGACCGCGTAGGGCAGCGCCTCGGCCTTCACCAGCGCCTTGAGCTCGCCGGCCGACTCCGCCGCGTCGACCGAGATCCCGATCACGCGCAGCCCACGCCCCGCAAACCTCCTGTGCAGGGCCGCCAGCGCCGGCATCTCCTCCCGACACGGCTTGCACCACGTCGCCCACAGGTTCACCAGCGCCACCTCGCCCTGCATCGAGTCCAGCGCCACCGCCTCACCGTCGAGCGCCCTGGCCGACAACGCCGGCCTTCGCCACCCCTGGCCCCGCTCGACCACGCCCGAGACGAAGCGCGGCTCGCCCGACGGCGCCAGGAACCTGGCCAGCGGGATCATCGAGACCCGCAGCGCCGACTCTGGCCCATCCACCGTCCAGACGAAGAGCACCCCCTCCCCCACCCGCGCCGCCTTGGCGAAGCCGCTCGCCCTGGCGCTGGAGCTCGCGGCGACGTCCACGGGCTGACCCACGCGCCCCAGCGCGTCCACCCGCGCCGCCCGGATCACCGCGCCCTCCCCCGCCCCGTCCAGCCACGACACCAGCACCTCGCCGTCGTCGAGCCCCACCGCGGCCAGCCTCCCCAGCGGCGCGCCCGCGCCCTCCTCGGAGTCCACGTCGACGGGCGCCCCGAAGGTCGCGCCGCTGTCCTTTGAAAACGCGACCTGCACCCTGTTGCGCCCCCCGGCGGCGGTGAACCAGGCCGCCGCGACCTTGTCCCCGTCCGCGACGAGGACCGGGCCGTTGACCGGGCAACCCTGGATCTGCCAGCGATCCTCACCGAGGGTCGCGGGCGACGACCAGCCCCCGCCCGAGCGGCGCGCGATCGAGACGTCGCGCACCTCGCCCTCGCTCCGATCCCGGTAGACCACCACGGGGCCGCTGGCCGTGCGGACGGCGCCCGTGCCGCAGCAGTCGCACACGCGCGGATCGACCACCTCGGAGGGGCCGATGGACCCTGGGGTCACCAGGGCGGTGCGCACCGCCGTCGGGCCGGGGGGATCAGCGACGGACTCGCGGCCGTCGAGCCAGAAGACGCGGAAGCCCTCCCCTTCGACGACCGCGGAGACGAAGCCGTGTTCGGTCTCTGTCCCATCCTGGTGCGGCGACCCCAGCGCGCGCCACGCCTTGCCGTCCTCCGAGATCGCCAGCCGCACGTCGTAGGCGTACTTGCCCTGGCCCGACTTCTGCGCCCAGTGGACCAGCGCCGCACCGCCCGGGTGGAGGGTGATCGAAGGGACATCGGCCCAGTTGCCGAAGATCTCGGCGCCCTCGGCCACCGTCACCGGCGTGGACCACACCCCCTCTTCAAAGAAGGACACCCGCACACGCCGCGCCGGCGCCTCCTCGGAGCCGCCCGACGCAGGCTCCAGCCAGCTCATCGCCACCCGCTCGCCTTCGACGGCGAGGTTGGGCGCCATGGCCCCGCCGAGGGTGGGCAGCGGGATCATCTGGGCGGCGAGCGCCTCGGGATCGCCCTGGGCGGCGGGGGCGTGGGCAGGTGAGATGGTGGGCGCGAGCGCCGAGGGGGAGCCGCAGGCGACGAAGGCCAGCGCGATCAGGCCCAGAGCGGCGAGGTGGCGAGGTGAGGTGATGTCCATGAGGGGCCTCCGAGGTCAAGGCGTGGAAGTTGGGGGGTCGGGGTGTCAGAGTCGCGCCCCTCGGCGCTCGCCCTATCCCTGCCCGTTGGAGGGCTCACTGGGGGGGCGGGGGCGAGAGGAGGGCGTCTCGGCGTTGCCAGGGGGGGGTGTTGAATCGGGGTTGGTCGCAGGGGGAGGGATCAACGGGGAGCTGAGGTGCTTGAGGAAGCGGCGGCGGGGGCTCTGATCCAGCAGGGGGACGCGGCGAGATGAGGGCGAGGGCGTCCGGGGCTGATCGCGCAGCTCGACCGGGGTCCGCATCCCGGGCACGAGGCTGGAGACGGCGGCCCTCCAGCGCAGCGCGAAGGTCTCTGGCTCGGCGGGGCGAAGCTCGAGCCCGAGGCCGAGGGGCGAGCTCAGCACGACGCGGCCTTCCATCCAGTGTTCGGTGCCTGTGGCCGGGATCTGGAGGCAGATGGCGATGTTGGCGTTCAGGGGCGCTCGCTCGCGGAGCGGCATCAAGAGGGAGGAGGTGGCCTTGATCTGGGCGTCGATCGCCTCGGCGGCCTCTCGCGTCAGGAGCTCCACCATCAGCAGGAGCCCGCCGTCTTGATGGGAGAGCTTGACGAACACGCCGTCGCCGGTCTGACACCAGACGCCGAGATCTTCTGCGGGTTGATCGTCTCTGTCACTCACCCTTCGCCCTCAACTGCCCTGACCGTTGCTGAGACCCCCTTCTCGGTCTCTCCCTTCCTTTCTAGCACCGACTGGCCTCGGTTGCATTGCCGAGTGACGCTGACCGGCCATCAGCGCCTGCGCGCCCGGGGCGATCACAGCCGCGGCGCGCAGGCGCGCGACACGACCGCGTCGCGCAGCCCTGCGAAGCGGCCGAGGCGCGCGGGGAGCTGGGCGATGATCAGATCGGCGATCATCGCCTCGGCCTCTGGCGATTCAAGGCGCTCACGGGTCGCGCCGGCGTAGCGTGGGTCCTCCAGGTGGAGGCCGATCACCGCGCTGAGGCCGCGCACGGCGCCCTGGCGTCGGACGCGGCGCCCGGCGAGCGCCCCGAGGGCGCGGGCGAGGCCACGGCGAAGGCCCACGATGTGTGGGCCGAGGGGGGTGAGGTGGGCATTGCAGATCGCGGTGATCTCGGCGTCGTCCTGGGCGCACCAGCGCAGCGCGACCTCCGATCTGGGCCGCCGCTCGCCGGCCACCACGGGGCCGGCGAGGTGGAAGATCGCGGGGTGAAGGGGCTGGCGGCCGAGGGCCTCGTCGCGGCGGGCCAGCGCGTCCGCGAGCCCTCTGGGGCGGCGCAGGCGGTGGGTGAGCGACTGCGCCTCGTCCACGATCACGATCTCCACCTCGGGCGCCAGCGTCGCCCGAAGCTCGACGGCCTTGAGCAGCCGCTCGACGCAGAGCCCGGCGCCTTCGAAGATCGTCGGATCGGGCAGGAAGGTGATCCGGGTGCCGCTCTCCCAGCAGGGCTCGCAGGCCGCGAGCGGCCCCTGCGGCTTGCCCTCGACGTAGCGCTGGCGCCAGACCCGCCCCTCGCGGCGGACCTCCACCTCCAGCCACGCGCTGCAGCCGTTGACCACCGCGCACCCGAGCCCCCAGAGCGTGCCGCGGATCCTGCTGGCGCCCAGATCATCACGCCGAGCGCCGCCGATCTGCGTCATGATGATCTCCACGGCCGAACGCCCGCCGAGGGCCTCCACGGGGATGCCACGGCCACGATCCGCCACCGTCACCGCGCCGCCAGCGTGCAGGATCACCCCGACCTTGTCCCCGAAGCCCTCCAGCGCCTCGTTGACCGCGTTGTCAATCAGCTCGCACGCCGCCACGATCAGCCCCGATCCGTCCCGCGTGTCCCCGACGTACATCCCTGGCCGACGCCTCACGGCCTCCAGGCCCTCCAGCACCACGATGCTGCTGGCGTCATAGGCCGACGCCGCTGCCGCCTCAACTTCGACCTCACCCCCCTCAAGCACCCCCTCGCCCATCCTCGCCTCCCGCGCTCGGAGATATCCACCCGATCCCTCGACCTCACCTTCGACCTCACCTCCGACCCCGGCATTGTACCACGGGCCATCCCGGCGCGCACGCCTTTGAGCGCACGCAAGCCATTGATCACAAAGGATAAAACAAGAAAAACAGGGCCACGGATCCGGCCCGGTCATCGCCCCCGGGAGCACCCGGGAGGACCCGCGCCGACCTGCGCCGATGGGGCGCGGCGAAGCCCCGGAGCGCGCTCTGGAAGCGCGATCCCAAAGGGGTTTGGACCAGCCATTGATCATGGGGCCGACGATGGGACAAGGAGAACGCGACGGGTTGCCTCGATGGGCGGACACGCGGTCCTTCCGGTGACCGACGGGTTGAGGGACAAGACGATCCCGACGGGTCGGCGTTGTTGGATGGACACGTCGATCCCGGCGGGTCGGCGTTGTTGACGGGCACGTCGATCCCGGCGGGTCGGCGTTGTTGACGGGCACGTCGATCCCGACGGGTCGGCGTTGTTGACGGGCACGTCGATCCCGGCGGGTCGGCGTTGTTGACGGGTACGTCGATCCCGACGGGTCGGCGTTGTTGACGGGCACGTCGATCCCGACGGGTCGGCGTTGTTGAGGGACAAGACGATCCCGACGGGTCGGCGTTGTTGGATGGACACGTCGATCCCGGCGGGTGGGCGTTGTTGGGTGGACACACGGTCCTTCCGGGGACCGACGGGTTTGCCGCTGTCGCGGCTGCACCTCGCGGCTACTCTGTTTCGCCCCTCCGGGGCTCTATTTACCGAGCCGCCCCTTTGGGGCGGGAGGGGATGGGACAACGGACCGACAAGGCCAATCGGTCGGTTGTTGTCTGGCGCCTCGGGGCTGCAAACCGCCTTGGCCTTCCGATTTCACCGAGCATGGATACGCATTATAGAGCCCCGGAGGGGCGAAACAGAGTAGATACTGTGTTGGAGTCAAGTCGAAAGAGACCTCTTTTCGTCAAAGGGTTGGCCACTGTTCAGGACGCCG
>SXGT01555785.1_pt1 | contig 46731 bp, 32 predicted proteins | sample 3176221 | NCBI WGS metagenome assembly SXGT01 (sample SAMN11356862, study PRJNA531348) | freshwater metagenome | isolation source: freshwater sample F1-120 | place: China: Fuxian Lake, Yuxi | collected 2017-12-25 | reverse complement strand
AACTGCCATCGGGCTGTTGATCTTTGAAGACGAAGTCGAGACCTCGCTGGATCGAGACGTGATTGCGGTCGACGCCGAGGCGTCCCATCATTTCGAGGACACGTGCGGTGATGTCGGCGGTTGCGGGGTCGATCATCGCGTTGTGGTCTGCGAAGGGGACGTGGGTCAGGAGGTCGCGGGTATTATCGACATCGAAGGCTGCCCAGCCGCCATCTTTGCATTGCATGCCGAGGACCCACTGAAGACCACGTCGCATGGCGGCGAGCATGGTTTCGGAGTCGTTGAAGTCTTGGAGTACGCGAATGGAGTTGCTGCCGCGCCCGGTGATGATCGTCTGAGATGGCGAAACATCTCGACGTCCTGGATTTTTCACGCGAGCGTTGTTGAGCATTTCGATGGTCCAGTCGCTGCCCGGTTCGCCTGGCATCGAGCTGGCGAGGGCCATCAGGACCATGATGGTATCATCGATATCGGGATAGAAAGCGTTGTTGTACTCGAAGAACCAGCCGCCGGGCTCGATTCCCGGGCGTTTGGTGGACCAGTCGCCTTTTTGTCGTACTTCTTTGCCGAGGAGCCATCGGACGGCCTTGCGGATCGGCTGGCTGCTGGCTGCGACGCCGGCTTCGCGCAAAGCGATCGTGACGATGGCGGTATCCCAGACGGGGGATTTGCAGGGCTGCAGGCGAATCGTTTCGCCGTCGTCGATGATGAGGTCATCGAGTTGCTTCATGGCTTCCTGAATTTCCGGGCTGTTCATGGAAAAGCCGAGACACTTCAGGCCGATGATGCTCCAGACGATCGGCGGGAAGATAGCGCCTAAGCCGTCGCTGTTTGCGAAGCGGTCGAGAATCCACTGCTGGCATTTCTTGTTGGCCCAGTGGCGAAGTGGCTTGAGTTTGAGTCGCTCGAAGAATTTGATCCCGCGATCGATGCTCCGGAAGATGGCTTTCCACGGGACCCAGGTATCGCCGTTGTGTGTCTGGACGATGTCCATGGATTTGGACTTCAAAGACAGCTCGGCCGGGTCGTTGAGGAACAGTTCTTCGATGGAGCAGTTGTCTGGCAGGACGGTCTTGGGCTGGAAGGACCACAACAGGCTCAGCGGCACGACGATGGTGCGTGACCATGCGGACATTTCGTAGATGTTGATGGGAGACCATTTGGGCAGCAGGATCAGCTCGGGTGGAACAGCTGGGCATTTGCTGTAAGGGATCAATCCGAGAAGAGCGAGGTAATAGCGAGTGAAGCTGTTAACGGCTTCGACGCCGCCGGCGGCTCGGGCGGCCAGTAGCGCTTTCTGCATTGGCTCGGAATCGGGGGCATGTCCGGTAATCTTGAGGGCGAGATAGCCTTTGACGGTGGCGCTGACTTCGGTATTCCCGCCGGGGAACATGGACCAGCCGCCGTCTTCGTTCTGGATCTTGAGGAGGTAGCGGGCGGCTTTCATGGCCTTTTCGCTGCGACCTTCGCCAAGGTAGGCCAGAAGGAGGATGTATTCTGATTCGAGGATCGAATCACCCTGGAGTTCTGCGCACCAGTGGCCGTCTTCGGCCTGTTGATCAATCAGGAACTGAGCGGCGCTGCCGATGGTTTCGTCGAGGAGGGTCGAGTCGAAATCGAAGTCGGACAGGGTGAAGTGATTGTTTGACAGCGATGTCTGAGCGATGTGCGTTTTGGCCAAGTCCTGGCGCTGGAAGCTTTCGCCGTGTCGTCCTGACATGAACGTGCTTTCGATTGAATGAAGTTCGGAAATTCTCGTCGTGAGTGCCCGTATTGTGGTTGGTCCTTGAAAAATTGACAATGCCGATTCGGGAGTGAAAACATTTCAATCAGTAAAACTCGCCGCGAATTGTGAAAACAGACGGGCGAGTTAAACTGAGGAAACATGCTGTCCCCCTGCGGAGCTATGCTTGAAGATTCTGTTCCTTACGTCCGGCGAGAATGTTCCCTCAACGAGGTATCGGATCCTGCCGTATGTTTCCAAGCTGAGAGAGCACGGGATTGACTGCGTCGTGTCACACAGCAGGCCGGCGAAGTATCAGCGCTGGCCTATCCTTGGGTGGCGCTTGAGTCATGCGATTCGAAAGGCCATTCGCTGGGGTGACGTCCGGAAAGCGGCGCAAAGTCGTTATGATGTAATCGTGATTGAGCGTGAAATCTTCGACGACCCGACCTGGAATCTCGAAGCCGCGTTTCGAAAGACGACGCCGCGACTTGTATTGGACCTGGATGACGGGATCTTTCTACGTTATCCCGAGAAGTTCGCGCAGGTTGCCGGGATGTGTGACCATGTTATTGCGGGGAATGAGTTCCTCGCGGAAGAAAGTCGGAAGTACTGCCAGAGCGTCAGTATTGTGCCGACGTCGGTAGGGTTGGCTGAGTATCCCTGGCGAACAAGAGCAACTCGCAATGAGACCCCGATTGTGGGGTGGATCGGGACGTCGGCGAATCTGAAGTATCTGGATGAGATTCGGCCTGCGCTTGAAGAACTCATTACGCGAATGCCGTTTACGTTGCGGATCGTGACTGACCTGGGTGAGCAGACGAGCCAATGGAGCAGGGCTGGGTTTCCGGTCGAATTTCAGGCGTGGGCGGCAGAGACGGCTGTCGAGCAGATTCATGCGTTTGATGTGGGGGTGATGCCGCTGCCCGACGAGATCTGGGAGCGGTATAAATGCGGGTTCAAACTACTGCAGTATATGGCGGCAGGCGTGCCTGCGGTGGCGAGTCCGGTGGGAGTGAATCGGACGATTGTTGAGACTGGGGTCAACGGGTTTCTGGCGGGCTCGACGAGTGAGTGGGTTGATTCGATTGAGGCGTGTCTACGGGATCCTGCTGTTACCCAGCGGATCCGCGATGCCGCGAGGAACACCATCGAAGCTGGGTATTCTGTCGAGGGACAATTCGCCCAGTTTCTATCTGCCCTCAGAGGCGAATAGTCAGTGCGCTCCCTGGAAGCAAGTCGGAAAGACAGGGGGTTTACACCCCCCGCTCGCCTGGGTTGTCAGGAGAGTTTCCAGCCGGACTGGATGATGCTGGACTTGGGGAGCACGGCGATGCCGTCTCGGATGAGGATCGGGTCCGCGCTGCGGTCCGGGGCGCCTTCGCCTGGGCCGGTGATGACGACGTTGTCAGCGATGCGGCAGTTCTTGTCGATGATGGCTTCGGTGATGCGGGTGTTGTCACCAATGCCGAGGGGGATTGGTGAGCTCATTTTGTCTTCATCTTCGTTGGGGTAATAGTCGTTCCCCATGAGGATGGCGTTTTTGATGACGCAGTTCTTGCCGATGCGGCAACGCAGGCCGATGACCGAGTTTTCGATGACCGTGCCTTCGTCGATGTAGCAGCCATCGGCGATCATGCTGCGTTTGATGGTGGCTCCTTCCATTGAAGTCGGAGGGAGGAAGCGGGCCTGTGTGTAGATCGGCTCGTTGTTGGAGATGAATTGGAATGGCGGGTTCGGGCCAGCCAAGGCGAGGTTAGCTTCGAAGAAGGCACGGATGGTTCCGATGTCTTCCCAGTACCCATCAAAGAGGTGGACGTTGACGTGGCGGGTGCGGATCGCCATCGGGAAGACTTCTTTGCCGAAGTCCTGATAATCGCTGCCTTCGAGGAGTTCGACGAGGGTATCTCTATTGAAGAGGTAAATTCCCATGCTGGCGAGCATGTCGCGGCCGTTGGACTTCAAGCCGTGAGCATCGATCCATGACGGATCGGTTTTGACCATGTCCATCTCTTTGTCGGTCTGCGGTTTTTCCAGGAAGCCCAGGACTTTGCCGGAATCATCGAGTCGCATGATGCCGAAGTCTTTGGCGAGCGTGCGGTCGACCGGAAGAGCGGCGATGGAGACGTCGGCTTGAGATTTCTTGTGAGAGGCGAGCATTTCTGCGTAGTCCATGCGGTAAAGCTGGTCACCGGAGAGGATCAGGACATGCTCAATGCCGCGCTGATTGACATAGCGGAGATTCTTACGGACGGCGTCTGCAGTGCCCTGATACCAGTCAGTGAAGTCGGGCGTTTGCTGCGCGGCGAGAATTTCAACGAAACCGCCGTGGAAGCCATCGAAATTGTAGGTCTGTCTGATATGGCTGTGCAGTGAGACGGAATTGAACTGAGTGAGCAGGTAGATGCGGTAAATATCGCTGTTGATGCAGTTGGAGATCGGGATATCGATGAGGCGGTATTTAGCGCCGAGCGGGACGGCTGGTTTACTGCGTTTTTCGGTGAGAGGGTGAAGTCGGGTTCCTTTTCCGCCGCCGAGGATAAGACCAATGACGTTATTCATGAGATGTGACCTTCGGATGTCAAAGTCGTGGTGAGTCGGATCGTCGTGATATGAATTCAGTGAGGCATTGTGTTCAGATGGGAACGACGTTAGTCGCGTCTTGCGCAGCCCCGGGGAATGAACGTCATCGAAGATATCATCTTCGGTGGATGCTGCCAACACGCAAACGGCAGTGAACAAAGTCGTTTGAAAGCAGGTTGAGGAGAAACTCCATTGCCTCGAGCCGATTCATGGAAGTCGGTCATGGAAGATTTTTGCTGTTTGTCGGGGAATGAGTTCGCAGCCTGACTGACAATCGACGTAAAGAGGGATATACTTTGGGACTTACGTCATCTTCCCATCTTGTTGTTTTGGAAATAGACCGTGATGAATCTCAGTCAGAACCTGCGGGTTTCGTTGTGTTGTGCGTTGGCGAGTTTGGCCGTTGGGTGTAGCGGACCAAGTAGTCCGGCTTTGAAGATTGGCGTTGTCAATCTTGAAACCGTGATCAAGGAATCGGGGGAAGTTGACAAGTTTCAGCAGCAGGCGAGTGCGGTTGGTCAAGGTCTTCAGAACGAGATCAACCAGTTCCAGAGTTCGCTGGCTCAACAGTATGAGAAGAAGGTCGCGGAGTTCGGAGCCTCTGCTACTGACGAGCAGAAAAAGCAGCTCGAATCGATGAAAGCTGCCCAGGAAAACCAGCTGATGCAGGTTTCTCAACGAGCTCGCATGTATATGGAAAACATGGAGCAGACCATGGTTGCGAGCTTCCGCCAGAAGATTCGTCCGGTCGTGGAGAAGATGTCTGAAGAAGAGAAGTTCGACCTGATCGTGGAAGATACGGGCTTTGTCATTGCCTATGACAAGGCATTGGACGTTTCGTCTAAAGTTGCAACCCGACTGAAAATGGAAGCGATGAACGGACCTGCTGAACAGGCACCTGATCCGTCTCAAATGACTCCGGCTGGTGGCAAAGGTCCTGCTGCCCAACCATCGGCGGGCTCGCTGGCAGATGATCCCCTGACGAAGATGCTCAACAGCCCTTCACTGCCAGTTCCGACGACACCTGCAGGTTCTGCTTCGGTACCGACGACACCGAAGGAAGTTGCCCCGAAGGCTGAGGCTCCTATAGTTCCTGCGGAAACGCCGAAGCCAGACGCCCCTGCCGAACCTGCTGCTGGTGGAAACTAAGTTTTCTATTTCGTGAACAGGGTTGGGCTGCGCTGAATGGGGCGTGTGGCACGGCTGTGTCTACTCTGATAATCGACATTCCATGCGCGATCGCACTGCTGAGACAGCCGTGGCACACAGAGGATTGTCGTGGATAGTTCATTGCCCAGGGTGAGTGCATCCGGGGCGACATTGTTTGATAAGAGAGAAGAGGATGGCTGAACCGAACCGCAATACGATTGAAGTCTTTGAAAACCCTTATCCTGGTCGTGATTACGAGATCGAGACGATCTGTCCGGAGTTTACATCGGTTTGTCCAAAAACCGGGCACCCGGATTACGGGACGATCACGATCACTTATGTTCCTCTGGAACACTGCTTCGAGCTGAAGTCGTTGAAATTGTACCTGCAGGAGTACCGCAATCACGGTGCGTTTTATGAGCGGGTCACGAATACGATTCTGGATGACCTTGTTGCGGTGACCAAGCCGAAGTGGATGACGATTAAATCGGAGTTCACCCCGCGGGGCGGTATTCGGACGAATGTGAAGGTGGAATATCGCGCGAAGTAAGGAAGATCGCAAACTCGCCTTTTCATTTACTGTCGAAGTGTTTACAACGAACGCATCTGGCTGGAAGGCTGGATGCGTTTTCTGATTTGAGACTTGATGACTGATGTTCGCAGCAGACACAAATGGCTGCGACTCAAGGGAGTGAACTGGAATGGATTTCCTGTTGCGGGCTGTGTTGCGTCCAGCGGCTGGTGTATTGGCTATGGGATTGATGAGCGCAACGATCGTCGTTGCGGCGGAACCTCCGACTGCACAACAAGCGCTCTTACTCAAGCCGATTCAGAATGTAGTTATCGATCAGCCCACGGCTTCCGAGATTGCCGAGTGCAAAATCGAAGCAGAACGGGTTGGAAAAGGATCTGCCTGGGCCGTGTACGGTCCTCAGGGGCAACCTCTACGAAAATTCATTGATTACAATGGCGATGGAAAACTTGATACCTGGAGTTACTTCCATCAGGGATTCGAGGTTTATCGGGATATTGATACCGATGCCAATGATCGCGCCAATGAATCACGCTGGCTGAATACGGGCGGGAGTCGCTGGGGGATCGATAAGAATGAAGATGGCAAGATCGATGCCTGGAAGATCATCTCGGCTGAAGAAGTTTCCAAGGTCGTGATTGAAGCTCTCATTGCGAATGATATGGATCTGTTGCAGACGGTTTTTCTGACGCCTGCGGATTGCCAAAAGCTGACGATTTCCAAGACATACTCCGATAAGATCGCTGCCAAGATTGGCAATCCTGCTGCGAAGGCGAAGCAGCTTCTCGCGACCTCCAAGACGATCACCCCCGGTTCGAAGTGGGTTCGATTCGATACGTCGATGCCGATGCCGAGTCTGATTCCCGCGGAAGAGGGAAAATCGGGGCAGGATCTGTTGGCCTATGAATACGTGATGGCAATCGTCGAAACCGGCGGTCAGACGAAGTTCGTACAACTGGGTGAGTTCGTCAAAGTGGGCGATGCCTGGAAGATGACTCAGTTTCCGATGCCGATGGAAGGGGACACGCTGGAGATGACCGAAGGGGGGATCCTGCTTCAGCCTGCGGTCATGGCAGCGGGGGTGCCTGCTCCTGCAACGATGGATCCCGCGATTCAGAAACTTGTCGATGAACTGCAGGCTTTAGATAAGTCGTCGCAGGCTGCGGGTGGACCGAATGCGGAGTCGACTCGCAAGCGGATCGCGCTATTGACTCGACTTTCTCGGGAAACGACCGGCGAGAGTAAAAATCAGTGGCAGCAGCAGCTGATCGACGAGATCACTGCGGGCATTCAGACGAGTTCACTCCCAGGTGGGATGGCTCAACTGGTGGCTCTTGAGACTGAGATCAAGACGAGCGATGCCAACTCGGAGCTTGTTCCGTACATTTTGTATCGTCGCATTTCTGCTGAGTACAACGAGAAACTTCGCGATACGAGCATGACCAACGAACAGCGTCAGGAACTCCAGGAATGGTGGCTGAAGCAGCTGACCGATTTTGCGACCAACTATGGGAAAGTTCCTGATGCGGCTGATGCGATGTATCAGCTGGCGATGACACAGGAATTCATTGGTAAACAGAAGGAAGCCCAGGTCTGGTACCAGAAGATTCTCATTGACCATAAAGGGACTCCACCGGCTCAGCGCGCGATTGGTTCTCTGCGACGTCTGACGGCAGTGGGTAAGCCGATGAACCTGCCTTATAAGACGCTCAATGGGCAGAATTTTGACATGCGGGCCTATCAGGGACGCGTTGTGCTGGTGATCTTCTGGTCGACCTGGTGTGTGCCCTGTGCGGAAGATCTGCCGCAGTTGAAGGCGATGTATGCGGAATCCAAGGCGGCGGGCTTTGAGATTGTTGGGATTGATCTGGATACGGATCGATCGCTGGTTGAGCCTTATCTGCGCAAGGAGCAGATTCCCTGGGCACAGCTGTATGACGAAGGGGGACTCGATAGCAAGCCAGCGATTGATTATGGCGTGATCTCGTTGCCAACGATGTTCCTGATCGGGAAGGACGGGAATGTGATCTCGAATGCGACTTCTGTCGAGGATCTGAAGGAAAGACTTCCGGCGTTGTTGAAGTAATAAAGACAGGGGGTTGACACCCCCCGCTCGCCTTTCATGAGTATTATTTCTTCGTGGAGTTGTCATGCCAGGATGGCTGCGTCGGTTCGAGAAGCGTGTTGTTCGTCGGATTAAGACGGCGGTGATTCGTCATCATCAGCGCAGCGGGAAGGTGTTGTTTTCAGATACCACCATGCGTGATGGCGAACAGATGCCCGGCGCGACGTTGGATCCGGACGACAAGCTGGCGATCGCCCTGCAACTGGAGAAGCTCGGGATTCACTCTCTTGATGCGGGGTTTCCTGCCAGTTCGCCAGCAGACTGCGAAGCGATTCGCAAGATGATTGGCGTGGTCAAGAAGCCGGTGATCACGGGATTGTGTCGGACGGTGGCTGCGGATGTGGATGTGGCTGCGGAGACGCTGGCGGGATTGCCGCCACATAAGCGTGGGGTGGGGATGTTCTGCGGGATCAGTCCGCAGCATCGCACGCATAAGTTGGGGAAGTCGAAGAGTGAAGTCCTCTCGATCATCGAGAAGGGGATTGGCTACGCGAGCGAGAAGTTTCACATCGTGGCTTTTGGTGGCGAAGATGGGTCACGCTGTGAACTTGATTTTATGGTCGAAGCGTTTCGTACCGCGATCAATGCGGGTGCGACGACAGTTGCCTACACCGACACGGTTGGGATTCTGACTCCGACGAAAGTTCAGGAGACGATTCTCGAACTGAAGTCACGTCTGCCAGAGCTGGAGAAGGCATTGCTGGCGGTGCACTTCCACAACGATCTGGGGCTGGCTGTTGCGAACACGCTGGCTGCGATTGAAGTGGGAGCCAACGTCGTTCAGGGGACGATCAACGGGATCGGCGAACGGGCCGGCAATGCGTCGCTGGAAGAGATCGCGCTGGCGATGGCTTTGAATCCGGATCAATACGGAATGCCGGAGACTATCGAGATGAAGTATCTGCTGGAGACTTGCCAGTTGGTCGCGAAGTTGACGGGTGTTGCGCTTCCGCAAATGAAGCCGATTGCTGGTGATAACATCTTCAAGACAGAAGCTGGCATTCACCAGGACGGGATCTTGAAGAATCCAGACACGTACCTGCCGTTTGAGCCGAGCCTTGTCGGGGCGACGGGAGTCACGTTTGTCATTGGGCGGCATAGCGGTCGGAAAGCGGTTGCTCACCAGTTGCAGGTGATGGGGCAGTTGCCGAGCGAGAGCGAAGTGGTTGCGGTGTTGGATGCGATCAAAGCGTTGCCGAAGGAAATCAAGCTGGATGATGCGATGCTGGTGGATCTGTATCAGAGTGTCTGTCAGCGGCGGAAGTCTGCGTAGGGGCCTATGGTACAACATCCGCGAGAAGTATCCGAAGCGTTGCAACGACTGCAAAGAAGTGGCTTTCGATCAGATTTTGAAACATCTGAATCCTTAGCGGGTCATCTCGCGTTCGTCCTCGAATCGGACGGTGAGTTCTCAGAATCTTATTGGAGCCTTGAACACGCTCTCGTGACGCCGATTTATCTTGAAGACGCTAAGCCGTTCGTCGTAGCAGGCATCATCGCTGCAGTGAAAAGCGGTCGATATTCGGATGGAGCTTATATCCGCATCTTAGATTTACTGTTTCTACTTCTTCACCAACAAGGTCATGAGGTTGAAGCAGAAGGAACGAGGGCAGACTATAACACGATCGATGCCGAGTGTCGTGAAATGGCGAGAAGTGAGATCGATTTTCTCTATGACTTGTCTAAAGAGAATCCTAGACTCAGCTTCGTAATACGCGATGTTCTCGAGACGGTTGAGGTGGACTATGCAAGGCTCGTTGCTGCATTCGGTCCTTACCAGAAGCCTGTCATCAGAACTCAAGAGTTATTACCTGCTCAAGTTCAATCGGTCCGAGCAGAGATTGATGAAAGCGAACTCACATTATTTAACTTTATCAAATCGTTGGTAACGGTTCTGTTCTATCATCGGTAGCTAAGAGCGGGCTCATAAAAGGTCGGCACGGCTGGCACAGCCGTGGCACACAGAGTGGGTATTTACCGCGGGATGGCGAGTGTGTTGAAGATGCAGCGGTCGATGGGGTGAGGGCGGCCGGTGGGGTCGGTGAGGGGGTCGAAGAGGTCGTAGTTGTAGAACGTTAGTAATCGGGTGGCTTCGTCGAGGTTTTCGTTGGCGACTTCGATGTAGATCGTGGGGCGGACTTCCGAGAGGAGTTTTGGGGAGCCTTGGAGTGCGAGGATCTCAGCGCCTTCGACGTCGATCTTGATGAAGTTCGGGGCAGGGTGGTGTTCGAGGAGCCAGTCGAGCGTGACAGTGATAACGGACTTGCGTTCGACCGTCTCGCCTGCATCGTTGCCTGCGACTTCGGCGAGGTGATTGCGGGCGTGACCGCGGGATGAAATCGCGAGCGTGGCGATGCCAGACTGATGAGAGACAGCACAGCTGAGGATGTCAACGGGAGCGGATGTCTTGGGCAGACGCTTACGAGACTTCAGCAGCAATTCGACGTGACGAGCATCGGGTTCGATGGAAAGAACTCGTCCTTTGGAGCCTGCTTTCGCGGCCGCCGAGAAGCTGAAGAGTCCCAGGTTGGCGCCGATATCCCAGACAGTGTCTCCTTCGCGAACAAAGTGTCGGGCAACCGTAAACAAATCTCCGGCGGCGGGTGTCAGATTCCAGTACAGGAGCCGAATATCGGTGCGGGGCGATACGTAAACCTGTGTGGAACCAAGGTCGCGCGGAAGGCGACGCAGGAAGGCCCGGTCACCGGAGAGTGTTCGCAGAAGTGAGCCACAATGTTGTTGAAGCATGGGGGACATAATTCGTAATGCGTAATTCGGAATTTGCCGGAAGCCGAAACGTCGGATTCCTGTTAGCCGTAGAGGATTTCTCCTGTTGGCTGGTCGGCATCTTTGAGGTTCGGGCGCCAGACGTGCAGGTACTGAGCTGCGAACAGGGAGGCGTACAGCGGGTTGAGATACAGGTAGCGGCGCCAGAGACGTTTCGGTTCCTGCACTAAGCGGAACAGCCATTCGAAGCCGTAGTCCTGCATGAGTGGCGGAGCCTGTGGAAGCAGGCCGGCATGGAAGTTAAACGCGGCTCCGACTGCCAGGACGGGCATGGAGAGTCGTTTACGAAATTCGAAGGCCCAGACTTCCTGTCGAGGACAGCCGATTCCGCACAAAGTGATCGCGGCTCCGGTGGCCTTGATCTCTTCGACGAGTTCATCGCGTTCCTGTTCGTTGAGACGACGGAACTTTGATGCCTTCATGCCAGCGATCAGAATGCCGGGAAACTTCTCTTCCAGACGAGTCTTCAGCAGGTTCAGGAGATCCTGAGTTCCGCCGAACAGGAAGATCGGGAGACCTTCCTTGGCGGCACGTTCACAGACTTTGAGGGTCAGTGTCGGGCCGTAGACGCGGTCTGGGAGTTTGGCGCCATGAAGAAGGTTGAGCGCCCAGCGGACTGGTTGTCCGTCGGGCACGACCATCTCGAGGTCATTGAGTCGATAGCGGTGAACTCGATCGAGAACGCCGGTCATGACGCCGTGGACTGCCAATGCCGAGATGGCAAACGGTTGTTTGTTTTTCGCCGCGCTGGTGACGGCTTCGACGGCGCCTTCGTAGTCGACGGCGTCGATCTGAATACCGAGAATGTTTTTACGACCGTTGTTGATCATTGAGCAATCTCCGTCCAGCGTTCGACGCTGGCAGCATGAATTTCTTCGAGGATTTTGCGGACGTCGTAGCGGAGATCCCACTCTGGGTAATGCGACTTGAACTTGCTCACGTCGCTGACCCACCAGATGTGATCGCCGATACGGTTGGTTTCTTTGTAAGTCCAGTCGAGCTTGTTGCCGGAGATGCTTTCGCAGATCTCGATGGCTTCGAGCATGGAGCAGTTTGAGAAACGGCTGCCGCCGATGTTGTAGACTTCGCCGCAGCGTGGTTTGCGGAAGAAGGCGTCGAAGGCGGCGATGAGGTCTGCTGAGTGAATGTTGTCGCGGACCTGCTTGCCTTTGTAGCCGAAGATGCTGTACGGGATGCCGGTGACGGTGCACTTCATCAGATAGGCGAGGAAGCCGTGGAGCTGGGTACCGGAGTGATTTGGGCCAGTCAGGCAGCCACCGCGGAAGCAGGCGGTCTTCATATCGAAGTATCGGCCGTATTCCTGAACCATAACGTCGGCTGCAACCTTCGACGCTCCGAACAGGGAGTGCTTCGTCTGGTCGATCGACATTGACTCGTCGATACCGATTTCGAACTGGTGGCCGGGAGCGATTTCCCAGCGGTTCTCAAGTTCGATCAGTGGGAGGCGGTTTGGTGTATCGCCGTAGACCTTGTTGGTCGAAGTGAAGATGAAGACCGCTTCGGGGCAGTATTGGCGGGTGGCTTCGAGGAGGTTGAGGGTGCCGACGGCGTTGACGCTGAAGTCGGTGTGTGGCTCGCGGGCGGCCCAGTCGTGAGAGGGTTGGGCGGCAGTGTGAATGATCAGAGAGACCTGATCGCCGTATTTCTGGAAGAGTTCTTCGACGGCGTGTTGATTGCGAATATCGACGTCATAGTGGCGATAGTGGCGGCTGTAAGTTTCCAGCAGCTCTTGTTGCATCCACTTCGTCGAGGCTTCCTGTCCGAAGAAGCGGGCACGCATGTCATTATCGACGCCGATGACATCCATGCCCTGGCTGATAAAGTGTCGGACGGCTTCCGAGCCGATGAGGCCAGCAGAGCCCGTGATGATCGCAATGCTCATGAGTGTCTTTCGAGATACAAAGGCAAGTGGTTGGGAGGAAACCAGCCGGCTGTCAGACCCAGCGGTGTGAGGAAGAAAATGTTTCTTAAACTTAGCTCGCTGATGGGAGTCGGGCGGGGAACAAGTGGAGACTTTTCAACGGTTGCATTTGGCAAACGTCGGGTCGGGTGTGTTGTTTGGCGTGGTGGGGTTGGTGGTGAAACGGCAACGTGAACGGGGTGAGGGGGCTGTTGTTGTTACGTGGTTTTGCGCAGCGTTCATTGACGCGTATTGCGTATTCGGAGAGATGCTGGCGGCAGGAGCGCAAGGGACAGGGGACTTACGTCCCCCGCTCGCCTTAAGACTGGAGTGTGACGAGGTCGTTTTCGTTGACTTCCGCTGGTTTGGCGGGGAGGCCGACGAGGGTGCGGGCTTGTTCGTAGTAGCTGAAGAGGCGGTCGGTGAAGACGGTCTCGGAGTATTCGCGGATGGCTTTGATGCGGCCTTTCTGTCCCATGCGGTTGCAGAGAGCGGGGCCGTTCCAGAGTTGTCGCAGACGGTGAGCGAGTTCGCCTGAGTTGCCGCGTTCGAAGAGGAAGCCAGTTTCGCCGTCATCGACAAGTTCTCCCAGGCCACCGGTTTGAGAGGCGATGACAGGCAGGCCCATGGCCATGGCTTCCAAGATGACGAGTGGACACATTTCGAAACAGATGCTGGGGAGGACGAGTGCTCTGGCGTTTCGATAGAAGGCGAGCATCTGTTGGCGGTCGAGGCGTCCGCGGAAGACAATGTTGGGCGGGGCGATCGCTTTAAGTTGCTCTTCGATCGGGCCGTTACCAGCCAGATGGATTTGAGCCTCTGGAACGGACTTGGCAGCAGCAAGAAGAGTTTCGATACCCTTCTCGGTGCTCAGACGACCGGCGAAGGCAATGTAATCGCCTTGAGATGGATCGCAGGATGATTCCGGGATGTCGACCATGTTTGGCAGGACAACGATTCGATCGTCCGGGTAGCCTGCTTTGGCGAGGCGTTTCTGGGCGAAGTTGGTCATCGCGAGGAACAGGGTGACGTTGTTGCGGAACCAGCCTTGTTGATAAGCGAGGCTGCTGCGGGCCGCGTAGCCGATGCTTTCGATGATATTCTCGCGGCAGTTGCGCAGAACGCAGTTGTATTCTTTGCCGCCGAAGCAGCGTTCACAGACTTTGCCTTTATACAAGTGATCCGACTTGGGGCAGGTCAGGTTCTGGTTGTGGAGACTCATGACGACGGGAATGTTTCGCTTTTTCGCGGCGACGAGGATCGACGGCGAGAAGAGCGGGTAGACGTTGTGAACGTGAAGGACATCCGGCTGGTGGATGTCAATCATCTTGAGCATTTCGTCATGGCTGGCCTGATCGTAGATGCCCGAGAAGAAGGCTTTCATCTTCCCTGTCAAGCTGTTCTCGATGTCCTGACTGCTGCGTGTCCACAGGTAGGTCTCGTGACCATGCTTGCGGAGCAGGGCATCAATCTGCTTGACGACAGCCTCTTCACCATTGAACCGGCTGCGATACTCGTTGAAGACCTGGAGAATAAACATGGGGCTTGGGGCCTAGGGCTTGGGGCTTAGGAATTGAATGAAGAGAAAAGTATTACGTTCCACCCTGGGCGATTTTTCGGCCGGTGCGGAAGTCGAGGTATTCGTGGAAGCGGGGCTGGGCGAAGAGTCCGGGCATGACGATGGCTGCCGATTTGCGGAGGTAGCCTTCCCAGCGCCAGACCATGGCTCGGTAACCGAGGGACTCGCCGGGTTGATTTGTGATCTTGTAGTACAGGCACATCGGGATGTTGACCAGGAGAGCCTGGCCTGTGCGTGCAATGCCCATCGCAGCCAGACGCGTCAGTCCGCCGCGTTTGTAATCGGTTGCCGCTAGGTGAGCAGCACCGCTGGAGATCCCTTCCCAACGCATGTATTCTCGAGTGAGTCGGTGTTTTTCGACACGGTGACGAATCTCGGCTTTGGGATTGTACCAGAGCTGGAAACCGGCATCGCGGGCACGGTTGACGAAATCGAAGTCGGAGCCGCCGGTGATCATGGTTTCGCTGAAGTGGCCGATCTTCTCGAAGACCTGACGGGTGACGATCATGTTGCAGGTGCCAGGGAGTTCGCTGCCGGAATAGGGCTGCAGCTTCTTGTAATAATCCTGTTCACGGAGAATGCCACGGCAGATGCGTCCCAGTCTGGCTCGCTCTTCATCGGGAATCGCAAGGAAGACCGGGCCGCCGACGATATCGGCTTTTGACTGGAGGTGCCCCTGATAAAGTTCGTACAGCCAGTGAGAGGGTGCGAACTGGTCGTCGTCGAAGAAGGCGTAGAAGTGGGAGTCGGAGTTTCGTAGACCTGTGTTGCGAGTTGGGCCGTCGCCTTTGATCGGGTTAAACAGGTATCGCAGCGTGACGGGAGAGGTCTCGATCGCCGCTTCGACGACCTGACGAGTGTGGTCTGGCGAGTTGTTGTCGATCACGACGACTTCGTAGGTGAACGCGCCATGTGTCTCGAGATTGACGAGGGTCTCGATGGCTTCTTTGAGTTGATCGGCCCGGTTGTACGATGGCACGATCACGCTGATCCTGGGAATCGATGACGCAGGTGCGGTCACTTGGGAACTCATTAGACTTCTACCTCGTGGGCTTGCTGAACACAGTGAGAGACGTGTTTGAGCTTCCGCTCATCCAGCCAGTTGAGAACTAGATCGATACGCTCGTCGTTCTCGAATTGACTGAGGTGCTGCTGGCATAGCGGGCTGGTGTTGGGAATTCCCATGAAGTTTTCCGAGCGATTGCGGATGTTCTTCAGATAGGGGAGCCACTCATACCAGCCCTGGACGCGAGCACGGATCGTGCGGGCATTGTCCCATGGGAAAACATGGAAACGTCCCCAGCCGAACGGACTGGAATCGGAGTGGATCACGCGAGGTGACGTTGTGAGGGCGCAGGTGATGCCGAAGTCCTTGACGATGTCGATCATCTCCCAGGTCACAAACCCGAGTTCGGGAATGCCATACGGGAAGGCAAACGTCGGATTCTCAATCCCAAAGCGATTTTTCATCTCTCGCAGGTTGAGGATCATGTCTTTCTGGAACGCGCTGTTTCGATTGCGGAAGTCACGGTGCGTATGCGTGTGAGCTCCGATTTCGAACAACGGGTCTTCAATCAACTGTCGTACTTGACGATCAGACATCGGCTGATACCAGTGAGACGGTACTTTGTCGATGTTCTTCATACCGTAATGATCAAACGGCATCGCCATGTCCTGGCCGATGAATGCCGTGTTGACAAAAATCGTGGCGGGGATGCCGAGCTTTCGCATGATCGGCACGCCGTAGGTGTAAACGCATTCGAAGGCATCGTCGAAAGTGATGACCAGTGTCTTATCAGGAATGGAATCGTAACGACGACGGTGTTCGATCGCTTTTGTCAGCGGCCAGAAGTGAAATCCTGCCTTGAGCAGTCCTTCAAGTTGTGTTTGAAACTGGGCTGGTGTGACGTTGATCGATGGTGAGGTTGCTCCTCGATTGTCGGGAGCCAGCCTGTGATACATCAAGATGCTGAAGGTGTCATCCTGCAGGCTTCCGAACATGCTGGCTGCCGTACCTAAGGCATTCATCAATGAGAACTGAAGATTGTCTTTGAGTTTGTCTTTGGTCGTGGGCTCGCTCTGGACAGCGACGGCGGTTAGCCATTCGGTCATCAATTCGCGAATCTGCTTTGGAGCTTGACTCATCATCGTGGTTTGCTTTCGTGGACAACGAAGGCTGCTCACCACGGTCCCGCGTGAGCATTTCCTTAACTTTAGAACGAAGAACGATACCGGTATTTGAATTCTGGTATTGTTCGTTGAGTTTGGCAGTGGCGATTCGACAACGAATTGGTTGAAACCGTTTCCATCGACAGAATCGTGATATCCTTCACAAGCCGTCGCGCAATGTCTGTACGATCGCCCGGGGGGGATTTTCATATCTACTACACGTTTCGGGGACAGGCGGGGACGCATTGCTGGCTGCCCAAGGAAACGTGCTAACCGGTCGGTGTTGTCAGGGATTTAATCCGACGAACGAGTTTCTGAGCGGTTGGACCGATGGACGACTGACGAACAACTTCCTTCCCCAAGGTCCAGGACTGCTTGACCAAACGGTTGAACGTGCGTCGATCGACGGTTCCTGTGTAAAGTGGTTGGGCGTTACTGGCCAGTGAAAGCTTGAATTCTTCGCGTCCCAGCCCCAGTTCGAATCGTTGAATCCCCAGCTTTGCGTTCTGCTCGGCGACCATGCCAAACAAGATGATGCCAGGCGAGTACTTCGAGTAGTCCGGGGCATAGACCGGGATGAGCGAATGGGCGGTTTTACCTGAATGAATCCCGAGGTGAATCGCGACCAGTTGACCATTGACCAGCATCTTCGAGAGGAGCCCTTCAAAGCCATTGGTGTTTCGACGCGTGAGTGTGCTTAGGAATGCCATCGTCCAGGAATTCTCGAAGTAGTCGAAGACCTTCATGAACTTCAGTTGGCTGGACTTCATCGTCGCAAGCCAGTCAATGTCTTCCTGTTTGACGGTCTTCGTGATGAGTTCGATCTGGCCGCAGTTCTTTTCGAGCTTGCGTTGATTCTGGCGGATCTGGGTGAAGATCTTTGTTCCAGCTGCGTTGCGAGCGGCGACGTAATTGTCATAACCGCCGGTCAGGTCAAGGTAGTGGCTTGGTGCATGCGAGAGGGCATAAGGAGACGTTTTGGTATCGACGTTGTGAAGATGGTCGAAGTTCCAGGCGGAAAGCCGGGCGGCTTTGATGACCTGCATGGGGTCGATAGACACGCCGTCTTCGAGAATCATGCCTTGATAGTCAGTGAAGTTGAGACCGACCGGCTGAGCGACGTTCGCATTCGATCGGACATAAGGAAAATAGCCAACATTGCGACCTTCACTGCGAATGATCGTGACTTCCACATTGGCCAGGATCTCGGACATCATCCGTGTGAATTCCGGATGAAAGAACGGACTGCGATACGCCTCGACCGTCTGATGCAATCCCAGCCAGTGGGCATAGGTATCATCAGACAGCTTGCCAGCGGGCGTGGTGAGAAAATCAAACGACGTCGGCTTCATGCAGTGATCGCCTCGGGTTGAGTCGTGGAGCGAGAGTCAGCAGAATTTGAGAACGTAAAGACCAACGACCACAGCAAGGTGATCAAGACGAGTGCAGGCAGTGTGGGGGCAGCGAACGCCGTATCCGTGAGTGAAAAGACCAGGCTGTAAATAAAGACTCCCAATCCAAACAGATCCCCGAGTTGCCCACGGGCGAGACTCAGGTACAACGACAACGCCACCGCCGTGAACATGGTCCCGAGCAGCATCAACAGTCCGAAGTAGCCCAGGTTGAGCAGAGTCTCGACATAGCCCGAGTGAGCATGGGGAATCTGCCAACCCTGATTCAAAGAGATTCGCAGTGTTCGTTCCGGTGTCCAGAAGGAACCATAGCCGTGGCCGAGGACTGGTCGCTGGTTGATGTCTTTGAAGAGTTCTTCCCAGAGGGGAATTCGACCGGTCAAAGTCGAGGTTTCGTCCGAGCGACCGAGAGTGAAGATCTCGAAGACGTCGTCGGCGATATCCATCCCGGCCAGGGCGACGAAACAGAGAAAGCCGGTCAGCGCGGTCGCTGCCAGAAAGCCCGATCCGAAGATTACTTGCCACGGCGTTCGCAAGGCCATCAGGACGGCCATCGCGATCAGACAACCGAAGAGCACGGTTCGCGATTTCGTCAGGATCATGATGCCAAACGTGAAAACGGCGATCAGGATCAGCCAGTAGTTGACCTTGGGATCGGTCATGACGCGTGACAGACAGGCCAGAATCAGGATGCCGTTCATGACGGCCTGATTGTTCGGGTGAGTCGTGCCTGAGAAGCGGTATTCTGACATCCACGGGCGGAACATGCCGACGCTGATCTCTGCGAAGATCCCGAACAGGATGTAGGACAGAATGACAACGATCAGGATGTCGGTCAGTTGTCGAATCGAATGCCCACGTGCCAGCCCGAGCCCCGCCATCGTCCCGAACATGACGACCATGACTCGCTTCATAGCAAAGCCTGCGACATCGGCCCACAGGACGCTTGCCGCCGCCAAGCCGATCAATCCCAGCATGAAATACAGGACGGGATTGAGGAGCACAGTATCCCATCGCGTCAGCGGCTTGACTGGGGTTGCCAGTAAGATCACTCCCCATAAGCCGAGGATCGGGAACGCGATCTTCCGCAGCAGGCTTCCTTCCGAGACTGTTTCGTCGAGTTCCGTATCCTCGAAGTCCGCGGCCCCCAGAGACTGAATGGTAATCGAAACAGCGAACTCGTGCTCAGCAATGTAGAAGACGGAGAAGAGCAGGATCGCGGTGATCGCGCTCTTCCAGGTAAACGCGGTCGACGTTGCCTGCGAACGTCCTCGTTCGACTGGCAAGGTGAGAGAATCGGGCGAGGAGATCGCGAGACTCATGTCGCCACCTCGCGTTGGTAAACACGGTAGGCTGTGATCGTTCGCAGCAGCACGCCTGACGTTGTGCCAGCGAGATAGGCGTAGGCGGCTCCGACGATTCCCAGGCTTGGAATCAACGCCAGCGAGACGGCGACTGTCGAAAGCATTGTCGCGATGTCTGCAGGAACATTGGCCTTCGGACGACGCATGGCGCACAGGCCGTTGCCGACGACGATGCTCACGCTCGAGATTAAGACGTTTAATGCGATAATGAAGCTGACCTGGCCGTAGCCTGCGAACTCATCACCGAAGACCGTCCGCATCAGCCAATCACTGTAAAAGAAGACGACCACACAAAACGGGATCAGAAACGCCAGGTACATTCCCAATGTCATCATCAATACACGCAGCAGTGCAGGAAGACCGCCATGTGTGAAGGCATGCGAGGCCTTGGCCTTGAGCATGTTTGCGATGCCGATGACGAACATGTATGACAGCCCCATGAGCGTCGAGCAGGCCGAGTAAATCCCGATCATGTGTTCCGACACATAGGCCACCAAGACCCAGGGCATCAGAAACGGCGTTGTGTTCCCAAGCAGGTACGTGACAACCGACCAGCGGGAATACGAGAAGTTCTCGGTCAGATGATCGCGGTATCCGGTCAGGTCGAACGTCAGCATGTCGCGGTGCAGCACCAGCCAGACCGTCATCGCGGTGGTGGCGGCGGCGGCGATCACAATGAGTGTACGCGTCAGGTCCAATTGGCCGGAGAAGAACAGGTATGCAAGAGCAGCCAGTTGAATGCCGCAGATCAGAAGGTCGATGGCGACCGCGCGGTAGAGTTCCAGTCGAGCGAACGAGAACTGACGCAGAAACTCTTTCGTCATGATCATCGGCCCCGCCCAGAGCAGGATCAGCAGAATCCCTTGCAAGCGGGCCGTGTTGGGCTGCATCGAGAAGTAACCAAGCAACCCGGCGATGATGCAAGCTGCGATGGCAAGGATGAACCCTTGAAACAGCAGTGTCTGGCCTGCGTAGCGTTTGTAGGTGTCGCCTGTGTATTTATGGCAGAAGACCGCATAAGGGGTCGACACAAACTCCGATTGAATCCCGATCGCGATCTGAAACACCGACATGATCAGGGCATAGATTCCTAGATCGTCTGGCGAACAAGCTCGTCCGATCATCACGCCGGTCAGAAAGTTCGTTGCAGAGACTGCCGCCTGATCGAAGACCGATGTCAGTGCACGCACTGCGGACGAATCGCGCAGCTTCTCCAGCAAACGCGGCTGATCGTCTTGAGCATCGATCGGTATTGTGAGTTCCGCAGTCGTCATTGTGTTCTCTGTCCCTTCTCCCTCGGGGAGAAGGTGTCAGCGCTTCGCTGACGGATGAGGGATCTGTGCGAATTTCCTTAAGTCACTTCCTGAAGCTGCCTTGGCCAGTCGATCACTTCCTGGTCGTCAAAGAACGTATTCGTCTCTAACGCCCCCAGCACCTGCTCATAGACGCTTTTCCAACGCTGAGCCTGCACTTCGAAGTCGTAGTCTTTGGCGCGGACTTGAGCACCGCGGGAGAGTTTCAATCGCAGTGCGTCGTCCTCGTAGATCGTCTTCAACGCGACAGACAAATCATGTGCCACCTGCTTCGGCGATTTCACGGGGACTTTGATGCCACAGGTTTCATTGACGACGTCGGCTGCTCCCTGGTGATCGAGCGTGACAATCGGAAGTCCAGCTTGCAGGGCTTCGAGCATCACCGTGCCGGTCGTATCGCGCAGACTTGTAAAGGCGAAGACATCGGCCCAGCCGAGTTGCGCGACCGCTTTGTCGCGCGGCATCCAGCCGAGCCATTCGATGTGCTGATCAACACCGAGCTGCTTGGCTTGTTTCTCCCAGCGTTTGCGGAGTGAGCCGTCGCCGAGGACGCGGATTTTGTAGGGGACGGACGCGGGGAGTTGCCTGACGGCTTTGAACAGCAGCGGCAGCGACTTGCGTGTCATGAAAGTCGCGGACCAGAGGATGCGCAGGCCGTCTTCTTTCAAAGACTCGCGACTCGTCAATGACAGCGTCTTCGAGGGCAGGCTGATGTCTGAGATGACGCTGATCGGCTTGTCGGTCAGCGTTTGGAGGTCGCGCTTGTTGGCGCTGGCGGCGACAACCAGGTGAGCGGCTTTGCGGGCGGCGTGTTTGACTTTCGAGCTGTAGTGCAGCTGAATGCTATTAGTGACGCTGCGCATCCCTTCGATGAAACCACCAGCGATTCCCGCTTCTGAGAGAAAGCGATAAGGGAAATTCTGTGTTCCGCCGATTGGTCCCCAGATGAAGGGGATGCCGAGTTTGTGCATGTAACTGGGCTCGCGGAAGCCCATGATGTTGATCATGTGAGCGGCATCGAAATGAATCTTCGCATGGAGTTCTTCGATGACCTTATAGGCTCGCTGCTGCCACCAGTTGTAGGAGACGTATCCCAACCCGGGAGCCTGCCACATCGTGTGTGCCCAGAATTTTTCTGGCACGAAGACAAAGTTGAGTCCGGAAACAGGACCATTTTCAGCGATGTATTTTTCGATCGAGGCTTTGAACTTACGTTCTTCGACGATCACCCAGATATCCGCGTATTTGGCGATCTGTGTGACGAGATTCCAGCCGACGCCGGGCTCAGACCCTTCATACGGGCTGCAGCAGTAGGCAATCGCGATGATCTTTTTACGACGAGGAGTTGTCACGGGAGCAATCATGTTTTCAAACCCTAAGCTCTTAGCCACAGAGGTCACAGAGGGGAGGAGGCAATTGCAAAGGTGGTTTTCATGAATCCCCTCTGTGCACTCTGTGATCCCTGTGGCAAAACTTCTTTCTTACTTGGCACCGCGTCGCAGAAGGACTGCAGGGATCGTGGCGAAGATCAGTTTCAGGTCTTTCAGGAAGGCAGTCTTTTTGATGTAGCGGATATCCATGCGCATCCACTCGGCGAACGAGACGCGAGAGCGTCCTTCGACTTGCCAGATACAGGTCATGCCTGGGAGAACATCGAGACGTCGCTGTTGCCACAGGTCGCAGGCTTTGGCTTCGTCGACGGGCAGAGGGCGCGGTCCGACCAGCGACATGTCCCCTTTGAGGACGTTAATCAGCTGCGGCAGTTCATCGATGCTTGACTTGCGAAGGAAGCGACCAATCCAGGTGACGCGTGGATCGTTGGTCATCTTGAACGCGGCTCCGTCCTGCTCACTGAACTGTTTCAGATAAGCCTTTTGAGCTTCGGCGTTTGTTGTCATTGTTCGTAGTTTGAAAATTTTGAACGGTTTACCGCCAAGACCGGAACGGTTTTGAAGAAAGAAAATCGGCCCGCCGTCCTGCCACTTAATCGCAGCAGCGGCGACCAGCAGGAAGGGGGAAGCAATCAGCAATCCGATGCACGCACCGACGATATCGATAGCACGCTTTATCTTGCTAGGCTTGTCGTTGAACAGATCTTCCATGGGGACCATCTTGATCCGCAGTGATTCATCGACCGCTTTTTTCAGATCCCCTGGCTCGACAACGAAGGAGTTATCAACGATTGTCGACTTGGGTGATCCTGGAGTGGAATGACGGTCATCGTCATTCTTATTCTTCGAGGGGGTCTCGATGCGTGTCGGGTAGGCATACACCTTGACATCGATCGTCCGACGCAGGCTGTCAGAGTTCAAAACGCTCGTGACGAAGCGTTTCGAACCATCTTCATGAGCGTCCCACAACAGGACTCCATACTGCAAAGGCCCGACCATCCCCGAGTGATCGGTTGCACGCAGACGGGTCCGCAGTTGCTCGGAGAACTCGCGAATCGCCTTTGAACTGTCGACGCCGCCGGGCAGCGTGAAGACGACGAGCGAAATTGGGATCTGCATCCGGTCGGCACGCAGACGGTCAATTTCCAGAATGGTCTGAAAGTCATCCGTCATCCGCAGCATACGCGGCAGGATTTCAGAGGCAGAGTCTTTGGTAGCAGGCGTGCTCTTGGCGAAGAGTGTTTGGATCATTTTGATCATCGGCTCCGTAACGGAACGTCAGTGAATGGAAGGAGGAGTATCAGTGGATTCAAACGGCAGGCTGAGGCTTGAGAACGTAAGACTGAGCCACCTTGGCGTACTTCGGAATCAGGTCTTTGCCAATCGCGACGAGGATGGCGAATCCTCCCGCGAAGACCATCGCGAGCATCAGAATGACCTTGCGACTGGCTGAGACTGATTTATCGCTGTATGACGGCGGCTGGATCACATTGATGTTCGTAATACGTTCTGTTTCGAGGGCCATATCAATGCGGGCCTGCTCGCGTTTCTTCGAGTAGTCGAGAAGGCTTTCCTGGAGGACATCGTACTGCTGCTGAAGTTCAGTCAGTTCGCCATGACCTTCATTCAGGCGATTCAGTTTCGACTGCACATCCGACATCTGGGAATTGATCGCTGACAGCTTACTTTCCAGAGAGACAGCTTCTGCTTCCTGCTCGGCACGTCGTTGTGAAATCTGCTGATAGACAGGATTCATCCCACGCGTCGCCTGATAGCGGGCATCCCCGCCAGCGGCAAGCAACTGCTCGGCTTTCTGTTTTTCCTGCTTGAGCGAAATGATGATCGGGTTGTTTTCCGAGTACTTCGTTCTCATCTGCTGCAGTTGAAGTTCGACCGCGAACAGGCGGGTTTCGGTCGTTCCGAGTCCATCATTCGGAAAGCCAGTGACGGCTCCGGTCTCGATATCCTTGGGAATTGTATTCAGTTGTGAATCGAGCCCCTCGACACGTGCTTTGACTTCCGCCAGTGACGAATAAGTGTTGTGATACTGGAGTTCCAGTTCGCTGTGCAGCTTCTGCAAATTACGCTGACGCTCGTCGAGCGAGGCGACGCCGAGTTCCGACTTCTTCTTACTCAAACGACCAGCCATCGCGTTGAATTTCTTCTCGAGCAGCGTGTATTGCTCGTCAAAAAAGTCGAACGATCCCGTCGTACGGTTACTTGTGATATGTGCCTGGATGGCTTCATCAATAAAGGACTGCAAAAGCAGTTGGGCCAGTTCTGGAGATTTCGCCTTGCAAGAGGCATTGATGATGCTGGCGCGTTTGACTGCGTCCAGCGACAGATCTTCCTGAAGTTTGCGGACGGCTTCGCGGTGGCTGCTGTTGTGTGTAATCTCATCTGTCAAAACGATGCGTTTGGCGGGGATCGAGGCAACGGCGAGGTCTTCCTCAGGCAGTTGATCTTTAAGAATCGCATCTGCACCGACACGAGCCACGACGGCATCATAGATATTCTCGCTGCTGAGAATCTCGAGCACTGAGTTGATCTCGTTCTCACGACTCTCCGTAATCGACATCGTCTGTCCCATGGTCGCGGTCGGATCGAGGGTGACGCTTTCACGCCCGACCTTGATATAGAGCTTCGCGTAAGACAGGTAGGTCTTCGGCAAAAACATGAGCAGGACAACCACGCTCGCGACGATCACGACAAAGACGAACGCAGCCAGTGCAGCATTGCGGCGCAAAGCCTGAACACAATCCGTCAGCACGACCTGGGGCGTGAGGACGGGACTCGAAATGTTTGTGGAATCGTTCATGAGTTTTCAATCAGGCTGTGGAATCCAGGCAAGCGCGCGAATTTGCGCGTTCTGGTAACTCACCTGACTGAACCGTAGCATGCAGAATCTGGGTGTGAGGGAGCGATCATACCGGTGAGACCAGAAAAACCCGATTTTCCCAATCAGCGTGGGGATGCGGGCGTTATGTGGGTCTTCCCGCGTTGAGGTCCTGCATCGAAAAAGCGGAGCGTGTCGACACGTTGTTGCTTTGCAACGCGCAGACGGCTTCACAAAACGCGGCTCATCCCGGAATCATTCGCCAGCAATCGAATTTGACCGATTCACGATTTCGCTCCCACTGCAGAGCATAAAACAGAACACGATGTAACGATGAGGTCGGCTTTGTGTCCTGTTTTGGCAATATGCGTTGAAATGGATAAACTGGACGAGACGGTGATTTTTGGAAACATTGAATTCTTTGAAAAAGTTTCTTCAAGCCTTGAACGGTGTCTGGCGGGCTGCCAACATTAGGTCATGTTAAACATCGCGAAAGATACCCTACCACAGTCATTTCTGAGCTATTTCGCCTTCCGCGTCTCCTTCATGGACACGCTCGAGCGAATGGTGATGGCTCGTCAGTTCGGCCAATACCCGGAACGCAGCTTCGGTTTTTTGACGGAAGTGCCGTATCTGCGGAATGTATCGCCGCAAATCCAGCTCGAGCTTCTGCTCAAGACGTGGACGAAGCATGTCTCGTTGCGCCCTCTGCCAGCGACACTGATCGACGAAAGCGTCGTCTACGCAGTCTGTGAACACGCCGCCAATATGGTCGACGAAGAGAAAGTTCTCGTCCGACGTTATCTGCAAAAAGGGCCCATGCCGGTGTCGATCTCGCTCGATCAGAACCTTGCTGCTGAATTGCGCCAGCTGCACCTGTCGCTGTCCAACGAGGGGGACTTCCTCTTGATCAGCCAGTTCGAAGACCTTGCGCCAGAAGAGTCAATGCGTCTGAAAACGAAATTCGGAGTCGATGTCATGGGTGCCGACGAAATGCTCGAACCGCTTGGACGCTGGCATGTTTGCAATGACATCGAAAAATACTGCGAACTGCTGCTCAATGAACAGGAAATCAAACGCCTGCAACAAGCGCTGGAACCAGTTCCACGCGTTACATAAGGCAATCAGGTGAAGAGAGAGACTGGAACGCAGAGATATCAGAGTGAAGCAGAGGTCGCAGAGTTCTGCTCCAAGCTATTCTGATTGGCAACTGCAAATCACATCACATCGCGCCTTCGTGACTTTGCGTTGAATCAGCGATTTCCCCTGCGTGCTCTGGTTAACTCTGTTTCCTCTGTGTTCCAGTCTCTCTGAGAACGCAGCCAGATTAAGCATCCGTATCCATCACAATGACTTCTGATCGCTGCAGTTGCTCACGCTTGAGGACAGCTGCCTTGGTTTGCCACTCGCCATTCTGCAGGCGGGCATACTTCACGAACAAACTCTGAGCACCGTGATGCCGAGCCAGAACCGCTGAGACATCCTCAGGATTGGCGACCACTTCCCCAGCAATTTCCAGCAGGATATCGCAGGGGGCGAGCATGGACTGTGTGTTGGAAACATCGAGAACGACGCAGCCTCTGCCTGCGCCTGTCCAGCTCAATTGCTTGACCAGATCGCTATCCAGAGCATGCAACGAAAAGCTCGATGGCTCGACCGCTTTGCTGGGAGAAATGCGGTTCTGCTGACCTGGAAGCTGATAAGTCGGGGCTTCTGCACGCGACTCCAGCTCGGAACGATCCGCCAGGAGGACGGCGATATTAATGCGTCGACCGGCGCGGAAGACGGTCAGCTTGATTTCTGAACTCACCGGCGTCAGGCTGACGAGGTTGATCAGGTGATTCTCGTCTTTGATCTCGGTGTTGTTGAACGCGAGGACGACATCGTCGACTGCCAGATTGCTGCGGGAGGCAGGCGTATTGGCGTAAATCTCCATGACTCGGGCACCGCGTACGCGGTCGAGTCGCAGACGTCGGGCGGTCTCCATCGTGAAGTTTGGGTCAAGCTTCACGCCCAGATAAGCGCGATCAACTTTCCCATTTTCAATCAGTTGCCCGACGACGAACTGAGCCAGATTGGAAGGGATCGAGAACCCGATGCCTTCATTACCGCCGCTTGAAGATGCGATTGCGGTGTTGATCCCGACAACATTGCCAGCCAGATCAATCAGCGGACCACCGCTGTTTCCGGGGTTGATCGCGGCGTCGGTCTGGAGGAAGTCCTGGTTGATGACGGCGGAGGTCTGGCCCAGCTTCAGCGAGCGACGCCCTTTGGCACTGATGATCCCGAAGGTAACCGACTGGCTGAGACCAAACGGACTGCCCATCGCCAGGACCATGTGGCCGATGTTGACGGTATCGCTTTCGCCCCAGCTGGCTGGCGTGACGTCGTTAATTGGCAGACGCAGGACCGCCAGATCGCTTTTCTCATCGGTCAGGACAGAAACCGGGTTGATTGTGCGGCTGTCTGACAAAATGAGCTGAATTTTATTGAGTTCCGCCCCTTGGATGACGTGGCGATTGGTGACGACGAAATAACCAGCGGCTTTCGGATGGGACATGACGACGCCCGAGCCGGTTTCTTCGATCAGTCCGCCGCGTTGGCCTGGTCGCTCACATTGAATGTGGACCACGCTGGGCATCGATTTCTCAGCGATCCGGGAGAGAACGTCACTTCCCAGATGCAGGACCGAGTTGCCCGACTTCATCTGCTCGTCGATGGCGGTCAAATGAGAGGCCATCAGGCTCTGCTGGGCGCTGGCTGTATTCGGACCAAGCAGCGACGCTGCACCTGCCAAAGCAAGAGCCCACGTCTTCCAGGAAGCTGGCGCGTTGAAGAGACACGACATGGTTGCCATTTCCTGCGGCATCGGCCTGCGATTCTGACTGCCCATCGCTGTCCTTGTATGCGTTAGACCAGTATGACGTAAGACCGGTTGTAATTTCTGTGGTTCGTGAGGGCGCAGTGGCAGCCCAATATTCATCCTCCCTGATGATCTTCAAGCTCAGTCCGAGCCCGGCGACGAAGACTCTGTGGCGGGCGCTGCCACGAGTCGATACCGCTTCTCGCCGGTATGATGTCACATCCTAGACATCGTCATGGTCACAAGAAGTCGTGTAAGGTCAATGGCGCATCGAATTCATTCTATGTTGAATTTAAGGACCGCGTCACCAACTCTGTTACAACTGTCGCTGCCGCAAAGACCGTCAGGACTAAGCGCCAGAAGAACATTCACCAACAATCAGCACTGTCATCATGACAGGGAGATTCGTCAGAATCAATAACTCTTGAAGATTGAACCGTCGGGAAGTGGTCCGCGTTTCGGTCGGCGCGTAAAAAAACGCACGGGTGGAAACTCGTGCGCGGTGAAATATCTCAGTTGAGACCTCGTCCCAATTTTGATCAACCTTCAGCCAGAGGGGTCTTCTTCTCTGTAATGACACTGTGAGACGGTGCGTTCTCGGCATTGATCTGAATGTATTCTTTCCACTCGTCCGGCACGTTGTCTTCGTGGAAGATGGCTTCGACGGGGCATTCAGGAACGCAGGCTTCGCAGTCGATACACTCGTCCGGATGGATGTAGAGCATCTTGTCGCCTTCGTAGAAGCACTCGACAGGACAAACGACGACGCAGTCCGTGTATTTGCAGTTAAAACATGGTTGCGTTACGACGTGTGGCATCTGGTCTTCTCCTGGTAGATCTTTCGCGGACTTCCACGGAAACATCGTCCGTGTTCAAGCCGATTTTTTGTGTGTTGTCGATCTTGCTCGATCTGGGTTCGATAAGGTCTCACGATTCAAGTCGTCCTTACGTGACACATTATCGTCAAATCCGTTCGGCGTCTGTCCTGATTTTGCACCAACTGATGCGGACATTCACGACGGGTTGTGGAAATTTATAGCGATTTTACGGAAGTCAACAACTCACAGGATTTCAGATTCGGTCGATCCGGGGATTTTGCGAATCTACTCCTCAAGTCCGGGTTTGGAGATTTAATAGTCTTGTGACACGGAGGGTGCGCTGTCCCTGTGAGAACCTGACGCATCAGCCAAAAGTCATCTTGCCGGTGGACTCGCGCGGGTCTAAACTTTGAGGAAAGTGCAAATCTGTACGTTGTGTGGGCCGTCACCTCTGGTTGAACGATATCAAACGCCTCGCGGTTGCTCCAGGAGAAGCCAGCAACGCCCAGGGTCAGAGGCAATTCACATCCTTGATTGAGCGGAACGGAAGCCCACCCAGGAGCCTAAGATGGCCTTAACCAGTATTGACCGTGATCTTCTGCAACGCTGCCTGTCTCATGATCGACATGGCTGGAAAGATTTCGTTGACCGATTCATCGGACTGTTTATCCATGTGGTTCATCACACGGCCCAGTCCCGGAGTGTTGACCTTCATGCTGAGGATGTCGATGACTACTGCAGCGAAATTCTGATGGCGCTGCTGAAAGATGACGCTGCTGTCCTTCGCAAATTCCGTGGCGAATCGTCTCTGGCGACGTACCTGACTGTCATTTCGCGACGTGTTGTCGTTCACCAGATGGTTTCCCGACGTCAAGCTGCTGCGATGGGCCACGTTTCGTTGAACTCGAACTCGATTCCCGAAGAAATCACCGGCTTCCACGCGGACGACCTCGAAAAACTGGAAGACCGCGAACAGATCCAGCAACTGGTCGCCACTCTTCCGCCACAGGAAGGCAATATCCTGCGACTGTTCTACCTGGAAGGTAAATCCTATCAGCAGATCAGCAAGATCCTCGGCGTCCCGGTCAACTCAATTGGTCCCACGCTGACCAAAGCCCGCGCTCATCTAAAGCAAAATGCTCCCGCGGTTTAATTTCGGTATTTTCTCCCTGGCAAAAATGACTTGAACGCAGAGGTAATGGAGTTCCCGCATTCTCCGGCTTGAAATTTGGGATTCGCTGCTCTGCCGAATCCCCTTCTGCTTGTCACTCCCCACGTCCGGCGCGTATTCTTAGTCATCTCAAGCCGTCAGTTGGACAACGGAAGAGCTTTTCTCGACGTCCAATCGGCTGCCCTTCGACCCGAAGATGACCTCCCGACCTGGAAGCCTGATGAGCCTGTTCCCGCAATTCTTCTACCCGCCCGATATGTCCGATGCCGTCATGCGACGCTGGGCGGAATCGAATTGTCCGATGGACCTCCTCCCTGGCCCTTTTACGCTGTCCCATCTGCTGAACACGATGTACCAGGCCAGCCTGATGCATGAGGAAGGTGAGCCGGTTCGCTGTCGTCTTATCCTGGCCAAACCACAGGATTTTCCACGGGAGGGGGTCATCGGCATCGATCAGGTCGCCGTGATGACCTTTGAGAATACAACTGAACTGACACCTCATGAACTTCGTAAATTTTCGGTTGCAGCGGGTTATCATCGCGCCATGCTTGCTGTCGACATTGTCGAAGATGGCAGTGTTCATATCTGGGGCATGGTCCTGACGGGGACTCGGTGGGTGCACCGTATCGAAGGGGGGAGGCTTCATGGGATCCCGCTTCCTCCGAATCTCTGTCTGCAAATCATGGGACCTGGCAACCTGATCGTCGCGAGCGGGTACGAGCGTGTCGTTGAGCTTTCGAGCGGGGAATTCCTCTCGGATGGGTTCGACCCGTTCCACTCCGAATGGCTGCCCGAGCGGTTTGCGTCCTTCCGCTCTGCGATCAATCAGGAAGTCACCAGCCAGCATTCTGCTTCTTCAAAGACACGTATCTGCGATTCCTTCGTCAAGAGTGCTGCCCAGAGCGTTATTCGGCGTACTTTGAGTCTGGTTCGAACCCGTCGTCACGGTGGCATGCTTGTCTACCTTCCGGAAACAGCGACCGACCCTGCTATTCTCAGACAGTGGATCCGCTTTCGCGCGACCTTCGAGCGGTCCGCTGCCAACATGCACTACCGCCAATTGATTACTCACCTGCTGCGACGACTGTTGGTTGTCGGCGAGTCTCTTGGTCTGACGACGGTTCGCTGGGAAGACTATCAGCGGATCCAGGACTCGATCCTGGCGGATCTCGACGATGCGCTGATTGATTTTGCTCACCTGATGGCCGACATGATGACGACCGACGGCGCACTGGTTTTAGATCGTCGGTTTAATATCCTCGGGTTTGGGGGCGAAATCCTGGGGGACTCTCACGTCAGCCTGATCCACCGCGCCCTGGACCTCGAAGCGAACAATACCTGCCTCGAACCTGCCGATTCCTCCGGAACGCGACACCGTTCCGCCTATCGTCTCGTCACTGGCCTGCCCGATGTCATTACAGTCGTTGTGTCACAGGATGGCGGTGTTCGTTTTGTTGCACAGATGCATGGCAAGCTGATTTACTGGCCTTATCTGCCGTAAAAAACGACGCCTCGTCTTTCAGTTTTGACGCGAGGGATCGCAATTGCGAACTCAGCAGCGTAAACTGAAGCACGCACGAGATTGATTTCGCATCAACAAGAGGTTCTCCGTGGATTCAGTTGCCTTCCCAACACTTTCCGACAGCCAGATTGCCTGTATTGGCAAGATTGGCGAACGCATTCAAGCTCCGACCGGAACGAAGCTCATTGAATTCGGCGATGAGAAGTACCCGTTCTATGTCGTCGTCAAAGGCGAAGTCTCGATTGTCGAATCATCGAATGACTTCCCGAGAGAAATCGTTGTTCATCGCGCTGGCTCATTCACCGGTGATATCGATGTTCTCACTGGACGCCCTGCTTTGATTGATGCGATCGCGAAAACGGACTGCGAGGTCATCAAGATCACGCACTGTCGAATGCGGAAAGTTCTCAGCGAAGTCAGCGGACTGAGTGATCTGCTGCTCGAAGCATTTCAAAAGCGGCGCGAACTGTTAGAAAAATCTGGATTCTCTGGTATCCGCATCATCGGACGGGCTCGCTCGAAGAGCACCCTTGGCATCCGTGAGTTCTTCTACAAGAACCACGTCCACCACACGTTTTATGATGCTGACGATTCGGATGGCATACAACTGCTCGAAAAATTCGGCAAGACGAACGAAGACCTCCCCGTCGTTGCCTGCAATCATTACGTCAATTCCAATCCCGAGCTGAGTGAAATCGCTTCCTGTCTGGGAATCACGCGCGAAGTTGATGACAAGTTGTATGATCTCATCGTCGTTGGTGCTGGTCCTGCAGGACTCGCGGCGACTGTGTATGCGGCGTCGGAAGGTTTGCAGACAGTCATGATCGACAAGGTCGGCCCTGGCGGGCAGGCGGGCAGCAGTTCGAAGATCGAGAATTTTATCGGCTTCCCTTCTGGTATCAGCGGCGTTCAACTGGCTAACCGTGCCTATCTTCAAGCTCTCAAGTTTGGTGCTCAGTTCACTGCACCCGTCTCTGTCGAATCACTCAGCCTTGTCGGTGATCGTGAACATCATATCGAACTCTGCACCGGCCAGATCGTAAGAACTCGCTCGATTCTCATCTCGACAGGCGTCAGCTATCGTCAACTTGAAATCCCCGGCTGCGAACAATTCGAAGGGGCAGGGGTTTATTACGCGGCGACCTCTGTCGAAGCCCGTGTCTGCCAGAAATCACGAGCTGTCGTCATTGGTGGCGGGAACTCCGCAGGTCAGGCAGCGATGTACCTCGCAGAATCTGCCGACGAAGTCCTGATCGTCATTCGCGGCGATGATCTCACCAAGAGCATGTCGTCTTATCTGTGTTCACGCATTGCCAAAAATTCAAAGATTCGCGTGGTCACCTACACGGAACTTGATGGTGTCGAAGGTGATGACTGTGTCAAATGCATTCGCCTTCGCAATAACCGAACTGGCGAAGTCCAAACGATCGATTGCGCTGCACTCTTCATCTTCATCGGCGCCAGACCTCACACCGAATGGCTTCCCGAATCGATCCGCCTAGACCACAACGGCTTTGTGCTCACCGGATCCAACCTCCAGCACGATAACCTGTGGACACTCGAACGCCCTCCCTGCGACCTTGAAACCACGATGCCGGGAGTCATGGCCGCGGGCGACGTCCGCTCTGGAACTACCAAACGCTGTGGTTTTGCGGTCGGCGATGGATCACTCGCCGTGGCCTGCATTCACCGTTATCTGAGCGGCATTTAGGGCGTGTGGACGATGCGATCCAGCAACACAGACATTCCTGTCTGTCCGTTTCTCACTTCTGCTTGAAGAACTCAAGGAAGTAGTTTGTCGGGGAAGGTGCTTTCACGCTTGGATCGCCCGTGTAGGCGACGATGACGTCGTCTCGGTCCTTGAATTTCTCTTTCAGAATGAATCCCAGGCCGACGGAGTGGGTGGGATCGGTCTGCTTCGTTCTCTTCTCGTAGATGTCCTTCTGGCTGTAAAACAGATACAGCGGAGGATCATCGGAGCTGGCGTGATTGAGGGGGGAGTACTCGTTGATCTGGGCCAGATGCTTCTCACGCTCGTCATAGAACTGCTGAAACTTCTCTGCCTTGTCTTTATCTTGGGTGCTGCGACCATGCACGCCAAAGGCATGTCCGCCGTAGACGCTGTTGGGAATCCACTCGCGCAGAATCTGTGGATCGAGGGTGGTCTGGGCGCCTGACACATAGGCACAACTCAAACGCGTGCTCTGACGGGCGATTGGATCGTCCGACTTCGGGTCTGCCAGATCATCATGCATTGCCAGCCACAGCGATGTACACGCTCCTGCAGATCCGCCCGATGCTCCGATCTTCTCGGGATCGAGGTTCCATTCTTTTGCCTTGGAACGAACGGTCTGCAGCGCGCGAGCGGCATCGTACAGCGGCCACTTCACCGGAGGATAGACGTTCGCCTCAGCGGCTTGTCCCACGTAACGATAGTTGGTCGAGACGACGGAAATCCCTGCGTCATTCAGTTTGGGAATGTTCAACGACTTCACAGACGACTTATCCCCGGCCACCCACCCGCCACCGTGAATGAAGAACACCACTGGCGTCGGCTTGTCTGACTTCGCCAGATAGACATCAAACACCTGTCGCGGATGGTCCCCGTAGGCATAGTTTGCATAGGTCGGCTCGATCAGTTCCTGAGCAGATTTCTTCTGCTCTTTGGGCTACTCATCCTGGGCATGAACAACGCTGTTGATACTCAGTGCCGTCAACATTAGTAACAAGTGGATGGAGAACTTTCGGAACATCGTGTGTTTCCTTTTGTCTGTTCGTTGGCAGGAGAGAAGGGGTGGGCGATCTGGGAGGGTTGAAGTCAACAATGGTCAACGACGTAGGGTGTCAATTCCCTGCTGCAGTTCCCGCTGGCAGCGCGACCTGCTGAGGGTGCATCAGATAGGCGAACAAATCTCGGACTTGCTCGTCTGTCAGAGTCTTGATCAAACCGTCTGGCATTGGCGACTGTGTTGTTGTCGAGATCTCGGCGATCTCTTCCACCGGGAGGGTCATCTTGTCGGTCTGGGTCTGGATCGTCACGGTTTGTTCATTTTTGTTGGTGATCAATCCATTGATCACGCGCCCGTCTTCCATGGCGATGATCGAGGCGTAGTAGTTCTTGCTGACGACTGCTGAGGGATCAACAATGTTCTCCAGCAGGTAATCGATGTTGCTGCGGTTTGAACCTGTCAGATCAGGTCCAATCATCTGTCCTTGGCCGTACAGCTTGTGGCATTTGACACAGGATTGTTCGAACAGCGCCCGTCCTTTCGACATGTCTGCTTTGGCGAGCACTTCAGCGGTCAGCTTCGTTTTGATCTCTTCCATCTGTGCTTTCTTCTCAGCCGATGATTCCTGCACTTCGCCCCACATCTGACGGACCTGACCCGCGAGTTCTTCATCTCCCAGGGAAAGGATCTGTCGAATATCAAAAGCGGTCACATCGTCCGGCGCAATCTTCTTCTGACTGACCGCTTCGAGCAGCATTTTTGCATACTCTTTGCGGCTGGTCAGCATCGCGATCACCTGCGGACGGTTATACCCCTGAATCCTGTTGTAGTTCTTGACGATCGTCTCGCCGGCTTTGGGGTCGCCGGTCGAGGCGAGACCCTTCGCTGCGACGACGTTCAGATTTCGCACTCCCAGAATCGGGGTGCAGATCTCGATCAATCGTGGCGACTTGGCTTCGATCAGTGTCTCGATCGCATTGGCGCGCGTCGTATGGTCGACATCATTATTGAGCGCGATCTTCTCGACGACTTCGAGTGCTTCGCCATCGCCGAAGACAACGCTCAATTGTGTCACCAGTGTCTTGGATGGTTCATCGCCGACAGCAGCGACTTTTTCGACCAGCTTCGACCAGTTCACGGGCTGAGTCGTCTTTCGTCGACCTTTCAGCCCTTGAGAAAAGCCGTACAGCAGATCGCGCGTGAAGTCGATGGTGGGACTTGCGATCATTGCTGTCACGAGTTCGATGGTCACTTCTGGATGCTTCTCATTATCCTGAATCAAGCGACGTGCGATCAGTCGTCGGGTTGTTGGCCACTGACAATTCATCGCGACTGTGACGAGTTCCTGTGGATGCGAAACCGCGACGGGTATCAAACCATACCACGTCATCAGCGGGAGATTCTGATCCGCTGCATACTCAGCATGCGACACCAGAGGCCGAGCCAGTTGAGCCCGCAGATCAACTGGGAGCCGCTGCAGTGTCGATGCGAGTGTCAGCAGGACCAGCCCTGAAGTCTCTTTCTGGGCTCGTTCTAAGAGCAGCGGCATCACTTTCTCGGCGCGTGCATGAACGTCAGCCGTTTGTCGAATCGCAATCGGACCGCGACAATCATCCAGCGGCATGAAATCGGTCAGCAGACGAATTGCCCAGACGCGAATGTGCTCATTCTCATCGCGCGTCAAAGACGCCAGTTGTGAATCACTTAGAGAATTCATTCCATACAACGTCAGCATCGCGCGCAGGCGATGGACAGGATTCGGCGCCTGATCCAATAGCGTTGTCAGATGCTCTGTTCCGAGGATGCATTTCTCACCTTTGGCGATTCGATCAGACAGGACCAGCCTTGATTGTCGGACGAGCCATTCATTAGAAGACGTCTGCTGGACAGCCAGTTCCATGTCCGAGAGCATCTTCAAACTTCGATAATCAACTGGCGGAAACTTCTCTTTGAAGCCTTTCGGGCGCGGTGCGTCGTACGTCAGTTTATAAATTCGACCACTTTCGCGGTGGACGCCGGTGTTTTCGTGACACTCGCCAGTATCGGACCAGTCGAGAATCATGGCCTGACCATCGGGACTTGCGGAGATCTCGAGTCCTCGAAACCAGGCATCTCCGACAATGAACATATCCGGCAGATGCGAGGCGACGTATCCGCTGCCAACGCGTTTGAGCTGTTCCTGGTTGATGCGTCGTCCATGAAAGTTGAGCGTCAGGAGGCGGCCGTTGTAGTCAGCTGGCCAATGGCCTCCCTGGTAGATGTAACACCCGCTGTGAGCATGGCCACCGCCAAGTGAGTTGGCTTTTCCGTCGCGCGATGCCATCCAGCCCTGACCAGTATCGAAGTGCCAGTGATCGGCATGCATATCGATTGGCTCGAAGGCATAGGGATTGGGGTCGATTGTATGAGGGCGGACAAAGTGAGCACCGGGGATACCATGCCACAAGTGGCCGTTGACGGTATTAACATAAAACAGCTCGTAAAATTCATCCCAGTCATGGCCCCAGGGATTGGTCGTGCCCGCAGTCAGGACTTCAACAATCTTCTTTTCGGGATGATAACGGAAGATCCCGCCCTCCATCGCGACGCGATCTTTTTCAGGCGTTCCGGGAATACCAATCTTGCCCGGTGATGAGGCACCGCATCGACCGTACAGCCAGCCGTCTGGCCCCATTTTCAAGCCGTTGGCATAGTTGTGGTAGTTCTGTTCTGGGACTTCGAAGCCATCAATCACGTGTTCAGCGGGGCCATCGGGAATATCGTTGTGGTCGCGGTCGGGAATAAACAAGACATTCGGCGGGCACATCACATAGACGCCATCCGGGACGACCTCCAGACTGGTAAGCATCTGGATGTCATCCAGGAAGACCTTCCGAGAGTCTGCTTTGCCATCGTTGTTGTCATCACTGAAGATCAGAATGCGATCTTTCAGACTCAGGTCGAAACGCTGCTCGCGTTCTGCGTAAGTGAAGTTCTCAGCGACCCACATGCGGCCAAAGGCATCCCATGAGCAGGCGATTGGATTCTGCACTTGAGGCTCTGATGCGAACACTGTCACGCGAAATCCCTTCGGAACTTCGATCGACGCGAGCGCTTTCTCTGGCGTCATGAAGGGAGCTGTCGGGCTCTTTTCGGTATTTGGGAGGGCAGGAAACTCCTGAGCATGAACTTGCCCAGACTGCCAAAAGCTAATTGCGACGACGTTGAACACAGTGCATACCAGCAGCCGGAATTGCATGCAGTATTTCCTAAGCAATAGACCCAGTGAAGACATCAAGAACGGCTCATGTTAGAGTTGTTTGATGTTTTTTCAAAACCGAAACTGGCTCTCTCTGCAAAAGCACACAAATTTCTCAGTAATACCGGTTAACCAGCCTGCCAGACTTGTGTCTGTTTGACCCGGTGAGTTAATTGAAAACGTCACAATCACGCCATTGCATTCCTGACTCCTACAGCCGCATAATACCCACTCGGGCCAACAGATATCGCGGATATCATCACACCAACATTTGCACACCTCCCTCTACTGGCCGAGATCCGATATGACGATACCTGCGATCGATTCGGAAGCAGAAACAAATTTCCCCCTCGAGATGGATCTCCGAGATTCGGAGATCATGCGTCTGTCCGACATTGTTTACATGCGTCTTTTGCGCATGATCCTGTCCGGTGATCTCAAACCCGGACAGCAGGTGAGTGAACTCGAACTCACACGTCATCTGAAGGTCAGTCGTACGCCCGTGCATGAAGCCATGGGGCAGTTGATCAAGGATGGCCTGGTCATCCAGCGTCCCAACCGGCGCCCCGTCATCGCTGACTTTTCCAGCGATGATGTGTACGACATTTATGAGATGCGCTGCATCCTTGAAAGCGAAGCAGCCGCCAAAGCGGCTTCACGCATCGATCGCGTCACCATTGCTCGCCTGCATCAGATGGCGGATGAACTGAAGTCGATCCTCGATCTGCCGCATGCGTTTGATCAGTGGGTCCGTTTCGATGATGAATTCCATGCTGCGATCGCCAAAGCCAGTGGCAGCAAACGTCTCGAAGAAGATATCACGCGCTATCGCCGACTCAACGGCGTCATCAACAAGCTTCATCGCGATGTCTCTGTCCTTGAGCCTGCTCTTGAAGAGCATCTGGACATCTTGAAGTCTCTGGAAGATCGCGATGTCGAAGGCTCACGCCAGAAAATGCGCCGGCACCTGGAAGAATGGCAACGCTTTTTTGTGCAACATCTGGTTAAGAAGTAATGCATCTACGCAAAGCTTGAATTGGCGTGCTCGTCCTTCGCGAAGAGCCATGTAGGCGGCGTTGAGCGACTTTGAGTGAGTATGCTCTGATCGATGAACTTCAAACAGACGGCATGGCTGCCCTGCTCGGTCTGCTTTCATTCCTTCTCGAAATACCGGTTCAGCCCTCGGAACCTTTGAACGAGGGTCGCCATAATGACTCCAGTTGTCAGCACAAAGATGCTGACGAAGAAATTCGCGATTTCTTCGGGCTGAACCCAGATCAAGACCATGATCGACGTCAGGCAGGAAGCCGTCGTCGTTGCAACAATGACTTCGTTAATCCAAAGTCCCGAAGCCGCAATCAGCAATGGAAATCCTGTAAACAAAGAGCCTCTAGGCGGGTCACCAATCCAGATCATCAGAGCCAGTAGCAAGGGATCAGCAATCGACCACAAGATCCGAGCCAGCCATCGCGTGTCTGGACGATTGAGCATAAGTTGCAGAAAAACCGACAACAACGCCCACCCTAAAAACGTCAGCTGCAGTTCGATGAAGTGGAGATATGGCCCGACGATTATCTGCTGAATCAAAATGAAAGCAGAGCAAACGAGAATTGGGATCAAATGCGCAAATAACGCCGGGTATGTTCTCGCAAGACGAACCAATTGTTGAGGCAAAGTCGCGGGCCTGGTCAGAATCGGTTCGCCCTGCACAAATCGCCGAAGTTCCGCAGCAAGTTCGTCAGCCGATTGAAATCTTTTCGCAGCGTCTTTTTCCAGACACTTCATACAAATGAGATCCAGCTCCACGGGAACTTTTTTATTCAGAGTTCGGGCAGGTACGGCTTGCTCTTCGAGCACGCGCATGATCGTATCGAACGATGTCGCCTCCACGAACGGCGGCTTTCCGGTCAGCATCGTGTAGAGAATGGCGCCGAGGCTATACACGTCAGACCGCTCATCGACATCGCGTGAATTCCCGCGGGCCTGCTCGGGAGACATATAGGTCGGCGTTCCGAGGATTTGACCGGTTGCTGTGCGCGCGAGGTCATCGTCAGTCGATATCTTCACCAGACCGAAGTCTGAAACCCTTGGCTGTCCGTGTTTATCAAAGAGAATATTTCCCGGCTTCAGATCGCGGTGGATGATTCCCTGCTGATGCAGGTAAGAGGTGGCGAGCGCAATGGTGTGCATTAATCTGCTGGCACGATGGGGGTCCATTGCCCCCTGTCGAAGCACATCGCTCAAGGTCCCACCGGACAGGTAATCCATCGTGAAGAAGTTCTGGCCATCGGCTATTCCCGCCTCATGGATCGAGACGATTCCCGCGTGCTGCAGACGCGCTGCGGAGCGTGCCTCTCGGTGAAAACGTTCGACTTCATCCGGCGAGGCAAGCGTTCCTGATAACAAGACCTTCAACGCAACTCGACGATTCAAGGCTCCATGCACTGCCTCAAAGACGATTCCCATCCCGCCGCGACCGAGCTGACGGACAATCTGATAATCCCCGAACTTCGCACCATCGACAAGATTCAACGACGAAGACGATTGGGAGCGGCCCGGCATCTTGCCAATGACGGTCTCTGCCGTCGCATGGTGCGGCCTCAGCGATTTTTCCAGGGCACCGCGGGAGGCTTCGACTGGTTCTGCCAGGCCATGGAGATGTTTGAGCATCTCAAACGTGTCGGCGTGGCTCGGATGCTGTAAGGCCAACTGCTCGACGACATTAATTTCCCCGTTCTCCAGCGCATTCACATACGCTTCAAGAACGTCGGCCTCATCCCAACTCTGTGAAGACTCTTCATCCCCAGACATAGGCATCAGACCTTTCGTACAACTTTGTCTTCCAACCCGCGATACTTGGCCGATAACTCCTTGACTGCCCGTGCCCACAACATCTGGGCGGCTCCCCGGGAACATTCCATCTGCTGGGCGACCTCTTCGAACGGCAGTCTCTGCAGGCTTCTCAAGATGATGACCGTCTGATAGTTCTCTGGCAGATTTGCGATCGCCTGTGCGAGCAGGACTTCTGCTTCTTCGCGCATCATCTTCTGACTGGGTGTCGAATAGAAATCGGCGAGGATTGCGCCCGGGGATGTCGACCCGCGTTCTTCCGCAAGGGGCACTTCTCTGGTGACCTGTCTTTTGTCGGCTTGCTGGTAACGTCGCGCGAAATCGATGGCGTTGTGATTCAATAGCTGTCGCAGCCAGGCGAGTAGTTCTCCCGGGCCCTGACCACGAAAGTTCTCCCATTGACGGTACGCATCGAGCATCGTCTGCTGGACCAGATCCGACGAATCGACTTTGCTCTGCAACTTCGCATTCAACTGACTTTTCGCCATCAACCTTAAATAGGGACGACACTGCTCAAATAGCCGATCAACTTGTGCCCGCTCTCCCAGCCGGGCCTGTGAGAACGCAATGCTCAGCGATCCCGCTTCCGACGATGCTTTCGATTCGCTCATGCCCCGCCTGTCGTTGTCGTAACCAGCTCGAAATCAACGTTACTCAACCATCTGACTGATCATACGCCACCCGGACATCATTTCAAAAGTCCACAAAATCACACATTTTATTTTTTCCGTGTGATATCCACTTCAGCGCAACGCCTACGCATTCGTGGGTGGCCCAGCCGTTCATGGCTGGGTGACGAAGTCACAAGATACATCGCCATACGCGATCAAACGAAACTCACTGCTCCAATTCGAATGGAATGCGGATGGCGCTGGCGTCTTGTTCGCGTTGCTCACCCAGCCATGAACGGCTGGGCCACCCAGAGGAAGCTTCCTACTCACCAACCAGAGAGCCCTAATATGTCCGACATACCTGATACCCCTGAAGTTCCCGAATCGTCGTCGCGTCCCAGGATCACCCCACTCGAACGCATGGCGCAGGCTTTTCTGGACCCGCGCAGTATCCAATGGATGATGACCATAGGCGGGAGTTTGTTTGTCGTCGGGATGCTCGTCTACCTGATCAGCTGGGGGATCTTCGAAAACAAATACATTCTCGCGACGACACTGACAGCCAGCTCCCTGGCGATCTGGGGCACGGGGGTCGCGACGACGACGAGAACTCGTTTCAACCTCGCAGGCCGCGCTCTCACGTTCCTGGGCTGTGTCGTCCTCCCTCTGAACCTCTGGTTCTATCACGCGCAAGACATCCTGAGAATCGACCAGGGTCTCTGGGGGCCTGCTGTGATTTGCTCCGCGATTTTCGGGGTCACCGCCTGGTGGCTCAAGGATGCGCTCTTCGTTTTTGCGGTCCAGGCCGGTATCACACTGACTTCATTACTGGTCATGGGAGACTACGCTCCCGCGGCGAGTGCTCTCCACGTCGGCATCCTTCTCCAGTTACTCGCGACACTTTCCATTCACCTCGAACGGGCCTTTAATCCTGTCGACGAAGTTTTCTCTCGCCAGCGCTTTGGCGGCGCAACATTCTGGTCGGGTCATCTTCAACTCATCGCAGGACTTGGGATCGTCGGCGCTTATCAACTTGCGAACACGGCAACGCTTCCTGTGCTCGAACCGCGTGAGCTCTTCGCCTGGATCAATGTCCTCCGCGAATCGAACACCATTCCCACCACGCTCGTCTTCGCCTGTCTGTGGTTGTGGGGGACGTATCTGTATCTTTACTCAAGGCTCGTCGTCTCGAAGCAGACGGTGTTCATCGTGATGACCGGCCTGACACTCGTTGCCGCTGAAGTAACCATCATTGGACGACGTCTCTCTGTCGAGACTCACCTGACGATCGCGGCCTCTCTGGGAACGCTGCTGCTTGCCGTTGGAAGAGGGAATCGCGAACTCTCGATCACAAAGATCGGACACATTCTCGCCATCTTCGCCTTCACTTCGACATTCATCAAAGGAAGCTTCGAAACCTCCCTCGGCGACGCCGACTGGTTCGATGCCGGACGCTTCGCCCTGTTGACGATCCTCAGCATTGCCGCCACGGTTATCACTCGTCGCGACGGCGTCTCCCGCTTTTACACTGCCAGTACCTTCCTTCTGGGAGCCATCACTATCGTCGCGGGTTATCGACTGCTCGCCCTCAGTCAGGCTCAGATTTTCGAGATCGCCATCGTCACCATCGGTACGCTGCTGACGATCCTCGGCTGCGTCAAACGCTTCGATGACCAGCAGGAGACGGACATCCGAGAATGGTCGGGCCAGATGTGGATCGCCTCCCTGATGGTCACGATTCCTCTTATGTGTGCAGCCTACTCGTACCGCTTTGCTGGCGGTGTCTCTCTGCCAGAAGACATGATCCTTGCCACCTTCTCCCTGCTGCTCCTGCTGACCGGTATTGCCTGGCGAATCAAAGCTTCGAGTATCATCGGCTGTCTCAGCCTGGCCCTTCAGCTGATCGTTGTCACCGGTTCGCTGATTTATCGTCCCGATGTCGAGATGGGAGTTTATCTCGCGATCGGAGGTGGCGTCATCTTCCTGGCTGGCCTTGCTCTGAGCATTTACCGCGACCGACTCCAATCGCTGTCTCACCAGTTCACTCACCACGAAGGGATTTTCCAGGTACTCGACTGGCGGTAATTCCGTCCATAAAAACAGCAGACCGAGGTCGGGCAAACATCCTGGCCTCGGTCTCGCTTTTTAATGGCTTGTCGTCTCGATCAGTGCTTCCCCGACGGCGTAGTCAGAAGGTGTGGTCGAGAACTTGGTCATCGACTCTTTGCTCGCGAACAGATAGAGGCGACCTTGATACCAGACAGCGAAGTCGAGCATCCCTTCTTCGATCGTGCCGGAGTCTTTGAAGACAACGACATCACGTCCGCTGGAGGCGGGAAGGTAATGTTCGGGGTCGATTTCAAAGCGTCGTTTCGATTCGTCAGATGAGAAGTAGTAGAGCTTCTCCTGGTAGAGGACCTGGAACTCGGGGTCAGTATCAAGAAGTTCGCGTCGATCACGCAACGCGACCGGGCAGAAACCTTTGAAGCCACGGACGTTCTTGCGTGAGCTGATCAGCTCGTACTTCTGCTGTGGGGTCATGGTGGGCTTCTTCATGACGACGGGCTCAGCGACGATTGGTTTCTCGACGGGAGCGGGCATCACGACCGGGACGTCGGCCTGCTTGACGATCGCTGTCTTCTCTTCGATCGAGGGCTGCATCGGGATGTCATCGAACTTCACGATCGGTTGATCGTCGGAGGAGTCACTGGATGACTTCGCAGTCGCTTCGTCGGCAGTTCCTGGAAGTGGCGGGATGACGAAAGCATCGGTCGGCATCTCGGCTTCCGTGTTGGCCGATTGAAGTTCATCCTGCTCGCGACTTGCTTTGGCGGCGGCTTCAGCGAGGGCCATCGCAGAGAAGGCAGGGTCCCCTTCGATGACGAGATCGGAGTCAATCGACTCCTTCATCTTTTCAACCTTGGGCAGTGCTTCTGAAGGAGTTGCCTCGGCGACCTTATCCTGGACTTTGGGTGCCGGGACAGTCATCGGAGACTTGGTTTCCGGGGCTGGCTTTTCTACAGAGGGCTCGTCATCTGGGAAAGTGGGAGCAGGTGGCAGGACCATGGGGATCGGAGTAGGCTGGCTTTCGGTTGCCTTAGGCTTGGGGGCCTCTGGAATGAAGGCTGGTGTTGCGTCAGCGGTTTTGATTTCGACAGCTGGTTTTGCTTCGACTTTCGGAGCCCGAGTGAGGGCTTCGTCCGCGTCTTTCAGGCCGCCCTCTGGGAATTTGAAGGGGTTATCAGCGCTGGCCATCGAAGAAGACTGAGCATCATTCGCAGCGACAAATGGCGAATCCTGATTCTTAGGTGCCGCCTTCGGCGTTTCAACTTTGACAGGCTGAGCCGCAAGGGTTTGTGGCTTCGGAGTATCGACCTGAGCTGTCTCTGGACGATAGGGTGCTGTAGAAGAATCGACCGGTTGCTTAGGAGCAGGTACGGTCACGACGGAGGCGGGCTTCGCGACGAGGTCATTGCCAAGGTCGAGATCTTCTTCGTCACTCTCCGTATCGATGACGAAGAAATGATCTTCGTCCATCTTCGGAGCCGCTTTGGGTGTTGATTTGCTGACGTTGGTGGCAGGTGTCGCAACTGGCTCTTCATTGCCAGGGAACTTGCCGACGGCTCCCAGTGAGGGTGCAAGTTTGGCGTTGGAACTGACATTCGCTGAGCTGTTTGGTTTTGGAGACGCAGCAGGGGCTGGTGTTTTCGAAGTCGTCACGTTACTGACAGGGTCAGGGAACATGCCAATTGATGGTGGTGAAACGACGACTTTATTGACTGTCGCTGCGGGAGCAACATCAAGGAGCGGATGCTGTGGCGATGGTTTCGCGACAGGAGCCGGTTTGACTTCCGCTGGCTTCGTCGACGCAACGTGATCAGGGAACATCCCAGTGGGACCAGCAGGCGGCAGAGAGAGAGTCGAGTTGGGCGCGGCTGCGGGAGATGGGTTCGCCCAGGCCATCGAGTCCTCCGCGGGAGCAGTGATGACCGGGTCTCTCTTCACGACCTTGGGTGCTGGTGTCGCTTTAAATTCCGGAGCTGCTGGGGGCACGAAGGCCGGACCAGGAGCGACAGGCAGAGACGCTTTCACATCAGCTGCAGTGACGCGCGTTTCGGGCAGGATCGAGGGAAGTTCTTTATCGACGAGCTTGGGTGTCTCGATTGGCTTGTCCATGCCCGGAATGTAGGCGCGCGCTTTTGTCAGCGGGTTGTCAGAGAGCTCAGAAGGACGGACAGTCGACTTCTGGTCCATCTTCCTGACCTGCTGAGCGGTCTCCGTGTGAGAGTCACGCAAGGCTCCCATGTCGGGCATCGTGCGACCGTCGGCTTTGTAGAGCTCTTCGAGTTGCTTCATGACCTCGTTGGTCTGGGTCCCGCTCATCTGCGAATTGAGCTTGTTCGGCTCGGTTGGCTTGGTAGGCACGGAAGCAACATTGTTGGGTCGCATAGGGTTGTTGCGCGTGACCTGGGAAGGGGACGCTTGTGGCGTTGACGTTTGTTTGGGAGCCGCCTGTTGAGGGGTTGGTTTGCTGGCGGTGAAGGACGGGGTTCCGCCCTTTGTCATAGGAGGAGCAGAATGTTCTTGTTGCTCAGGCTTGTTGGAATCCGACTTGAAGACCCCTTTCATTTTGTTGCCGACGCCCTTGAAGAAGGAGCCGACGCCGCCGGTCTGCTGGGTTCCTTTGTCTTCGACGATGGTGGTCGGAATGGGCTGGGCCGAACGTTTCACCTGGCCTGGCTTTGGACTGCTGGGTGGGGCAGCGAAGATGCCGTTGACCATGATGGTCCCGGAGCTGGCAAAAAGAGAAAGGCACAGCAGTGATGTTCCGAGTCGTTTAGCGGTTTTGCGTGTGGTCTTCATGGTCGACTTCCTTGTCTTTGCAGTGAGTTTGCAGACGGCGTTTGTGAACCAGCTCAACGAAGCGGGTCCGTGACCAGAACTGTCAATCACTGCGACTTGAACCAAAGTGGGGCGTGAGGCACAAAATTCCCGTACGCCGCTTGGTCCAGAGGCACACTCAAGGTATCGACGTGTCGGGTGGTCCCTTTTGATTGGCGTTAAAGCTGGTAGAATAATTTCAACCGTTGTGACGCGAAGAACCGGTGCGATACTCACAACCAAAAAATTCTACCCAGATCGCCTATTCTTCTTTTCAAGCGACCGATACGGAAAAAACAGGGCTCTGGACTCATAGCACCTTGGAATCCTGGTTAAGAATCTCAAGACTCGCTTCCGCCTCTTGTTGGAGTTCAATTGTTCTCCGACCAACTGACATCAAGGAATATCAATGCCTTCTGACGAATCGAATCAACCAGCTTCTGAGAACATTGGCAAATACAAAGCCGTTTACAGTTCCGCCCGTGATGCTCAAGGGGGCATTCCCCAGATTGTCATCCAACAGCCTGCCAATAGCAGCGGCTGGTCATGGATCATGACGAGGGTTCTGGGCGCGGTTCTGGTCTTCTCACTCATTCTCAACATGTCGCTGGTGACTCAGCAATCGGCGCTCATGGGGGACATCTCGGGACCCATCGAGAAGTTCCACAATGGCGACAAGTCTGCCACCAATAAGATCGCGATCATTCGTATCGAAACCACGATCATGCCTCCTTACACGGAGAAGGTCTTCGACGTCATCAAGAAAATCGATGAAGATGATTCGGTGAAGGGGGTCATTTTGGCGATCGATAGTCCGGGCGGTCTGGTCGCGGACAGCCATGAGATTTATCACAAGCTGCAGGCGCTGGCTCAGAAGAAGCCGATGTACGTTTCGATGCGACGACTGGCGGCTTCGGGAGGCTATTACGTCGCGATGGGAATTGGCGAGAAGGGGAAGATTTATGCGGAGCCAACAACCTGGACGGGCTCCATCGGCGTCATTATTCCACGTTACGACGTTTCTGAACTGGCGAAGAACTGGGGCGTCAAAGCATATCCGCTGACAACGGGACCGTTCAAAGATGCGCTGAGTCCGTTCAAGCCGTTGAGTGAGGCGGAACGCGAAGTCTGGAGCGGGATCATGGATGAATCGTATCAGCGGTT